>Ga0307408_100000049_pt1 | contig 160142 bp, 129 predicted proteins | sample 322Cmetagenome_FD_202116 | JGI IMG/M metagenome (GOLD analysis project Ga0307408, IMG submission 202116) | Maize rhizosphere microbial communities from greenhouse at UC Davis, California, United States - 322HYB-C-3 | ecosystem: Host-associated > Plants > Roots > Rhizosphere > Soil | place...
CGCTGTACTAGTGCTTGGGGCGGTACTGCACTTTTTTGATATTTCTTTTGTGCTTTATATTGGCTCAGCCTTAAATCTGTTATTGCTGATGATGGTGGGAATGTTAGTGCCGGGGCAAATGCTCGCCCTTAGAAGCAGTAAACAATTCCAGTGTATGGCAGATCTGCGCCATCATCTTTTTCTTATTGCCTTATGCTTTTGGGCGTCAGTTTCATTGATTTTGACAGTGACCATGAGCTTTTTTGAACCCAAGGGGTTCGTGTTTCATTCAGTGTTTGCACTGACGTTTATGGCGATGAGCTGTGTGGCATTACTCTTTGCAGTGGTAGGTTCTTATATGCAAACCGTGCAGGGTTTTGTGCCGCTGTTTGTGTGGATTTTATTTTTCTCTGCAAAAAATGCAGATTTATTTTCTGAGCAAAATGCTGGAATTTATTGGGCGATCAGCTTGTTGTTATGGTTGGTAATATTCGTCTGGTGGTTTCGCTGGCAACCACAAAAATATTTGGTTAATTTTATGACCCTGCCCGCGGCAGAAATGCAGCGGCTGCAAATGACTAATACCCAGGCGATAGCGGCAGCCTTTTCTGCGGTACCCAACACCCTTGCAGGCAGCTTGTTAGTGGGTGCCTCAGATGGTATTCAAGCTTGGTGCAAACGTGAGCTGGGGCAGCTGGTGTTTTTTGTGCTTATGCTCGCGTTTGTGTTTTATTGGATAAAACAAATACCGCCCGCAGCAGCTGGGATTATGCTTAGTATTTATCTGTTTATTTTTATCTGTATTCGCGGCAGTGTTATCTTTCAGTACATTTTCCGCAATTTGTATCGCTTATGGATGAGTAGCACCTATTCCAGAGCTGCGCTTCTTTCTTATATCGAAAAACGTTACTTCTTGTTATTAGCCGTATCGCTATTACCTGTAGTGCTCGTTGTTGGCTTGATAAATTATTATTTTTTGAATGATGTTTTAAGCCTGTTTCACCTCGCTTATTTACTACTGATTGGTTTGTTGCTCTGTGGTTTGTCGTTTTACCTGGGGCTATTTATCTACCTCAAGACTGCTGCCAGTTTTCTCTGGCTAAATTGGGTGAGTCCAATTGTAAACATTGCGCTGATTGGTCTGATGGTTTATGTCAATGTCCTGTTTGGGCCTGACCCCAGTCTTGAGCACCGGGATTATCTGGCCTTTTCTGCCGGGTTATTAATATTGGTTTTAGTGGGGCGTACATGGGTTAAATCCCATTGGCACAAGATTAACTTTTTCAGGGTGAAAAACTAATGTTCACTCTCAATCCCCAATCCGGCATTCCTATTTATCGTCAACTCGCCGAACAAATTCGGCGTATGGTGGCGGGTGGTCAATTAAAAGAGGGGGATGAATTGCCCTCGGTGCGCGAAGTGGCGTTGGAGCATGCGGTAAACCCCATGACCATTTCCAAAGCTTATAGTTTGTTAGAACTGGAGGGGGTGCTGGCGCGGCAGCGCGGTAAACCCATGCAGGTGGCGGCGCAAAAAAAATCGGTGCATAACGAACAGCAGCGCTTGGCACATTTGCATCCACAGCTTGAACAATTGGTACTGGCGGCGCGGCAATTGGAAATCCCCGATAAGTTGCTGCTGAGCAGTTTGCGTGAATTACTTGCGGAAAAATAATATTAATTGGGTATCCATAAGGAACCAACGGATGAAAATAACCTGGTCTGTTTATACAGTGTTGTGTTTTTTATCGCTCGGCATCTTGTCGGGATGCGACGAAAAAACCAGTGAACTATCAACGGCAGCGTCGCTGCTTAAACCTTGCCCTGGCTTTGAAGAAACGGGAAAACCACCGGTGGTCTATGGCGCCCAGTGTGGCGAGCTGGGGGTTAAAGAAAATCCGCAGGATGCACAAAGTGCAGAAATTAAAATTGCGATTTTGCGGTTGCCGGCAATTAGCCCCGTTGCGCAAGCTGATCCCCTGTTTTTAATTCAGGGCGGGCCAGGTGGTTCATCCATTGAGATGGCGAATCAGTTACATGGTTTTTTTGCGGATATACGCAAAAACCGCGATTTAATTTTTATTGATCAGCGCGGCACCGGAAAATCCAACCCTTTGCACTGTGAAAAAATGTCACCGCTGGATGCCAACCTGCCTGATGCTGCCCAGCTGGAAAAACAGTTGGACATTATGCGCGCCTGTGTAGAGAAATATAAAAATTCCCTGCCGTTTTATACCACCTGGCACGCCGTACAAGATATAGATGCGGTACGCACTGCTTTGGGCTACCAGAAAATTAATTTGTGGGGTGTCTCTTATGGCACCCGTGTTGCGCTCGAATATTCCCGGCAATTTGGCGATAACACTCGCAGTATTATTTTAGATGGTGTTGCACCTACCGAAATTGCACTCGGAAAACATTCTGCACGGGATATGCTCGCGGCGCTAACCGCCGTCAGCAAAGAATGTATGGCACAACAGGAGTGCGCCGCGCAGTATGGCAACCCGCTGGAAAAAGCGGAAATTGTGTATTCGCGTTTGCGTGCGGCGGAAGAAGCTGGTGAACCAATACAGGTGACTTACCGGCATCCGCGTCATCAACAAGAAGCGACCCAGCGGTTAACGCCGCGCGCATTTTCGCTGTTGATGTTTATGGCGCTTTACACCCGCGACATGACAGTGCTGTTGCCGGAAATGATTAGCCATGCGGAGCAAGAAAATTATCAGCTATTGGCTGCATTACTTTCTCTCGCCAGTGATCAGGCTTACAAAATGAATATCGCCGAGGCGATGCATTTCAGTGTGATTTGCAATGAAGACTGGCCGCTTATTTCGGCGACTGATAGAGCAACCACGCCGCCTTTTTTTGGTTTTAATCCCATTGAGGATAAAACCGCTATTTGTGCTATGTGGCCTGCTGCCGAATTGCCGGCGGACTATTGGGAACCCATTCGCAGCACAGTCCCAGCGTTATTACTGTCAGGAAAATATGATCCAGTCACGCCACAAGTCTGGGCTGATTCTGTTGCGACTACTTTACCCAATGCGACCGCTTTGGTGGCGGAGGGTGGTAATCACGGTGTATCCACCGAAGGTTGTATGCCACAAATTATTGCGCAATTTATTGAACGGGCGAGTATGGAGGGAGTGAATAGAGATTGTGTTGCACAAATTAAAACCTTACCGTTAGTGCTGGGCGCCAATCAAGCTGCCAGTGTTTCATCGAGTTCGGTCAAGGTCTCGTCCAGTGCGGAAAATGTTTCTTCGAGTTCAGCACAGGCATCATCCAGCGCGGTAATAATGGAAGGAGTGCAACCATGATTCGCGTTGAACACTTAAGCAAAATTTTTCATCCAAAAAAACAAAAAAATAGTGCCTTGCCTGCAGCCAAACAGTTGCCTGAGGCAAGTGTCATTACCGCATTAAATGATGTGAGTTTTACCCTGAAAGATGGCGAAATCACCGGTTTGTTGGGATTAAACGGTGCGGGTAAATCTACCCTGATGCGTTTGATTTATGGCTTGTTGCAGCCGACGGCGGGCGATGTGTGGGTGAACGAACATCAGCTCAGTGTCGCAGCCAATGCCGCGCGGCAACAATTGGGGGTATTGCCGGATGACACAGGTTTGTACAAGCGGTTAAGTGCGCGCGAAAATATTCGCTACTTTGGCGAGCTGCAAGGTTTAAGCGGCTTGCAGCTGGAAGAATCCATTAATCAATTAATTAATTGGTTGGGCATGGAGGCAATTGCAGATCGTCGCGCCGAAGGCTTCTCGCTCGGTGAACGCATGAAAACGGCACTGGCGCGCGCCATAGTGCATCAACCGCAACATATTTTATTGGATGAACCCACCAACGGGCTGGATGTAATTACCACGCGCTCGGTGCGCCGTTTATTACACGAATTAAAAGCGCAAAACCGCTGCGTGATTTTTTCCAGCCATTTGATGCACGAGGTCAGCGGCCTGTGTGATCGCATTTTGGTGATTCATCACGGTCGCATTCTGGCCGATGGCAATCTTGAGACAATTATGGAAATAGGGCAGGCCACCAATTTGGAGGACGCCTTTGTCAATTTGGTGCAGGCGGCCAACAAGGAATCTATTTATGAATAAATTTCTGCAAACCTTATTAATTGTGTGGCGCAAAGAATGGCGCGATGCCCTGCGCGATAAAAAAAGTTTACGCATGGCATTTTTAATGCCGGTGTATTTTGTTGCAGTATTTGTTGCTTCGTCCTTATTTATTATTCATATGAGCCAGCAATCGCGCGCGACTACCAGTGAGCCGATTAAATTATCGGTTGTTGGCGCCGAGCAGTTGCCTGCCTTGGTGGATTGGTTACAGGAGCGCGGTATTCAGGTGCAGGCGGCGGATGAACAAGCCTATCAGCAAGTGCAAAGTGGGCAGTTGGGTTACGCCTTAATTGTGCCGGAGGATGCGCGCGAAAAATTCGCCACCGGAGAATCCATTGAGTTAGCGCTGGTGTTTGATGCCACCAATAATAAATTGCAGGGCGCGATTCATTTTGTGCGACAACAAATTTGGAGTTGGAACGCGCGTGTTGGCAGTTTACGTTTGCTGTCGCGCGGCATATCGCCTGCCATCGTCAACCCGGTAATGGTGCGCGATTTAAATGTGGCAAGCGATCAAAAAATGGGATTTTTTGTGATGGCCAGTTTGCCCATGCTATTAATTCTTACGGTATTTATGGCAACCGTGGGTTTTAGTGCGGATATGACGGCGGGCGAACGCGAGCGGCGTTCATTAGAATCGCTGTTAATTACACCTGCGCCCTCTGGCGCTTTGTTGTTGGGGAAATGGCTTAACAGTTTGTCATTAACCTTTTTGGTGCTGGTGGTTGAATTATCGCTGCTGGCGATCGCTTTTGCGTATGTGCCATTTAAAGAGTTGGGTTTACGGGTACATGTTACGCCGCTGGATTTATTGGTGGTGTTGGTGGCGTTAATGTCGCTGGCGATAGTCGCGACGGCGCTGCAGTTTTTAATTTCCATGTTTGCGCGCAGTTTTAAAGATGCACAAACCTACATGGGGCTAATGATTTTTATCCCCATGGTGCCATTGTTTTACACGCTCCTTAACCCCAGCGCCTATGCCGATTGGTTTCGCTGGGTGCCGGTATTAGCGCAGCAATTAGTGGTGAAAGATTTATTGCTGGGTGGCGATGTACCACTGCTCGCATTTGCCCAGGCGTGGTTAGTGGCGGTGGTATTAGCGGCAATATTTTTGCGTTTTACTGCGCAGCAATTGCGTAAACCGAAAATTGTGTATGGGGTGTAAATGCCCTGCGGTATCACGGGGTAAATGGAAAAAAATCACCGGGGTCTTGTGTGAAAAGTCATAGAGCAATCCAGTCACAGGGAGGATGCTGAATAGTGTAGATATTTTTCTACCTATCAAGGAGGTTCATCATGACTAGCAAGGTTTTGATTGTTCTCGAAAGTGGATATCGCTTTGACTTTGACCCTACGGGCGCACCGGATTTCACCTACACCACACTGGTGAATACGCTGACCAGCGCCGGATTCCAGGTTACCCGCGCGCATCGGGAATCGGATGCAACACCCGGTGTACTGCAGTCCTTCGATTTTGCGGCGCCGGGCGCCAACCTGTTGCAATATGATGTTATCTGGCTGATTGGTTTGCGCGGGCGCAACCTCTCCTTTGGTGCCAGCGGTAGTTTTGATTTGAGTGAGGCAGAGCTGGCGGCAATTACTCGCTTTATGGATGCCGGTGGTGGTGTATTTGCCACGGGCGACCACGACAGCCTTGGTGCGGATATGTGTGGCCGCATTCCGCGTGTGCGTGCCGCGCGCTGTTGGTATGGCGCAGGTGATGGCACGACCCTCGCCGACGATCACTCCCCCATGCCAGACGAGTTTCCCAAAAATTTCCCACCTTTTAGTGCGGCGCGCGCCGACACCACGCGGCCTAATCCGGCGGGTGACTACAGCGAATTTTCTGCCCCCTTTGTGTGGTTTGAAAACCAGTCTGACTCAGTGCCCCAGGTAATCGCGCCCATCACCTCGCCCGCGCACCCCATTCTGCGCAATGGGGACAGGGATATAGTGCTTTACCCGGATCATATGCACGAGGGTAATACTCTGGGAGAGGTGCCCGGTTATAACTACAACCAAACTCTGATGCTCGATGGCCAGAACTTTGTGGAGTTTCCCGCACTGGCTGGCGAACACCCCAAGCCCGAGGTCATCGCTACCGGGCAGGTGCTGGAAAATGCCTCGCGCTTTGCTACGGGTGGCAATGCTGATCTGGCAATTGCCTCCAGCAAAACAGTGAACACACTCAGTGTCTATGACGGCCGTCGCGCAGGTGTTGGTCGGGTAGTAACCGGGGCGACGTTTCACCATTATGTGGACATTAACCTGACCGGTGATTCCGGCATCACCCCCGGCTTGCCGCAAACACGCGCGGGTGCCGATGCGGCCAAGGGCCACGGCTTCGCCCATCCGGGAGCTGAATCGACCTTTGATGATATTAAGACAGTCTTTATTAATATTACCCGCTGGTTGGCGCGACCAAGGCCAGCCATCCGTTTGGTGCTGGAGCGAAGTACCTTCGGGCAGGACGAAGTGACGGTCAACCCGGAATTTGCCGGTGCCTTTTTGGTAACGGTGGATGGATTGAAACCGGGGCAATTCCCTGGCGGCGGCATTACTACCCTCATGCCGTCGGCGGCGCAGTTGGCTAGTTGGGCGCCCGCCATCAGCTTGGTGGGTGCGGCGGCGATTGAAGTTGTCCCCACCGGGGTAGCCAGTGATGATCCGACCCTCGCGGCGCGTTTGCAGCGGTTTACCTTCACTTATCGGGTGCGCTTTGTCGGCAATGCCTTTGGGTTTGCGGAACCCAATCGAACCGTGGAAGTGAATGCCGCCCTGAATAGCACGGAGGGAGCATTGTCCGATACCGCGTGGATTCAGCTGGTGAAATCGGCCAACCCCTTTATGCTCGATCTGGAGGGTGGCAATACGACTTCCTGGCTAAGTTCCGACTTGAAGGTATTTCGCGTGGTTGCCGGCGAGTCGGTGCACGGTGTCATCCTGCCGAATGGCGCTACCCGCGCCCAAGCGCTGCAGTTCATTAATACCCTTAGCGCCAGCATCACACCTGCCCAGTTTGAGGCGCTTACTGGCAACCAGTCAGCGTCTGCGCTGAGCCCATTTCCCACCACTAACAGTGGCCTGAATGTTTACAACTTTGCCGTCGCTCGGGTGAGACGGAATGGCACCATGCTAGCGGCGAATGATGTGCGCTTGTTTTTCCGCATCTTTACGTCGCAAACCACCGCCGCACTCACCTACCGCGAGGCGATGGGCGCCCCTTTGGAAGGCTACCTGAAAACCGCAGGTGCTAACCCGATTGCTTTGCCGGGCCAGGCCGGCGGTGAATGGTTGTCATTCCCCTGTTTTGCTGAAGGGCGTGCCGCAGCGCCAGCCAGTCAAGTGGATGGCAACAATGTGAAAGACATCAGCACCAGCGAAAGTAATAAGTTTTTTGGTGCGCTGCTGGATACCAACCTCAGTGGGAATTACCTGCCACCTACACCGGCCGGTGGTACTGCGGAGCCGCTACCGGATCTGTTGATGGGTGAGCACCAATGTCTGGTGGCGCAAATCGAATTTGCTGGCACACCCATCCCCAATGGTGCCAACCCCAGCACCTCCGACAAGTTGTCGCAGCGCAATATAGCGTTAAGTGAAGTCGCCAACCCCGGCTTGGCTGCTTCGCGCCTTGCTGTTCACACCTTTGAGATAGAGGCAAGGCCACAGCCCATTAGCGATTCGCTGTTGCCAGATGAGCTATTGCTGGAGTGGTCGCGCAACTTGCCGGACGGCACCTACGTGAATATCGAAATTCCCGGATGGCGCGCACAGGAGGTGGTGATGCTGGCAGATCGCTACTATCCGCTGCATAACATTCGTGCGCTGGACGATCGTACTATCCAGTTACCGGCGGGCGGCAGCTGTTATATTCCATTGCCGCGCAGCCTTATACGCCAAACTGGTCTTATCAGTGTGGAGTTGCCCTTGGGAATCAAAAAGGGTCAGCGCTTTGATGTGGCAGTGCGGCAAATTACCAATCGCGGGCGCAACGTAAAATTCCCGTCACCCAAAATGCGGGAGATTTCTCGGAAGGAGGCAGAAAAGCTGATTGCTGGATTGCTCAAAAGCAGCGGCGATACCCGCACCAAAACCCGCGATCTACTGGCACAAAAGGGTGGGGTATTCGACTTGGGTAACAACCTTAGTTTGGTGACTGACCTGTCAGTACTGGATGCGCAAGGCGACCACGCCGTACTTATTGAGCACCCCGATCCCAAGGCGATGGAAGCAGCGCGGCGCGAAGCGCGTATGTGGCGCGAAACCCTCGGTGCTTTCCAGCTGGGGATTCCGGTATCGGTGAAAGATGACATGCTGTTGCATCATCTGCGCCTATTGTCGGTTATGACCTGGCGCGCCGCGAAGCTGAGCCGCAAAAGCCGTTGGTATGCAACCTTTATGCGCTATGTCGAGTTACTCACTGACAAAGTGCGCGCCTTGGGCGGCGACCCTTTTGCGCTACCGGCAACACCGGATGGCATTATCCCGCAGTTGGGAGTGAAGGATGATGACCCTGCAGACGGTGGCGCAAACCCTGGTCAAGGCGGTGCGGCAGGCGACACAGCGGATGGCTACTTTGAACCTGCGGTGGACGATTGGCTGGCAGGTACTCAAGGGCTCCCTGCACCGGCAGATGCCAAACCCGGCATTTGGTCAGGTAAGGTCAGTGGTCTGCTGTTCGATCACTTCGGTGACTTTGAGGGCTTTACCTTGGAGACTTATGGCGGCGTACATCTGCGTTTTTTCAGTCGCGAAATGGCGATTCACGGTTTGGCGCAGAGTGCGTGGCGGGAGCGTTATGTAGTGACCGTGATTTCAGTTTCCGCGCAAAGCCGGGAGGTTCGCCGACTGCTGATCCGGGGCTACTCGGCCTAGCGGCGATGATCCAGTCAGCATGGTTTGTTGTGTCCAATACGAAAAAAGGCGCCCCGGCGCCTTTTTTCGTTAGCCGCTCTTTCCTGGCATCATTGCTAGCGTGCGGTACTACCGATAGCAATCGTATCCAGGTGGCTGCGGCAGTGAGTCTATTGATCTCGCTGGTTAACCTTGCGGTGGTTGTGTCGCAATAAAATGCCCATAGTTCAGCGCGCCCGCGTAAAATTTTTCCAAATTTTCATAAATAGAAAAATCAATTTGGTTGCGGAATTTTGCCCAGCCGATAAAACAGGCAAGGCGGATTTGGGCATCGTTATAAGGTGTGCTTGTCGGCCAGGACATCTGGTTCAATTCCGCAAGCGTTGACTGGATGCGCGCGGCCTGGCGTTGCAAGTAGGGCACGGCGCTGATGTCCACACCATCGCGTTTGATGAAAAACAAATTCACTGTTGCATCCATCAGTGTGCTTACCAGACACAGCACATCCAACTCCTGCGCGGTTTTGCAAAATTCCTGCCCGGCTTTTTCGCGCAGGTATTTGGTGATGGAAGCGGAGTCGGTTAAAAAAATATTGCCATCTTCCAGAAACGGTACGCGTTGGGTGGGCGACTTGGCGGTGCTGCCTGCCTGATCGGTCTCAATAAATTCAAACGCCTGCTGCGTTTCCAATAATACGATGCGCACGTGGCGCACAAAGGGGGAGGTGTAGCTACCGTAAAGTTTCATGAATACCTCTGCTTAGTTTTTGGGCGGAAATTTAAATGCCTGACGTGCGAGTAACTTCCAGTCGCCCGCTTGTTTTTGCCACACCAACAAAATGCCCAGTTCAATCGTATTGGGTACACCGCCATCTTTTATGTCGGCTTTCAAATTGTGCCGCACCAGTGCCGTGTCGCCGCTAATGGTGATGGTCTGTTCGCGCAAATCCATCGTCACAAAATCGGATTTGCCACTGGCAATTTTTTCCACAAACGCGGCCTGGTCTTCCATGGTGCCACTGGAGTGGCCGTAACTTAATTGCGGTGCGGAGAGTGCGAGCAACGCTTTTCTGTCGCCTTCAATCATGGCGCTGCGCAGGGCGGAGACTTTTTCTTCCAACTGCTGTTGGTCGTTGTTTGCAAAACTGGTGCAGGCAAGGCTCGCGCACAGAAGGCCTAATACTAATGATTTCATGGTCGTTCTCCGGTCATGGTGGGCGGTTAATAGTGTTATTGCCCGTGGGGTGGCTGCCGATTACCGGATTGTAGCGGCTGGGCGCGGATTTGTGCGTTAAAGAAGGGCAAAGGTTATGTGAATCCAGCCTTTCAAGATGTGCTGATATTCCAATCGGGTTTTTGACAAGCATGATGTTTATCACGACACTGTTGAGACATGCATCGCGTATTGATGCGAGTGGCAACCGGTTTTCATCATCGCAGAAGGGAGTTTTTTATGTCGGAGCTCAGAACAGCTAAAAACCCTAATAAACCCAGCCTTGCCGAGCGTTTGCAGCATCTGGTGGATGACCGGCGCGGTGTGAACAAGGCTGTGCCGATTAATTTGAGTAGTTTTCTCAATGAATCGCAGATGCTGGCGCTACACAGTCTGGAAAGTTTTGGCTGGAACCTCTGGTTTGTGCGCCGCCCTATGTTTATGCCGCCATTAGTCGTGGTCGCTAATGGTGAATCCACCCAACATGCGGTGTTGGAAGAGGATGGCTCGGTGAATTTAAAACCGCAGATCCATTTGCGTCATTAGCAGTGAAATTATTCAGGCGCGATTCAGTGCATCGCGCCTAGCATCAATTCCATAAACCACCGGAGTTGCTGCTATGTCCAAGATTCTCGCTTCCTTTGCACTTGTCATCTTGTCTTCTGTGCTGGTCGCCTGTGGCGGCAGTGGCAGTGCTGCCTCCGATCCGGGTGAAGACTATCGGCCAGAACTGCGCGCCTTCGATATCATTGACAGTTACGACACCGACACCGCAATTCCCAATCACCCGCCCTTGGCGCTCAGCCCTTATTTTTACGATGGTTTGTACGAAGTGTTCTGGGCGGTGGACAGCCTGGAAGATTACACCGTGAGTCTGCGTATTAATGACCGCGCTTCTATCGCCGGAAGTATCTTGATTAACTCCCAGGTATGCGGCGCCGGTCGTGTGTGCGATCAAGGTGGCAACTGGATCTGTGAATATACCAATGACTTTTTTATGTCTTGTGACAATTCACCGCGCGAGGTGGATATTTATCCGCTGATTAGCCAGCTGCCACAGCGAGTGTTTTTATTGTTAGAAGTGTGCGACAGAAACTCAGGTTACTGCGAATACGATTATTATCCTGTAACGCTTGAGTAACCTTTTATCCAGCCCCGGTGGGGCTCTGGATAAATTTATCCAATAGGTTCATGCTGCCGCTTTTTTTGCGGCAGCTGTCATGATCACCGACCCTCTGTTTTATTGTCTTGCTATTCCCGTTGTTATTTTAGTTGGCATGTCCAAAGGTGGCTTTGGTGGCGGCTTTGGCATGCTCGCGGTTCCCCTTTTATCGCTGTTAATTGACCCGCGCTTGGCGGCTGCAATTTTGTTGCCCATTTTATGCATTATGGATGCGGTGGGGCTGTGGAGTTTTCGTGGCACCTGGGACAAACTCAATTTAAAAATCCTGCTGCCCGGTGCATTGCTGGGGACGCTTGCCGGTGCACTCACCTTTGAAATGGCCAATGCGGATTGGGTGCGCTTATTAATTGGTTTGTTATCGATTTATTTTGTTGCGCATTATTTATGGGGCAAACATTTTCTGGAGCGCATGGCGCAGCGCGCGCCGAATAAAATCAGCGGTAGTTTTTGGGGCGCTGTTGCCGGTTATGTCAGCTACATCGCCCACGCCGGCGGCCCACCCATCGCCATTTATTTATTGCCACAACATTTATCCAAGTCGGTACTTGCGGGTACCACTATTTTATTTTTTGCGATTATTAATTTTGTAAAACTGATTCCCTACGCGCTGCTTGGGCAAATATCGGGCGGCTCCTTTTACACCTCACTCCTGTTATTGCCACTGGCCCCTTTGGGAGTACTGCTGGGCGTTTATTTGCACCGCCGCGTATCTGATCGTTTCTTTTATTGGATGAGCTACAGCTTCCTGTTATTGGCGGGGGTGAAATTAACTTATGAAGGGGCGTGGGGAATCTTTGGTTAAAGCGGGCGGGCTGGTATTTATCGATGGATTCTATATGATTCGCGCGCGAGTGTTTGGACGGTAAATAAAAAACGAAAACTGAATTAAAAAGGAAAATGGAGTATGCGCGTAATTTTAACGGCCGGATTATTAACCTTACCTATGACCAGTTGGGCAGTGAACACTGAACCTGCGGGGTTTTATGCAGGTGTTGGTGTTAGCCAGATTGAGTACTCGGGCAAGCTGCCAGCAGCGCTGGATAAAAAGCCGGATTGGACAGCGCTTGAATTGGCAGGTGGCTACAAACACAGCCCGTTTGTGGGTGTTGAATCGCGTATCGGTTTTGGTGGTTCACCGGAACTGCTTTACGGTGGGGTTTACTATCGCACGGAAAGTGCAAATGACACTGCAAAAACGTATTTGCTGCTGGGATTTGCGGGTGCAAGCATTGAGGGGAATGCCGGTGATGATTTGTCGCTCTCTGGTATTTCCTATGGGGCGGGTGTTGGTTTTCCCGTCGGGCACAATTTGAACCTCAACCTTGAATACCGCATGTTGGTGGATGATAGCGATGCCGACGTGAATATGGGTGCATTTGCAGTCAATATGGATTATCGCTTCTCTGGTTTTGGTAGCGGCGCTAGTGCAGGTCAGGCTTCTTTTGCTCCTGCGGTGGATGCTGGTTTTTATGCGGGTCTCGGTGTGGCTCAAATCGAGCTGAGTGAAGATGAGGTCTATGAAGAAGATGAGTTTGATGATGAACTGGACGAAGAATTTGACGATGAAGATGCCGAAGACGGCGCGCCGGATCTGAAGTGGAATGCGGTAGAGTTGATTGGCGGTTATCGTTATAACTCGCTGGCGACTGTTGAAGCGCGCTTTGGGGTGAGTGATAAGGATGAACTGCTGAGCTTCACTTACGCATCGTTATATTATCGCCCCAGCATTGAACTATCCAAAGTGCAGCTTTATGGTTTGCTTGGTTATACATCGGTCAATACGAAGTTTGAAGATGAACCCGATGAAGAAACGGGTGAGGTAGATAAAGAGAGCGATACAATCTCAAGCTTTTCTTATGGCGCGGGTGTTAATCTGCTGATTGGTGAGCAGTTTAGTGTTGGTTTTGAGTATCGTTTGTTGGCAAGTGATGAAGACGATGGCTATTCGAGTGATTTGAATGCGTTGGCGGCGAATGTAAATTATCGCTTCTGATTTTTAAGTTCAGATCGAGAGAAAGGAATCTCTCGTTTATTTTTATCCCATTTCCACGTAAAACCTGAAATTAAGACTCCCTTCTTTTACGCTTCCTCGCATTTTGTAACGATAACTTTCATTTAGGGTATAACCGCCTCTGCGCTACTACTGGCGCTGCTTGCCAAGTCACGTGCAAGCATACAGTGGGTTTTAATTTTCTCTTCAATTTTTGCCGCTGTGCTCGAGGTTTGCTGTTGTTGCCGCCAGAACTTGCAGTCAACACTATCGGCTTTGAGTTGACGCAATTTAGTCAGGCGTTCAGCTTCGGCTTTATCGGCAAGCTGCTGTTCGCGGCGCGCCTCGGCGGCGGCGAGAAAACTTTCGTGGGTGAGTGTATCGCCGGTTTCGGTTGTTGTGTTTTGCGTTTCGCTTTCCGCGGTTTCTGACGTGTTGTTAGCAGCTTCACTGGTGTCTGTGCCGAGCTGTGTCAGTGCTGCTTGCATCGCTGGCTGGTGTTGTGCTGCTGCGCTTTTTTTAGCGATTGAATTGCTTCCGCTGTCGGCCATTAACCAATAGGTGGAGCCGACACCGAGTAAAAATAAGCCCGCGCCTATAGCAATTGTTTTTGTCCCGATTTCCATTGCATGCTCCTTGTGTGCATCGAGGGAGGGGTGATCAAAATTCGTGGTAACTGAATTTGTTGCCTCCTGCATTTGCGATGAAATGACAGGAGGCATTGGCACAGGCTAAAAAACTATTTCTTTTTCAGCGCCTGTTGTAACAACGCACCCATACTGCCCATTGCCGCAGGGGCAGGGTTGTTTTTCTGCGCTGCGCGCTGTTGGTTTTGGGATTGTGGTCGTTCGCCGCCGCGCTTACCTTCCACTTTTTCACCGGGTGTATCATCCAAACGCAATGACAGGGCGATACGTTTGCGTGGCACGTCCACTTCCATCACTTTGGCTTTTACGATATCACCGGCTTTTACGGCTTCCCGTGGATCTTTAATAAAGTTGTGCGAGAGCGCAGAGATATGTACCAAACCATCCTGATGCACACCAATATCCACAAAGGCACCGAAGTTGGTCACGTTAGTAACTGTGCCTTCCAGAATCATTCCTGGAACCAAGTCGGTAATTTCTTCTACACCTTCCTGGAATTGCGCGGTTTTAAATTCAGGGCGCGGGTCGCGGCCGGGTTTATCCAATTCTTTGATGATGTCGGTTACGGTGGGAACACCGAATTTTTCATCGGTGTAGTCCACCGCTTTTAAGCCGCGCAGGAAGGATGAATCACCAATCAGTCCTTTAATTTCGCGCGCGTTTTTCTGCGCGATTTTTTCAACAATCGAATAGGATTCAGGGTGAACCGCAGAGGCGTCGAGTGGGTTGTCACCACCGGCAACACGCAAAAATCCTGCGGCTTGTTCAAAGGTTTTTTCACCAAAACGCGGGACTTTTTTCAAGGATGCGCGCGAATTAAACGCACCGTTCTGGTTGCGGAATTCAACGATGTTATTCGCCAATGTCGTGTTCAACCCGGACACACGTGCCAGCAGCGCAGCCGATGCGGTATTCACTTCTACACCCACTGCGTTCACACAGTCCTCAACTACCGCATCGAGCGAGCGCGCCAGTTGCGATTGCGAAACGTCGTGTTGGTACTGGCCAACGCCGATGGATTTCGGATCGATTTTTACCAATTCAGCGAGTGGATCTTGCAAACGGCGCGCGATAGAAATTGCACCGCGGATGGTTACATCCAAATCCGGAAATTCTTTTGCTGCAAATTCAGAGGCGGAGTAAACCGATGCCCCGGCTTCACTCACAATCACCGTGCTGGCTTTAATATCGGTGTGTTTTTTCAATACGTCTTTAGCAAATTTTTCGGTCTCGCGCGATGCGGTGCCGTTACCAATGGCGATCAAACCGACATTATGTTTGTTGCACAGGTGAACCAGGATCGCTTCTGATTCGGCAATTTTATTCAGCGGCGGAGTCGGGTACATCACGCAGTGGTCGAGCACTTTACCGGTTGCATCAACTACAGCAACTTTTACGCCGGTGCGCATGCCGGGGTCCAAACCGATAGTGGCTTTTTGCCCTGCAGGAGCGGCGAGCAATAAATCTTTCAGGTTGGATGCAAATACTTTAATCGCTTCTTCTTCGGCTTTTTCACGCAGCTCACCGAGCAAATCTGTTTCCAAATGGGTGAGCAGTTTTACTCGCCAGGTCCAGCGTACGACTTCTGCCAACCAGCCATCGGCAGCGCGGCCTTTATCTTTTACTTGCCAGTGGTCGGCAATCATGGTTTCGCAGGGGTGGCCAACGCGTGCTTCTTCATCGCCCACTTTGATGCTGATGGTGAGCACGCCTTCGTTGCGGCCGCGGAACATGGCCAATGCACGATGTGATGGCACCGATTTAAGCGGTTCGTCGTGTTCAAAATAATCGCGGAATTTTTGCACTTCTTGTGACGTATCCGTTTCTTTTCCGGTGGCGACACGTGCAGAGAAAGTCGCTTCCTGTTGCAGGAAATGGCGCAGACGACCAAGCAATTCAGCGTCTTCACTGAATTTTTCCATGAGGATGTACTTGGCACCGTCAAGCGCAGATTTCACATCGTTAATGCTGTGCTCGGCATTGAAATATTCAGCTGCTTCCACCTCGGGTGCGAGGCTTGGGTCGGCCAGCAGTGCTTCGGCCAGCGGCTCAAGGCCTGCCTCTTTGGCGATCTGACCCTTGGTGCGGCGCTTGGGTTTGTAGGGAAGGTACAAATCTTCAAGGCGGTTTTTGGTGTCGGCGATCTGGATCTCGCGCTCCAACTCGGGCGTGAGTTTTTCTTGTTCTGCGATGGATTTAAGGATCGCCGCGCGGCGCTCTTCCAACTCGCGCAGGTAGCGCAGGCGCTCTTCCAGAGTGCGCATTTGCGTGTCGTCCAGGCCGCCAGTCACTTCTTTGCGGTAGCGGGAGATAAAGGGCACTGTCGCGCCTTCATCCAGCAGCCCGACGGCGGCGCTAACTTGTTGTTCCTGAACGTTTAATTCATCGGCAATGCGTTTGGCAATACTGGGTAAGCTGGTCATAAATCGGACTCGTGTTACGACGTGTTGGAAAGGGCTCCATTATCACCAAATTCCCCGCGCCTGCCAGACTTGCATTTACCCCCTGTTTATGAACGGAAACCGTGACGGAAGTGAGGGCTAAATATTTTTAGCCCGGGGTGAATCCGGAGCGCGGTTTAGTGCATCTGAGTAAACAGGGACAGCGAGGCTGCGTTGTTAATGATGGGTAAGGTTATCGGGTTATGGTGAGAGTAAAGCTGGTAGTTGGTGTGTTGGTTTGTGTGTTAGTAGCGGTGCTCGCAAGCGCCGGACTGGGGTGGCTTTGGTACGGCCATAACAGCGGTTGGGAGGCCAGGTCCTATCCTATTAAGGACGTAAGTCGGGTTGATGCTGCCGGTGGTTGCATTATGACCATCACCCAAGGGGATAGGGATGCTCTACTGATCCAGGGTAAGCCTGAGTCGCTGGCTCGTATTCGCGTCGATCAAACCGGAGACTTACTGACCCTGCGGCTCAGTTCATATACCCGCGATATTAGCTGGCGCAATTTTGCCAATCTCCATAACGACAGCTATCGCTACGTGCTGCAGCTGAAAAACCTTCAGCATCTGACATTGGACGATGCATGTATTGCGACCATTGGTGATTGGCACGGCGATTCCCTGGAGGTTAACGCCAGACAGGCGAGCAAAGTGGATTTTGAAAATCTGACGCTGCAGCATTTTGCAATCGAGCAACGCCAAGCCAGTCATAGCCGCTTTAAAACACTGAGCGCGGCTACGGCAAAATTTCAGGTGGCGAATGCATCTTATGTCAATGTCCACGAGCCGAGTGAGGTTGGATCAATAGCATTGCGTGTCGGGCACGCAAGCCACTTCGATGGAAAATTACTTCGCGCCCAACAGGCGCAAGTTGAAGCCGATCACGCCTCTGACGTTGAGATCAGTGTGACGCGAGAGCTGGATGTAACCGCGTCATATGCTTCCAATGTGGATTATTGGGGCGCACCTGATGCCAAAGTAAAAGAAATCCAGGCCAGTAATGTGAATGCACATGCAGCCAATAATTAAATCAGTATGTAGTGAATCCTGATGTATACGCAGGCCAATTAGGCCGATTTATCAAAAAAGGTTTATTAAAAAGGTATCCAAAATGAAACTCATACCAAACAATTTTTCGGCAAGTTTAGGTGTTTTAAGTCTGTGCTTGTTAGCGCCTGGTGCGCTGGCAGAGGTGATTGCAAAAACCTATCCGGTAAAAGATTTTACCGAATTCGTTTCCGGTGGAAACACGACGGTAGAAATCAGCCAAGGCGGCACCGAGTACTTGCGCGTTGAAGCTGATGCTGAAGTGATGCAGCGGGTAAAAGTGGATCAGACCGGCAAACGTGTCAGTGTGTGGTTAAAAAGCGATAAGGGTGGTGTGTTCAGTTGGTTTGGTCAGGGCAATGATCCGGTGAAAGTCATTCTGGGGGTCAAACAGCTGGAGTTACTGGATATTTCCGGTGGTGCTCATGCCAGGGTGGCAGATTTGCAGGGGCGCGATTTTGAATTCAGAGCTAGCGGTGCCGCCAATGGCGATTTCGATCGCTTGACCATGGACAAGGTGAGGATGGATTTGTCCGGGGCGGGCAATGTGCGCATCGCGTCGGTTACCACCCAGGAGCAGGGCTACGATATTTCCGGTGCCTCCAATGTCGAGATCAAAGGAGATAGTCATAGTGAGCGTCTGATGGTGGGCGCCAGCGGTGCCAGCAATTTCCGCGGCAAATCGCTTACCGCCCGTCAGGCCGAGTTAAATGCCAGTGGTGCATCGCATATTAAGGCGACGGTGACTGAGACCTTGGTGGCAGATGCCAGCGGTGCATCCAGTGTGGACTATTACGGTAACCCGCACGCTAAAACCAAGGCCACGGGCGCGAGCCACGTCAATGCCAAGGACTAGCGTCGCTGGCTTTTGCGTGTGTACATCAGGTTATCGGCGTGATGTAGCAGGTCTTTTTCGTTATCGCCGTGTTCGGGGAAATGCGCTAGGCCAATGCTTGGCGCAATACTTATTTGCGTACCATTCAAGTCAAAGGGCTGTGTGAGTTGCTGGAAGATCTTGTCGGCAACCAGATCGCTTTGCGCCGGTTGATCAATATTTTCCAGCAGCACGACAAATTCATCGCCGCCAAAACGGGCGATGGTATCGCATTCGCGCACACTCAATTCCAGCCGCCGTGCGACCGCTTCCAGCAGTAGGTCGCCGGTGTGGTGGCCAAACGAGTCGTTCACCTCTTTGAATTTATCCAAATCCAAAAACAGCAGCGACAACATGCCGTTATTGCGCCGCGCTCTGGCCATCGCGGAGTTAAAACGGTCATAAAACAGGTCGCGGTTGGGCAGGCGGGTTAAGCGATCGTACAAGGCGCGTTGCTGCAGGCGTTCAATAAGCTGGCGGCGATCGATGGCGGCTGCCACCTGGTTGGACACAAACTGCAGCAGCTCCAGTGTTTTGGCGCTATAGCTTGCCGCTTCGCTGTAGCTTTTGATGACCAATGCCCCGGTTGTGCGGCCCTGTATTTTGAGCGGAACCCCAAGCCAGGATTGCACCGGAGGTGTTGCACCCATGGGGCAAGTGGCCAATTGAAGGGCGTCCAGTAGCAATGGCTCGCCACTGCGGATCAGCTGCGCATAATCGCTGTCGCTGGCGAGTGATTGGCAGGCCGGTACAGGTTGGTGCTGATCGATAAAGTAGGGAAAACTAATGCAATCTGTCGGCGCATCATAGAGTGCAATGGCGAAGTTACCGGCGGGCAAGAGGGCGCCAATAATGCCGTGGATCTGCTGGTACAAACTATCCAGATCCTCGGTATTGTGAGAGGCTTCAGCGATCGCAAATACCGCCTGTTGCACGGCTTCGGCTTGTTTACGCAGGGTGATGTCACGCGCCACCGCCACCCGGCATTGATTCTCCTCCGACCAGCGCGCCGACCACATAATGTGGGCTATCTCGCCATTTTTGCGTAGATAGCGATTCTCAAAGTGCGGCTCCGGTTGCCCGGCGATTATAGTTTCCACCGCATTAATGGTGCGCTCCCGGTCATCGGGGTGAACCAGCTCCAGCATTTGCATGCCCATCATCTCGGCTTGCGAGTAACCAAAAATGCGCTCGGCACTGGGGCTGACATATAAAAAATGGCCGTGTTTATCCACCACACAAACCGCATCGACCAGCAGGTCGATATATTTGCCCAAGGCGGGGAAACTGAGGGAACGCATGATCGAGTGGTATTGCTCCTGAAATAGTTGTCGCTGTAAATGGCGGCCACCCGAAACAATGGCTGCCATTGATAATGGCTGATTGCTCCTTGACGGAAATACTTGTCTGCGCCAGCTGGGCTCAAGCATAGTCGCTTCGCGCCGGTTTGGCGTAATTAGTCAGAGTAATAAGCATAGTTGTAATACAAGCATTTGGCGCGCCAATTTGCATTTTTTGCTGGCGTGTATCTACGGTGATTGAGCATCCGCTGCTATTCGCCGCTGCCTCAAATGCCTAACCCCTGACGCTATTGACGGAGACAATTAATGACCCTCAAACCCCTTTGGATTTTACTGGCGATAAACCTGTTGCTCAGCCCTGTGTCGCTCGCAGTGACACAATCGGCGGCGCAGGCAGAGTCGCCGGGGCTGGTTGATTTACGCCGCAGCCTGCAGCAATTGCGCCGCAGTGAACCCATCGCACTGGATGTGCAATTCAAATTGTTTGGCCGCAGTGGCGAGGACAAAGACCTGCAGGAGCGCGAGGGTTTATTACAACTGCGGTTGGAGGATTCCGCTGCGGGGTTGCGCATGGCCTACGCCCCGGCGCTGATCGCCCAGCTGCGCGATGAGGAGATGGCTAAAACAATTGATGAGGATGTAAAAAACTCCGCGCTCAATGCTATTGGTCAGTTTGATTATTGGGAGTGGCGCGAGCTGGTGTACCCGGTGGATCAGTTGGAGTTGATGTTGGCGCGCTACCGTTTTTTGGATGAGGCCGTCAGCAGCTACGAAGGCAAACCCGCGCGCTTGTTACGCTTTAGTCTGCCCAAAGAGAAAATTGACAAACGCTATCGCAAGTACGTCAAAAAATACCGCAACCGCCTGCTGCTGTGGATTGATGAACAGGGTGTACCGCTGGCGAGTGAGCTGCAAGAGTCGGGCACTGGGCGGGTATTTATCGTGATTGGTTTCAAATTCAAAAATGCGGTGCAGATGGAATACCAGCAAGTCGGTGATCGCTTGATCACCCGTCGGCGCGAAGTGAAGGATGAAAGCGAAGGTGCCACCATGCAGAGTGAACGGCACTTTATCAGTCTGGTATCGGTGGCCGATGAGGCGGGAAACTAATTGATAGTGCTGGCGTCATAAACCGGTGCCCGCGAGGCGGGATAAATTCTGCTAGGCTGTGGCGGTATTTTGTAATCCACGTGCAGTAGTACAAGGGTTTACTGACAGGTTTAATTCTAACTCTAAAGGGATCTACGCTATGTTAAAGCGCTATTCTGCGGTGGCAGCCTGTTTATTGCTGCTGGGTACTGTGTCGTTGGTGGGCTGCGAGTCCACTGGCTCGTCGGCGGGGCAAGTTCCTGCGCAGGCACAGTCTGTTGAAAATACCACCATCATTAAAAGCCCCAATGACGATCGCCAGTATTCGGCAGTCATGCTCGCCAATGGTTTGCAGGCTGTATTGGTAACTGACCCGGCCAGCGAAGTGGCGGCAGTATCGTTGGCGGTGGGGGTGGGCAGTTATCAGGACCCGGATTCACAACTGGGCCTGTCGCATTACCTTGAGCACATGTTATTTCTCGGCACCGAAAAATACCCCGAACCCAACAGCTTTCAAAAATTCGTGGATGGCAATGCCGGGGTGTGGAACGCTTACACCGCGCGCGACCATACCAATTATTTTTTCCAGTTAAAGGCTGATCAGTTGGATAAAGCGCTGGATTTTTTTAGCGATTATTTCCGTGCGCCAACCTTTGACCCGCAGTACAGCGATAAAGAGCGCAACGCGGTAAATAGTGAGTGGTCCATGGGGCGCACTAACGACAACTGGATTATGTATCGCATTAGCGGCCTCACCTCCAGTCCGTCGCACCCCGCGCACCGTTTCACCACCGGCAATTTGGAAACCCTGTCGGATAAACCCGGCTCACTCTTGCAAGACGAATTGCGCGCGTTTTACAACCGCTATTATTCCGCCAACAACATGAAGCTCACTATAGTGGGCAATCAATCGCAGGCGGAATTAAAAGCACTCGCGGAAAAACATTTTTCCTCCATTCCCAATAAAAATATTGAACGTCCACAAGTCACCGTGCCGGGGTTAACCCGTGCAGAAGAAGGGCAGCATATTCACGTAAAAACCCTGAAGGATCTCAAACAATTATTTATCGAGTTTCCCATCGCGGATAACAGCAGTTTGTGGCCAGTAAAACCCAACGGTTATTTGCACTACCTGATTTCATCCGAAGAGCCGGGCACACTCGGTGAACAATTGCGCCGCGAGGGTTTGGCGAATTCGGTGAGTGCAAGTGTATCGCCCGATGAGTACGGCATGGACGGTACTTTCTCGGTATATGTCGATCTCACCGAAAAAGGCTTGCGCAATAAAGATCAAATCATCAGCTCCATTTTTGCCTACATTGAATTGATGAAAGCGAAAGGTGTCGATGAACGCTACTACCGTGAAATCAAAGCCATGTGGGAAAAAGATTTTGCCAATGCGGAAAAACAACAACCGCTGCAGCAGGCGACTGAACTTTCCTACAAGCAATTTGATTACCCGGTTGCGAACCTGCTCAATTCCGATTTTGTGTACGAGCGCTTTGATGCCAAAGCGATTAAAACCGTTCTCAAACAATTGACCCCGGCGCGCGCGCGTATTTGGCATGTGAGCAATAATGAAGTGACGGATCAGCCAGTGCCCTACTACGAAGGTAGTTATGCGGTGAAAAAATTCAGCGCGGCGGAATTAAAAGCCTGGGCCAACAGCGGCAAAAAAATGCAATTTCAATTGCCGCCGGAAAATGATTTGTTTACCGACAAGCCCGCACCGATTGTGGCAGCAACCCATAGCAAACCGCAAAAACTGGTTGAGCAGCAAGGCGTAGAGGCGTGGTTGGTGCACACGCAACATTTTCAGGAAGATAAAGGTTTTGTGGAGTTAAACCTGAATATCGATTTTGCCTACAACGGGATTGAACAACTCGTCGCTGCCAATTTATTGGCCGACATTTATAAAATGCACCAGACCTCGCTGGTGGATCGCGCCGGGCGCGCGGGCATTTCCATCGGTTTGGATTTAACGGCGGAAAAGGGCCAGGCGTTTAGTATTTATGGCTACACCGAAAAGCAAGCGGGCTTGGTGCAAACCCTGCTGCAGGATTATGTGGCGCTAACTGTGAGCGATGAAGATCTGGCTAAAGCCAAAGACCGGTTTGTAAAAACCATCGCCAACAACAAAAAAGAAATCCCGATTCGCCAGGCGTTTAATCGCTTTGGTTTGTTAACCCGCGCCAAAGGCAATTGGGATGATGCAGAGGTTATCGCCGCTGCCGAAAAAATCACCCTCGCACAGGTGCAAGCACACCATAAAGCCGTGCTCGCGAATCACTTGTTGCGCGTCTATGCCGCCGGTAACTTTACCGATGGCAGCATCACTGCGCTCGCCACGGCAGCTGCGCAAACATTGGGTAGCAACAAAGCACCGGCACAGCGTTATTTTGCGCAGAGTATTACCCCCAAAACCGGTGGTTTGATAAGCGATAATCTGGATATAGATCCAACCGATAACGCACTGGTAGATATTTACTTGGGTACGCAAAAAAATCTCACCCAGCAAGCGCAGTTGATGCTGCTTAACGGTTTGTTCAGCACCGACATTTTCACCCAGCTGCGCACTAACGAGCAGTTGGGTTATGTGGTGGGCAGTACCGGTTCCGCGCTGAATGACTACCCGCTGTTTGGCTTATACGTGCAAACCACCAATACCAGTTTGGTGGATTTAAAAGCGCGCATGGATAAATTCCGCAAGGATTATCTCGCCACACTACAAGCACTGGAACCGGCGCAGTTGGAGCAGTTAAAAGCAGCGGAAATCGCGCAAATCATGCAAAAACCCAACGACTATCGCGCTGAGGCAACCCAACATTTGCAGGATTTCAAAGAGGGCAAGTTCAGCTTTGATCGCAAAGAGCGGGTGGTTGCTGCCCTGCAACAGGTAACCAAGGCGGATTTGATAAAAATCTACCAACAACTGGTGCTGGGTAAGCAGGGGCACAATGTGGTGATTCAGGCGCGCGGTGCCAATTATAAAAACCAACCGTTTGCACCACTGAAATAATCGCAGTTGCCTCTGGCGCGGTTGCCAGAGGCATTTTGAAAGCCGCTGCCGTAGAATAGGCAGTAATTTTTAACGGGTGAGACAGCACAATGAGCACAAAAACTGACGACGATATTTTTTGGGAGCTGGTGGAGAAATTCATTGACCACGCCAACAACGCCTGCGACAACGCCGACCCCGGTATTGTCAGCGCCGCACTCATCAACGCCACTGCACGTTTCAACGCCTTTGTCGTCGCCCAAAGCTCGCTCGATAAAAACGAATTTGCCGAAGACGTAGAAGGCACCACCAACTACCTAACCGGCCGCTACCGCGAATTTTTAAAAGAGCACATGGAAGATTATCGCGAAAATTACACCGCGCTGATTGGCGCGCGGGAATTACCGGAGGAGTGAGTGGTGCGATAGCAACTGCAACTTGGTTGAGTCATTACCCTTCATAAGAGAAAAAGCAATCACTAAAAAATAAAATCCCTGACCAGTAAAGGACTTAAAACAAAACCCCGGGTAGCGGGCTGCCCATGCTGGAGAGGTTTTTTCAACTCAACAATAGGATTATTGACACTAGTCTAGTTTTTTAACATCACTCACGAATTTCGGTATTGACCAACGAACAGAGAATACTGGACACAGATCCTGCAACCTTTCTGACTGATGAGCAGCGACACTTTGGATATGATCTTTGCTAAAGTGAGCGAGGTGACATTACAGGTAAGATGGAGCTGGTTTCTAAGAATAGTCTTCTCGTTACAATAAAAAGCCTTGCTAGTAGAAACTGGCAGGGCTTTTTAATCAGGAAAAAATTATTTTTTTACCTTAACCATATAAATCGAAAACCATAAAAAGAATAATGGATAAAATAACTTCCCCAAGGTAAAAAAATAAAATGCAAAACTCGGGTAATAATAAGTAGAAGCTCTTATCTTTACAGCTTCAGATACAAAACATCCGTATATTTCATGCAATATATACATAAAAATTAAAGCAATAATAATTCTTATAAAAATTATTTCTCTTTTGTCCAGCTCAACGATATATTTTTTCATTTTTACCTACAGCCATCAGGCTGAGCGCCCATGCCAGAGCAGACTATTATAGATAGAACCACTCATACCATTTTCAGAATTACTAGTACTTTTCAAACCTTCAGATACGCCTTTTGACGCAATTGTATCAGCTGCCTGAGCAGCACCTTGCACGATATTTTTTCTCTCGTCTCGCGCCAAGGCTGTCGCGACAGTGCCGATAGCACCTACTGTTTTTCCTCCTATTAAGCTCCCTGCCCCCTCTATTGCCATTGCTTTGGCAACATTTTGATTATTTAAGATGGCTCCCCTGCCGCTGCCTCTATTCCTGCAGCAGAACCAATTAGTTTTGCTGGTGCAGCTATTTCTACCTGTCCAAAAAATATAGCAACAACCGCCACCGCATCTGCTGTAAAACTAATGGCATTCAAACCTGCCACTGCCACAGGGAGATTATCCATTGCATTTTGAAATGCAGCTTCACCTGCTACAGATTGAAGTACAAATTCTGTCCTTAACGGCTGCGCATTACCATGAAAGGCTTGCCCAATATGCTGGCTAAACATTCCAGTAGAATCAATTTTATTAACTGGATCATTTCACACATACGCATACATATTCATTTGATCTTCGTAACCAATCGGATCGGTCTGCAGGAAACGTCCAAGTTTTGGATCGTACATCTTTGCCTTGTAATGGAACAGTCCTAGCTCCTTGAACCAGATTTGCCCGGTGTAACCAAAGCGCTCTATATTTTGTTGTTTTGGAATCCCAAATGTATCGTAGGAAAGTGTTGCTTTATTTTTTGCATCGTAACTGGTGTGAGCGATAATACTCCCTTGATGATCTGCATGTAGATAGCTACATGCGCCTTAGGACAGTCGTATTGTTTGCACTGCTTTTTAACTTCACACGATTGTAGCTACTGAACAAAGCTGATTATTTTTATTCATAATGCGTCCACATCCTTAGCACTTTTACCGTGCGGATTTCATCAAGGGTTTGATAGACCAAGCGGTGCTGGATGTTAATGCGCCGTGAGTAGGCGCCACTCAGGTCACCTACCAATTTTTCGTAGGGCGGTGGGTTTTGATAGGGATTGGTGCGCACTATTTCCAACAGGTTTTGCGCTTTTTCTTTTAAACCTGCCGCTGCTAGTTTTTGGGCATCTTTTTGCGCGTGTTTGCTAAATACAATTTCCCAACTCACCAATCCAGCTCCTTGCTAAAGTCATCCAGCGGCGCTTCCATTCCGGCGCGAATGGATTCGCGCATACCGGGAATGGAGAGTAGGTGTAGTGTTTCCTGAATTGCGGCCCAGTCCTCTTCCGAGACTAAAATGGCGTTGTTGCGTTTGCCGGTAATCAGCACGGGGCTGTGGTTTTCGGCGGCGTCATCAATTAAGCGATAAAGGTTGGCGCGGGCTTCGCTCACGGTGAAACTGGACATTTTGTTCTCCCGGTAGATGGATTGAAAAAGCGTACGCCTTGTCGTACGTAGGGTCAAGCTATGTTAAATCCGGTTTAGTGGGCTGACGTTTTAAGGTTTATCTGGTATACAAGTAAGCGAGCATGTAATTTTCTTTTTGACCATAACCATAAAAGTGCTGATTATGAATAATATTCTTCGTTTCCCTGTGCGATTCCTGCTGCTGTTGTCTGTGTCATTGGCGGCGTTTTCCCCGGCTTATGCCGATGTCACCCTGCCGCGTTTATTGAGCGATGGTGCTATTTTGCAGCGCGATAAACCTATCACCATTTGGGGCTGGGCGGATGAAGGCGAGCAGGTGACGGTGAGCTTTGCGGGTAAGGAGCAAAGCACTACCGCGCAGGCGGGCAGGTGGCAGGTGACCTTTCCGGCGCGCAAAGCTGGCGGCCCTTATGAGTTAACCGTGACTGGCAAAAACACCCTTACACGCAAGGATATTTTGCTGGGCGATGTGTGGATCGCGGCGGGGCAGTCGAATATGGAATTGCCTTTGCGTCGGGTGAAATACCAGTACCCCGGTGTGATTGAAGCGACCCGCTTATCGCAGGTGCGCGAATTTAACGTGCCTGTTGCCTACGCGTTCAAGGGGCCGCTGGCGGATTACACCCAGGGTGAATGGAAGACCGCTACGCCGGAAAATCTGCCGGGTTTTTCAGCGGTAGGGTTTTTCTTTGCCAAGCAATTGCATCGTGTTACCCGTGTGCCTATCGCCGTGGTGACTTTGCCCGTGGGTGGCTCACCCGCTGAGGCGTGGATGAGTGAATCGGCGTTAAAAAAATATCCTCACTATTTAGAACAATTAACACCGTTCAAAGACGATGCGCATGTACAAACGACCATCGCCAAAGACAAAGCCAATAACGACAAGTGGTATGGCGATTTAACGGCGGCCGATATCGGTCTGCAAAATAATTGGTCGCAGGCAGAGCTGGATGCAAGCAATTGGAACAACTTGCAAGTGCCTGGCTTTTTCAAAGAGCAGGGCAGCGATTTCACCAACGGCAGCGTGTGGGTGCGCAAAGAGTTGGTGCTCAGCCCACCACAGGCGGCAAAAGCAGGCACTTTGTGGTTGGGCGCGATTGTGGATGGCGACCAGGTATTTGTGAACGGTCAGGCGGTAGGGCAAACCGGTTATCAATATCCACCACGTATTTATTCGCTGCCAGCGGGGGTATTAAAAGCGGGCAAAAATACTATCGCTATTCGTATTACCAGCTACACGGGTAACGCCGGTTTTGTGAAGGACAAGCGCTATGAATTGGTATTGGATGAAGCCCTGCCGACCATGGAATCGATTCCTTTGGCGGGCGAATGGAAATATCAAATCGCTGCCAATGCGCCCGCTATGCAACCAACCACTACGCTGCACTACATTCCATCTTCACTGTTTAATGCCAAGCTGGCGCCTGCGCTGCCGCTGCAAATTAAAGGGGTGATTTGGTATCAAGGTGAATCCAACGTGGCGCGTGCAGCGGAATATAAAAATTTATTCAGCGATTTAATTGTGGATTGGCGCGCGCAGTTCAAACAGGGCGATATCCCGTTTATTTATGCGCAATTGGCGAATTTTTTACCCGCCAAACCTGAGCCGGGTGAAAGTGGCTGGGCAGAACTGCGCGAGGCGCAGCGCCAAACACTCGGGCTAAAAAATACCGCCATGGCCGTAGCGATTGATGTGGGTGAGTGGAACGATATTCACCCGCTGAATAAGCAGTCGGTGGGTGATCGTTTGGCGTTGAGTGCACTGAAGCTGGCCTATGGTAAAAAACGTTTATTGGCTTCTGGCCCGACCTTGCAAAAAGTAGAGCGTAAGGGCAACACAGTGGAATTGTCCTTTGGCGATACAGGAAAAGGCTTGCGCGTGCTCGGTGGTGGCGATGTAAAACACATGGCAATTGCCGGGGCGGATAAACAATTTGTGTGGGCTAAGGTGCAAGTGAAAAAAGATAAGCTGGTCGTGTCAGCGAATGCGGTGCCGGAACCTAAATGGGTGCGATACGCTTGGGCTGACAACCCTGAGGGGGCAAATCTGTATAATAGCGCTGGTCTGCCTGCATCGCCGTTTGAGGCCCATGTTTCGGATTAGTGTTTTTACTCCCCGCGCAATGAAGTCCGGAGTTCACTCGGAGACTCGCCGTGAACCCTTCCTTGGGGGCTCGTCGCCCGCGTCCTTGCGGGCCACGGTCTCCGAGCAAACTCCGGACTCCATTACGCTGCTCCTTGTGAAGTAAAAAACTTTTCCAAACATTAAAACGCCGATGTGGAATTAATTTCTCATCGGCGTTTTTATTTTGAAACAATTCGATATTTTTGATATTTCCCCCACTAAATCCGTAGCAATTATTGGCGGCGGCCCAGCGGGTTTAATGGCAGCGGAAGTGATTGCGTCTGCGGGCCATGCGGTATCGGTTTACGATGCTATGCCATCGGTTGGGCGGAAATTTTTATTGGCGGGTGTGGGTGGAATGAATATCACCCATGCGGAACCGGCAGAGGATTTTCGCGCGCGCTATTCGGCCAGTGCCCAGTTCATCAATTCCCTCAAACAATTCGATGCAGATGCCTTGCGCCAGTGGGTGCATGGTTTGGGTGTGGATACTTTTGTCGGCACTTCAGGCCGTGTTTTTCCAACCGATATGAAAGCGGCGCCGTTATTGCGCGCCTGGTTGCATCGCTTGCGTGAGTTGGGGGTAAAAATTTATCCGCGCCATCGCTGGTTGGGTTGGAGTGAGCAGGGCGATTTAAATTTTTCCGCGCAGGAAAATGGCAATGCCATCACTAAAACGATTAATGCAGATGCGCTAGTGCTCGCCCTCGGCGGCGCCAGTTGGCAGCGTTTGGGTTCCAACGGTGCCTGGGTGCCCTTGCTGCGTGAACGCAGCGTGCAAGTGAATGAGTTGGTGCCGAGTAATTGCGGGTTTGATGTGATCTGGAGTGAGTTTCTCATCAACCAACATGCGGGTGCACCTTTACAGGGAGTGGGGTTGAGTTGTGTGGATACGCAGGGTATGCCGCGCCAGATTTTGTCGGAAGCCATCATCAGCGCTTACGGTATTGAAGGCACGGGTATTTATGCGCTGTCAAAATATCTGCGTGAAAACGTGGCGCAGAATGGTTCTGCACTGTTGAATATCGATTTGTTGCCCGATTTGTCGCCAGAAAAAATTGTGCAAAAACTCAATAAGCCGCGCGAGAAAAATTCCCTCAGTAATTTTTTGCGCAAACAATTCAATCTCTCACCTGTCAAACTGGCATTGCTGCGTGAACTTACCAGCAAACAGACGTTCGAAAATCCCGCGCTGTTAGCGATGGCGATAAAAAAACTCTCCGTCACCTTAACCGCCACGCGCCCGATTGATGAGGCTATCAGCAGTGCCGGTGGTGTGGCTGCCAAAGAGTTGGATGCCTCCTACATGCTCAAAAAAATCCCCGGTGTATTTTGCGCCGGTGAAATGTTGGATTGGGATGCACCCACTGGCGGCTATTTGCTGACCGGCTGTTTTGCCAGCGGGCGCGCCGCCGGAAATGGTGTGGTGAGTTATTTACGTGCAGCCCATGTGGGCTAAGCAGGGTACTAAGTAGGGTATTAAGTAGAGTGATATGAAAAAAATTCTGGTGCTTGGCTATGTGTGGCCAGAACCCAATTCCTCGGCGGCGGGTAGCCGCATGTTGGAGTTGGTGCAATTATTTTTGGCAATGCAGTGTGAAGTAACCTTTGCCTCAGCGGCGGCCTTATCCGAACACCGGTTTGATTTAAATTCGCTGGGTGTGGCAGAAAAAGCTATCGCACTGAATTGCAGCAGCTTTGATGAATTTGTGTGTGCGTTGCAACCGGACGCTGTGTTGTTTGATCGCTTTTTTACCGAGGAACAGTTTGGTTGGCGCGTGGAACAGCAGTGCCCGCAGGCGCTACGCATTCTTGATACGGAAGATTTTCACAGCCTGCGCGATGCGCGCCAGCAGTTGTTAAAATCGGCGCAAAAAGCACAGGGAAACGATGGCGTAGCAACAGAAAAAGAACGGCAATCAGTGCCACCTGTGAGCGCGACAGCAGCGGAGCTTTATACGCAAATGTGCAGCAGCGATATGGTGCAGCGCGAAGTCGCTGCAATTTTCCGCTGCGATTTATCCTTAATGATTTCTGAAGTAGAAATGGAATTGCTGCAACAGTTTTTTTCAGTTCCTGCGCCGTTATTATTTTATTGCCCATTTTTATCGCAGCCTAAAATTGCCGATAAAACCCTGCCGGACTTTTCCGCGCGACAACATTTCATCACCATCGGCAATTTTCGCCACGAACCCAATTGGGATTCAGTGCTCTGGTTAAAGCATCAACTCTGGCCGCTAATTCGTGCTCAGTTTGCACAGGCAAATTTGGTTGCACCGGAGCTGCATATTTACGGTGCCTACCCGCCACCAAAAGCGACGCAATTGCACAATGTCAAAGAAGGTTTTCATATCAAAGGTTGGGCGGCAGATGCCCAGGCGGTAATGCAAAACGCGCGTGTTTGCCTTGCACCTTTACGTTTTGGTGCGGGCATTAAAGGCAAGCTGATGGATGCCATGCATTGCGGCACTCCGAGTGTAACCACCCGTATTGGCTGTGAATCCATGAGCGGTGGTTTGGCGTGGTGCGGTGTGATTGCCGATGATGCAGAAGTATTTGCGCAAGCGGCGCTGGATCTTTACCAGCAGCCCTCGCTCTGGCAAGAAAAACAGCAGCAGGGCTTTAATATTCTGCGCGACTATTTTTACCGCTGCGATTACGCCACCGAATTACAGCAGCGTTTACTTTCTCTGGAAGAAAACATCGCCGCTGAGCGGCAGCGCAATTTTATCGGCCAAATGCTGCGCCATCATCACCACAAAAGCACCCAATATATGGCGCAGTGGATTGAGGCGAAGAATCGTTAACGGCTTATTTTTCTCAATACTTGGGCAATAAAAAACGCGCGCTTAGCTGTTAAAAAATAACAGCAAAGCGCGCGTTTTTTAAACGGAATATTGGTAGAACTTATTCCGCTGCTACCGCTTCTGCAACTACTACATTACTTACTTTGTCGCCTGCAAAATGTACGGCCACTTGTTTGTTGGCATTCGCAGCGGCATTTACGCCCAGTGCGGCAGCAACTTGTGCCGCTTGTGCAGCGGTGGCGTTTACGGAGCTTACGTTGTAAAACCATACTTCTGCGTCTGCTTCACCACTGGTGGTGACGGGAGCGCCCAGCGTAGCCTGAACTTTTGCTTTGGTCGCGTCATTGCCCAGTTTGGATTTCACTAAGGCCACGGCGGATTGCTCCGGCGTAGTGGAAACGTTGCTCGCTGCTGTGCTGGTATCTTCAACTTTGGCTTGGGTCTCTGCGACTTTTGCCTGCGCCTGATCCACAGATTCAGAGGCTTTTTTAAGCGAACCAAACAAATCTGCCGCTTGTGCCTGTGCCGTCAACAGACCGATTAAACCCATAACAACCAATGATTTTTTCACAGTAAAACTCCCTAATTAGGCTGATAGTGAACCTGGAAATGTGTATTGCAGTGCCAAACTGCGCGGCCACCCTAATCAAGTTGCAAGTGAAGGTCAAATGAAAATTATTCTTTTTTTGTAGCTTATTGTGCGCGGCGTCCGAACGGTTTTGCGCGAATTTTATGTCCACTGCGCTTGAATAACTCACCTCCGCACCCCACCATTCAACAATCCTTGTCGCGGTCGCCGCTATGCACACGCCTTCCTCTCATTATCAAGCTTTGTCTCCTGTCCCTGTCTGGAAGGCTGTGGCGTGGCGCAGTGTTTTGCTGGTTGGTTTGTTATGGCTGGCGGCGCTATACACGGGTACACAAGCTACCCCCTGGGGTGCAGCTGAGCAAAATGGTATAGCGACGGCGATAGATGCACCGCTACATGCCAATAGCGAGCATTCATTTTCGCTTAAACGATTTTTCTCCCGTACTAAAAGTCAACCCAACACACTTGAATCCCCCGAGCCGCTCTGGCTATTGCTGGCGAGTGAATTTCGCTTGGCTCCAGCTTCCGACTTTGTCAGGCAATCCCTTCTTGCTGAAATTGCACCCGCTATATCTTGGCTGCAATTACAGTCACTCAATGTTCCCCGCGCACCACCGCTCGTTTAATCACTCCGTTAAAAGAACATTTTAATTATTTTTTTGTGTACACCTCCTGCGTACGCAATGTGGAGTATTAGCGATGAAAACCCTTTTTTCGCGGGCTGTTATTTATGGCCTGATTATTTTATTTGGGCTGCTCAGTGCCCTGCCTAACGTATTACCCGAATCTGCATTACAAAAATTGCCCGATTGGTATGCGCAAAACCAATTAACGTTGGGGCTGGATTTGCGCGGCGGCTCGCATTTGTTGTTGGAAGTGGACACCAGCGAATTGGTGCGCGATAAAAACCCGACGCTGCATGAGCAAATAGTGCGCGATGCGGTCGAGCAAAGTTTGGAGGTGGTACGCCGCCGGCTGGATGAAACCGGCATGGTGGAACCGATGATTACGCGGCAGGGTAGTGACAGCATTTTAGTGCAGCTACCCGGGGTGAGTGACCCACAACATATTCGCGAGTTGTTGGGCACCACCGCGCGCATGACATTCCATTGGGCCGCCAATTCCCAATCGTCACTGCACACCAAAATTATCTCGGTTAAGGGCGAGGCGGGTGAGCGCTATCAATTGGAGGAGCGCATCGCATTGGAAGGAAAGCACATCAGCGATGCGCGCTTGGCGTTTAATCCGGACACCGGCGAACCTGTCGTCAATTTTAAATTGGATAAAGACGGTGCACGCCGTTTTGGCGATATGACCCAGCGCAATGTGGGGCGCTCGCTCGCGATTGTATTGGATGACACAGTGGTGACAGCGCCGGTTATTCGCAGTGCAATTACCGGTGGTAGCGGCGAAATTAGCGGATCGTTTACCAGTGCATCAGCCAATGATTTGGCGTTGTTGTTGCGCGCGGGTGCGTTGCCCGCACCGCTCAAGGTAATTGAAGAGCGAACCGTGGGGCCGGATTTGGGAAGCGATGCAATCTCCATGGGCATCAGCACCGGTATTGTCGGCGCGCTGTTGGTGCTCGCGTTTATGGTAGGTATTTATGGTCGTTGGGGGTTTATTGCCTGTGTTGGTCTCGCGATTAATATTGGTTTGAGTTTTGGTGTGTTGAGCCTGCTCGGTGCGACGCTTACGCTGCCGGGTATCGCCGGTTTTATTTTAAGTGTGGGCATGGCGGTGGATGCGAATATTTTAATTAATGAACGTATCCGTGAAGAAGCGCGGCGCGGCGAAAATGCGCTGCAGGCCTTGCGTGCCGGTTTTCAGCGCGCCTACAGCACCATTTTGGATTCCAATGTCACCTCGCTAATTGCTATTAGTTTATTGTTTTTATTCGGCAGCGGCCCAGTGCGCGGGTTTGCGGTCACTATGGCGGTGGGTTTATTAATCTCCATGTTTACCGCGATTTCGTTTACGCGTTTAGTTATGGAATGGCGCGTGAGCAAATTGGGTAAACAGCCGTTAATTATTTCCGGCATAAAATGGTTGGATAGTATCAGTGAAAAAACTATTCCGTTTTTACGCGCCCGTTTTTTTGGTTTGATGGCGTCTGCCGTTTTATCGTTGGCATCGGTGTTTTTATTTTTTAGCCCCGGCTTGCATTACGGCATCGATTTTAGTGGCGGAACTGTCATAGAAGTGAGCGCGCCGGATACCAATGTGAGTGCGTTGCGCAATGGTTTGCAGCAAGGCGAATACGCGCAGATAGCCATTCAGGAATTTGGTAGCGATGGTCATTACCTGCTGCGCTTGCCCATGCAATCCGCAGAGGATGTGGCGAATGGCAGCAGCGTACAAGCGGTAAAAAGTGCCGTGACTGCCATAGCACCGGATGCAGAATTTCCACGCGTAGAAATGGTTGGGCCACGCGTCAGTGGCGATTTTGGCGATGCGACTATCCTTGCGATTATTTTGGCAGGCCTGGGCATGTTGGGTTATTTATGGGTTCGTTTTGAATCGCATTTTGCGATGGCTGCTACTCTCACACTTGCACTCGATCTAACCAAAACCATCGGCTTTTTTGCGCTGGCAGGCGTGGAGTTTAACCTCACCGCTGTCGCCGCACTGCTCGCGTTAATTGGTTATTCGGTGAATGATAAAGTCGTGGTGTTTGATCGCATCCGCGAAAACCTCCGCCTCACTCCCGACAAACCTTTAGTGCAGCTGCTTAATGAAAGCATCACCTCAACACTCACGCGCACCACCTTTACCTCAGTCACAACTTTCCTGGCATTACTGCCCATGGCAATTGCAGGCGGCAGCGCCGTATCCAGTTTTTCACTGCCCATGTTATTCGGCATAGTCATCGGCACCAGCTCATCCATTTTAATTGCTGCACCGATTGTGTTGCTGCTGGGTGAACGGAGAATGCGTAAAGGAAAATCACAACTGCATGCAGGTGCAGAAGCTGCGCAGCGAGAGATTGATTTGTTGCCGTAGGAAGGAGTTTTTAATAGCTATCACCAACGGGTGATAGCTATTGTAGGTTGCTGGTGAGGAACGAACCGCAACATGACATTGGTTTCAATTGCGATTTAATTGCTGATGTTACCGATCAATAAAAACACTGATATTAAAGTAACAAAATGATCCGTAAAACAATCTGCCGAAGTTCGTTTTCCGGCCAATAGCGGAGGTTGGCTTTCGCCAGAACAGTTCGAATAAAGGTCATTTAGAGCGCCAAAGCAAAGAGTTTGTTACCGCAGTCGCTTGTTAGAAATTGTGGCCACGTTCATGTAAATAATCGAGTAAATAACCGTGACCACCTAAATATGAGGATAGCCTGATTATTTTTCCACTTTTAAATTTAAGGACATACCAATAGCACCAGCCGTTGAACTTAACTGATTCAAGGTCCTCCCATTTCTCGTTCTTACCTCCAGACCAAGGAGTATAAAAAGTAATTGTGCTTTCATTATACGTACCCTTAACAAGAAAACCTTCTGCCAAGGTGTAGATAGCGCCGATACCAAAACCAATAGTTAAACAAATTAAAGCCGTTGTTTCACCGGGTTTTTCTACTTGGTAATTTCCGGTTAAAAATACAATGAAAGGAACCACCGAAAACAACAAGCATGCTACCCCAAGGGATTTCATAAATAGGCCAAACTTAAGCTCTCCAGGCTCAGAGGCGTAGACAGCTTTTTTCACAAAGTAAGTAATCACAAAAACTGTGACCGCGCCTGTAATTAAACCTTGCCAGTTGATGTCCATGTCTTTCCTATTTTTTCTAACAGTTTATTCAATGGCCTAAGCCGTATATTTACGGAACCCATCTGCTTTATATTACCGAAACACACCTAACCATCAATAAGTTAGCTTAAGGATAGAAATAAATTCGTAGATACATGGTTAAATATATTCGGAAATATACGGCCGACTAAAATTTAGGAACCGAGCTTCCGCTTTGGGCACAAATCTGCCCTTCAATCTGTTGCGGTTCGTAAACTCACTACAACCTACGTTAATTGTGGTTTGCGGTATGGCATTATGCTGTCGATGCTAGGCTTGCTTGCTCAGAGCTGTCAATTACACCGCATAACTGCCAGCCAACCATATCTTCGACAAGCCTTAAAATAAAAACGCCCGCAGTAGCGGGCGTTTTTCATGGGGTAGCGTGTTGCGATAAATTAAAACTTCACGCTCTTGGAATCGTCACCGAACCAGTTGGGTTTTTCATCGCCGCGGGCGTATTGAACGGTGAAGCCGGAGTTGCCGAAGCCTTGGAAGTAGCTGATGGCGACTTGGTGTTGGCCTTCACTTAAATGGGTCATACAAACTTGCACGCTGTAGGGGCGGTCTTTTAAGTGTTCGCAAATTAATTTGCCATCAATACGCAAGGAAAAGCCGTCGTCGCTGCCCATTAAAAAGCGATAGGTGTCTGCTTGTTTGACTGTGATGGTGTGGTTTACATCCACAAAAAAGTCATCGGTATAGGTGGCGACGTTGCCCAGCTTGGGGTGACGGAAACGGCTTTTTTCTTCCAGGTTTAAGCGGTCTACCATTACCTCGCGGGTGACTTCAATGTCGCGGGCTTGATAGATATTGCCAATGCTTACGCGGTTTTTACTGATAACCAGTTTCACCACCGGATCGACTGTTACCGGTGTGATACGCACCAGAATTAAAATGGTTACCAGCGCGAGCAGCGCGGAAAAAATAGTGTTTTTGTGTAACAGCACGTTTTTGTTGAGAAGCGATTGAATGGCCATAATTATCTCACCACCTGCAGTTTCCAGAAGCTGAACCAGTTGCGCATTTCAAATTGATCTTCCGTCAGGCCAAAGCCATAGGTGAAGGGGGAGAAGAAGGCAAATACGGCGATTACCAATAGCGCAAATAAGCTGGCGTTGATAATGGTGTGTTTGTTGTTTGCGAGCACTTCGTCGCGGTAAATATAATTAAATACCAGTGCGAGATTGACGGCGCCAAACAGTAGCGGCACGAGATAGTGATACAAATACATCACCCGTTCGATTTGCAAAATCGCAATCATGTAGCTGAGGTAGAGCGCGGTGAAAGCGCAGATCCAATAAAATAATTTTTCGTCTTTGATGGGATTGTTATACACATAGCGGCCGATAATTAAACCTACCGACAAAATAATCCCGCCCAGTACCGAGAACCACACAATGGGGTTGCCAATCAGGTATTTGTATTTCACCACGACTTTGCCGTCGATAGTGTTTTTATCCCAGCGATAGCTAATGGTTTTTTTGCTAACCGGCCAGCCCATGGCGTAGCTGCCGTTTTCATCGGGTTTGCACACATCCAAACGCGGAACACCATCGGCGTATTCAGACATGTATTTCCAGTTGTCGCGCATGCCCAGCATAAAGGTGGAGGGCGACCAGGTATTGCCAGCGCGAATTTGGGTGAGGTATTCAGGTGAGGCTTTGTAGGTGCGGTCTTTCACGATTTGCGTGCCCATGCCGATGTGCACATAAAACACCGCGAAAAATACCGCAGCAACCGGCAGCACGCCGGCTGGAACTGTGGTGGCTAAGCGGGTGAATAGCGCGCGCCACTGCCATTGTTTAATCGCGCTCCATTGATCCACACCAAACAGCATGACAAATAACATTAGCAAAATAAATGCATTCACTTTGACCGCGACGGCTAAGCCTATCCATACCCCGAGCAGTGCATAGTGTTTTAATAAAATGGCTTTTTGGTGATGAATAAAATCGGTGGCGACACGCACAAAATAATAGAGCGCACCGAGAATAAAAAAGAGTTGAATGCCTTCGAGCATGGCAGCGCGCGAGTGAATAACCAGGGCGTTGTCAAAAATTACCAAGCTGGTAAACGCGGCGGCCAGCCATGCGCGTTGGGTTATCGCATTAATAATCCCGTAAAAAAATACCACGCCGAGCGCCATCATCATCACCGACGGCCAGCGAAAGCCTTTGTAGGTCATGGTGGGTGGCGCGTTGTCGCCGGTCAAATAATCCGTCTCCAACAACTTTTGTTTATCGACCTCGCCGTTGCCACCAAACATTACTTCACCCACCGCCATCAGCATTTTGCCGAGGGGAGGGTGAGGCTCCATGTACATCACGCCATCGATATGTTTCTGGGCGGAGGCAACATGGTAGTTTTCATCCCAAAACATCGCTTGGGGACTGCCGTAGAAAGGAAAATAAATACCCAGTGAGATAATCAGAATCGCCACTGGGTAAATAAAACGTGCGTAGGTTTTTAGGAAAAGTTTCATAGTGTATTTTTTTTTAGAGTTAGTGTTGTGCGTTGGAATTATTTTTTGCGCAAACCTTTACCGGTTGCCGCCCAGAAAACACCGCCGTAAACATGTTCAAGAAATAGCGTGTCGCTGTAGGTGGCTGGTAGGTGACCGAGGGCGGTGTAAAACGCGCGGCCGCCATCGTAATTGTGGTACCAGGCGATGGGGTGGAACTTGCCCATGCCAGCGGTTTTTTTCTCGCCCCACTGGGCGCTGGGGTCGTAGGTTTGTTCATCAACAGCAAGTATGTAATTCAAACCTTTAATACGCTCCGCACCAAACTCATACCATTCATCAGTCCATAACAAACGATCCGGCATGCGATCCAGACCGGGGAATTTGCGATCCAGTACTTGTAGGTCTGCGCTTTGATTGGCGGGGTGAATATGAAAGGTGCGGCCTACCATTTTGGTGTACCAGTCCCAGTCGTATTCGGTGTCGGAAGCGCTGTGCACACCCACAAAACCTTTGCCGGAACGAATAAAACGTTCCATCGCCGCTTGTTGCTCATCGTTGAGTATGTCGCCGGTGGTGAGCAGGAAAATCACGGCCTGATATTTTTGCAGTTTCTCATCGCTGAAAATGCTGGCGTCTTCGTGCCAATCCAACGCAAAGTCATGACGCTTGGCCATGGCGCGCATGGCGGTCACACCTTCGTTGATGGATTCATGGTGAAAGCCATTGGTTTTGGTAAACAGCAGCACATTAAATTGTTGTGCCTGAGCACTGAGGCTGGCGAACAGTAATGAGCAGGTAAAGGCAAGGGATAGCAGTAACTTGTTGTGCATCGTGGATGTACCTCGCGAAGAGATTGTTCTTGTTGTGTTTGAGCTTGTTATTGTTTTCAGCGTTTTTGTTGTTTGGGGCGGACGCCATCATAAGCGATTGAGATTTATAGGCAATAAAAAAGGGCGCCGAGGGCGCCCTTTTGCGTGCTACTACCAAACGTTTTAGTGGCGTTGATGGCGGCGCAAACCTGCCAGTGCCATCAGGCTCAGGCCGAGCAGTAACAATGAGCTGGGTTCCGGTACTTCAACCGGTGGACGCTCAACGGTCACGCCTTTGAGTTTGTAGAAATCGTCACCCGTGGTTTTGTTTTTGTTGGGGCCGCTAAAGGTATCGCCAAATACCGGGTTGTAAGCGCCAATCAGCCAGTACTGGGAGGCTACACCAGCAAAGTTAACGGCGCCCGAATTGCCATTGATATCGACATTGTAATAATTGCCGACAACTGACCAATTCTGGCCAAGCAGGTCTTCCCATTTTTGGCCCAACAGCGAGCTGCTGTTAAAGCTATCGCCATTGAATGCCAAAATCGAAATGTCGGCATCGTTTTGATACCAGCCCAGGTCAACGGAGGTCAGCTTGACCATTTCATCAAACGACAGCAGGTGCATGTCAAAGTCGCCACCTTGATTGTCAACAGCGTGGTTAGGTGAGTCGGTTTTTTCTACGCCCAAGCCATCCCACTTGCCAACGTGATTTTGTTCGATCGCTTTGTTAACGCTGGTGGTGTATTCCTGGCACTTGCCATAGCGGTACTTTTTACAGGTTTGGGTGGTGCCATAGGACCAACCGGTCACCGACAATTCCAAATCGGCCTCGCTGTAGTTGTACTGCATCGCATAGGTGCTATTAAGCACACCATTGCGTGAATCCGGAGTATTGAGGTCAATGCTGATAGGGGCGGCCAATACGGGGCTGATGGCGCCAAGCAAAGTTAAGCATCCAAGCAAGTTAACTAATTTACGCATGGTGAAGATCCGTGTGAGTGAATGAGCTGGATCTGTAATGGCAATTTTGGTGCCATGGTTTATAAGTCGTTGATTTTGCTGTGATGCAGTTCTTGTTTTCAGGGTTTGCGTAATTAATGTGATAAAAAAACCGACATTTTTGGTTGTGCCAACACAAAAAAAAGCCCGAGCATGGCTCGGGCTAAAGGGCTCAAGTAAAAGGGGGCTAACAAGGGGCTAAACGATTTGTACCTTGGCGGGCGGTGCGGGCTCGTTATCGGCCTCTTCCGCGCCCACAGCACCAAGCTCTCCGGTTTTGCGCGCGTGTCTGCCATAAACAATTTCAAATAATGGTGATGCCATCAGGGTGGTCACTATGGCCATGAGTACCATTATGGAGAACAGCGCCGGGCCAATGACCCCGGCTTGTAAGCCGATATTGATAATGATCAGTTCCATCAGGCCACGCGCATTCATCAGGGCGCCAATGCCCATGGCGGTGCGATTATCGGCACCACACAGGCGGGCGGCGCCCCAGCAGGCAACCCCTTTGGCGACTATAGAGCCGATGAGGATCACGGCGGCAATTGCCAGCAACTCCACGTTGTTAACCATGGTCAATTGCGTATTTAAGCCTGAGTAGGTGAAGAAAATTGGAATCAGAATAATCACCACAAATGGTTCCAGCTGGCGCTTGATCTCTTGAGTGAGTTTGCCGCGTGGCATGACGGCACCCAACAGGAAACCGCCAAAGACTGCGTGTAAACCAATCGCATCGGCCGTGAAGGCGGCCAACATAAAACACATGATCACCAAGGCAAACAAGGTCGGACTGAGGGTTTGTTGTTGCTCTGCCGCGCGCGCCAGCGGAGCAAGAATTTTAGGTGCGACCAGGATCATAAAGGTGGCAAAAACGATACCGCCGATAATGGTTTTTACTGCCAGTTCTGCGCCAGCGCCGAAGGTTGCGAGCACTACAGCTAGTACGCACCAAGCGCCGGCATCATCGATGGCGCCGGCAGACAGCGAGAGTGTGCCGAGTTTGGTTTGGCTCAGGCCGCGTTCATGAATAATACGCGCCAACATGGGAAAGGCGGTGATGGCAATGCAGGCGCCCATAAACAAGGTGGCACTGAACAGGGTGGCCTTCTCGGAAAATAAGCCCGGCACAGTCAGGAGCCAGGGGGTGATAGCAATCGCAACCAGAAATGGCGCCGCCATTCCGGAAATAGACACAGCTGCCGCGCTCTTGAGATTTGCTTTGAAATGGTCGCCGCGAAACCCCAGGCCAACCAGAAACATGTACATCCCTACACCCAGCTGTGCGCCAACGTAGAGTACCCCCTTCATTTCTGTCGGGAACAGGCTTTTTTGTAGCTCGGGCATTAACAAGCCGAACAGTGATGGCCCCAGAATAACCCCGGCAATCATTTCACCCACTACTTGGGGTTGGTGAAGATACTTTTGTCCGATCCATCCCACCAGTCTACAGACTGCCAGAATGACGAACATTTGCAGGAAAAAAACGATGGAGAGTTGCGCGATTGTCATTGGGTGCATCCATTTTTTATTGGTAATCATTTTTTGCTTTGGTTGCTCTGCAGCGATGAAGTGAGGCAACTTTTGCTTTGTACCGGATCTACATAATCTCTCACAATGCGAACCCCATAAGTTTTCTCTATGAGAGTCCGCGGATTGTTTTTGCGTCACTTGATGCAACAGTGCAAACTAAAAGTACTTATTTGTCCGACCACTGAATATTTATGACTCTTATCGAACTTCGCTATATTGTTGAATTGGCTGACACACGGCATTTTGGTCGCGCAGCGCAGCGCTGCAATGTCAGCCAACCAAATCTCAGTGTCGCAGTCAGGAATCTGGAGGCGGAGCTGGGGGGCGCGTTGTTCGAGCGCACCAAGACGGGAGTCCATCCAACCCCTTTGGGGGACAAGATTGTGGCGCAGGCAAAGGTGCTGCTGCAGGGCGTGGCCGATATTCACCAATTGGCCGACGCCGGGCGGGATCAATTGGGTAGCCCTTTGGCGCTGGGGGTTATTGCCACCCTTGGACCCTACCTGCTTCCCCAATTAATCCCTCATCTCGCCTTGCATGCGGCGGCCATGCCGTTGCGGGTGGAGGAGGCGTGCACACCGCTATTGCGGCAAAAGCTGCGCGCGGGAAGTTTGGATGCAATTGTGGTTTCCCTACCGTTTGCGGAGGCGGATGTGGTAGTGCAGGAGTTGTATGAGGAGCCGCTGGTGCTGATCATGCCCCAGTCCCACCCGCTTGCTGCGCTGACGATGATTGACTCTGCGGCGATTGCCGGGCAGCCCTTGTTATTGTTGGCCCAGGGGCATTGTTTGCGGGAGCAAGTGATGACGCTATTTCCAGCCTGGTGCGACAGTGCATCGCCGATGGAGCTCAATAGCCTCGAAACGTTGCGTTACATGGTGGCGGCAGGTTTGGGGCTGGCGATAGTCCCGCGCTCGGCGGCGCCCATGGGGTTGTGTGCCGCCAATCGTTTGGTGGCGCGGCCATTGGCCATGCCCGGCGCTACACGCACTCTGGCGCTGGCATGGCGCGCCAGTTTTCCACGCCACAAGGCGATTGATGTGTTGCGCAAATCCATTCAAGTTTGCAGTGGCGCCTATTGGCGTTTTACCACCGAGCCCGAGTTGGCGGAGCAGTAATGAATTCCATAAAAAAAATAGTCATCCTCGGCGGCGGAGTATCGGGCTGGATTGCGGCGTCGATGCTGGCTGCCCAGGTGCGCCGCGATTTGTGCGAAATCGAATTGATCGAGTCCGAAGACATAGGTTCGGTCGGTGTGGGTGAATCCACCATTCCCCCGGTAGTGCGGCTGATTACCAGCCTCGGTATCGATGAGGAGGATTTCATTCGCGAGACCCAGGCTTGTTACAAGCTCGGCATCAAGTTTGTGGATTGGCGCAGTAAAAACCAGTCCTATTTTCATCCTTATGGCGCACTGGGGCAGCGCATCGGCACGCAGGATTTCTACCAGTGCTGGCTCAAGGCGACTATGGCGGGGGGCGATTATCCGCTGCAGGATTTTTCCCCCTGTTCGGTGATGGCGGCTCAAGGGCGGTTTTTTTTGCCCGCGCAAGCCATGAACACTCCGATCGGTGGTGCCGGTTATGCGATTCATCTGGATGCAAAACTGGTTGCCGCCTATTTGCGGCGCTACGCCGAGGCCCGTGGCGTGGTGCGCAGCGAGGGCAATTATGTGGCGGTGGAGCGGCGCGACAATGGTTTTATTTCGGCGCTGGTATTGGCAGACGGGCGCAAAATCGAAGGCGATTTTTTTATCGATTGCTCGGGTTTCCGGGCGCTGTTGATTGATGGGGCCATGGCGGCGGGGTTTGAGGATTGGGCGCAATACTTGCCCTGCGATCGCGCCATAGTGGTCAAAACCGGCGCCGCGGGATCGCGCATGCCTTACACCACCGCTACCGCACGCAAGGCGGGCTGGTCCTGGCGGATTCCGCTGCGCAATGCCACCGGTCACGGTTATGTCTATTCCAGTCGTTTTTGCAGCGACACCGAGGCCAAAAGCACCCTGCTCGGCAATCTCGATGCGCCGCGTATCAATGACCCGCGCCTGATTAGCTTCAAGGCCGGGCGTCGCCTGGAGTTTTGGAAAAACAACTGTTTGGCGCTGGGCTTGGCGGGTGGTTTTGTGGAGCCGCTGGAGTCCACGGCGATTCACTTGATTGCCCGCGGTATGGATTACTTTTTGCGGTTTTTCCCCGACCTGGAATGCGAGCCCAGTCTGCGGCGTGAATACAACCGGCGGATGGCGGCGGATTATCAGGAGGTGCGCGATTTTATTGTGTTGCACTACTGCACCAGTGAGCGTAGCGACAGCGATTTTTGGCGCTGGTGTCAAACCATGCCACTGCCGGATTCGCTGCGCGAACGCATCGAATTATTCAAAGGCCACGGCATTGTGCGCGAGGAGCGCGACGAACTGTTTCGCAGTGCCAGCTGGCAATCGGTGTTTGAAGGCATGGGGATTCGGCCAGCCAAATACAGCCCGAGGGTAGATAATATCGAGCTGGCCCAGATCAACGAGAATTTGAAACTGGCGCGTTCGGCGATCCTCAATATGGTGAAAACCCTGCCCACGCACGATGACTATCTCGCCGGACGTTTTGGTGTCCCGGTGGTGGATCAGTAGTTAGTCGATCACCGCTAAATAGTGACCATTCAAATAGCTGCCATCCTCAACCACCGCGGTGCTGTGCGAGGGATAAACTTCGCTCAAGTGCAGCTGTGTCGGGCGTCTGACCAGGCGGGTTTCGCTCACCTGATATTCGCTGTTAGACCCCACTACAATTACCTGGTAGAGCTGCATTTTTGCGCCCGCCTGCAGGCCGTTATTGGCGCCACCCTGGAGGATGACTTGGGTCTGCCCCGGGTGGGCATCAATACTGGCGATGTAGGGTTGGCAATCAACCGTTTGGGCTATGTCATCACTGATGGCGCCGCTCAGTTTTGCCACGTTTCTGCCATAGGGTGTTTTCAAAAACGCGGGCGAGTCAAAACCTATCGCTTTGCGGGTATTCCACACACCGCTAGCGCTATAGCGGCGATTCAGTAGAGGTTCGCCCGTAAAACCGTCGCGCAGTTCAAGTTCCAGAGTAAATAGGCGGGTGCGTTTGTCGAATTTTTCAATGCCGGTCAGGTTGTGAAATCCATTGGCTAATTGACGGTAGAGGCCGGGATTGTAGGTGCTGCTGGCATCCGTCATCGCCATGTCATCGATAGTGCCACTGAGGACAAACTGGGCGCGGGTTTGACGGGCTATTTTTTGCGCCTGCTGTTTTAGTTGTGTTTCGCTGAGGTTGGGCAGGGCAAAGCCCTGGGCGATCATCGCCGGTGGCAGCAGCTGATGAGTGCGTGTGAGTTGGGCGCGAATCATCTCGGGAATGCCGGCCTCTGCCGCATATAAATTACCAGCGTTGGCGCTTTGCGGGTTGCGTCGGGTAAAGCGGGTAATTACCAGTGACTTGTGCAAGGTGTTGTGATCGCGGCTGCGATCTGCGCATTGGTTTTGCGGCAGGTAGTGAGTTTGTGCGGGGGTATCCGCACCCGCTTCACTCGGTGGCGGTGTAGTGCTTGCGGGCAGTTGGGTAGTGCCGACCACAACTGCATCACCTGTGTTTTGGCTGAGTGCTACCTTGCCTTCCGGTCGGTAGGCAATGTCATCGGGTACCAGTGGATTGGCGCACAGCGCTGAACTCAGCCCCAGAATACTGGTCAACAGCAGGCTCTTGGCGAGCTGCGGTAGCGGGTTGAGTGATCTAATTGAACCCATGGCCGGCTCCAGTGTTAAGCGGGTATAGTGATGCAAGGTATATGGCTATCACAAAACTATCGGCCCCCGGGCGTATTTCTTTAGGCTCTTGTGGTTGTGATCAAAAGTCAGTGGCGCTGCGTTGGTGGTGCAAAGGTTGGAGTGGGTTGATGAATAAATTCCGGGTGTTGCTGATCCTGGTGCTGGGTCTGATGGTGGGCTGTAGCTCGGCAGGCCGCAGCTATGTAAAAAGTGAAATGAACGAAACCCTTGAGGTGGAGGTTTTGCCGAATCAGAGCAAGATGTTTACCTATCGCCTGCGCTGGCCAGAGGATCAGATCCCTAACCATATTCGCGTTAGTCGCGATGGCAACGATAGTCGCCGCGACTTTTACGAGGGCGGCATAAATGTCGGTCGCAATACGCACGAGCGACTGCTGGAAAATACCGCCTATGTTGTTGAAAAAGTGGGTTATTGCCGCGAAGGCTTCTTTGAGTTGGATCGCAGTATCTCGCGCTATCACCTATGGGTGCGCGGCGAATGCAAAGAGAGTGCAAACGCCGCTGACCAGCAGGCATTTGGCGCCAAACAGGTGCTAACCGCAGAGCGCTGGCATCAGTCCTGATATTTTTGTTGCGTGCAGTTCCTGCGGTTTTTTGCGCCAGTCTGCCGCTTATATCAACAGCCAACTTGCCCCCGGCTGTCTTGCTAATACCCCTCTAAGCGGGTAATATCCTGCGCCCATTTGCCTAGCCCCTACACCTCAGGGGCTTTTTTGTCTGGGATGCAATTTGGCGCAGCTTTCGCATGAGCTTTGCGCCCTTAATCTTCGTATCCCTTGATAGTGATTTTTGTTGAGAATCAGCCTATGACCACTGGCCTCTACCAGATAGACGAGTTCAAAGATAACTGCGGTTTTGGTTTGATTGCCCATTTAAAGGGCAAGACCAGCCATCGTCTGCTTACTACGGCAATCGAAGCCCTGACCTGCATGACCCACCGCGGTGGTATCAATGCGGACGGTAAAACCGGCGACGGTTGTGGCCTGCTGATCCAAAAGCCGGACAGTTTCTTGCGCGCTGTGGCAAAAGAAGCTTGTGGTGCTGAGCTGACCTCTATTTATGGTGTGGGCGCGATTATGCTCAGCCGCGATCCTGCCATTGCCGACAAGGCGCGCGCGGTTGTCACCGAAGAATTGACTGCCCAGGGCTTGATTGTGGCCGGCTGGCGCGAAGTGCCGGTTGACCCCAGCTGCCTCGGCCCTATTGCCATGAAGTCGCTGCCAATCTTTAATCACCTGTTTGTGAACAACCCGGATCTGAGCCTGCAAGAGGTCAACTCCAAGTTGTTTATGGCCCGTCGCAAAGCGGAAATCCGTTTGAAAGACGACAAGGCCTTCTACGTGGCCAGTTTGAGCACCGGTATCCTGTCCTACAAAGGCTTGATGATGCCGGTTGATTTGCCGCGCTTTTTCTCTGACTTGGCCGATGAGCGTTTGGAGACCGCGATCTGTGTATTCCACCAGCGCTTCTCCACCAACACTATGCCGCAGTGGCCACTGGCGCAGCCTTTCCGCATGTTGGCGCACAACGGCGAGATCAACACCATTGTGGGCAACCGCAACTGGGCGGTAGCGCGCACCCCTAAATTTGTGACGCCACTGCTGCCGGATTTGCACACAGTGACGCCGCTGGTGAATCGCACCGGTTCTGACTCATCCAGCCTGGATAACATGCTGGAAATCCTGACCTTGGGTGGTATGGAGCTGCACCGCGCTATTCGTATGCTGGTGCCGCCGGCCTGGCAGAACGTGGAGAACATGGACCCGGATCTGCGCGCGTTCTACGAATACAACTCTATGCATATCGAGCCGTGGGATGGCCCCGCTGGTTTGGTAATTACCGATGGCCGCTACGCCGTTTGTACCCTCGACCGCAACGGCTTGCGTCCTTCGCGCTGGGTAATCACTAAAGACGATATGATCACCGTGGCCTCGGAGGTAGGTGTATACGCCTATGATCCAGCCGATGTGGTCGCCAAAGGCCGCCTCGGCCCAGGCCAAATCATGTCGATTGATACTGCGACTGGCACCCTGCACAACACTCAAGATATCGACAACCAGTTGAAATCCACCCAGCCCTATAAAAAGTGGCTGAAAGAGCGTGCGCTGCGCATCGAGTCAACCCTCAATACTGATGCGAAAGAAAACGGTATCGAAGGTATTGCTCTCAAAGCCAACATGAAAATGTTCCAAGTGAGCTTTGAAGAGCGCGACCAATTATTACGCCCCTTGGCTGAAGGTGGTCAAGAAGCCGTAGGCTCCATGGGTGACGATACCCCAATGGCCGTACTATCACGCCAACAGCGTTCACTCTACGACTACTTCCGTCAGCAGTTTGCGCAGGTGACTAACCCGCCCATCGACCCGCTGCGCGAAGCGATTGTGATGTCGCTGGAAACTTGCCTCGGACGCGAATTGCCGGTGTACGACGAGCTGCCGGAGCACGCTGACCGCGTGATTCTCACTTCGCCGGTATTGTCGCCGGAAAAATTCCGCGGTCTGATGGCGCTGGATCGCCCCGGCTACGCGGTAGCCAGATTTTCGCTCTACTACAAAGCGGAAGAGACTAACCTGAAAGCGGCGCTGACCAAGCTGTGCGACGATGTTGCGGCGGCGGTTAAGTCAGGCAAAGTATTGATGGTGCTGAGCGATTACGGCTTTGAAAAAGGCCAATTGCCTATTCCCGCCCTGCTGGCGGTGGGTGCGGTCAACCAGCATTTGACTAATGTTGGCCTGCGCTGCGACTCCAACCTGATTGTAGAGACCGGCAGCGCACGCGACCCGCACCAAATTGCGGCGCTGATCGCCTACGGTGCCACAGCGGTCTACCCTTACCTCAGCTATCACGTGTTGAACGATCTGATCGAGACCGGTGAGCTGTTGACTGATGTAGACACAGCTTACAAAAACTACCGCAAGGGTATCGACAAAGGGCTGCTCAAAATCCTGTCGAAGATGGGTATTTCCACCATCACTTCCTACCGCAGTGCGCAGTTGTTTGAAGCCATTGGTCTGGCCGAAGAAGTGATTAACATGTGCTTTGAAAGCACGCCGTCCCGCGTGGCCGGTGCGCGTTTTGAAGACTTGGAAGAAGATCAAAAGATTCTGGCACAAACCGCCTGGATCGAGCGCAAGCCAATCGTGCAGGGCGGCCTGCTCAAGTATGTACACGGCTCCGAATATCACGCCTACAACCCCGATGTAGTGCAGAGCCTGCAAAAGGCGGTGCAGAGCGGTAACTATGCGCTCTGGCGCAACTACGCCGACCTGGTGAACAAACGCCCGGTGTCCATGCTGCGCGACCTGTTGGCGATTCGCGAAGACCTGTGCACCCCGATCCCACTGTCGCAAGTGGAGCCGGTGGAAAGCATTATCAAGCGTTTTGACTCGGCGGGTATGTCGCTCGGTGCCCTGTCACCCGAGGCGCACGAAGCCTTGGCTGAAGCCATGAACCGTTTGGGTGGACGCTCCAACTCCGGTGAAGGCGGTGAAGACCCGGCGCGTTACGGCACTATCAAGACCTCCAAAATCAAACAAGTGGCCTCGGGCCGTTTTGGTGTGACACCGGCTTATTTGGTGAATGCTGAAGTGCTGCAAATTAAAGTCGCCCAGGGTGCAAAACCCGGTGAAGGCGGCCAGTTGCCTGGCGGTAAAGTAAATGCGTTGATTGCGCGTCTGCGTCACTCGGTGCCCGGTGTTACCCTGATTTCGCCACCGCCGCACCACGATATTTATTCGATCGAAGACCTGGCGCAGCTGATCTATGACTTGAAACAAGTCAATCCGGATGCGCTGGTATCGGTGAAGTTGGTATCACGCCCGGGTGTAGGTACTATCGCTGCCGGCGTGGCCAAGGCCTATGCTGACTTGATAACCATTTCCGGTTATGACGGTGGTACCGCAGCAAGTCCGTTGACCTCGATTAAATACGCCGGTTCGCCATGGGAATTGGGTCTGTCTGAAACCCATCAAACCCTGCGTGCCAATGACCTGCGCGATAAAGTGCGCGTGCAGACTGACGGCGGTTTGAAGACTGGTTTGGATGTGGTGAAAGCGGCGATGCTCGGCGCTGAAAGCTTTGGCTTCGGTACCGGCCCAATGGTCGCGCTCGGCTGTAAATACCTGCGTATTTGCCACCTGAACAACTGCGCCACCGGTGTTGCTACCCAGCAGGACAAACTGCGTAAAGACCATTACATTGGCACGGTTGAAATGGCGATGAACTTCTTCAAGTTCGTAGCAGAAGAGACCCGCGAGTGGATGGCGCGTATGGGTGTGCGCACCCTCGGCGAATTGGTTGGCCGTGTGGATTTGCTCAAGGTGCTGGAGGGTGAAACCACCAAACAGCAACAGTTGGATTTAAGCCCGATCATCTATACCGATGATTATCTGGCGACCAAACCCCAATTGTGTGCCGTCAGCAAAAATGAGCCCTTCGATAAGGGCGAAACCGCTGAGGCCATGATTAAAGTATTGCTGCCAGCGATTGAAGCCAAAACCGGCGGCGAGTTTGAGTTCCACATCACCAACTGCGACCGCTCCATTGGTGCGCGTATCAGCGGTGAAATTGCCAAGCGCTACGGCAACCAAGGTATGGCCGATAAGCCGCTCACACTCAAGCTCACTGGTATTGCCGGTCAGAGTTTTGGTGTGTGGAACGCTGGCGGCCTTGATATGTATCTGGAAGGCGATGCCAACGACTATGTGGGTAAAGGCATGGCGGGCGGCAAGTTGGTGATTCGCCCACCACGCAACTCCGGTTTCAAATCGAACAAAACCAGTATTTTGGGTAACACCTGTCTGTATGGTGCGACTGGTGGTAAGTTGTTCGCAGCCGGCACAGCGGGGGAGCGCTGCGGCGTGCGTAACTCCGGTGCCCATGTGGTAGTGGAAGGTGCGGGCGATCACTGCTGTGAATATATGACGGGCGGGGTGGTGACGGTTCTGGGGCAAACCGGCGTTAACTTTGGCGCGGGCATGACTGGTGGTTTTGCTTATGTGTTGGATGAAGCCAACGACTTTGTGGATCGCTACAATCACGAGTTGGTGGACATTCATCGCATCAATACCGAAGCCGTGGAAGCACATCGCAACCACCTGCGCAGTGTGATTGAGGAATTTGTGAAAGAGACTGAAAGTGCATGGGGCCAATACCTGCTGGACAACTTCGATGACTACATCGGTAAGTTCTGGTTGGTTAAACCCAAGGCGGCGTCTTTGGGCAGTTTGTTGGTCAGTTTCCGCCAGCGTGGCGAGTAACCCCTGGTGACGAGTGAGGTCAAAATCATGTCAGCACGTTTAAACAATGACTTTCAGTTTCTCGATGTGGGTCGTCAGGACCCCACCAAGAAAGACATAGAAACCCGCAGACGCAACTTTGTGGAGATCTACCAACCTTTCGCCAAAGAAGAAGTGGAAGGTCAGGCGCATCGCTGTCTGGAATGTGGTAACCCCTATTGCGAGTGGAAGTGCCCGGTGCACAACTTCATCCCTAACTGGTTGAAGCTGATTTCCGAAGGCAATATTTTTGAAGCGGCTGAACTCAGCCATCAAACCAACTCACTGCCGGAAGTCTGCGGTCGCGTATGCCCGCAGGATCGTCTGTGCGAAGGCGCTTGTACCCTGAATGACGGTTTTGGTGCGGTCACTATCGGCAACGCCGAAAAGTACATTACCGATACCGCCTTTGCCATGGGCTGGAAACCGGACATGTCCAAAGTGGTCTGGACCAACAAAAAAGTAGCCGTAATTGGCGCTGGCCCTGCAGGTATTGGCTGTGCTGACGTATTGGTGCGCAACGGTGTTAAGCCAGTGGTATTTGATAAGTACCCTGAAATCGGCGGCTTGCTAACCTTTGGTATTCCCGAGTTCAAGCTGGAAAAATCCGTGATGAGCCGTCGCCGCGAAATCTTTACCGAAATGGGTATTGAGTTCCGCTTGAATACTGAAGTGGGTAAAGACATCACCATGGAAGAATTACTGCGCGATTACGACGCGGTATTCATGGGCATGGGCACTTACACCTACATGAAAGGTGGTTTCCCTGGTGAAGATTTGCCTGGTGTTTATGACGCGCTGCCATTCCTGGTTGCCAATGTGAATCGCAACCTCGGTTTTGAAAAAAGCCCGGAAGACTTCATCAGCGTCGCCGGTAAAAAAGTAGTGGTGCTGGGTGGTGGCGATACCGCCATGGACTGTAACCGCACCTCGATTCGTCAAGGCGCTAGCAGTGTGACCTGTGCTTATCGTCGCGACGAAGAAAACATGCCCGGCTCCAAGCGTGAAGTTGCCAATGCCAAAGAAGAAGGCGTGCAATTCCTCTACAACCGTCAGCCAGTGGCGGTAGTGGGTAACGGCAAAGTGGAAGGCGTTAAAGTGGTGACTACCCAAATGGGGGAGCCGGACGAAAAAGGCCGTCGCAGCCCGGTAGTGGTGCCAGGTTCAGAAGAAATTTTGCCTGCCGACGTAGTCTTGATCGCTTTTGGTTTCCGCCCAAGCCCGCAGCCCTGGTTTGAAACCAATGGCGTGAAAGTGAACAGCTGGGGTGGCGTGGTAGCGCCTGAACAGCAGCAGTTCAAGTTCCAAACCAGCAACCCTAAAGTTTTTGCCGGCGGCGATATGGTGCGCGGATCTGATTTGGTGGTAACGGCAATTTGGGAAGGCCGTGAAGCGGCGGATGGGATTCTGGATTACTTAAACGTCTAATTTCCGTAGGGGCGCTGCTTGCCGCGCCCCTGTTTGACCGCATATATTCGGGCGCAGCAAGCAGCGCCCCTACAACCCCGCCTTTGCGGGGTTTGTTTTATCCAACACACGCAAGGCATTGGGCCTGAGGATAAGAGCATGACCGAACTCAAAAACGACCGCTTCCTGCGGGCCTTACTCAAACAGCCCGTCGATGTGACGCCGGTATGGATGATGCGTCAAGCCGGGCGCTATCTGCCTGAGTATCGCGCCAGCCGCGCCAAAGCGGGCGATTTTATGGGGCTGTGCACCAATCCAGAGGCGGCCTGCGAAGTCACCTTGCAGCCGCTGGATCGCTACCCCGGTCTGGATGCCGCCATTCTCTTCTCCGATATCCTCACCATCCCTGACGCTATGGGTTTAGGCCTGTATTTTGAAACCGGTGAAGGCCCCAAATTTAAGAAAGCCGTGCGCACCGAAGCTGATGTGAATGCGCTCAAGGTGATCAACCCGGAGCAGGATCTACCCTATGTGGTCAATGCGGTGAAAACTATTCGCCGCGAGTTGAATGGCCGCGTGCCGCTGATCGGTTTCTCCGGCAGCCCCTGGACGCTGGCGACTTATATGATCGAAGGTGGCTCAAGCCGCGATTTCCGTCGCGCCAAAGAAATGCTCTACAACCAGCCGCAGGTGATGCACCAGTTGCTGGATGTATTGGCCGACTCGGTGATTGTTTACCTCAATGCCCAAATTTTGGCGGGGGCGCAGGCGGTGCAGGTTTTTGATACTTGGGGCGGCGCGCTGTCACATGCTGCCTATCAGGAGTTTTCCCTCAAATACATGCACAAAATCGTCAATGGTTTGATCCGTGAGCACGAAGGCCGGCAGGTACCGGTCATCCTCTTCACCAAAGGTGGTGGCCAGTGGCTGGAAGCTATGGCGGCGACCGGTGCTACCGCGTTGGGCTTGGATTGGACCACCGACATAGCCGCCGCGCGCGCGCGCGTTGGCAGTAAAGTCGCGCTGCAGGGCAATATGGACCCGACAATTTTGTACGCCTCACCGGAGCGGATTCGCGCTGAGGTTGGCACTATTCTCGCGGCTTACGGCAGTGGCTCAGGTCACGTATTCAACCTTGGGCACGGCATTACCCCGGAAGTAGATCCGGCGCATGCTGGCGCGTTTATCAACGCAGTTCACGATTTATCTGCTAGCTATCACGCATAATTTTGTAGTCATTTGTCGCCTGTCAGCATCTTTTAGCCGCCATTGGGCTATGGGTGCTGGTGCGGCGTGATTATCTTCATTACACTCGACGCAACATCTAGTTTTTTAGGAAGATTTACTCCCCCCGGAATCCTGAGATCACTGGCAGCTCTGTCGTAGTTGGCCGGTATCCCCGATTTAATAAGGCTGATAACACCATTGGGTGATATGGAGAGCAAGGCGTGGCAATTAAACAGGTTAAAGTTGATGTCAACGAATTAACCATCGGTATGTATATATCCGGTCTGGATCGCCCCTGGTCGCAGACACCCTTTCCTTTGCAGGGTTTTTACCTGCGCGATCTGGGAGAGATCAATCAACTTAAAGCCCTCTGCAATTATGTCTACATCGATGTGGAGAAGGGCCGCGGCCCCATCTCTGCCAACCTGAAAACTATTGCAGCACCCACCAAAAAAACCACGACTCGCGAGCGGGTGAACAGTTTCACCGAGACTTTGGCGCCGCTGAAAATCCAGCGCGGCTTGTACCGCGAGGTGACGCCGCTGCAACGCGAAGTAAAGCAAGCGCGTCAGTTGCACCAAAAAGTTTACGGTGCAGTGGTGGAGGTGATGGAGCAGCTTGAAAAAAACCAATTTGATGATTTGTCGCTCGGCGAGACCAAGCGTGTCGCGAGCGAAATGGTCGATAGTGTAGTGCGCAACCCTGACGCCTTTACCTGGTTGTCGCGGGTGCAGGAAAAAGACGAATACACTTACAGCCATGCGGTGCGCTCCTCGGTGTGGGCGATTTTATTTGGCCGTCATATCGGCCTGCCCAAACGCGATCTGGATGTACTGGCAATGGGGGTGTTGCTGAAAGATGTGGGCAAGGTAATGCTCGATGCCAGCCTGATTACCAGCCTCAATCGCTCGGCCGAAGAAGAAGCGCTCTATGAGAGCTTCGTGGAAATTGGCTGTGAAATTTTGCGTAAAACCCAAGGGGTTGAGCCACGCGTGATCGCCGTGGTTAAGACCCATTGCGAACGCTTGAACGGCAGCGGCTTCCCGCATGGCTTGTCGGGCGACAAGATCCCCCTCATGGGCAAAATTGCCGGCATAGTGACTTATTACGATCATGTCACTAACCCGCGCGGCTCGCGCGACCCTATAGCGCCCTCCAAGGCCGTCGCCAAGTTGTACGAGTTACGCAACATCCAGTTCCAGGAAGAGTTGGTAGTCGAATTTATCCGAGCCATTGGTCTCTACCCGACCGGTACTTTAGTCGAGTTGAGTACCGGTGAAGTGGCCGTTGTTGTGGAGCAAAACTTTGAGCGCCGGCTAAAACCCAAGGTTATTGTGGTATTGGATACACTCAAGCAGCCGCTCAATGAATATCTGTTGCTGGATTTGTCGGAGGACGATAAACGCAAACAGGAGCTTATTGATTCCGGCAAAAAGAATCGCCATGAGATTGAAAAGATTGAAATTGCCCGCGATCTTGAGCCGGGAAGCTATGACGTGGATATCGCAGGCATTCGCGATCACTATTTAATGCGCACTGAAAAGAAAGGTTTGATGGCATTGCTCAGCCGCCTGACCACTCGCAGCTAAAGCCAAACAGTTGAATTGTTAAGTTTTAGTAAAAAAACCGCATTCAATGAATGCGGTTTTTTTATAGCTAGGTAGAATGGCCCGCCCGCTGAGCGGGGTGTTTGCTGCGGTGTAAGTGCCGGGACAGTAAATGAATACACGCGAATTAATCAGAGAGAAATAGCATGTTTGAATGGTTGGCAAGTCCCGAAGCCTGGGTTGCATTGGCAACATTAACGGCGTTGGAAATTGTTCTGGGGATCGACAATATTATTTTCATCTCCATTCTGGTGGGCCGCCTGCCCGAGCATCAGCGCAAGTTTGCGCGCAATGTGGGTTTGGGCCTGGCGATGATCACTCGTTTGGCGCTGCTTTTCTCCCTTGCGTGGGTGATGGGCTTGGTTGACCCGCTGTTCAGTGTTTTAGGCCAGGAGATTTCCGGGCGCGATATTATTTTGATTGGCGGTGGCTTGTTCCTGATTGCCAAGGCGACCCATGAAATTCACAGCAGTTTGGAGGGTGCAGTGGAAACCGAGCGCAATATCGCTGCCCATGGTTTGCTGATTGTGCTGGTGCAAATTGCGATTCTCGATATCGTTTTCTCACTCGATTCGGTGATTACCGCGGTGGGCCTGGTGGATCAGGTACCGATCATGGCCACGGCAATCATTATCGCGGTGGGCGTTATGTTATTTGCGGCTAAATCCATTGGTGAGTTTGTGGATGCACACCCGACTATCAAAATTCTCGCCCTGTCCTTTTTGGTGATTGTGGGCTTTACCCTGTTAGTGGAAGGTTTTGACGTGCATGTACCCAAGGGCTATATCTACTTCGCCATGGCCTTCTCGCTGGGCGTGGAGATGATCAATATTAAAATGCGTAAATCCACCGATAAACCTGTGGAGCTGCGCAAGGATTATCCGGGCGATCAAACCGAATCGCGCGACTAATTCCTGGGGTAGAACCCTGGATAAGCAAAAAGGCCGATCAACTGATCGGCCTTTTTCGTTTTAAACGACTTAAACCAAAGTGAAATCGCTTATTTCATATCGCTGATGACTTTTTGCAGGCCTTTTAGTGATGCCTCAACGCTTTGCATCGGGGTCATACCTTCAGGGTAGGATTCCTGTTCAACGACCAGCCACAGGGTGCCGCCGTAGGTTTTGTTGGCTTCGATCAGCGCTTTCCAGTCAGTGGTGTCCTGGCCGATGATCGGGTGCTCGGTATTGCCGGGTTTGGGCGCCGAGGCTTTGTAGTGGGTAGTAATGGTGCGACCGGGGTAAGCTTTGATAAAGGCGATAGGGTCTTTACCGGCCACTTCAGTCCAGCCCACATCCTGCTGCAACACGACTTCTTTGGTGGTGTTGGTGCCGATCACATCCCAGGGGGTCTCCCCCATTTTGCCCAGCATTTCACCTTCGTGATTGTGGTAGCCGGTATGCATACCGTGGGGTGTGAGTTTGGTTTGAATTGCCGCGAGGTCAGCGGCAACTTCTTTGGCACCATCGGTAGTGAAGGCGCGCATATCCATTGGGATAATCAGGTATTTACAGTCGATCGCTTTGTAAAACGCGACAGTTGCATCAAAGTTTTCTGCATTCAACTTCTCAAAGGGTACGTGCGCGGCAGAGGCTTTGAGGCCGGTTTTATCCAAAAAGGCTTTCAGACCTTTGGGATCATTGGCGTAGGCGCCAAAATTGCCTGCGAACTCTACACCTTGAAAACCCATGGCTTTGAGTTTTTTCAAGGTGCCTTCAAAGTCTTTGGCGACGTCGTCTTTTACCGACCAGAGTTGCACGCTCAGTTGTGGTGAGGTCGGGGCCACATCGGCCGCCATGGCCGATAGGCTCACACTGGTGATAGCGGCCATGGTGAGTGCTTTTATTGTGTTGGACAGAGTCATAGTAGTTACCTTTTTGTGGGTTTAAATCTTTCCGAGTTTAAGTTGTTGCACTGCGTAATCCGCCGCACGGGCGGTGAGTGCCATATAGGTCAGCGAGGGGTTTTGCGACGCGGATGAAGTCATACAAGCGCCATCGGTGACAAACAGGTTGGGCACATCGTGCGCCTGATTCCAGCCGTTAAGCACTGATGTTTTCGGATCTTTACCCATGCGTGCGGTGCCCATCTCGTGAATGGACAAGCCGGGATTCCAATCGCGTTTTGCGCGAATATCTTTTTTGACATCTTTCAAGCCAATGGCTTCCAGCATGTTGGCGGCGGTATCGGCGATGTCTTCCATCATTTTCCAGTCGTTGTCGGAAAAGCTGCAGTCGATATGCAATTGCGGCATACCCCATTTGTCTTTCAACGTGGGGTGCAGCGAAACCTGATTTTCATAGCGCGGCAACATTTCACCCGAGCCGCTCAGGTTGAAATACCAAGGGCCGGGCTGGCGGATGGCTGCTTTAAAGTTGGCGCCAAAACCGTCGCTCGCGCCAATGTGTTCCCAGTTGGCGCGCTGGGCACCGGCCATGTAAAAGTAACCGCGTTTGAAGTTGGGGTTTTTCTCGTTGTAGTCGCGGAAGCGCGGCATCACTAATCCAATCGGACGACGGCCGGAGTAGTAATCCTCCTCAAAACCTTCCACCCGCCCCATGGCACCGGCGCCGTAAAGGTGATCCATCAAGTAATGGCCGAGCGCGCCGGAGGAGTTGGCGATGCCGGTAGGGAAGCTCTCGCTGACCGAGTTGAGCATGATTTGCGTGGTGCCCAGCGTTGAGGCGCACAGGAAAATCACCTTGGCGAAATACTCGCGGGTTTCCAATGTCTCGGCATCAATCACCCGCACGCCGGTAGCGCGATTGGTTTTGGGATCGTAAATCACACTGTGCACAATGCTGTTGGTGGCGATGGAGAGGTTGTTGGTCGCCAGCGCCGAGGGCAGGGTTGAACTTTGGGTGGAGAAATAGGCGCCAAAGGAACAACCTTTCTGGCATTCATTGCGCGCCTGGCATTGCAAGCGGCCCTGTGCCAAATGGTGTGGTGCCGGTACCGACAAATGCGCAGTGCGGCCAATAATTAATTTACGCGTGCTCCATTTTTTTTCGATGCGCGCTTTCATTTCTTTTTCCACCGCGTTCATTTCAAATGGCGGCAGGAATTGGCTGTCGGGCAGGATCTCCAGATTTTCTGTGGAGCCACTAATGCCCGCGTGCAGCTCAACTTTGTCGTACCACTGCTCGATATCCTTGTAGCGAATCGGCCAATCCACGCCCTCGCCATCGCGCGCGTTGGAATTAAAATCGTGATCGCTCCAGCGGTAGGACTGGCGATGCCAGAGCAGGGATTTGCCGCCTAATTGATTGCCGCGAATCCAGTCGAAGGGTTTGTCTTTGGGCGTGCTGTAGGGAAAGTCTTTGTCGTTGCCAAAAAAGTGTTTGGTGGCATCGTTAAAGGCGTAGCATTTTTTCTGCACGTAATGCTGTTCATCGACCAGGGCTTTTTCGACCGCGCCGCGAAACGGCATCTGCCAGGCTTTCAGGCCTTCGCCGATGTAATCCTTGCGGTGTTCCACCGGGCGGCCACGTTCAACCATCAGGGTTTTTAATCCTTTTTCAGTCAGTTCTTTCGCGGCCCAGCCACCGGCAATACCGGAGCCGACCACAATTGCATCAAACACTTCCTGGGTTTTGATGATGTAAATATTTTTTTCCATGATGTTATTTCACCAATTTAAAAGGCGTTGCCATCAGTGCCAATGGATAGCAAAACGAGTGGGGAGCAAAGCGGCATAGGAGTTGGCGGCAGGCTTAAAAATTCAGTGCCCAAGCCCGGCCTATCTCTTTGAGTTTGAAGTTGCCCTTATAGCCACCCGGAATGGCGAGGTAGGCCAGCTCCTGGGAGGCACCCGGCTCGGAGGTGTAGTAGCCAAACACCACCAGCGCCTTGAGCTGCTTCAAACCTTTGCGGTCGGCTTGGCTAAAGCCGTTTTGCGCTTGTTCCATGGCATTGAGCAACTGCAATTGCTGCGCCTTGGTGAGGGTTAAAAATGCCTTGTTAAATTCACTGCGTGCGCCCGCTTCTATGCGCGCCAGCGTGGCCAGCAGCTGTTGCTGCTCGGCGCTGCTCGCGCAATAGGCGGCGTAGTGATTAATAAAATCATGCACACCGGCGGCAATTGCGCCCGGGGTGTCGGTGGTGGGAATAATAATGTCGCCCAACTCGCGCAGCAGTTGTAATTGATCGCTGCTGAGCAGGGTCTTTTTACGGCGGCTGAAATCGGTAGGGGCACTAAAGCTGGCGGCCAAGGCCGAGAGTGAACTGGCGGAGAGCGCCAAACCACAGGCCAACGCTAATTGTTTTAGGGCAGTGCGACGCGCTATGCCATCGCTGCCATAAGGCAGAGCAGAAAGGTTCATGGAGAGCCTCATAGATATTGTGTGAACAGCTGTGTAAACGGTTATGTAAACCAGGGTTCAGATGCCGCGGCGGCTTATTATGGGGTTCTATATTGAACCTTCTCTCCAGCGCTTTACTTAATGCCATGCGTGCCTGAAATCATACCGCTCCAGAGTAGGGCAGATCGCAATTAGTGTAGAACCTGTCAGGGTTAAGCGGGGTCAATATTTGTAAATATGTAATCGTTTACAGTCGGGTAAAAAATGGTCTTTTACCGCTTATAAACAATCGTGATGATTGCCTGGTTAAGGCAATAAAAAGGGCATAATCCGCCCGTTCTTTGGCTCTTGCTATGGCGCCTTCTGCAGCCACTGGGTGATCTGCTGCACTACCCAATGGCTGTCATCCATCGGTAAGTCGTGACCGGCAGTGGGGTGGATGCACAGCGGCCACTGGAAGCGCTGTGCCAGAGCCTCGCTGGCGCGGATGGATACCAAACGATCCTGTTTGCTAGCGAGTATCAAACCCTGTGGGAAATGACTGATTTGCGGGATAAAACTCGCCGCTGCCTGCAGCATGGTGATGATGGTATCGCGGCTGACCGGGCGCTGCTGCTGAATCGCCAACCACTGCTGCAAGCGCTGTTGGTAATCCGCCAGTTGATTGCTGACTTTGCGCAGCACCAAGGCTTCGCGCTGGCGCTCCGGTAATAGCAGTGCCAGCAGCATGGTGAACCAGGCGCCGGGGCGCAGGCGCCACCAAAAGGGTTGATTGCCGGTGCTGGAGTTAATCAGTACCAAGCCCTGAATTTCCTGCGGAAATCGCTGCACCCAGTCCAGCGCCACCATGCCGCCCATGGAAATACCTAACAAATACACCGGCGCGCCAATTGATTCGCTCAGGGGCTGGCCAAGGTGCACGTGCAGCTCAGTGCGCGCGTGATCGGTCATGGCACTCACGGAAGTCAGGGCAGTTTCCTGGTGGTATTCGCCGCAGCCGGGGAAATCGATACAGTGAACCTCGCACTCTGTGCCGAGCGCTTGGCATAGTTGTTGGCGCAGCTGGGCGGGGAACTCCAACCAATGGCCAGCTTCCCGCGCCAGCCCGCGCAATAAAACAAAATGCATGTTTATTTTCCTTAACTAAACCATAACTCATGGGCGCGTTGCGTCAGGTGGCGCGCACGTTCAGCATCGGGCAGCCAGCGCGAATGATTCAATGCCGCGCTCAACATAAAATCCAACAGCAATAAATGACGGCGCAATACCCGTGTGTGGCGATGCTGGGTTTGCGGGTTAAACAATCCCGCCATGTTGAATAATTGGCGCGGACTTTTTTTCACCCACAGCCAGGACCCCATCTCCAAGGTTAGCGGTAAAAAATAGGGTTGTTGTTGCGCGAGCGACAAATAATAAAAATAATCCCACAAGTCGCCGTGGGATAAATAATGAATCGATTGTGGTTCAAATAAATACGTGTGGTTTGGATAGCTGCGCTCCCATAAGGTTTTTAGCGCAACATAATCGGCGATATTACCAATCGGCTGTTTGCGATAGGCGTGGGGAAACCAGAGCCGATCCTGCATGCCCAAACCCGAATGCAAATCCACAACTGTGGCAAACGGGCGATTTAAAATTTGGCGTCGCAATAATTTTTCCAGCGCGCTATTTTCGACTTCCATTTGCCCGCGCTTGCGCCCGCGATACCAGGGCAAAAATGGCCCGAGTCGATGGCCACCACCCAGCAGTGGCACGCGCCCTTCGGCATCAATCGGCGCATTACGATTTAAATCCACCCCATTGCCATTGGCGCGCTGATTTAAATACATGCCTACCGGGTTGAGAATCGGCATAAGCACCAACTGCACTTGCTGCAACTGGTGCTGCAGACCGCTATCCCATTGCAAACGCTCTAACAGTGACTGCAGCCAGGCAATTAATACCTGGCTGCCAATGCGTTCAATGCCGTGAATACCGGCGGTAAATAATACGGTCGGCGCCTTGGCTGCGCGTGAACCGAGTGTGATGGAATAAAGCGGGAAATCGATATTGTTGTACTGCACCGTTTGTTCGCAGCGAGCATGCAGCAGCGTGCTGTGCTCGCGGATCAGGCGCTCCAATTGTAAGAGTTCGGGAATTTTTTGTTTAAAGTCGCAGCGCAATTCCACACTGCGCAGGCCGGGGTGTGGCTCGCTGGGCGGCGCGGCGGCGTCGCTGGGGCTGTGCATATTCATTGCCAACTCATTCTTAAAGTACCGCTATAACAATCCTTAATGAATTGAGCATAGCGGCTTTTCGCGAAGAGTTTTTTACACTTTTGTGACCGTTGTGTGTGACGACCCACGCGCTGCGCGGTTACGCAAAATGCTGCACAAAACGTTCATCTTTTTCCGGGTCTAATTCCCGAATCGGGCGAACTTCAATGGTGCCGATGCGCGCCGGTGGAATTTTGCTCGCGAGTTGAATAGCTTCATTTAAATCGCGTGCATCCAGCAAATAAAATCCCGCCAACTGCTCTTTGGTTTCCGCAAAGGGGCCATCGGTAATCAGGGTTTTACCATCGCGAATACGCAAGCTGGTGGCGGTGGTGGTGGGGTGCAAGGCGTTGCCGCCCAGCATTTTTCCACTCGCGTGCAAACCGGCCCCGCAGGCTTCGCACTCGCGGTTGAGCGCTTGCCATTCCGCCGCGCTCATGTTGTTAATAATATTTTCGTCGTAATACACCAGGCATAAATATTTCATCGCGGTGGTTGCTCCTCTGGTTGGTGCTGCTTTGCTAATACCCTTGTTTACTGTTGAATGCTGTCCGGTTCCATAAACATCACTTCCCAGTGATGTCCGTCCAAATCTTCAAAGCTGTGGTAGTACATAAAGCCGTGATCCTGTGCAGGCATAGGTGCAGTACCACCCGCTTCCCAGGCTTTTTTAACTATTTCATCCACCGCCGCGCGGCTGTCGCAAGAAAGGCAAATAATCACTTCCTTAGTGGCGTGGCCATCGGCGATGGTTTTTTTAGTGAAGCCCTGAAAAAACGGCTCGGTTAATAACATGGCGTAAATGGTGTCGCTGATTACCATGCAGGCGGCTTGCTCGTTGGTAAATTGCGGATTAAACGAATAACCCAAATGGGCAAAAAACGCTTTGGATTTTTCCAGGTCTTTCACCGGTAAATTAATAAATACTTGCGTTGGCATAAATGAATTCCTTGTGAAGGCAAAAAGTGAATTATTGGTAGCGCACCAGCTCGCTAAAACCGCCGTAGGCCATACGTCTAAAATCAAACAGCGAATCGTTATTGCACATCTCTTTCAGACGCGGGTCGGCCATCACGGCGGCGTTAATTTTGTCGCGCGCCTCACGTGAGGGGTACACAATCCACGCGAGCACAACAGTCTCGTTGTCTTTACAACCGGCGGACTGTTTAAACGACACCATATCGGGAATGTTCAAGTCATCGCCCACGCATTCCCAATAGGCCAGGGCGCCGTGCTCCTTCCACACCGAACCGGCGAGGCTCGCCATTTTTTGATATTCGGCAATTTTTTCGGGGGCAATGGGCAGTAAAAAACCATCAACATAGTGAGTCATCATCTTTCTCCTTTCAGGGTGATTGGGATTTAACTACTGGGTAGTTGATTAATAGTCGATTGAGTTGGCGGTAATTCGACAGTCGCCGGAAAAATTATTTCACCAGCGCCAGGCGGCGCTGCAAAAAACGTTGCTCGGCGGTCTGTTGGGTGAGCGAGAGCGCCATTTCAAAGGCGTCGATGGCTGCCGTATGCTCGCCCAGTTGCTGCAATAGTTCGGCGCGCGCGGCGTGGGTGAGGTGATAATCTTTTAGTTGGCCACGCGCCAGCAGCGTATCAATTAAAGCCAATCCCGCTGCCGGCCCATCGCGCATCGCAATCGCCACGGCACGGTTTAACTCCACAATCGGGCTGGGGTTAATTTGCAGTAATAAATCGTAAAAGCCCGCAATTTCCTGCCAGTCGGTGTCGGCAAAACTGGGTGCTTCGGCGTGCAGTGCGGCAATCGCCGCTTGAATACAATAGCTGTGCGCCTGACCCGTGGGCAGTGCGCGCTGGATTAACGCCGAGCCCTCAGCAATTTGATCGCGGTTCCACAGCATACGGTCCTGATCCTCCAGGCGAATTAAATCACCCTCTGCGTCCAGCCGTGCATGGCGGCGCGAATCCTGAATTAACATTAACGCCAACAGCCCCAAGGCCTCCGCTTCGGGCAGCAACTCCGCCACTAAACGCCCAAGGCGAATGGCCTCCTGCGCTAATTCCTGACGAATTAACTCACTGCCTGATGATGCTGAATAACCTTCGTTAAATACAAGGTAAATCACCTGTAGCACAGCATCCAATCGCACTGGCAATTCGCTGCGGGTGGGAATTTCATAGGGGATTTTGGTATCGCGAATTTTATTTTTAGCGCGCACTATGCGCTGCGCTAAAGTGCTGGGGGTGGTGAGAAATGCGCGCGCTATAGCTTCTGTTGTCAGCCCGCATACTTCGCGCAAGGTGAGCGCCAACTGCGCTTCCGGCGCGAGGCTGGGGTGGCAGCAGGTAAATATCAGCCGCAGCTGATCGTCCTCCAATAAGTGCTCGTCCCAATCCTCGCTATCACTAATCGCCGCTTCCAATTCTTCGGCTATATCCACCAGCGCCGTTTGAAATCGCGCTCGTCGCCGCACATGATCAATCGCCTTAAAGCGCCCGGTCGATACCAACCACGCGCGCGGATTATTCGGCACGCCATCCACCGGCCACTGCTGCAACGCCGCCGCAAATGCATCCTGCGTTGCCTCCTCCGCCAAATCAAAATCCTTCAGCAACCGAATCAACGTCGCCCGCACCCGCCGCGACTCGCTGCGATAAATGGCATTAATTTGAGTTTCGATACTGGCGGGCATAATTAATTAAATTCCATGCCAAAGGATTGATTTGTAAGTAGGTTGGCGGTGAGGAACGAACCCCAGTATGACTATTTTTCCGTAAATACCATTACTTAAATTCTTGCGCTGTTATTTTTTGTATAAATAAAAATTTGTACCGTTTTCAATTGCGAATATTGCGGGGAATTCCTCACCTGTAGCCTACAGTGTTCCCCGCTCTATTAGAAATTTACGCAAGCTACGTTCTTCACGACACACATGCATAATATGAACGGTTTTTTTGTCTGTGCGGTAAAGTACCCGGCAGGGGGATGCTGTCAGCTCTCGATAATTCAGCTCAGGAATCGCTAAGGGAATTTTTCCCGCTGTGGGGAATTGTTCAAGGCGTTCAACTTTGGCAAGAATATCCGCTACCAGTTCTGCGGCTGCAATGGGATTGCTCAGGGCGATGTATTCAGCGATTTCATTGAGGTCGTGAGCTGCGGCATTAGTCCATATTATTTCAGCCATTTCTTCAGCTTTTCCTTAGCTTGTGTGTGTGTTAATACGCGCCCTTCTAAAATATCCTTTTCACCGCGTGCTATTCCTTCTAATAGCTTCATGCGGTCAATCATAAATTCATAGTCTTCAACATCAACTAAGTAAGCTGAAGGCAAACCATGCTCGGTGATAAGCACAGGTTCTTTAGTGTCATGCAGCTCTGCCAGAATTTTAGTGGCTTCACGTTTTAACGTGGTAACAAGTTCGGTTTTCATGGTCGCACCCAATAAGTGAGAGTGTCACTATAGTATCACTCTGTTTTTAAACAGGGCAAGCGTAGGTTGGCGGCTAAGCCGCGCAGGGTGAGGGGCGAACCCCAACATAATCATATATCCGCAACTACTAATGCCAAATTTGTGCACTGTTGTTTTTCTTATAAATAAAGTTATGTGTGAGAGTGATTACGAAAATTGGGGTTCTTTCCTTACTCAAATCTACGCGCTGTTTGAGGGTGAGTTGCAGAAGTTGTATCAATAGTTTAGGAAAGCGATTGGCTAAAACACTGAATCGCAGAATTCGGTTTTTTATTTCCTAATAATTGTATGTCCGCGTTGAGTATTGCTTTTGACAGAAAACTTCTATAATCCATTTGCCTGCATTTTTTGATGGAGGCAGAGGATTTTTAAGCAGGATAATTATCAGGAGCATATTTATGAAATTTAAAAAGGCTTTATGGAAAGGATTGTTTGCATTGTTTGGCTTAGCTAATATTGCAATTGCGGCACCAGAATCATTAATGACTATATCTCCAGGATCTGGTCAGTATGTATATCCACAGAAGTTTGATATATCTATTGATATTTCATCTTTGCAATACCTGCCCAGCCCCTTGGCTCCACCTTATTATGATCCGACATATCCTGGTTCATTTATTCGAATTAATGCTTTTGTTAACGGAGTTGATGCAACTTCATGGTTTAACGAGTGCATGCAGGAGTACAGTATTCCCGAATTTAATTCGCGGTTGTTATTGTGCAAGGTTGTTGACCATACACCATTTCAACCGGGAACTAATGTTTTACGCGTTGAAATTTTTGACGGCATGGAAATTAATTATGCTGAAGTGGTTTATGAATTTCAGGCCACACAGTTAGTAGCTAAATCTTTACCCTACCGATTAAATGTTCAAGGGAAAAGTGTTAATACATCAAGTGGTGTGCATGTGAATTATGGTCAAGTAGTGCATATATCGGCCACTGGCACAGTTAACACTTGGCCTTCAAATCCATCATTTCCAATTTCTACACCCAGAGGCACACAAGTTTGTGCAAGTACGAGCACTTGTATAATGCCTAACGTTCCAGTGGGGGCATTGCTGGTAAAAATAGGTGCGTATGGTAGATGGATGTATGCAGGGACTAATTACAGATTGGTTGCAGATCGCCCGGGAGAATTGATTTTCGGTGTAAATGACAAATCTGAACAAGTTGCTACATCAGATAACATAGGTAGCTACCAGGTGACGATTAGTAAATAAAATTTGGTTGCATAATGAAAGAGCTGAATTGGCGCCAATTCGGCTCTTTTATCGGCTGTAAATAAATGTAGAAATTTATAATCAATACTCGAATGCCAACTTATACTCGAGTCCTTTCTTAGCCGTTAACCATTCCTGATCAATAATCGAAAACACCACAGTGTCGCGGTAAATCCCTTCAGCATTTTTTTGATGATTGCGTAATATTCCATCCTGTTTTGCACCCAGCCGCGCAATTGCTGCGCGCGATGCCTGGTTATGCCAGTGGGTACGAAATTCTACGGCAATTGTGTTGAGTGTTTCAAAGGCATGCGTCAGCAATAAATATTTGCATTCAGTATTTGTGCCGGTTTTTTGAAATGACTTTGCGTACCAGGTGTAACCAATTTCGACGCGTTTATTCAGCGGGTCTGCATTGCAATAGCGAGTAGTACCGATAATTTTTTGCGAGGCATTTTCAATCACCACAAATAACAACGCGCGGCCGTTCGCTTGATCTGTGAATGCCTGATCAAGATAAGAATCAATGGTTTTGCTGTTTGGTATAGAGGTGTACCACAGTTTCCATAATTCACCATCGGCGGCGGCTTCAGCTAATCCACCAGCGTGCTCGCGTTTTAATGGAGCGAGGGTGACGAGGTTGCCTTTTAGTGTGGTTTCGTAAAGCCAGCTACTATTCATGGTATTCCTTTTGAATTTGTCGATTGATTATTTCTTGTGAAAGTGGGTTTGACAGCAATTCTCAGCAATAAAATTTTTATTAAAACCACACCAACCCTTTGTAGGGTTTTTCTTTCAATGAGTCTAAACGGGTTTGCAAATCGCCGCAGTGGATTTCCAATTTATGTCCATCGGGATCAAGGAAATACAAAGAATCACCTTCGCTGGTATTTTTCTTCCATTCAATGACATTCGCTTTGCGCAATTGCGCGGCGACTGTGTTGAATTTATCTGCTGCGCAGTCGAGTGCGATATGCGAATAGTCTTGGCTCGGGATTGCCGTGTCACAGGATAAGCAGAGCCATAAATTCCCCAAGCTTAAATAGGCGCCTGCATCCCAACGGGCATGGGGTTTAAAACCCAATAGGCGGGTGTAAAAATCAAAAGAGGCATCAAGATTGTTGACTGCAATGGTGATGTGGTTGAGTCCGGTAAGCACTATCTCAATTCCTTAATTAGTTTTTATTTTGCAATAAAAAACCCGAAGCATTTCTGATTCGGGTTTTTGTTTTCTCACACCGCGTTTAAAAACTTAAACGTTGTAAGTGGTCGATGCGGTGTTGCCGCCGCGTCCGGTCCAGTTGGTGTGGAAGAATTCACCGCGTGGTTTGTCGGTGCGCTCGTAGGTGTGCGCGCCGAAGTAATCGCGCTGGGCTTGCAGCAAGTTGGCTGGCAAGCGGGCAGTGCGGTAGCCGTCGAAGTAGGTCAGGGCAGAAGTGATTGTTGGGGCGGGGATGCCGTTCACAATCGCAGCAGCAGCAACACGACGCCAGCCAGCTTGGGCTGCATCAACAGTCTTCGCGAAGTAATCATCCAACAGCAGGTTTTTCAATTCAGGATTCTTGTCGAATGCTTCTTTGATGTTGCCGAGGAAAGATGAGCGAATGATACAGCCGCCGCGCCACATTAAGGCGATGCCGCCGTAGTTCAAATGCCAGCCGTATTCTTTGGCGGCTTCGCGCATCAGCAAATAACCCTGTGCGTAAGAAATAATTTTTGATGCAAATACCGCGTTGCGCAAATCGTTGATAAAGGCTTGTTTGTCGCCAGTGAAATTCACCGCTGGGCCTTTAATGACTTTTGCGGCTTCAACACGTTCTGCTTTTTGTGATGACAAGCAACGCGCAAATACCGCTTCAGAAATCAGGGTGAGAGGAACACCTAAATCCAGTGCGATTACACCAGTCCACTTGCCAGTACCTTTTTGACCGGCGGTGTCGAGAATTTTCTCAACCAGAGGTTCGCCGTCTTCGTCTTTATAGGCAAGGATGTCGCGGGTAATTTCGATCAGGTAGGAATCGAGTTCGCCTTTGTTCCACTCGGCAAATACTTCGTGCATTTCGTCTGCGCTCAAGCCGACTACTTCTTTCAGCAGTTGGTAGGCTTCACAGATCAATTGCATATCGCCGTATTCGATACCGTTGTGCACCATTTTTACAAAGTGGCCCGCGCCGTTCTCGCCAACCCAGTCACAGCAAGGTGAGCCGTCATCCACTTTGGCGGAGATGCTTTGGAAAATGTCTTTTACATAAGGCCATGCTTCGGGTGAACCGCCAGGCATGATGGATGGGCCAGTCAAGGCGCCCTCTTCACCACCGGAAACGCCGGTGCCGATAAAGCGCAAACCTTTGCTCGCCAAATAAGCGGTGCGACGGTCGGTATCGGGGAAGTGGGTGTTGCCGCCGTCGATAATAATATCGCCAGCTTCCAGGTGTGGAATCAGTTGTTCGATGAAATCGTCTACTGCTTTACCAGCCTTAACCATCAGCATAATTTTGCGTGGCTTAGCGAGTGACGCTACCAATTCTTCAATCGAGCGTGCGCCGCGAATGGTTTTACCTGCAGCGCGGCCAGCGATGAAGCTGTCTACTTTTTCTACTGAGCGGTTGTAAGCGGTAACTGTATAGCCTTTGCTAGCCATGTTCAGGATGAGGTTTTCGCCCATCACGGCCAAGCCAACCAAGCCTATATCGGAAAGTGGTTTCATAGTAGTAATAGCCTATCGTTGTGGTTGATGTCCTACCCGGGAGAACCTTGCAACAGGGGCAGTTCCGGCAGCGAATGTCACCAAACTGTGATCCTGCGGCGTTCAGGGAGCAGTGATTGACCGATTTCAATCCTTATAGTGCAGTTCTTGATAACTGTATCTGTCCAGCCTGCCGCACTTTTTGAAGGGTGCGTATTATTCCTGTTTGCGCGCCAAAAAAATAGCCGACCGGCCCATTCTTCTGGCTATTTTGGCGATTGATTGTGGCAATGTTCCTCCTTTGAGTTCTGAAATTGGCACATGACAAGGTGGCAAGGCGTGGCCTATAGTTGAGGTTGCATGAGAACCTCGGAGAATCAGCATGAGTTTAAAAGCGACGTCGGTCAGATTAGATGATGAAACCCTTGAGCGGGTGGGAAAGATGGCAGAGGCCATGGATAGGCCACGCGCTTGGTTGATGGCGCACGCAATCAAGCAGTTTGTAGAGCGTGAAGATTGGTTTATTCGCGAAGTAGAAAAAGGTGTGAGCGCAGCTGACAAGGGCCAGTTGGTTGATCACGCGGAGCTTAAAGCCAAATGGGAGGCCAAGCGTGCAACTTAAATGGACTGATTTAGCGGAAAAGGATTTGGACAATATTGAAACCTACATCGCCACCGAAAACAGCCCTCTTGTCGCGGTGGATGTTGTACTTAAAGTGCTCAATAGTTGTGAATTGATTTTATCCAATCACCCTCAAGCAGGTCGCCCCGGTCGAGTCAGCGGTACCCGCGAGCTAGTGATTAACGGCATCCCATTAATCGTCGTCTACCGCATTGTTGATCGGTTGGATCAATTGCAAATTTTGCGTGTATTGTATGATGCGTAGCAGTGGCCTGTGGGTGATTAATCCTCGCGTTTGATTTTTCGTTTGCGCCGCCGCTCGGGTGCGGCCTGTTGCGCCAACGCCCACTCGATATGTTCTTGTACCAACTCCGAGCAAGACTCTTTTTTGGCGGTTAATGCCGCAACAATCCGCGCATCACTCGGCGCATTCCCCAAGCCCACGGCGATATTGCGCAGCCAGCCTTCATAGCCTACGCGGCGAATGGCGGAGCCTTCGGTTCTTGCTAAAAACTCGTCTTCGGTCCAATTAAACAGGTCGACCAAATCGCTATCGGCCAGGCCGTGGCGCGGTAAAAAATCGGTCTCGCCACTGAATTGCGCGTATTTATTCCAAGGGCAGATGGCTTGGCAGTCGTCGCAGCCGAAAATGCGGTTGCCGATGGGTTCGCGGAATTCTTCAGGAATTGCGCCTTTGTTTTCGATAGTTAAATAGGAGATGCAGCGGCGTGCGTCCAGTTCGTAGGGGCGTGGAAAGGCATCGGTGGGGCAGACTTTTAAGCAAGCGGTGCATTCACCGCATTGATTTATTTGCTCGGGTTGATCAATCGGTAAGGGCACGAAGGTGTAAATCTCGCCGAGGAAAAACCAACTGCCTGCGTCGCTATTAATAATGAGGGTGTGTTTGCCCGTCCAGCCTAACCCGGCTTTTTCGGCCAGCGGGCGTTCCATTACTGGTGCGCTATCCACAAAGGCGCGGTTTTGGCCTTTAAGGGGCCCATTGTCTTTGAAAGGATGGTCTTCTGGCAGCGCATCATCAATTTTTTGCGCCAGAATACTCAGGCGTTTGCGGATGAGTTTGTGATAATCCCGCCCTAAGGTGTAGCGCGAAATATAGGCTTTGGTCGGGTCTTTGAGGATTTTGATTTGCTGGGTGTCGCCGGGTAAATAATCCATGCGCACGGAAATGACCCGCACCGTGCCGGGCAATAATTCTGCCGGGCGCGAACGTTTATTGCCGTGGGCGGCGAGCCATTCCATGCTGCCGTGATAACCCTTGGCCAGCCATTCCTGCAGGCGATCTTCTGCCTCGGCCAAATCGATATCGGTAATGCCCACCTGCTGAAAGCCCAGTTCGCGGCCCCAGAGTTTGATGTTGTCGGCAAGTTGATGGAGATCGAGTGAGCTGGACATGGTTGGCGCGTCAAAAGAAAAGTGCGTCATTTTGCCTGAAATCAGACGTCGTTACATTTTTAAACAGTTGAGTTGGCCGGTATTCAGGCTCAGCCGCTATAGTGCACTTCGTTTATCAAGCTTGTTTGTTAATTTGGTCGGTCAAAAAAAGGAGTCACCTGTGAAAGTAAATCATCGTTTTGGATTGTGGGCGCTGTTGAGTGCTGCTGCGCTGCTGAGCGCTAATGCTATGGCTACACCGCTGCCGCAACAGCCGCATGTGTACGTAGAGGGAGCGGCCGAGTTGGAAGTCGAGCCGGATATGATGGTATTTACCCTGAGCATTCAAACCGTGGATCTGGATTTGGCCAAAGCCAAGGCCGATGTGGATGCACGTTCCCGTTTGCTGATCGACACCCTGAAAAAGTTTGGCGTGAAAGCAGATGACATCGCGACTACCGCGTTGAACATTCGCCCCGAATATGACTACAAAGACAATCAGCGTGTATTGACCGGCAATAACGTATCGCGTCAGGTGGATATTAATTTGCGCGATTTAAAAAAATATCCCGAACTGATGAAGGCGCTCGTCGATGCAAAAGTGTCTGAAACCATCAACACCCAATTGACTTTGAGCGATAAAAAATCAGTTGAAGAAAAAGTGCAGACGGCGGCAATGAACGATGCCAAAGCCCGCGCGAGTCGCTTGGCTAAGGCCCAGGGCAGAGTGGTGGGCGACCCATGGTCCATTTCTGAATTTAATAATCGCGGCAATGAGCGCTGGGAACTGCGGCCTAATCGCGAGTTGATGGGCAGTTCTGCCAAGCTTGAGATGGTTCGTATGAGTGATTCCGCTGAACCCTTTGAGCCGGGGGTGATGAAAATTACTGCCCAGGTTTATGTGGTTTATTTGCTCAAATAAGCGCGCGATTTTAAAAAAGTAGTTATAAAAACTGGCACCTAACGCGTGCCAGTTTTTTTTGCATTCGTTTTCATTGGTTTTTTCTGTTTCTTTTCGCGTCAGATTATCCGGCGCTCTCTATACTCAAGCAGTTACAGACATAATTTTCTGTTTATAAATAAGATAAAAATCAGATGTCGTCCCGGTATTTTGCTTGAGGTCACTATGCTTACTCGTCCAATCAATTGCTGCGCAATTACCCTGTTATCCTGCTGTGTGCTGGCCTTGCTCGCGCTATCGCCCACCAGTTTGGCACAGCAAACTAAACGTATTACGGTTATGCCAGCCATCACCGATATAGATCGCTATTCCGTGCGCATGTTGACCCTGGCCTTGGCACGCGCTAACACCCAATATGAAATTATCCCCGACGCTGACGGCGGCCACCGCACCCAGGGGCGCTATATAGAAGATCTGCGGGCCGGGCGCATTGATGTGATGTGGGCCGCTTCTGATGCGAGCATTGAGGCGCAGGTGCCACCGGTGCGTATTCCCCTGTTAAAAGGCTTGCTGGGGCATCGCATTTTTTTAATTCACAAAAATAGCCAGCATAAATTCGATGCGGTAAATACGCTCGATGATTTAAAGAAATTAAAACTCGGGCAGGGCTCCACCTGGGCGGATACCAATATTTTGGAGAGTAACGGCCTCACGGTGGTGAAAACCCAAAAATACGACAACCTGTTTTATATGCTCGACGGTGGCCGCTTTGATGCGTTTCCGCGGGGTGTGCAGGAACCCTGGGGCGAGGTCAATAAAATTCCCGGGCTGGAGTTGGCGGTAGAAAAGCGGTTGATGTTGGTTTACAAAATGCCATTTTATTTATTTGTGGCGCCCGACAACCAGGCGCTGGCACGAGATATCGAAAATGGTTTCAATGCGATGATCGCTGATGGGACTTTCGATTATGAATTTTTGAATGATCCCTCAATCAAAAAAGTCATTGACTTGGCCGACCTGAAAAACCGTAAGGTATTTTATTTGGATAACCCGGCGCTGCCCAAAGCCACACCGGTTGATCGCCCGGAACTGTGGCTGGATATTAATAGTTTGTAATCACGTCATGCGCTGCGGTTGATGCAGATTCCTAATCGGCACAACGCTGCGCAATAAATTCCTTCCATTCCACAATATCGGTTCCGGCGGAATCAAACAGGCTCAAACCAATCAAAAAGTCGCCATCATCGCCGTAGGGGCGACACCATTTCACTTCAGTGACCAATAAAAATTGCCGGTCACTCGCGGCATCGCGAATACAGCAGCGCAAAATATTGTCGGTGGGTACAGCTTGCGGTGCTATGGCGCGCAGGCCGTTGGCGGAAATATCCAGGCTGTTGCTAACCACCAGTGTGGGCTCGCTGTCGGCGGGGCTGTCGAGTTCAATAATTACCGTGAGTTGATTGTTCAGGCGATATTCCTGACGCTGCTCTTCCGGTTGTTTTTCCTGTTGCTCCGGCGAATGTTTTTGTGTGTCGTTATTATTCATAGTGATCTTCCTGTGCACCGCTGGGGTTAATTGTTATAGCGCGGGTTAATTGACATCGCGACGTAAACCGCGAATCACTTTGGCGAGTTGTTCTTCAAAGTTGTCACCGTTGCGCAACACTTTTAACTCGCCGCTAATCAGTTGCTGCACCAGTTGTTCGCGGCTGTATTCGGCAACTTTGCGCCCAACCTGATCGGCGAAAATATATTTGCCCGTGGCTCCAATAATCACCGAGAGTTTGGCGCGCAGGCCGGGGGCGGTGCTGGCGTTATTAATTTCCAGCCAGGCACCTACTTGTAACTCATTCGCCGTTGTCGCTGCTGTCTGTTCACGTTGCAGGGCTTCTGCGGCTTGCGCTGCTTCCCGCTCGCGGGTGAGCCGCGCTTGTTCGGCGGCTTGTTCAGCGGCGCGGCGCTGCTGTTCGTTGGCGAGCAAACGGGCTTCGGCCATGGCTTTGTGCGCGGCGGCCTGGCGTGCGTCCAACTCGGCTTGCAGGCGCGCTTGCTCCGCCTGACGCTCGCGCTCAGCCGCTTCCTTCAGTGCTTCTTGCTCCGCCATAAAGGCGCGCACGAGTGCTTCGGCTTTTTGTTTTTGTTTGAGCAGTTGGACTTTTACGCACTGATTAGCTTGAGTAATGAGTGCTGTGAGTTGCTGCTCAATAATCATCGCCAGGGGTGTTAACTGCAATGGCTGGGCGAGACCGGTGGAGAGGCAGAGGGCAAAATCCTTATTGGTTTTGCTCATTACCTTGCGCCCAGTGTGATCTACAAATAGCAGTTGGTCGAGGTTGGCATCCTTGAGTACCAATTTGCAGCGAATCGCCTCCTGACCATCGCCGCGCATCACAATCCAATCGCCAATCTTCACCGTTTCGGTGGCCTGTAATAGCGCCAGTGGTACCTTGGTGTTGGCGGTGGTTTGACCGTCGGGCAGCGGCAGCGCGGGGAAGAGGGCGATCTCTTGTGGCTGCTTTTGTATCGCCATCATCAAGCACTGGCTTAGCTGGTCGACTAGCTGTTGGTAGGCTTGGGTGTTGCTGGTGGTGTGTGCAAGGCTGCGCTCCAGTTCAGTGAGTAAGGCCGGAATTTGGCTATAGAGCTGTTGATCATCAACCTGAATATTGCCATGTGAAAATAGTTGCCCCAGTGAGGGCAAGATGCGCTGCCAGTGCACCCAGAGTGGCAGCTCGTTCAATGCGGTGGCTGGTGTATTGAACGCCCAGTATTGCAATTCGCTTTTGAGACTGAGGGTGATGGCTGAATGCAGATCGAGTGGCAGTGGGCGCTGCGCCAGATGATTATTGATCAGTGTCACTACCCGTGTTTGCGCGAGTGTAAGCTTCTGGTTGCCCAGTTCGGTTTCGCACAGGCGACTCTCCAGCAGTGCGGCGCGTTTGTCTTCACTGGCGAGCCACTGGCTAAATTCGCTCAGTGCACTCTCGGGAGCGGTTTTGTTTTGCCAGTGCGCCGTCAGGGTATTGAGGAGACTGCTGATTCGAGCATAGAACTGCTGGCTGGGTTTGGCATCGCGCGCATACCAGTGACTGGCGGCGGGCAGTATCGATTCCAAGGTGCGGCGCAAAGGGTGATTGATGTCGCTGTAAAAGCGGTCGTCCTGTGCAATTTGTGCGACCAGAGCAGTTTCAACAGCGGCAAACAGGGGCAGTAGTTGCAGATCCAACTGTGGTCGGGCAATTAGCTGGCGATAGACCCGAGTCGCCAATTCCTGACGTAGCTCGTCTGGCGTTTTTGTATCGATCGTTTTATCGCTGGCGGCCGGAGTGTTGGCGAGGGTGGCAAGGGCGTCACCGAGTTGATTGCCATCACCGCGCAAAATAGCCTGTACATCAAAACTGGGCATGGGGGTCTCTTGGTATCTGCTGCGGCCTTCAATATAGCCAATTCACCGGCGTTCTGCCTTAACCCTTGTGAAGCAAGTTGCGTATAATCGCGCCTCATTCAAGTTGCCCCTATTTTTTGCTGCCCAGGCTGACCCTTTCATGAAAATTACCGCCAGTTCACCCCTGCTTTATACCGCTGCTGAAACCTACGCGCTGGATGCGGCTGCTATCGCCAGCGGTATTCCCGCGATCCAGCTAATGAAGCGCGCTGGGAGAGCGGCCTATGATTTGTTGCTGGAGCGCTTTCCATCGCCCGCCCGCGTCACGGTTTACTGCGGTGGCGGCAATAACGGTGGCGATGGCTACATTCTGGCGGCGCTCGCCGCCCAGCGGTTAGTGCCGGTGCAGGTAATACAGCTGACTCCCGCGGATAAGCTAAGTGGCGAAGCGCGCCAGGCGTATGACTTTGCCGTGCAAGAAGGTGTGCTCATGCAGGTTTTCACGGCTGCCAGTGCGCCTGCGGAGGGTGTGATTGTGGATGCACTGCTGGGCATTGGCCTGCGCGATGCACCGCGTGCGGAATTTGCGGCGGCGATTGAACAGATCAACGCCAGTGGTTTGCCGGTGTTGGCGCTGGATATTCCCTCTGGCCTACATGCCGATACCGGTGCCGTTGCCGGTGCGGTAGTCAACGCCAGCCTGACCCTGACTTTTATCGCCACCAAGCGCGGCCTGCTCACGGGGCGCGGCCCGGCAGTGTGTGGTGAGTTAGTGCTTGCTAATCTGGATGTGCCTGAAGTGACTTACACGGCGGCATCGCCCAGTGCCGAACGTGTGCAATTGGCAGAGTTGCAAGGCTTGCTCGCACCGCGCGTGGCCGATGCGCACAAAGGCGATTTTGGCCATGTGATGGTGATTGGTGGCGATACCGGCTATGGCGGCGCGGCGCTGATGGCGGCAGAAGCGGCAGCGCGTTCTGGTGCCGGTTTGGTGAGTATCGCCACGCGCCCCGAACACATCCCGGCAATTCTTGCTCGTCGCCCGGAGATTATGGCTTGCGGTGTGGTTTCCGGTCAGGAGCTGGAACCGCTGCTAGTGCGTCCAACCCTGTTGGTGGTCGGACCCGGTCTTGGTCGCTCGCCGTGGTCGGAGCAGATGTTGCAGCAGGCAGTTAAAAGTGGCCTGCCCATGGTGCTGGATGCGGATGCACTTAACATCCTCGCCGAAGGTCGTGTGGTGCCGGCGAGCGTTAAACGCGACAACTGGGTATTCACACCTCATCCCGCTGAAGCCGCTCGTTTGCTAGGCATCACCACCGCGGAAGTTCAAGCCGACCGCTTCGCCGCAGTACGGGCAATCCAAGTCCGTTACAACGCCACAGTCATTCTTAAAGGTGCTGGCAGTTTGGTCGCCGCCAGTGGCGATAAGATCGCGGTGGTCACCGACGGCAACCCCGGTATGGCTACCGGCGGTATGGGTGATGTGCTCTCCGGTATTCTCGGCGCACTTATCGCCCAAGGCCTGAGTCAGCCAGATGCAGCACGGTTAGGCGCGGTAGTGCACGCCTGCGCCGCGGATTTGGCGGCTGATGATGTGGGGCAGCGCAGCCTGCTCGCCACCGACTTGATCCCCTATTTGGGCGAATTGCTCTAAGGAGTCGGCAGTGGAAACATTGGAATACATCATCGATAACGATTGCGACATGGTCGCCTTTGGCGAGCAGCTCGGCGCTATCTTCGCTGCTCATGACGGCCCGCTCTCGGTGCATTTGCGCGGCACCCTGGGCGCCGGTAAAACCACCCTCACACGCGGCATACTGCGAGCGTTTGGTCACACCGGTGCAGTAAAAAGCCCCACCTACACCTTGGTAGAGGCCTATGAATTTGGCGTGCGCCGGGTATACCACTTTGATTTATACCGCCTGGGCGATCCTGAAGAGCTTGAATACATGGGTATTCGCGATTACTTCATCGAGCAAAACCTCTGTCTGCTGGAGTGGCCTGAGCGCGGTGAAGGTGTGCTGCCCACGCCGGATCTGGTGATCAATATTTTCGTGCAGGGCGAGGGGCGTCGCTTGGAATTGCGAGCGACCAATCCGCTATTGCACGCACTGCTGGCCAAGCGTTAGCCTTTTTTGCTAGGGGCAAAAGCCCCTTTTGCGGTAGAGTGCGAGCCATGTGCCACGGCGTTTAGCGCTGTTTGGTGCGCCATATCCCTATAAAAACTGCTGAATGGGTGTTTGTCTGTTGAGATTGTCTATATCTATGGTTCGCTGGCTGAACTGGGTTTGCTGCCTGGGGGTGCTACTTGCGCCTCTGGCTTTTGCGGCGAAAGTGGATGGTGTGCGCGTGTGGCGTGCGCCGGATCACACGCGCATCGTGCTGGATCTGGATGCGCCCGTGCAGCACAGCCTGACGCTCGCGGCTAACCCTGAGCGCATTATTGTCGATGTTCCCAAAACCAGCCTCAAAGCCCCGCTGGGCCAGTTGCCTTTGGCGGATACGCCGGTGTTGGCGGTGCGCTCCTCGGTTCAAACGAATGGCGATTTGCGTCTGGTATTTGATTTAAAAGCCAAGGTCGCGCCCAACAGTTTTTTACTCAAAGCCCACGGCGGAATGCATGACCGTCTGGTGATCGACCTCTACGACGAAACACCCTCAACCGCCACCGCTGCGCCGGCGACTACCCCTGCAACGGTTCCTACCGCCTCCGCAACCACCGCTCCAGCAGCCACCAAACCTGCCGTTGTCGATAAACCGGCAGTAGTCCCCGCACAACCCGCGAGTAAGCCAGTAGCCAAAGCTGATCTTAGCGGCAAACGGTTTATTGTTATCGCGGTGGACGCTGGCCACGGCGGCGAAGACCCAGGCGCCCTCGGCCCCAATCGCCTGCGCGAAAAAGATGTGACGCTGATGATCGCCAAAGAGCTGGTTGCGGCGATTAACGCCCAGCCCGGGTTTACCGGCAAGCTCACGCGCACCGGCGATTATTTTATCCCGCTGAAAAAACGCCGTGATTTGGCGCGCAATATGAAGGCGGATTTGTTTGTCTCTATTCACGCCGATGCCTTTACCAAAGCCAGCGCGCGCGGCGCCTCGGTGTTTGCCTTGTCGCGTCATGGCGCCACCTCGGAAACCGCGCGCTTTTTGGCCGAGCGTGAAAATGAATCGGATTTGATCGGCGGGGTGGGCGATATTCGCCTTGATGATAAGGATCAGGTACTGGCCGGGGTGTTGGTGGATTTGTCGATGACGGCAACGTTGAATTCCAGTTTGCAGGTCGGCCAGCAGGTGCTCAGCTCCATGGGTGGTATTGCGCATTTGCACAAGCGCCATGTGGAACAGGCGGGCTTTTTGGTGTTGAAATCGCCTGATGTGCCGTCGATTCTGGTGGAGACCGGTTTTATTTCCAACCCCGGTGAGGCGCGCAAATTGGCCACACCGGCGTATCGCAAACAAATGGCGCAATCGGTATTTAAAGGTATTCGCCAGCATTTTTACCAGCATCCGCCAGCGGGCACTTATGTTGCGGCGCAAGTGGAATCCGGTGCCGGCGGCGGTTTTGAGCGGCAGCATGCGGTGGCCGCTGGAGACAGCTTATCCGGCATTGCCAATCGCTACGGCGTGAGCATGCAGCGGTTGATGCAGTACAACAATTTACGTTCAACCAGCGTGAATATCGGCCAGACCTTAAAAATTCCGGCGACCAACTCACCTGCCGTTGCCCAGTCGCAACCTGCGCCTACCGCGCGCCCACAAGCGCAAATCGCCACTGCACCGCGGATGCACCGCGTGGTGGCCGGCGATACCTTGTCGCGTATTGCCAGCCGTTACGGCGTGAGTGCCAGCGCGATCCAGCGCCATAACAATATGAAAAGTACGACAGTAAAACTGGGTCAAACCCTGAAAATTCCCACTTCCTGATTCATCGCCGCGATTGGTTTCCCATGCGAAAAATTAAATTGCTCAGCCCGCGCCTCGCCAACCAGATTGCTGCTGGCGAGGTTGTTGAACGTCCATCCTCGGTGATTAAAGAGCTGCTGGAAAATTCACTCGACGCCGGTGCAACGCGTTTGGAAATTGATATTGAAGAGGGCGGCATCAAGCTCATGCGTGTGCGTGACAACGGCGGCGGCATTGATAAAGACGATTTGCCACTCGCACTCAGCCGTCACGCCACCAGTAAAATTTATGAACTGGATGACCTCGAAGCAGTTGCCACTTTAGGTTTTCGCGGTGAAGCATTGGCGAGTATCAGTTCGGTCGCGCGTCTTGCGTTGATTAGTAGTACCAACGAAGAAAGCGCAGGCTGGCAAGTAGTTGCCGAAGGGCGCGATATGGAGACGCAATTATCGCCCGCACCACACCCACGCGGTACTACTGTGGAAGTGCGCGATTTATTTTTTAATACGCCTGCGCGCCGTAAATTTTTACGCACCGATAAAACCGAATACACCCATTTGGAAGACGTTGTAAAACGGCTCGCCTTATCGCGCTTTGATGTCGCGTTTAATTTGCGCCACAACGGCCGCGCCATTTATTCGTGGCGTGCGGGTGATTCTCAGCTCGAGCAAGAGCGTCGCGTCGCTCAGGTGTGTGGCCCGGCGTTTATGGAAAATGCGGTGCACCTTGATATAGAGCGCAACGGTTTTCGTTTGTGGGGTTGGGTGGCGCTGCCCACCTTTTCGCGCAGCCAGGCAGACTTGCAGCACTTTTATGTGAATGGTCGCGCGATTCGCGACAAGCTCGTCAGCCACGCTGTGCGTCAGGCTTATCAGGATGTGTTGTACCACGGGCGCCATCCGGCTTTTGTATTGTATTTGGAACTGGATCCATCGACGGTGGATGTGAATGTGCATCCCACCAAACACGAAGTGCGTTTTCGCGATAATCGCAACGTACACGACTTCATCTACTCAAGCTTGCATCACGCACTCGCAAAAGTTCGCCCGGAAGATACGCTTGCAAAACGCGAATTGGGTGAGGGCGCCGATGAAGTTTCCGGTATAAATCCATTTGCGCTTGCGTCCACCAAACCGATTCAAGGCATTGCGGCGGGCGAATTCAAAGGGCAGGAGAGTATGGGCTTTCGCGCGGCGTCCGGCGCGAGTCATTATTCATCCTCAAATTACCAGCCTGTACAAATTAATCCCGGTGCTGTGCGTGAACAGATGGCGACCTATGGTCAGTTGCATCGCCCCGCAAATCCCACGACAACTTATGCTTTGCCGGAATCTGCTAGCGACGAGATTCCCCCACTGGGTTATGCCATCGCACAATTAAAAGGTATTTATATTCTCGCGGAAAATGCGCAGGGTTTAATTGTGGTTGACATGCACGCGGCGCACGAGCGCGTGACTTACGAGCGTATGAAAGAGTCGTTTCACTGTGGCGGTTTGCAAACCCAGCCACTGCTAGTGCCTGAGTCGATAGCGGTCAGCGAAAAAGAAGCGGACTTTGCCGAAAATTTTAGCGAGGTATTCAAAGCGCTCGGCTTTGAGTTGCAGCGCGCTGGCCCGGAAACTTTATTAATTCGCCAGCTACCGGTCATTTTAAATCGCGCCAAAGTTGAGCAATTGGTGCGCGATGTTTTATCCGATTTGATTGAGCACGGTAGCAGCGAGCGCATCCAACATCACATCAACGAAATTCTTGGCACCATGGCCTGCCACGGCTCGGTGCGTGCCAATCGCAAACTGACCATTCCCGAAATGAATGCGCTGCTGCGCGATATGGAGGCGACCGAGCGCAGTGGTCAGTGCAACCACGGCCGACCCACCTGGCTGCTGCAATCGCTCGACGATCTCGACAAAATGTTTATGCGTGGGCAATAAGATCATGGCTACTTCTGCGCAGAAGCCGCTGGTGATTTTTTTGATGGGGCCAACCGCGTCGGGCAAAACCGATCTGGCGATTAGCTTGAGCAAATTATTGCCGGTGGAATTAATCAGTGTGGATTCGGCGTTGGTTTATCGCGGTATGGATATTGGTTCGGCCAAACCCAGTGCCGCCGAATTGGCGGAAACCCCGCATCGCCTGATTGATATCCGGGATCCGGCAGAGCCCTATTCCGTTGCCGATTTTGTCGCCGATGCCGAGCGCGAAATTAATGCGATCCACGCGCAGGGGAAAATTCCACTCTTAGTTGGCGGCACCATGCTCTATTTTCGTGCGCTGCTCGATGGCTTGGCCGAAATGCCTGCCGCAGATACTGAAGTGCGTGCGCAAATTGAACGTGAAGCGGCAGAGTTCGGTTGGCCGCATATCCATGCCCAGCTCGCCTTGGTTGACCCGCAGACTGCCGCCGACATTCACCCCAATCATTCGCAGCGGCTCAGTCGCGCGCTGGAAGTTTATCGCGTGAGTGGTAAAACCATGGCGCAATTGCGTGAGATGCAACATGCACAGCCGCAAACCAGCGCGTTTTGTGAGCGCTTTACTGTTTGTCAAATTGCCATAGCACCACGTGATCGCGCCACCTTGCATCGGCGTATTGCTGAACGATTCGAAAAAATGCTGGTCAGTGGTTTAGTAGATGAAGTGCGGGCGCTTTATGCGCGCGGTGATCTGCAACCCGATTTGCCCGCCATTCGTGCGGTGGGTTACCGCCAAGTGTGGGATTATCTTGATGGGCGAGTCGATTACAACGAAATGCGTGAGCGTGGAATTATCGCTACCCGGCAGTTAGCCAAGCGACAATTTACTTGGTTGCGCGGTTGGTCGACAAGCTCAAATAGTGAACTACACTGGTTATGCACGGAGACTGATAAGGGAATTTCGCTCACGAAGGAAGAAATTGTGCATTGCGCCTTGAATTTTATAGGTCGCACCGCCATATAATGCCCACGTGAGAAGCCTAATCTGATTTTCATGCTTTCTTCCACCTCCTCCCGATTGATCTATTGGGTGTTTTAGGTGGGTAAATTACTATAATTTTTATTGTCCCTAGGAGATAAACATGTCAAAAGGGCATAGCTTACAAGACCCTTACCTGAACGTTCTGCGCAAAGAGCGTGTGCCTGTATCCATTTACCTGGTAAATGGAATTAAGTTACAAGGCCAGGTTGAGTCATTTGATCAGTTTGTCGTGCTGTTGAAAAACACCGTAAGCCAAATGGTTTACAAGCATGCAATCTCCACTGTTGTTCCATCCCGTGCTGTTCGCGTTCCGCTGTTGAACGAAGGCGGCGTTGAAGGCGAAGAAGACGAGCAAGCCGAGTAATCTATCAAATCATTGATACTGACTCGAGGTCGCTAATTGTTTTTTGATCGTCCCGAATCGGGTGAGCTAGCAGTGCTGGTTCACCTGAATTTGTCTCACGGCCAAGACGCCGAAGACCCCCGTGAATTCGAAGAGTTGGTTTTATCTGCCGGGGGCGACCCTGTAGCATTTTTAACCGGATCGCGAATTGTCCCCACTGCAAAATTCCTTATCAGCACCGGCAAATTGCAGGAGCTGCGACAGTTGGTCGTCGATAACGGCGCCGAGCTGGTTATTTTTAATCATACTTTAACCCCCAGTCAGGAACGCAATCTGGAGCGCGAGCTACAGTGCCGCGTACTTGATCGCACCGGTTTAATTCTTGATATTTTCGCCCAACGCGCACGAACCTTTGAGGGTAAGTTGCAAGTTGAGTTGGCGCAATTGCGTCACAGTGCCACGCGTTTGATTCGGGGCTGGACTCACCTTGAGCGTCAGAAAGGTGGTATCGGTTTGCGCGGTCCGGGGGAAACCCAGCTGGAAACTGACCGTCGTTTGTTGCGTAATCGTATTGGGCAAATTGAGCAGCGCCTGGAAAAAGTTCGCTCCCAGCGTGAGCAAGGGCGGCGTTCGCGTCAACGCGCGGCTATTCCGACCGTGTCGCTGGTGGGCTATACCAACGCGGGTAAATCTACCCTGTTCAATCGTATTACCGGTGCTGACGTTTACGCTGAAAATAAATTATTTGCCACCCTTGATCCAACCATGCGCCGAATCGAACTATCTGATGTTGGTGCAGTAGTGCTGGCGGATACGGTAGGTTTTATTAGTCACTTGCCGCACCGACTGGTGGAGGCATTCAAAGCGACACTTGAAGAAGCTAGCAACTCAACTTTACTCTTGCATGTGATAGATTCAGCAGCTGAAGAGCGCCTGCGCAATATTGAACAGGTGGAATTGGTGCTGGAAGAAATTGAGGCGGCAGATTTACCGCAATTGCGCGTCTATAACAAAGTAGACTTGCTGGCAGATACCGGCCCGCATATCGATCGCGATGAAACCGGCAAACCTATTGCGGTTTGGCTGTCTGCGCAGACAGGTGCTGGTTGTGAGCTGTTAAATCAGGCGATCTCAGAAGTGCTGGGAAAAGAGCTTGTCAGCGGCTGCCTGGTTGTCCCGCCAACACAGGGGCGCTTGCGCGCTATGCTCTATGCACAACAGGCGGTAGTGAGCGAAAATCACCGCGCTGATGGCGCAAGTCTGCTGCAAGTACGTATACCCAAAGATGATTTATTGCGGATTCTCAGTGCGGCAAATATAGCTTTTGAGAGTCTGTTGTGGGATGAGTCAGGAACACTACCGGATATGCCGGTTGCACAGGAATAGTTAATTAAATCCCAAACCAGTTTTACTTTCTATGTGGAGAAATAGTATGGCCTGGAACGAACCGGGAAAAGACAAAGACCCCTGGAGTGGTCGCGGTAATAAAAATGGCAACGATGGCCCGCCGGACTTGGATGAGGCATTTAAAAAGTTGCAAGACAAACTCAACGGCATGTTTGGCGGCGGCGGATCAGGCGGGCGCTCAACTGGCAACGCGAACATGAAGCCACTGTTTGGCATTTTTGCTGTGGTTGCCTTGCTGATTTATATTGGCTCGGGAGTCTATCAAGTGGATGCCAAAGAGCGCGCTGTGGTGCTGAAATTTGGCGCCTTCTCGGAAATCAAAACGGAAGGCCTGAATTGGAACGCGCCACTGATTACCAATGTAATCAAGGTCAATGTCACCGGTGAGCGTCAGTATCCATCACGTGGTCTGATGCTGACTGAGGATGAAAGTATTGTAGAGCTGCCTATCTCTGTGCAATACAACGTCTCTGATGTAAAAGCATTTGTATTGAACGTGCGCGACCCTGAAACCAGTCTCCGTCATGCCACAGATTCAGCGGTGCGCCATGTCGTTGGTTCCAGCGAGTTAAATCAAGTCTTGTCCGAAGGGCGTCAGGCGATTGCAGTGGAAGTTAAGCAGCGCTTGCAGTCTTACCTTGATGCCTATGGTGCAGGTATTCAAGTCAACACGGTCAATATTCAGGATGCTCGCCCGCCAGAAGAGGTTCGCTCGGCGTTTGATGATGTGATCAGGGCTAAAGAAGATGAGGCCAGATTCAAGGCGCAGGCTCAGGCCTACGCTAACGGTATTATTCCTGAAGCTCGTGGTCGCGCCCAGCGGATGATCGAAGAAGCAGAAGCCTACAAAGCTGAAGTAATTGCACGTGCCGAAGGTGAATCGGATCGTTTTGAAAGCTTGCTAACAGAATATAAGCGTGCCCCCGAAGTGACGCGTCAGCGACTGTATATAGAAACCATGGAAAGTGTGATGACTAACTCGTCCAAGGTAATGGTGGATGTCGCTGGGGGAAATAACATGTTGTATCTCCCTCTGGATCGCATGGGGAATCGTCAGTCGGTCGCCGAACCAAAATCACAACCAGAAAATTTCAATAGTCGTGCTGCTCAGCCAGTTGAATCGGCTACGCCACTTGTTCGTCGGGAGATGCGCTAATGTCTAGTAAAGGTCTCTTATCAATAGTTGCGCTGTTGGTCGGTTTGGTTATTTTTGCTAACTCGGCTTACGTAGTCACTGAATACCAGCGTGCAGTGGTATTGCAATTTGGTCGTTTGGTGAAAGCGGATGTGCCGCCAGGTTTGCACTTTAAAGTGCCTTTTGCCGAAAAGGTGCGCAAGTTTGATGGCCGTTTATTGACCGCCGATATGGCAACAGAAAGCTTCTTTACGGTTGAAAATAAGCGGTTGATGGTGGATTCCTACATCAAGTGGCAAGTGAAAGATGTCGAGGTTTACTATAAGGCAACGGGTGGTGATGAGTTAACCGCAGAAAACCGGCTTGCCCAGCGGGTTGCCGATGGCTTGCGTAACCAGTTTGGTCGTCGCACATTGCATGATGTGGTGTCGGGTAAGCGCGATGAATTAATGAGCGAGATTACCGCCAGTATTAATCTTGATGCCGTGAAGCTACTGGGTATCGAAGTAAAAGATATTCGTGTTAAACGCATTGATTTCCCGGCCGAGGCAAGTCAGCCAGTGTTCGCCCGTATGGCTGCTGATCGTGAAAAAGAGGCGCGTGAATATCGTTCACAGGGTAAAGAGCAGGCTGAAGTAATTGGTGCGGATGCAGACAAGCAGGTGTCAATATTGGAGGCTAATGCCTATCGCGATGCGGAGCGTATTCGCGGTGATGGCGATGCCCAAGCCGCGGCAATTTTTGCCCAGGCATACAGTAAAGATCCTGAGTTCTATAGTTTTGTGCGCAGCCTCAATGCTTATCGCCAGAGTTTCAGTGGTAAAGAGGATTTGATGGTGGTTGACCCCAACAGCGATTTCTTCCGCTACTTAAAAGACCCTCAAGGCAAGAACTAAGTTGAAATCGCCCGCTCTGCGGGCGATTCTTTTTGGGGCGGGATGATCCAAGTGTAATTGGCCTACAAATCCCGCACCAAACAGTGTTAAAATGCCGCAACCGAGCCGATCGCTCGGTTTTTTTATGCGTGCGTGCCGGACCATCCGGTTTTGTTTCTCTACCAGAGTCGCTTATGACCTACGCTGATCGCTGGCTGTTACCGGACGGAGTGGAAGAAATCCTGCCCGCCGAAGCCAAAGCTATAGATAGTTTGCGCCGCCGTTTGCTGGATTTGTACAGCACTTGGGGCTATGACATGGTGATTCCACCACTGCTGGAATACACCGACTCCTTATTAATCGGATTGGGGCGCGATGTTGATCTGCTCACCTTTAAGGTGACCGATCAACTCAGCGGCCGTACCTTGGGGATTCGCGCTGACATCACGCCGCAGACCGCGCGTATGGATGCTCACAGTTTTAAGCGTACTGGCGCTAACCGCCTTTGTTACGCCGGTCATGTAGTTCATACCCGCCCCAAGAATCCGCTCGCTACGCGTACACCTATTCAAGCTGGCCTTGAGTTTTACGGCGAGTCAACTATCGCGGCTGATATAGAAGTGGTGTCATTGCTGCTGGAGTCGCTCAGTGTGGCGGGTTTGCCGCGACAACATATCGATTTAGGCCATGTTGGCATTTATCGCGCTATTGCTGCCGCAGCTGGTTTGAGCAAGGTACAGGAAGATGCCTTCTTTGAATTGCTACAGCGTAAAGCCACTACAGAAATTCGCGTCTGGGTTGATACAAATATCGACGACACCAGCATGGCGGCACTGTTTTTGGCATTGCCCGGTTTGGCTGGCAATAAAACCGTTTTGCAAAAAGCGCGTGAGCTATTTGTTGCGTTGCCAGCAGCACAGGCAGCAGTTGATCAGCTCGATCAAGTGGCGCAGGTTATTGAACAGCGCTACCCCAATGCTGAGCTTTATTTCGATTTGGGTGAGTTGCGCGGTTATCACTATTTGACCGGGTTGGTATTTGCGGCGTTTGCGCCCGGCTATGGCAACCCCATCGCCAGCGGCGGCCGCTACGATCATATCGGCGAGGTCTTTGGGCGTGCGCGCCCTGCGACCGGTTTTGCAGTGGATATCACTGCTATCAGTAAATTAGGCTTGTTGCACAAAGAGCAGGTGAGCGCGATTGCGGTAGTTGAAAACAGCGATCCAGCCCAGTGGCAAGCAGTACAAGATTTGCGCCAGCAAGGTGAGCGAGTTGTGGCGGTAAGTGGCGAGGCCGATCTGGCGGAGCTGGGTTGTGATCGTCAACTGCTGTTACGAAATGGCAGCTACCAGCTGGTAGCCTGTTAATCGGTCAGTTTTCTTTATTTATCTAGCACAGAGAGTTAAACCAGTCATGGGCAAGAACGTCGTGGTATTGGGCACCCAGTGGGGTGATGAAGGCAAGGGCAAGATCGTGGATTTGTTGACCGATCAGGTCTCCCTGGTGACGCGCTTTCAGGGCGGTCACAATGCGGGTCATACACTGGTGATCGACGCTAAAAAAACCGTGTTGCACCTGATTCCCTCCGGCATTTTGCGCGATGGCGTAACCTGCTTGATCGGCAATGGTGTGGTGTTATCACCCGAAGCCCTGTTAAAAGAAATTACCGAGTTGGAGGCGACTGGTGTGCCAGTGCGCAGCCGCTTGCGTCTGTCACCTGCTTGCCCCTTGATCCTGCAATACCATGTTGCTTTGGATCAGGCGCGCGAATTGGCGCGCGGCGATGCCAAAATCGGCACCACTGGTCGCGGTATTGGCCCAGCTTACGAAGACAAGGTAGCGCGTCGCGGCCTGCGGTTGGGCGATTTGGTCGATATGGACAGTTTTGCTATCAAACTCAAAGCGATTCTTGAGTACCACAACTTTGCCCTGACCCAGTACTACAAGGTTGAGGCGGTGGATTTTGATAAGGTGCTGGCCGACTGCAAAGTCTGGGCGGCGCAATTAATGCCGATGATGGCCGATGTCACCGAGCTGTTGCACAGCGCACGCGAGCAAGGTGAAAGCATTCTTTTTGAAGGTGCCCAAGGTTCGCTGCTCGACATCGACCACGGCACCTATCCCTTTGTGACCTCGTCTAATACCACGGCTGGCGGCACTGCCACAGGTTCAGGTTTTGGCCCACTCTATCTGGATTATGTGCTCGGCATCACCAAGGCCTATACCACCCGTGTGGGTTCAGGCCCATTCCCCACTGAGTTAGGTTGTGAAATAGGCGAATACTTGGGTAAAAAAGGTCATGAGTTTGGCGCCACTACTGGTCGTAAGCGTCGCTGTGGCTGGTTTGATGCCGTTGCCGTGCGTCATGCCAATCGCATCAACAGTGTGACTGGCATCTGCTTGACCAAACTCGACGTACTCGATGGTTTGGAAACAGTGAAAATCTGTATCGGCTATCAGGATGCTAAAGGCAATGCGATTGTCGGTATGCCCTATGATGCCGAAGGTTGGGCTGATCTCAAACCCATCTATGAAGAGATGCCCGGCTGGAGTGAATCCACTGTAGGCGCACAAACCCTGGAACAATTACCTGCCAATGCGCGTGCCTATATCAGCCGCTTGGAAGTATTAATTAAGGCTCCAATTGATATTATCTCCACTGGCCCTGATCGCATCGAAACTATCGTTTTGCGTCATCCCTTCCAAGCCTAATTCTTACCTCCTTATATGCCTCAAAAAGCCCGCTTTCAGAGCGGGCTTTTTTGTGAATAAAAATAACAATTGCAGATAAATTTGCGCGCTACTTTTTTGTTGATAGCGCTGTCACTTTAGTACATAAAGACTAATATTTATCGTGGGAAGTGATCTAATAATGACTTATGGTCAGATTGACACAATAATCATCATTGGCGTAGCATGTGTTCATCTTGTGACCTGTGTTTACAAGTATGCAAGATGGAGTCTGGCACTAGAATCCTAGTACACACGAGGGTCCGGAACTTCCTGAAATAAAAAGCAATATGAAAATCACCTAAAGATAAATTTAACAAAAAGGGGTTGGCTATGGTTTTCCATAAAAATCAAAAGACCGTAAATCAGCAGGGCTTAACGTTTAAAAAATCCATATTCGCTATGTGCACTACCGCTCCAAAAGTGGCAGGTCGCTAAGGGCTGCAACAAGTGAAGACAGTGGAAAGCCAGCCGGATTCAGTCAGCTTGCGCTTAGAACAATTAAATCCAAGACTAGAATAATAGAGGGTCTCAATATGTTTCAAAAACTACTCATCGTGTTCTGCACAATCTTTGTGCTCTCTGCCTGTGGTGGCGGGAGTAATGATTTGGGGCCGAAACAAGCTCCACCGCCTGTTGATAATGGAGGCGATGGAGGTGGGGGCGAACCCGAACCCGAACCCGAACCCGCTGAGCCGCGAATTTTCTCCTTTATTGCGTTTAGCGAAGAAGCTGACACCTACGACTGGAGCAGCCGTTGCGTTGATGCCTGTAGTGCCACTGCCACGCTAAGCTGGAATGCTAATGAACAAGTGCTGGCGGTAGATCCACAGTGGGCTAGCGATACTGATCAGTTAGATATCGTCGGATCTGTGGGCGAAGTCAGCGATATGGCGGGTTCTGCGGCCAGAGTTTGGGTCTTTGTTACAGAGGAATACGCCAACGACGGCAAGATGAGCATGCATTTATTGCTGGGTAATGCTCAGGGCCGTAAGGCTGTAAGTCTCGGCTACCAACCAAAAGCTGGTTGGAACCGCCTTGAAATGTGGGAAATGGCAGCTGGCACCGGCGAAACCGTTATGGTGGGCGATGTGGAGGCAATCGATTACGGCACCTTCGCATGGCATGACGAGGGCTTCACCCTGCGCAACATCAATGAGATTGGTGTGCGCTTTGTGGCTAACGGCAAGGCGCCAGAGGTTGACGGGCAAGTGTGGTTAGACAATGTCACCCTGACACCAGCGTCTGGCACCGGTCCGCTTATCGTCGATATGGATGATGCAGCTTGGACGGTGATGGATGCGACCCCTGCCGTTACAGTACAGCGCGATGATACCGGTGTTTACTTCGAGCCTACCGCTGGTGACCAGAAGCTGGTTTATCTGCTTGAAGGCCCGGTTGACCTGGTTGGTCGTAGTTTTGACATGACCTTCACTGTGGATCAAGCCTTCAAAGACTCCGGTGCGGATGTTCAGCCAATCATCCAGTTGAACTTCGGCAGTTATACCGGTGAATTTGGCTGTTATGTGGGCAACGGCTCCCTGACACCTGGCGTTCCCCAAACAATTAATTGCGCTACAGACAATGATGCGTTCGTGGCTGAAGAAGGTCAGAACATCCGGGTCGGATTACAAGTTAAAAACCAACCAGCAGGTCGCCTGACTATTAACAGTATGCAGATCAATATCGTTTCTTCGAGTGATACTGGGCCATTTGCAATTATCCCATCTCAAGCATCGGTTGATTCGGGTGCTTGGAGTAATGACAACTGGCAGGGCCTTGCGAGTGCTCCTGATTTGTCCTACGACAGCGAAAGTGGTGCCTTGAGTATTGCTCCGAATTGGCAGGCAACTGACAGTAACGAGCGTACCGTAATGTATGTTGCTGCTGAAAATGAGCTGCCGGATTTAGAGGGCGCGACAGTGGGTGTAGAGCTGTACCTCAGTGACTACTACATCACTGAGAACCCCGGTATGGCGATACAGATCTACATTCAGCAGAACAGTGGCAGTTATTCCGGCAACTTTGGTAGCAATATCGCTCTGAGTGCGGCGGAAGACCTGGGTAATGGTTGGTACCGATTCGAGCGGGTTATGGAGGGTGTTCCCACCGAGCCGACCGCCCTGCGCATGGGCATTAAGCTTCAAGGTGCGGATTTAGCCACCCGGGAGGCATCCGCAGATCCGATTCTGCTCCGCAGGTTTACTGTCGAGTAATCCGTGCAAGGCCGTAACAAAAACAAATAGTGAGCGTTGAACGGCGATGAGAAGCATTACATATGCGAAACATCGCCGGTCGATGCTGTGTAAATAATAACAAGGTTACCAAATAACATCGGGGTAAAGCGCTATGGTCTATTTAGACAACGCCAAGAAAACCATCACTTTCAAGAAGTCGATACTTGCCATGTGCGTCATGGCTATAAGCTCTCCCACGCTTGCGCAGAATGCATCTGGACAAGATCAAGCGGTAGAGGAGGTTGTAGTTAGTGGCGTCCGCCAGAATCTTGAGAACGCCCAGGACATTAAACGTAACGCAAACACCTTTGTGGATGCTATTTCAGCAGAAGACATTGGCTCGTTACCGGATCGCAGTGTATTGGAAGCTATGCAGCGGATGCCGGGTGTGTCTATTGAACGTTTTCAGGCGCCGGATGATCCCGATCACTTTGGTGTGGAAGGTAGCGGTGCCGTTATCCGTGGTATGAGTGCGACCCGAAGTGAATTCAATGGTCGTGACTCCTTCACCGCTAACTCTGGCCGTGGCCTGAACTTTCAGGACGTACCACCAGAATTGATGGGCGGTGTGGATCTTTATAAAAACCAATCCGCCGACATGATTGAAGGTGGTATTGGCGGCACTGTCAGTTTGAAAACCCGTAAACCCTTTGACCGTGATGGTCAGATGTTCGCTTTTACCGGTGATGTCTCCTACGGTGATATGGCTGAAGAGGCTTCTCCCACGGTTTCGGGTCTCTACAGTAATCGTTGGGATACTGAAACTGCCGGTGAGTTCGGATTGCTTCTTAACGGATCCTATTCCGAGCTGATCGGTACCTCACATGGTATCCAGAGTGATGCTTTTGTGAAGTATCGCGCCGATACCTTAGGTGCTCCAGCTAGCGCTGCGATGGATGATGGCCAAGTGTGGATGACCAACGGCTCTAACTTTTTTACCAAAGAAGATGAGCGTATCCGCCGCGGATTCGGCGCATCGCTGCAATGGGCGAGTCCGGATGACACCTTACTGGCTACTGCTGAGTTCTTGCGCTCAGATGCACGCCTGAGCTGGAAGGAAAATGCCGTTAAGTATCAGGGGGGCTATGGTGATGCTAACGACGATGGCACAGTCAGTGAAAACCGTCGTGCGCGCCCTTATCCTGGTACCGAGTTTACCTTCAACGGCGACAGTATTTTTGAATCTGGTTATATCACTGATGGCGGTGGCTGGCGTGGTGGTGAAGGCCGAGTGCCGACCGCTTGGGACGCAGCATGGGGGCTGGGTGACACTGCTCCGGACGGCTACGTCACTCAGAATGACTATTTCGGTCAGAAATATCAGACTGATACACGCTACAAAGATACGCGTACTATCGTTGAAGACCTTAGCTTTAATCTGCAATGGACACCAAGCGACGCTTGGGAATTTGAGGCTGATTTGCAGTTTGTTGATGCAACCACTTCAGATGATGACTTGCAGGTTGCACTTGGTATTCACGCATTGCAAATCTTGGATTTGCGCCGCGATACACCTAGCCTTACGGTCATTGAACCCTGGGGCGGCCGTCGTGATGCTAACCCCGAGTGGTATGCAACCGATTTCCCTGGTTTCTCCAATGACCCAGCCGGCGACTCTAACTACTTCCAAGATCGTGATTCCTACTGGCTACGTTCTGCCATGGACCATTACGAGCGATCTGAAGGGGAATCCCGCGCTGGACGCTTTGACGTAACCCATAACTTTGATGACGGTTTCCTGACTGCTGTTAAGGCTGGGGTTCGCTACGCCGAACGTAACCAGGTAGTGCGCAATACTTCTTATAACTGGGGGAGTCTCGGTGCAGAATGGGCTCCGGGTGGTGGCGAGGGTGCTCTCTGGTTATCCGAGCTGGATGAGAGCATTTATGACGAGTTCCAGTATGTTGATTGGTCTGACTTCCATCGTGGTGGCGTGGTCTCCATTCCTGGCGATGGTTTTATCTTCCCCACAGAGGATCTCTTGAAGGATGTGATTGCTGGTCGTCAATTACCTCAAAATAACCCCAATGGTGAGGGTATTTGGGAGCCCTACCAAAATCGCCCAGATGTTATCCCAGGTACCTATTTCGTTCCGGCTGAAGTCTACGACACCACTGAAACCAACGAGGCTATTTATGTTCGCTTGGATTTTGGTTCGGATGAAGGTGCTTTCCGATTCAACGGTAATGTCGGCTTGCGCTACGTTAGGTTAGATCGCGATGCGATAGGTTCGGTTCAATTCCCGGATATGATTGGTCAAGCTATTCCTGCGGGGGCACCTACTGACTTGACTGACAGTGGCGCTATCCGCAAGTGGGCAGAGGATCAAGTTGGGCCTTTCGATCCGGGCCTGTTTGAGTCGGAACAGGATTGGTTGGATGAAGTGACTACTCTGCTCTCTTACTCGCGCGACGCTAATAACTGGTTAACTCCAGATGAAAAAGCGTTCGGTAATGACTACGATGAGGGTGAGTTGGAGTCGAGTGCCAAATGGGATGATGTGTTGCCGAGCTTCAACTTGAAGGTTGAGCTGACAGATGATCTGATTGGTCGCTTTGCGGTATCCAAGGCTATTGCTCTTCCGGATATGTCTGAAGTTCGCAACCAGGCGGTTCTTGGTGCGCGCGGCTTGAACGTTACGCGGGTAGTTCCAGATCCGAATGCTCCGGCATTGCCAGGTCCGGTCGACTCTGGTGTAGACATAGTGTCTGTTGATCCGGCGATTTGGACCGGTAACGGTGGCAACCCTGCGTTGAAACCCATGGAGTCTACCCAGTGGGATGCGTCTTTGGAGTGGTATTTCGCGCCTGTTGGCTCCCTTACGGGGACTGTTTTCTATAAAGATTTGAAGAACTTCTTTATTGAAGGCGCGCTGCCCAGAACGTTCACCAATCCTGATACTGGTGTAACTCAGACCGTTGATTTCACCACTACGCGTAATGGACGAGAAGGCAAGTTGCAGGGTATCGAGCTGGCTTACCAACAATTCTTCGATATGCTCCCAGAGCCATTCGACGGGTTTGGTATTCAGGCGAACTACACCTTTGTTGACTCAGAGGGTATTCCGAACTTTTCTTCTAGTGGAACTGCCACTGAAGCGGAGCCGGAAGAGAACGTAACGCCGCAGCCCGGTTTGGAGCCCTTTGATCCCGCTGCTTTGGAAGGGCTGCCGCTACGCGGTCAGTCAGAGCACACTGCTAACCTGGTGCTCATGTACGAGAAGAACGACTGGTCTGCGCGGTTGGCTTACAACTGGCGTTCCGAATATCTTCTCACTACGCGTGATGTGATCAGCGGTCAGCCGATCTGGAATAGTGCTTCGGGCTTTCTGGATGGTGCGATCACCTACCAGTTAACTGAAGAAATCTCTCTCGGCTTACAGGGTACCAATCTGGCGAATACCCAGACAGAAACCCTGATGACACTGGATGGAGAAGGTCGTCAGACTGGTCGCTCTTGGTTCGTCAATGACCGCCGCGTGGCTCTGACAGTGAAAGCTGTGTTCTAATCTCTCTAGGGCTGAGGCTAAAGAAGGCGCAACCACAATGGGGTTGTGCCTTTTTTTTGGTTCCGCATAATGGTTAAGTAAAAAATAACGATAACTGAAACTAATCCAACTTGGAAAACTCATGCGCCGTCATTTTTATTTTGCGACCAGCCGTGAATTTTATGGGGTTAAGTAAGTAACGAAATTGGGTGATTACAATGCAGGATAACAATATAAGACGCATCGCCATTGTCGGTGGTGGAACATCGGGTTGGATGACTGCTGCAGCACTATCCAAGCTAATTAAACCTGACTATTGCCAAATACAACTTATCGAGTCCGAAGAGATAGGGACGGTTGGTGTGGGTGAGGCGACTATTCCACAAATTCAGTTATTTAATAAATTGCTGGATTTGGATGAAAATGAATTTATCCGCAAAACCCAAGGCACATTTAAACTCGGGATCCAATTTGTTAACTGGAAAAAAATTGGGCACAAATACATTCATGCATTTGGTGAAGTGGGCAAGGACATGGAGGGGGTTCAGTTCTATCATTACTGGCTGAAAATGGCGGAGTTAGGTAAAGCAGAAGAACTGGGGAACTATACCATCGGTGGTCTTGCTTCTGATCGCGGAAAATTTATGCGGCCATTCGATGCGGGTAATTCACCCTTGTCTAATATCGCCTATGCATTTCATTTTGATGCGGGATTGTATGCACGGTTTCTGCGTGAATATTCCGAAGCGCGCGGCGTTATACGTACTGAAGGCAAGGTCGTAGATACAATTTTACGTGCGAGTGATGGGTTTATTGAATCAGTGCAATTAGAGTCGGGTGAACGAATTGAAGCGGATTTTTTCATCGACTGTTCCGGTTTTCGTGGGCTGTTAATCGAGCAGGCATTAAAAACGGGATATGAGGATTGGTCCCACTGGTTGCCATGTGATCGCGCTTGGGCTGTTCCCTGCGAACGCGTGGGAGAGCCAACGCCCTATACTCGTTCTACTGCGCATTCGGCGGGATGGCAGTGGCGAATTCCGCTGCAGCACCGCACTGGTAATGGGCATGTTTTTTCCAGTAAATTTATGAGTGAAGATGAAGCCTGTTCCATCCTGTTAAGCAATCTTGATGGAAAGCCCTTGGCTGAACCACGTTTGCTCAAATTTGTGACTGGGAAGCGAAAAAAAATCTGGAATAAAAATTGTTTGGCGGTGGGATTGGCAAGTGGCTTTATGGAGCCATTGGAATCCACTAGTCTGCATTTGGTGCAATCGACTATTGCGCGTTTAATGAGTTTTTTTCCAAACAAATATTTTGATCAAGAAGATATTGATGAGTTTAATCGTCAGGCTGGTTTTGAGGTTGAAAAAATTCGTGACTTTTTGATTCTGCATTATCACGCAACCGAGCGGAACGATTCCGTTTTTTGGAATTACTGCCGCAACATGAGCATACCTAAAGAATTAACACAAAAAATTGAACAATTCAAAAAAAACGGACGCATCTATCGTAATAACGTTGAAATGTTTAATGAGTTAAGTTGGCTTGAAGTGATGCACGGCCAAGGTATCTACCCTCGAACTTATCATCCCTTGGTTGATCGAATGACAGACGATGAAATTGCTAAACGGCTGGAGGGGGTTAGAAGTGTGATTGAAAAGTCCGTCGAATACATGCCAACGCATGCACAGTATATTGCTGAAAACTGTAGGGCGGAAAAGATCTATTAATATCGAGTGCAGAAGATTTTTATTAAATGTAAAAACCCCGATCAGCAGTTGATCGGGATTTTTTGTTACAGCAAGGTTAATCCAAATAAGCATCCACCGTGCGAATAGTGCCGTCGTCGTCGTGAATTAATTCGGTGACTTTTACGTTGCGCAAATAGGTTGTGCCGCCGGAGAGTTGGCTGTCGTGGTAAAACAAAAACCATTTGCCGTCCACTTCCACAATGGAGTGGTGATTGGTCCAGCCGAGCACTGGCATGAGCACGATACCTTGATGAGTAAAGGGGCCGTAGGGGCTATCACCAGTGGCGTAAGCAATGTAATGGGTGTTGCCGGTGGAATAGGAAAAATAATATTTTCCGTTAAATTTGTGCAACCAGGCACCTTCAAAAAAGCGGCGATTAGTGTCGCTGCCCAGTAAGGGTTTGCCGGCGTTGTCTAGAATTTGAATGTCGCGCGGGGCTTCTGCGAGCTGCAGCATGTTGTCGTTCAGGCGCGCTACTTTCGGGCTGAGTGCCGGTTCATTGCTCGCGGGATATTTGTCTTCCTCCACATAACTGCCGCTTACCCAGCGTTGTAATTGCCCGCCCCAAATGCCGCCGAAATATAAGTAGTGACTGCCATCGTCGTCTTTAAAAACGCTGGGGTCGATACTGAAACTACCTTCAATGGGATTGGGCTCTGCTGCAAAGGGGCCGCTTGGAGAATCGCTGGTAGCGACACCGATGCGGAAAATGCCGTCTTTATCTTTTGCGGGGAAATATAAAAAGAATTTTCCCTCTTTTTCTGCGGCATCCGGTGCCCACAGCTGGCGACTGGCCCAGGGAATATCTTCCAATGTTAATGCGACGCCATGGTCGGTAACTTCACCGCCGATTTTTTCCATAGACAATACGTGATAATCCTTCATATCAAATTTGTCGCCTTCACCGTCACTGGTGATACCGCTGTCGATGTCGTGTGACGGGTAAATATAAATGCGGTCATTGAACACGTGGGCCGATGGATCGGCAGTGTAAATATGACTCACCAGCGGTTGGCCGATAAATTTTGTGGTGTCGATTGCCGGTGCGCTTTCGCTGCTGATGGTTGTTGCGGTGCTTGGCTGGGCGTTTTTATCGCCGCAGCCACTGCTCAAAAGTGCGGCGCCTAGCGCCAGGGTTAGTAAGCTCTTAGAAAAATTCATTCGCTGCTCCGGTCATTATTTTTAATGGATTATGGTGTGGTAACACCAACCATGTTACCAGTGCCAGAGAGTACCATCTTCCAAGCGGTTCACAGGCAAACACGCGCGTTTATAGGGGTATTTAGCTGCCAGTTTTTCGTCGATGTCCACACCGTGGCCGGGCGTTTCGCCGGGGGTGAAGTAACCGCGATTGAATTCATACGCATGTGGAAATACTTCGTCCATTTGCGCGCTGTGGGCCATATGCTCCTGAATGCCGAAATTAGGCACCCAATAATCAAAATGCAGGGCTGCGCCCATACATACCGGCGATAAATCCGTCGCGCCGTGAAAACCGGTGCGCACGTTAAACAGGCTGGCAAAATCGGCAATGCGACGCACGTGGGTGATGCCGCCAGCGTGCACAATGGTTGAGCGAATGTAATCAATCAGTTGATTCTGGATGAGTTCACGGCAGTCGTGAATGGAATTAAATACTTCGCCTACCGCCAGTGGTGTGGTGGTGTGGTGGCGAATTAATTTAAATGATTCCTGGTTTTCCGCAGGCACCGCATCTTCCATCCAGAATAAACGATAGGGTTCCAAATCTTTGCCCAAGCGCGCCGCTTCGATTGGTGTCAAGCGATGATGTACGTCATGCAATAAATGAATGTTATTGCCGAATTCTTTGCGTACCTGTGCAAATACTTCGGGAATAAAATTCAAATATTTTTCGGTGGACCAAATTTCGGTAGAGGGCAAATCGGCATCGGCCGGTTCGTAACTTTTATCGCCCTTGGCCACGCCGTAGGTTTTTTCAATGCCGGGAATACCGCATTGAATACGAATTGCGTCGTAACCTTTTTCGCGCGCTTTACGCACGGCGTCCAGGGTGGAGTCCAGGTCTTTGCCATTGGCATGTGTGTAGGTGAGGATGCGCTCGCGACTTTTTCCTCCGAGCAATTGATAGAGCGGCATGTTGGCGAGTTTAGCTTTAATGTCCCACAGCGCCACATCAATTGCCGCCAGTGCAGTCATACCTACTGGCCCGCGACGCCAATAAGCGCCGCGATAAAAAAATTGCCAGATGTCTTCAATTTGTTGTGGGTCGCGACCAATTAATGCCGGGACTAAATAATCCTCCAAATAGGACACCACCGCTTTTTCGCGGCCATTGAGTGTTGCATCGCCAATCCCATACACACCTTGGTCGGTCGTAATTTTTAGTGTGACAAAATTTCTGCCGGGGCAGGTCACAATGACTTTAGCATCAACAATTTTCATTCAATGGCGTCTCAAAAAAGTGTCTGTAAGATTTTTGTTTAAAAAATGAATAACAATTAATAGCGCTTGCTGGGTGGCGGTCCCAGATAGCTGGGTTGTAAACCGCCGGTATCCAGCACCAGTTTTTGCAGCGTGACTGCCGGGTCCAGGCTATAAATGCGCAGTTTGTGCGCGCCTGCGCGTGCAACCTTGTGTTTGGTAATGCCAAGGCGCACATCGCTGCGCACGGTTTCCGCCCAAGTGGCATCGCTCATGTCGGCCACCAAATTCACAATTTGTGCTGGCTCATCATCAATCGCCACCGCGTAGCGCAAACCGCGTTCGGGCATAAACGGCCAGCTCGGGGCAAAAAATCCCTGTAAGGTAAATTCACCACTGCTGTGGGTGTAAATATCGTATTCAAGGTAGGGCGCGTTGGTGGCATCGTTAAATTGCCAATCGCCAATCGGGTACACCGACATGGACGATAAAGTACGGCCGTGTTCAGGGATTTTTTCCCAGCGCAAATGACCACTCGCGCCCTGGCGACTAAAATCTTCCGCCTCGATAGCGATGTAGCCATCGGCTTCGGCAAAACCGCGCAATGCTTTTTTGTTGATCGGGTTATTTACGATTTCCACGCCGATGCTCGCACTGCCCCAACCGGTGCCGCTAATGTCAATGCGACCGGTGGCACGACCTATGGGCGCTTTGCTCCAGTCGATGCTCACATCCAGCTGCGCGCCCTTGTTAACTTGTATACTAGTCTTGCTCAGTATAATCCAGGGCGTAGTGGTTTTGGCAGTGGCGAGGAAGGATTCTTTACCTTTATTAAAAATTTCAATCACGCGCGACTGTGTTCCCAAACGATCAAAACGCGGCAGTAGATAATTGCCGGGCTTGGGCCAGGCGGAGGCGACGCCTTCAATCGCTATACCCATTTCCGCTGAATTATGTGGCTCATAATGATGGGTGACGGGTAGCGTATCTTCCGGCGGGTGATTCCAGTGGCTGTAACCAATGTGCGATTGCGACATCATATGGTTCCACTTGCCGCCGTTGAGCTGGTGGTATTCCTGTTCCAGCGCGGCATCTTTGGCAAATAATTCGCGCACTTTATCGGCGTAATCATTGGTGGTGGCGCGGGCCTGTGCGGCATACAAATGATTTTTGGCTTGCGCGTTATACAGTGAGGTAATGTTGGCGCTGGCGGTGGTGGGGAATAACACCAATTGATAAAACGCCGCGCGCTGTGCAGCGGGCAACTGTGCGTAAATTTTTTCAGCCCGTGCAACGTAATCATTCATCTCGGCGGTAACGCGTTCTGCTTCGCGATAATGCAGTTGGCTATAAGTTGTGGCGTCTTGCAGTTCCGGTTTGCGGCGCAAATTGTGGCGCGTGTAGCCGGTCATAATCGCTGCAATTTCTTGGGCGTGTTGCGCACCAAATTCACGTTCGGCCCACAGGCGGGCGAATTCTGGTATGCGCTCTTTGGGCCAGGCCTCCGGGTTCCAGGCCATGTTCAGGAAAAATTCAATCGGGTACTCCATGGGTTTTAAATCGCCTACATTGACGATCCAGATTTGGTTGGCATCAAAGGTGTAGGCGAGGTGCATTTGCTCCCAAATTTTGGCGATGGAAATGGTGTTAATCCAGCGATAGGAGCGCGGGCCGCCAACATAATCAAAATGATAATAAACGCCGGCACCGCCACTGCGTTTGCGTTCATCGGGTGTGGGTAACCTGCGAATATTGCCCCAGTTGTCATCGCACCAGAGCAGGATTACATCGTCCGGCACACGCATGCCACGCTCGTAAAAACCCTGCACTTCTTTGTACAGCGCCCAGACTTGTGGCACTTTTGTGAGCTGATCTTTGCCAAACACATCGTTTATTATGTTGCGCTGGTCGCTGACGATTTTTTCCAACAATCCGATATTTTCACCTTCACTCATCGGCTCGTCTTGTTGGCCGCGCATGCCCAGGGTGTAAATGCTTTCGTAGGGTTTGTTGCGCGTGGCACCATCAACCCAAAACTTATATAAATTTTCCGGATTTTTGGAATATTCCCAGGGGCCTTTGCCGTAGCGGTTCCACTCTTTGTCAGCGCGCATCATGGGTTCGTGGTGCGAGGTGCTCATGACTATGCCGTATTCATCGGCGAGGATCATATTTTGTGGGTCATCATCGGCAAATGCGTTATTCCACATCGCTGGCCATAAAAAATTGGCTTTTAAGCGCAGCAATAACTCGAACACCTTTTCATAAAATTCTGCGTTGTAGTTGCCATATTTTTCAGTGACCCAGTTGGTGAGGGCGGGTGCTTCATCGTTTAAAAAAATACCGCGGTATTTCACTTTTGGAATTTCAACAACATTTATTTTTTTGTCGATAAAAATAGTAGCTTTTTGTTTAACGGGCACATCCGCCCACCAATACCAGGGCGATACCCCAATCTGCTCGCTCAGGCTGTAAATGCCATACATAGTGCCGCGTTTATTGGCACCGACAATCACGAGCGCGCGCTCTACATCGGCAAAAGGTTTATCAACTACGGCGACTTGAAAGGCATCCCATTGATGTTGGATTTTGCTGACATCCAATTTTTTATTGGCAATTAATTGCGCGATAAGTTGGCTGCTGCCCAGTGTTCCCACCAACACCAATTGCTTTTGCCCGGCGAGAGTATTTTTTAACGCCGGTTGTTTGCCGGTCACTTTTTCAATATCGCTTTGCAAATTTTTTGCCGCACGCACTACGCCGGGTAATTCGCTGCTGTCGATAACAATATCCAGAGCTTGCTGTTTATCCACCAGCACCACATTGCCGCGTGCACTGGTTGCCAGCCAAGGCTCCTCTCCCAGCGCCCAGCTGGTGGGGCTGACTATCGCCAATAGCAGCAGTAAATACCGCAAGGGTGTAATTAAGCGGGGTGTGGTGAGCCAGCGCAAAACCGGCGTGAGGCGGAGTGAGTGCGCCATGAAGTGTTCCTCGGGATAGGGTGGAATAAGCGTGGGTGAAATTACAGCATAGATGATGTGTACTTGTATACTAGTTAAGGCTGGTATGCCCAAAGGGTTAACGCGGTTGGCAGCGGTGATTAAGGATTACTTAAGCTTTGCCCGTTAAAATCCGCCACGGTTGACGCGGGCTGCCGGCTTGGTTAGTGTCGGCTGCCTTGTGGGTGTTTGGTGTCATGCCTGCGCAGAATCTGTGGTCTGGTTGGTTATATAACCTTTCCTTACGGTTCTTAACCCAATGTTGGGTGGCAATGTTTTATTAGTGGCCTGTAGTTCGTTTTTTACTTTCAATTTTGTCCTCTTAAGGAGAATCGTTATGCGTAAATTAGTATTTGCAAGCTTGGCAATGTTGAGTGCAACGGCATTTGCTGGCCCGGAATGTACCCAGGCAGATAAATCTGAGTGGCTGGATCAAACCAAGTTTCAGGAGCAACTCAAAGAGCAGGGTTACGAGATCAAGGTTTTTAAAGTGACTGATGGCAACTGCTATGAAATTTATGGCTGGAATAAGGACAAACAAAAAGTAGAAATTTATTTTGATCCGGTCAGCGGTAAAATTGTGAAAGAGGAAATTGAAGATTAATGCGTGCGCAACTAGTACCACTTTGGGATCCATTAGTCCGGTTGTTTCATTGGTCGATTGCGCTGATTTTTATCGCCAATTATTTTTTTAATGAAGCGGGCGACGATTGGCACCAATGGCTTGGTTATGTGGCAGTGGGCTGGTTGCTGGTGCGCTTTGTATGGGGCTTTGTTGGGAACGGTGCAGCGCGCTGGGCAGATTTCTTCCCAACGCCGGCGCGGCTCTCGGCTCATGTCAACGCATTGCGCACCGGGCAAACGTATCACCGTCTGGGGCATTCCCCTGTGGGGGCACTGTTGATGATATTAATGATGACCGGAATCTTAATGCTGGGCATCACAGGTTATATGTTGGAAGAGATCGATTATTTCTGGGGCGTGCAGTGGGTAGAGGACTTGCATGAGTGGATCGCTAATGCGGTGATGGCATTGGTTGTCGTGCATGTGAGTGCGGCGCTACTGGAGAGTTATCGCCTCAAGGAGAATCTGCCCCTGTCGATGGTAACGGGGAAGCGTCGTCCTTTGGATTAAGCATGTAATTACTTTTCTCTGCTAACAACAAAAAGGCCAACCGGATGCGGTTGGCCTTTTTGTTATACGCTGACTTGGCGTTTTAATTACACGCTGTGCCTTCCAAACCATCGGCAAATCCGCGCAGTGCGGGTTTATCGTTGTAGTTGTTGTCGAATAATAATGGCCAGGCAATTGCTTCACCGTTATAGGCGGCCGTTGCGGTTGTTAGCCAGGTGTTGGCATCGGTGGTGCCCCACACGCTAATACCGCCGCGCTGTGCTGCAGGCACTGTGTCCATATAAGCTTTCACGATTTCGCAGTAGCGTTTCTTTTGTGCCAAAGCGACAGTGTTGGTGAAGCTGGTAATTTTGTTGCCAGGCCAGCCGCCGCTGTAGGGGTTGTTTACCGCTACATCCAATTCGGTGATTTTTACTTTCAGGCCCTTATCCACCACTTTTTTCATCGCGGCACTGATGCTGGCGATGCTTGGGTAATCCATAAACACATGCATCTGGAAGCCCACACCGTCAATGGGAATGCTGCGTGTTTGGAAGTCGGTCAGCATTTCAATCATCTTGGTGGTTTTGGCGTTGTTTTGGTCAATGTTGTAATCGTTGTAGTAGAGAATCGCACTGGGATCAGCAGCACGTGCCGCCTGGAAAGCCTTTTCGATGTAAATCGAGCTATTGCCACTTTTTACATAAAAGGGAGAATCGGTGGTGCGGAAGTTAGCCACCGGAGAGCCGTCGTTGATGGCCTCATTCACAACATCCCAGCTCACCACATTACCCTTGGCTTTGAAGTGGGTAACCACCTGCGTCACATGGTCTTCAACCTCAGCGATAAAGTCTGCTGCTGAACCGCTCCAGTTTTTCATGAAGTTAGGCACTTGGTAGTCTGAATGCCAAACCAGCGCGTGACCGTGTACGTTGATGTTGTTGTCTTTGGCGTAATCCACAAAGGTGTCCGCATTGGTGAAGGTGAAGTTGCCATTGCTCGGCTGCAGGTAACTCATTTTCATGATGTTGCCTGCCGTCATCTCGCCAAAATGCTTTTCCACCACGGCTTGTTCCGAGGTATTGGTCACGATGTTAAAGCTGGGGTCGTCGTTGTTGGTGACTGCCGCGCCGATTGGGAATGCGGCCAAGGCTTGCAGTCGGGTCACATTGGCAGAGTAAACGCTACCGGTGCTGGAGCTTTGTGCCGATGAGCTATTTGCTGCTTGTGCAAGGGTAACGGTGACGCTTTTGATGGTTACGACGCCGGTTGGTGTTCCCTTGGCTTGCACGCCGACTTGCACGTCAAACTCTGTCTGATTGAACTTTTTGTCGCCTTCAGTAACGGTGCAGGAGATGGTTGCATCTTCCCCGGCCGTGAATAGCTCGTTGCCCGCCCAGCAGCCCCATTCACCCGGATAGCTGCCGCCCTTGATTTGCGCGAATGGTTGCAAGCTGGCTCCGCTGGTTTTGAATTCGCTGCTGACATTAACCACCATAGTAATGATGGCATCTTCCAGCTGAATGGGTTTGAGCATATCAGCCACGGCGCCTATGTTATCGCCGCTGGCGGTAAAGCTGACCCCATCGCTATTGAGAGTTACGCCGCTATTGCCAGTGCCATTGCCGCGCCAACCGCTGGTCATATCCAGGGTTAACACTGTTGCACTGGCCGCGCTACTGGAGCTAGCCGGAGCCGAGCTGCTGGCGGGCTCGCTGCTCGCTGCTACTGAGCTGGGGGCGATAGAGCTGGCTGCTTCCGAAGCGATGCTGCTTGCCGGGGCTGAGCTGGGCTCGACCGAGCTCGCGGGGGTGCTGGAGCTGCTGTTAGTTGCACTGGTATTGGCACTTGAGTTATTGGCGCTGGAGTTATTGTTATCGCCACCACCCGAGCCGCCGCAGGCGCTGAGCAAAAGCGTAAATAGACCGATTGATAAGAGTTGATGTACTTGCTGCATGGTTTTTTTCCTGTGTATTGCTAGTTATTGGTATTGTTCTAGTCAATTAAACCATAAGAAAATTTGAGTTGTATACCAGTGAGCCGCCCATGGCGCAGCTTTCCTTGTGTTTATTTTAGTTTTGTAAGGAAACTAATTTCATGCATAAAAAAACCACCCGAAGGTGGTTTTTTGCAGGGTAAAAACGAAGAGGTTTATCCCTCCATTTGCTCCAGTTCTTTGCCTTTGGTTTCTTTGACCAGCTTGAGGACAAAGAAGATCGAGAAGGCCGAGAAGAACGCGTATATACCGTAAGCACCCGGCAAGCCGAGTGATGAGGCCAGCAGGTAGGGGAAGGTGAAGGTGATGAGGAAGTTGGCGCCCCATTGTGCCAAACCAGCCACCGCCAGCGATGAACCGCGAATCTGGTTGGGGAACATTTCGCCCAACATAATCCACATCACCGGGCCCCAGGATACGTTGAAGAAAATCACGTAGAGGTTGGCGGCAACCAATGCCAAGGTGCCCATTTCGGTTGATAGCATCAACTTGCCTTGCTCATCCAGCGGTGCGCCATAAAAGGCGATAGCCACCAAGCTCAGGGTCACGGTCATGCCCAACGAGCCAATCCACAGCAGCGGTTTGCGACCGATTTTGTCCACCACCAAAAAGGTGATAAAGCAGGCACCAATACTCACCACACCAGACACCACGTTGATTAACAGTGAGTCGGATTCAGAGAAGCCCGCTGCTTGCCACAGCACTGAGCCGTAGTAGAACACCACGTTGATGCCCACAAATTGCTGCAGTACCGCAAGGCCAATACCAACCCACACAATGGAGCGCACACGGTTGGTCGTTTTGTCGATCAAATCCGCAAGGCGCGGTTTGTGATGGTCAGCGGCGAGTGAGGCTTCAATCTCGCTGACCTTGGCGGTGCCCTCGACGGCGCCATAGAGTTTCACCAAGACGGTTTTGGCTTTATCGACCTGGCCAGAGGCCATCAAATAGCGCGGGCTTTCCGGGATAAATAACAGCGCCACAAAAAAGATTACCGCGGGGATCAGTTCCATCCAGAACATCCAGCGCCAGGTTTCGTAACCCAGCCAGAATACCGCCAGCGATGAACCGGCAAATTTAGCGAGGAAGTAGTTGCTGACAAATGCGGCGGTTAAGCCGGTGATGATGGCGACCTGTTGCACGGAACTGAGTTTGCCGCGATAGCGTGCCAGCGCTACCTCACTGATATACGCCGGGCACATGACCGAGGCTGCACCTACCGCCAAACCACCAAGCACGCGGTAAATAACAAATTCAATCGACCCGGTGGCAATGCCTGAGCCCCACGCCGACACGATAAAAAATACCGCCGCGACAATCAAAATCGCCTTGCGGCCATATTTATCGGCCAGAGTACCGGCAAAAAACGCACCGACCGCACAGCCAAGCAACATGGAAGACACTTCAAAACCGGCGGTATTGATGTTGAACGCCGAGCGCAAGCCATCTACCGTGCCGTTGATAACGCCGCTATCAAAGCCAAAAAGAAAGCCGCCGATAGTGGCGATGACACTGATCAAAATAATAAACGGCGTATTCGCCTGATTGTTGGTACTGGTCTCGTTCATGGTGATACCTGTTATAAAAATTATAGTGTTGCAGGCGTGGGCTGCCTGTCGTTGTGTATGCCGCTGGTTCGACGGCGCGACCTTACCACAGTTGCCCAGTGGCGGGCAGGTTGATACCGGGGTACGGCTTTAACGAGTCAAGCGATTGTCTCCGTAATGATTATTTCCCTGCGCTATCCATGGCGTGCGGGTTTTGCTATCGCTTGCGGGTCTTACAAAAAGGCGCCGGTCTTGCGAACCGGCGCCTTGGGTGGCATGAATATTAATGCATTATGGTTTTATTGACTATATGGCGATCTTGGGTGAGTGCAAAAAACGCGATGGATTAGATCTCAAAAGCGAAACCCGACTCGCTCAAATGCTTGTAAGCCTCGGAATCGAACCGGTAGAGGCTAGCGGCGCGGTGGGGAACACCCTGTTGTTTTTCATTGCAGGGACTGAGCAGGTTCATTTTCATGATCTTGCGGCGGAAGTTGGGTTTATCCAACTTGGTATTGAGGATTGCCTCGTAAAGTGCCTGCAGCTGTAACAACGTAAATTTTTCCGGCAAGAGGTTAAAGCCAATGGGTTGGTGGCACACCTGATGGCGCAGCACCTTCAAGCCGTGAGCCACTATCTCCGCGTGGTCGTATACCAACTCGGGCAAGTTATTCACGCTCTGCCAGCTCACATCGGCCGCGCTTTGACCAGCCACCAGTGAAAACTTGTCGGCGCTCACCAAGGCGTAATAAGCAATGGTAACTACCCGCTCGTTGGGGAAGCGGTCAACGCGACCAAACGTTTTCAGCTGCTCCAAAAACAAATCGCGCACCCCGGTCAGTTCTTCCAGCAAGCGATAAGCGGCATCGCGCAGATTTTCGTCGTAGCGAATCCAGCCGCCGGGCAGTGCCCATTTGCCTTGGTGCAGCGGGTCGGTCTGTTTAACCAGCAGGATTTTCAGCTCATCGTCATCCAGGCCAAAAATCAGGTTATCGATGGAGAGCGCCTTGATGATGTTGTCATCAAGGTGCGGGGAGCTTTGGGTATTGAGACTGCCGGGAATATGGTTATTGGGCACGAGCAATGTCCTCAAGGGCTTTGCATTTTATGGATAAGGTTTGGTGTGAGCACAACCGATCAGCTCAGGTTGCGGGCATTGTATAAGCCATGTTCGCAATGGTCGAGCCTTAGATACATGGCGCCTCATTCCCGTTACTGGCGTGGAGGTGTTATTCAGGTATAGGTGATTGCGCGCCATTTGCGCCAGTGACAGTGGCCAGCTTTATAAAAATTAACGTGCGGCCTCTTGTTGTCAGTTAGACAATAAGATATTCTGGTCATATAAGTTGAAGCGCTGGTATTTGGTCTGCACCCGATGCCCGCATTCGCACAGGTTTTTGCCTGCAAAAAATTGTTAAACGAAAGTTTCCTAAACCTATAAAAGAAAACGAGTCCCTATGCTGTTTCTTGGTATTGATGTTGGCAGTTCCTCAGTGAAGTTGTCGGTGCTGGATGGCGTAACCGGCAAGAGCTTGGGCGCGCTGTCTCACCCTGAATCTGAACTGGCTATTGATAGTCCCGCGGTCGGTTTTGCCGAACAAAACCCCGACACCTGGTGGGATTGTGTGCGTCAGGGTTTAGTGCGCTTGGCGGCGCGCGACCAGATCAAGCTCGACCAGATTGATGCCATAGGTATCTCTTACCAAATGCACGGCTTGGTGGTTGTCGATAGCAATCAACAAGTACTGCGCCCCTCGATCATTTGGTGCGATAGCCGCGCTGTGCCCTTGGGCGAAAAAGCGCTCACCGATTTGGGTCGCGATTATTGTTTTGACCATCTATTGAATTCCCCCGGCAACTTCACCGCCGCCAAGTTGCGTTGGGTGCAGGAAAACCAGCCGGAGCTGTTTGCGCGCATTCATAAAATGATGCTGCCCGGCGATTTTATTGCGATGAAATTATCCGGTGTGATTAACACCACCGCCTCAGGTTTATCCGAAGGCACGCTGTGGGATTTCAAAGAAAACCGTATCGCGACAGAATTGTTAAATCACTGGGGCATTTCGGCGGATTTAATTCCCGATGTGGTGCCGAGTTTTGGTGTGCAATCCATCGTGAGTGATGCCGTTGCCGCGGAATTAGGCCTGCGCAAAGGCGTGAAAATTTGTTACCGCGCGGGCGATCAACCCAACAACGCGTTTAGTTTGAATGTATTGGAACCGGGTGAAGTAGCGGCGACTGCCGGCACCTCGGGGGTGATTTACGGTGTGACCGATCAGCCAGCGGCGGATGTGGAATCCCGGGTGAATACCTTCTTGCACGTGACCAATACCGACGCACAAAAACGTAACGGTGTGCTGGTGTGTGTGAATGGCTGTGGCCGTTTGTATTCCTGGCTGCGCCAAACCCTCGGCGAGGGTGGTTCTACGCCGGCGTATCCACAATTAAACGCACTGGCTCAAGCGGTGCCCGTGGGTAGCGAAGGGTTGTTGTTTCATCCTTTTGGCAACGGCGCCGAGCGAATTTTTCAAAATAAAAATTTGGGTGCACAGCTGCGCAATCTGGACTTCAACCGCCATGGTTTGGGTCACATGGTACGCGCGGCGCAAGAGGGCATTGTGTTCTCGCTCAATCAGGGCTTCGATGTATTGAAATCCCTGGGCGGCAGTTGTGACGTGGTGCGTGCAGGCAAAGGCAATATGTTTTTAAGTGCAGTGTTTGCGCAAACCTTTGCCAATACCACGCAAGCCGCCGTGGAAATGTTTGAAACCGACGGCGCCGAAGGTGCTGCCCGCGCGGCGGCATTGGGCAGTGGTTATTACGCCTCGGCGAGTGAAGCTTTTACCGGTTTGACCCGTTTAAATGTGATCGAACCGGAAGCGCAATTGTTTGCGCAATATCAGGATGCCTACCAACACTGGTGTGAACTTTTGCCGCGTTAATCGGTACAAGTATGCAGTGCAGTAAGCGATAAACTTTTTACAGCAAAACCCCATAAGGTGATAAACATGAGTATTGTTCTCGGTAGTAAAGAATACTTCCCCGGTATCGGTAAGATCGGCTTTGAAGGCCCTGACTCCGATAATCCACTCGCATTTAAATACTACGACGAGAATCGTGTAGTTGCTGGCAAAACCCTGAAAGAGCATTTCAGATTTGCTACTTGCTACTGGCACAGCTTCTGCGGCGCTGGTCACGATCCTTTTGGTCCAGGCACCAAAATTTTCCCGTGGATGGCAACGCAAGATCCAATCGCCCGCGCTCAAGAAAAAATGGACGCGGCGTTTGAATTTATCACCAAACTGGGCACACCTTACTACTGCTTCCACGACATCGATCTGGTTGATGAAGGCAGCAGCCGCGCAGAAACTTCACAGCGTTTGCAAACCATCGTTGAATACGCCAAACAAAAACAAGCCGCTTCTGGCGTGAAATTGTTGTGGGGTACCGCCAACCTGTTCTCCAACCCACGCTACATGAACGGCGCGTCTACCAACCCGGATTTCAACGTAGTGGCTTACGCCGGTGCGCAATTGAAAGATGCGTTGGACGCAACCATCGCTCTTGGCGGTGAAAACTATGTGTTCTGGGGCGGTCGTGAAGGTTACATGAGCTTGCTCAATACCGACATGAAACGCGAACAAGAGCATCTGGCGCGTTTCCTGACCATGGCTCGCGATTACGCGCGCGCGCAGGGCTTTAAAGGTTACTTCTTCATCGAGCCAAAGCCGATGGAGCCATCCAAGCACCAATACGATTTTGATGCAGAAACCGTTATCGGCTTCTTGCGTCATCACGGTCTGGATAAAGACTTCAAACTCAATTTAGAAACTAACCACGCGACTCTCGCTGGTCACACCATGTGTCACGACATGCAAGCCGCTGCTAACGCGGGCATGTTGGGTTCATTGGATGCCAACCGTGGCGATTACCAAAATGCGTGGGATACCGACCAGTTCCCTTACAACATCAACGAAACGGTTGAGATGATGTTGGTATTCCTGCGCGCTGGCGGCCTGCAAGGTGGCGGTGTGAACTTTGATGCAAAAGTGCGTCGTAACTCACCTGATCCAGTCGATATGTTCTACGGCCACATCGGCGGTATGGACACCTTTGCTCGCGCATTGATTATCGCTGACAGCCTGATTCAGCAGTCTCCGCTGGAAGGTTTGCGCAAAGAGCGTTACTCATCATTTGATGCGGGTAACGGCGCTGCTTATGAGCAGGGCAAACTGACTCTGCAACAACTGGCAGACCTGGGCAACAAAGGTGGTGAAATCACCCTGCAAAGTGGCCGTCAGGAACTCTACGAAAACATTATCAACCGCTACATTCGTTAAGCTATTTTTTAGTGCGGGCCCTGCTCGCACTGAATTACCTCGCAAAGCCTCTGCCGCTACAACACTTGCATTTTTGCCGGTGTTGCTAGCGGTTTTTTTTGCCCTTCATTTCTCATCCTATGGCGGCAGGGCTGGTGTCTTGTTGGCCGCTCTTTTATGCTGGTTGCCCGCGCTGATCCGGGTTGGGCTGCCCCGCGAAAACAGTTTTAACAATAATGGGTTCAGTGTGATCGGTTTGACATGAATTGGACTTACTTTGCTCTAAAAGGAAACGCAAATGGATAATCTACAACGTCGGCACAGAGGCGCAGTCTTGATGAAAAAATTTCAGTACGCGATAAACGGCATGGCTCTGAGTGCCCTGGCATTGGTATTGAGCGCCTGTGGCGGTGGCGATAGCCAGGTATTAGGCCCCAAGCCGGCAGACACTAGCGGTAATGGCGATAACAATGGCTGGGTTGCCGGTGTTTACCGCGATGCGGACACCTTTAAAAACCTCTGCGAAGCACCGCGCTCGGGTCGTAGTCAATTCACCAACCTGACCTTTCCCGATAAAAGGGGCACTCGCACCGACGAGAAAAACTTTTTGCGTGCCTGGACTAACGAAACCTATTTATGGTTTGACGAAGTTACCGACCGCTCGCCCACTATCGATAGTCAAACCCCGCAGGATTATTTTCTGCTGCTAAAAACCAATCGCACTACCAGCTCCGGTGCGCCCAAAGATAATTTCCATTTCTACGAGCCCACCGAGGACGCGGAAGCCTGGGAAGCGGGTATCAGTTACGACTACGGCTTTCGCTTGAAAGTCTATTCCAGTACACCACCGCGCCGTTATTTCATCGCCTATGTCGAACCGGGTTCACCGGCAGCTACTGCTGGCGTACAGCGCGGTGATCGCATTATGAAAATCGATTCTTATGATTTGGTGACAGAAGAAAGCAATGCAGGATTAATGGCGCTCAACGAAGGGCTGTTTCCTAGTGAGTTGGGTGCAGCGCACAATTTTGAATTGCAGGCAGTGGATGGCAGCAGCAAAATGGTATCGCTACAGGCCGGCCAAATTGAAAGCAAAACCGTATTGCACAGCTCGGTGATCGATACCGACAGCGGCAAGGTGGGGTATTTGGTATTTAATTCCCACGTGGAAAAATCGCAAGACGAATGGGTTACGGTGATCAGTCAATTCAAGTTTGCCGAGGTCAGCGATTTAATTGTGGATTTGCGTTACAACGGCGGCGGTTTGTTATCCATCGCCAGTCTCGCGTCGTTCATGATTGCGGGCACCAATGTACAGGACAAGGTGTTTTACGAACAAATCCAAAATTCCAAACAGCCGCGCCTGGAGCCTTTCCCGTTTCTGGATGAGGGCTTGTACGGGTTAAATAAAAATGTTGCCTTGCCCTCGCTCCACTTAAATCGCGTATTTATTCTTTCCAGTGAATCCACCTGCTCCGCGAGTGAGGCGATTATCAACGGCCTGCGCGGCGCCAATGTGGAAGTGTTTTTAATCGGCGCGACCACCTGTGGCAAACCCTATGGTTTTTATCCGGAAGATAATTGCGGCACCACCTACTACACCATCCAGCTTAAAGGTGCCAATGCCAAAGGTTTTGGTGAATACAGCGATGGTTTTATTCCCTCCAACAGCGATAACGGCACCACGCGCGTCAAAGGTTGCAGTGTAGAGGATGACCTGAGTCATCAGCTCGGCGACAGCAGTGAAGCCATGCTCGCCACCGCGCTCAGGTTCAGAGCCACCGGTAATTGCGCCTCAGCAGTTACTCGCAGCCAGCAAAAAACACAGGCTGAGTTTAATAACGGTGAATTAATTTTACCGGACACCCGAAAAATTATGGTGTTGGATAGGTAAAAACAAAAAGGCTTCCCACTGTGGAAGCCTTTTTGTTTGTCTCGATGATGTATGTTTTTATGGATAGTGATTGAAATGAACGCGAATAATTTCTCCCTGGCTGATTACCTTCAGCGAATTAACCTTGAAACTCTGCCTGCATGCGATGCAGAGGGATTGCGTCAATTAATGCGCGCGCAATTGCACAGTGTGCCTTTTGAGAACCTGGATGTGCAAGCGGGCAAGATTGTCTCATTGGTACCAGAAGATATCGTAGAAAAAATAGTTTATCGCCAGCGCGGTGGTTACTGTTATGAAGTGAATGGTGTGTTTGCAATGGCATTGGCTGCGCTCGGGTTTGAGTATCGGCTTATTGGTGCGCGCCCTATGTTTTATCCCTACCGTCGCCCTAAGAGCCATATGGTGTTGTTGGTTTCACTCGGTGAGCAGCATTGGTTATGTGATACCGGGTTTGGCAGTTTTGGTTTGCGCGCACCGATTGGTTTGCATCAGCTTGGCGAAACCCTGGTGCAGGACGATGAAACCTTTATGTTGGTACAAAATCAGCAGGGCGAATATGTTTTAAAAGCCTTGGTAAAAGGCGAGTGGGCGAACCAATTTTGTTTTGATCTCTACCCCATGGAGTGGGTGGATTTCTCACTTCCTAATTATTACAACTCTACTCACCCTGACGCTGTGTTTGTAAAACAATATTTAGTGATGCAACAGCACCCGCAGGGGCGAACCTTGCTTTCGGGGGATCAATTAAAAAAAATGCAGGGAGCAAATGATGTGATTGTTAATGTCTTGCCGGAGCAGTTGGATGATGTACTGTTGCGGGAATTTAATCTGACGCGCGAAGGGTGATGAATATGCCAACACTAAAATTAACAGCTGAACAGCTAGCCCAAGCATTGGATGCGTTGAATAAAACCAGAGGTGGCTGGACACTGCAGGACGACAAGTTAAGTAAGCAATACAAATTCTCTGATTTTCAACATGCTTTTGGGTTTATGACGATCTGCGCACTCTACTGTGAAAAGGTGAATCATCATCCCGAGTGGAGTAATGTTTACAATCGAGTCAATGTACAGCTGACCACCCATGACGCAGCAGGTATTAGCGACAAGGATGTTGCACTGGCGCAGCAGATGGAAGATATATTTACGATGCTAGCGCATTAATCGCTGGCGTTAAAAATAGAGATGAATCACGCGTGATTATTTGGAATACTGCGGTAAACAGTATTTCGGGAGTCACCATGACACAGTCAATTGCACGCGTATTTATCTTGGTCGCCACTTTGTTTTTTTCGTCGCGTATGTATGCTGCCGAAGCTAGTGCGCCGCCAGTACCTCACGCCTTGCCCGCCAAAGGTGAATTGCTTTACCAATCAACCATGAGTGAGAAGGGCACGGTTGCCAATTGGATCATGGAAGGTAATGCACAGGTAAAATTCCACGATGGCTGGATGGAAATGTGGTCGCCGGATAAATCGGCACACCATGTATTTTGGTGTCCGCAGGATTTCCCCGACAGTTTTATTGCTACCTGGGAGGTGCAAAATCTCGCTACTGATGCCGGATTATTAATTGTATTTTTCGCCGCAATCGGTGAAAACGGCGAAGATATTTTTGCGCCCAGTTTGCCAGAGCGCGATGGCACTTTTACGCAATATACCAACGGCAACATAAAAAGTTATCACATCTCCTATTACGCCAATGTCGCCCATGAACCGGGGCGAATTCACGCTAACCTGCGCAAAAACAATACTTTCAGTTTACTGCAGTCCGGCAGCGAGGGCATTCCTACCCAATCCGCCGCCATCCATAAAATCACCCTGATAAAACAGGGCGCGCATATTCGCTTGTTAATTGATGGGCGCAGCGTGATTGATTACATCGATAACCAACCGCTCATTAACGATGTAGATACCGGCGGCCCACTGGCCGGTGGGAAAATCGGTTTCCGCCAAATGCAGTGGAGCCATTTCCGCTATCGCAATTTTCAGGTATGGGGGTTAAAAGACGGTGACGAATGATATTGAGTTGCTGGGCCGCGTAGTGGCCAGCCTGAGATTACCGGGTTTTAGCGCGCAGTTAGCCGCCTACCTGAAACAACAGCTGCAGTTTGATCATCTGCTGATACTGGGCTGCCGCGCGGATAAACACCCGATTTATCTTTACGATTCCATTACCACCCAGCGTGACTTTTTATTTCAGCGCTATTTAACTGGCTCCTATTTAGATGATCCCTTTTATCGCGCAGCACAACAACAAACGCAAGCAGCAGTATTGCGCTTGCAAGATGTGGTGATCGATGTTCGCGAACGGCGCGAGTATGAACATAATTTTATTCGCAATACTGGCCTGCAAGATGAGCTGTGTATTTGCAGCCCTTTGGATAAAAACCGTTGGCTGCTGCTATTTCTGGGTTACAAGGATGAAAATCCGGCGCGCTACCAAGCGGTTTATACCGAACTGGTTCGCTTGCTGCCGCTGCTTCATGCGTTGCTCAATCAGCAATGGGGCGCACAAAGTTTTGCTATGTCGGCGGGCGCGCTCAATAAAACTGGCTTGCAACAATTTTTAGCTGCCGCGCTCAGCTCATTTGGTGCCGAGGTGCTGAGTAAACGTGAGCAGGAAATAACCCTGTTATTAATACAAGGTTTTGATTCGCAGGAAATTGCCGAGCTGTCGGCTATCTCTGTCGGCACAGTGAAAAACCATCGCAAAAAAATCTACGCCAAATTGCATGTGGCCTCGCTCAGTGAACTGTTTCAAGTGTTTTTGACCCATCTGTTATCCAGTTAATACGCTCCTCCATTTTGTCTGCCTATCCCTATAGGGATATCCACTCCGCCTGCTCTGCCTATTAGGCTAGGCGAACATTTACTGGCGGAGCTGGAACATGACCGATACATTTTTTGATGAACTGCATGAGCGCGGTTTAATTGCACAAACCTCAAACCCAACACAACTGCGGGAATTTCTGCGCACACCGCAAACCGTTTACTGTGGCTTTGACCCTACCGCTGGCAGCTTGCATATAGGCCATTTAGTTCCCTTGTTAATGCTGAAACGCTTTAGCGATGCAGGCCACAATGCAATCGCATTAATCGGCGGCGCGACCGGCATGATTGGCGACCCCAGTTTTAAAGCGGCCGAGCGCAGTTTAAATACCACTGCGCAAGTTGCGCAGTGGAGCGATCAACTCAGCGAACAAATCGCGCGCTTAATGTCGCCCCACTTACCACAACCATTAACGCGGGTGAATAACAGTACATGGTTGGCATCTGTGAATTTGCTCGAATTTCTGCGCGATGTGGGCAAACATTTTTCCATCAACAATATGATTCGTAAAGAATCCGTGCGGCAGCGGTTAGAACGCCCTGATCAGGGAATTTCCTTCACTGAATTTAGCTATTCGCTGCTGCAGGCTTACGACTTTGCCATGCTCAACAAAACCCATGGCTGTACGCTGCAAATTGGCGGCAATGATCAATGGGGCAATATTGTCAGTGGTATCGATTTAACCCGGCGGCTCAACGGCGCAAGAGTGGATGGCCTCACCTTGCCGCTTATCACCAAAGCCGACGGCACCAAGTTTGGCAAAACCGAAAGCGGCACTATTTGGTTGGACGCCATGAAAACCTCACCCTACAGCTTCTATCAGTTTTGGCTAAATACCGATGACAAAGATGTACACCACCTGTTGGCCTACTACACCTTTCTTTCCTGCGCGGAAATAAATGCAATCGCCGCGCAGGATCGCACCGCAACCGGCAAGCCTGCGGCACAGCGAATATTGGCAGAGCAGGTCACGCGTTTTGTGCATGGCAGCGAAGGTCTGGCATCGGCGCAGCGTATTACCGACGCGTTATTTTCCGGGCGTATGGATAAATTAACCTTGCCCGAATTACAACAATTGGAGTTGGACGGCCTGCCCAGCGTGGCAGTAAAAAAAGAAATGCCAATAGTGGATGCGCTGATTGCTGCACAATTCGCACCATCCAAAAACAAAGCGCGGGAATTGCTACAAGCCAACGCCATACGCATTAATGGCGAACTAACACTGGCCGAAAATTTAACAGAACACTTCGCCCTGTTTGATCGCTATTGGATTCTGCAGCGCGGCAACAAACATTTTTGTTTGCTTAGAGCCTAAATAAAAACGCCCAAGTAAAAAATTGCTTGGGCGTTTTTGTTTCTGCAGTTAAATCTTAAAAACTCAAGCGCAAATTCAACTTTGCCAAACGTCCGGATGCGGGGAAGCCTATGTCGGTGTAGTAGGTTTCGTCGGCGAGATTTTCCAGTGTCAAACCAAGCTGGGTGTTAGCATTGATGTTCCAGCGGATGTTGGCGTCGATGCGATTGTAGGCATCCAGAATTTCTTCTACGCCGGTTCCGGTGTAACGGCTTACGGCGAAGCGTTCGTCTACATGCAAATAATGCAGGTTGAGTGACCAAGCATTATTCAGTGTGTAGTAAAACGCGCTGCCGTAGGTGGATTGTGGGCGGCCTAAGAGGTGAGTTTCCGAGCTGGGCATGTCGATGTCGGCGTAGCTGCCGTGAACGCGCCAGTGCAGGTTTTGCAGCAATTGCCAATTAAGTTCCGCTTCCACGCCTTGGGTTTTTACCGGTGGGCGATTGACGTTGGTATTGTTTTCGCCGTCGTAGTCGATCAGGTTTTTGTATTTGTGATGAAACACACTCATGCGCGCGCTGATTAAATCGCGGTTATATTCAAAGCCGGTGTCGCTGGTGGTAACCGTTTCTTCCAACAAATCAGGGTTGCCGACAAAGGGGTGGCCGAGCGCAAAAAAGCTGGGCAATTTGAAGCCTTGGCCCCAGTTGGCAAACCAGGAAATGTTGTCATTTATTTTATAGCGGGTGCCTATATGACCTGAGTCGTTGGCGGCAGCGCTATCGGCGTCGTCGCGGCGCAGGCTGGCTTGCACTAACCAGTCATTAACTACATAAGCATTCACATTAATAAATGCGCTGTTGATTTCGCGATCCAATGCAAAATCTAACGGGAATACATCTGGCGCGAATAAAAAACCTTCGCTGATGCCGTCTTCGCGTTTGGTTTCTACGCCAATATTCGCCCAGACTTTTTGTTGATCACCGAGGGTATTGATCCAGCTAAATTGGGTGCGTTCAAAATCGATAACGGCGCCGTTGGGTGGTATGGGATCAAACGGCAAAATGCCGGGTGTTGTTTGATTTTCATCGCGCTGATACCAGCTTGCAGTGGTTTTACTTTGCCAGAAATTATTGACCTGCATAGTCCAGCTGAGCGCTGCACTTTTATCGGTGTATTCGCTGCTGTCCAAATCGGGTTGCTGTGCGTATTCCGGGCCGCCACTTTGTTCGGGGAAACTGGTGCGTTCACCATCAAAATAGCGATAACTAAAATTCAGGGCGTGATTTTCTTGCTGCCAATTTAACCGGCCAGAAAATTCTTTATTTTTAGCGGTGCTACCGGCAACCGGTTCACCGGCATCAGTCGTTTGAATATTAAATGCGTAACCCACTTGGCCGATTGCGCCACTTGCCGCAAAGCCGGTACTGGCGTAATCGTCTTCACCGATACTCGCATTGAGGGTGGTGGATTCTTTGCCCGGGGTTTGGGTGATGATATGAATAACACCAGCGAGTGCATCGGAGCCGTAAATGGCAGATTGTGCACCGCGAATAATTTCAATGCGCTCGATGGATTCGATGTTAATGCCTTTCAAATCGAAGGCGCCGCCACGGGTATTGGTGGGATCATTTAATTGCACACCGTCGAGCAATACTAGCGTGTGATTTGCTTCGGAGCCGCGCAAATTAATCGAGGTAACACCGCCGGGGCCACCTTGTTCTTCCACCCATAAGCTGGGGATTTGACGCAGGGCATCAATCAAACTGTGACTGCTTAGTTGCAGTAGTTGTTCTTGATTTAACACCGAGACGGACGAAGAAAGTTGTTCGTTGGTGACCGGGTTGTAACTGCCGGTAATGATTAATTCTTCGGTGGCGGATACTGCGGGCAGGGTGATTAGTGCTGCAATTAGCGGCGTCAAACGGAAGTGTTTCATATAAAGCCTTTTATAAAATTAAAAATACCGATCCATCAGACGTGAAAAAGCCGGATAGCGGTGTTTACTCTGGGACCGTGGGAGACAGGATGTCGACGACGAGCCCCCATGGATGGGTTTACGGCGTGTCCCAGAGTAAATGCCGCTATCCGGCTTCTACCTTACAGCGTAGAACTATTGCTTCGCAGCGGGAAATTTATAGAGTGTGTAATAAGCCTCCATTTTTTCCGGTGCATCTTTCGCAAACAGTGTTTTGCTGTTGAGGTTGGCATGATACACCCGCGCGGTTTGCTGTGGGTGAACCTTGGCTTGCACGAGCGAACCTAAATCAATCTCGATAGATTTACGGTCGGCGCTAATACGCAGGGCTTTGATGGTTTCTTTCTGCATGCCCAGCTCATCCGAACCGTAATCCGCTGCATCGCGATACACCCAGGATTCCAGCGCCAGCAGTGATTTGAGATTGTCGGCGGTGATTGGCGCGGCCAGTGGTTGGGTTAATTGCAGGCTGAAGCCGCTCGCCGTTGCCAGCATTTCATGAATCGCTGGGGCGACGGTTTTGCCATCCCACACTATGCGTTGCAAGCTCGCGACATGACCGCCTTTCGCCTGCCAGCCGCGACCGGTTTGGCCGAGTAACAGGCTGCCATCTTTCAGGAACAGTGGGCGCATTACGCCGGATTCCAAACCATCGATAAACGGCATCACACTGCCTTGCTCTTTACCATCCACGGTTTGCACCGCAATGCGCAGCAGGTTGGATTGGGTTTGATCGCCCATCAACATCTGTCCGGCGTAAGGGCCGAATTTGCCTTTAGTGGTGTCCCACGCCGGGTGGCCGGGTGAGTTGGCGACGCGGTTGTGCGGCAACAAAATAATCGCATCGGCGCGTTTATCCAGCATGCTGTCACGGTTTTTTTCCGCCATTTCAGGTGTTACACCGGGCAGGTCAACCAAGGCCGATGGGTGGCCGTAGTAGGCATCTTTTTCGATCACAAAGATCTTGGAGGTACTCATGTATTCGCCCTGGTTATCTGAATACCAGAGGCGGCCATCCGGTGAAGTACCCAAACCTGCAGGGCTGCGCAAACCGTAAGCCCATGGCGTGAATTTGCCGTTGGGTTCGACACGAATATTCCAGCCGCCCAAGCCGCCTTCGGTGCCCATGTATTGGCCGCCGGCCTTGTAGCTGGAGCCGACTTCGTTGTGGGCGAGGTTGAGGCTGATGTAGTAAGCGCCGTCGCTGCCGCGCGCTGGGCCGTGCATATAGGTGTGATAGTTGCCGTGGTAGGAGTGGGCATCAAACAGGGTTTCAAATTTATCTGCCACGCCGTCGCCGTTGGTATCGCTGATGCGCGTCAATTCGGCCTTTTGGCCAACCACTACACTCAGGCCTTTTTTGTCCTCGGCGATCACGCCCAGACTGTCAAAAGTGCCTTCCGCAAACAATTGCCACTGGCCTTTCACCATGCGCCAAATGCCGGCGGTGCGGGTGGCGATTACTACTGTGTTGTCTTCGGTCAGGCTTAAACCCAGGGCTTCAAACAATTGCTCGCGACCAAAATTATCTTTGGGCGGATAGTAGCTTTCCACTTTGTAACCCGCAGGCATATTGGCTTTGGATTCGGTGATTTTTACCGGTTGTTTATAGTGATCAAACTTCACCACTTCCGGGCGCCAAGGGTTGTTTGCCAAAGTCATTTTGGCGCTCAGGCTGGCCTTGGTTTTACCGGCGGGTAAGGTCCATTGCTGGTTGGCAATTTTCCCTTGTTTGCTGCTGATGTTTTGCAGCGCATCGCCATTCAGTGCGAAGGTTTGTGGGCTGGCCAATTCACCGGTGAGGTTGACTGTCACTGTGCCATCGGCAGCGATGTTGGTTTGAATCTCCAGCGTGTTTTTGCCTACGCGATACTTGAAGCTGGGCAGTTGCTGCTTCTGTTTGGAATCGCGGAAGTAACCCAGGAACTGGGCGTCCATCGCCGCTACACGGGGCAGGTGATCCTCTTTGCTTTCCAGTGAAGCTTTCACCGTGGCGGCATCGCCAAACTGGGCCTCTTTAAAAGAGAAATCAATTACATCGCCTTTGGCATTGAGTGGTGCGATTAAAAAGGTTTTGCTGCCGAGATTAATTTCGCGGCTTTCAAAGCCCATTTTTAAACCCTTGCCGCCGCGATTCAAAAACTCGCCGCTCATATCCAAGAAGCCGCCTTGCCAAATTTTGGTGATGGCGAGCAGGCGTGGATCAAAGGTGTAGTTCACACCCCAAGGGGTGCCTACGTGAATCGCACGGCCAGAGCTGCCGAATCCGTCGGTGAGGACCATCGGGCCGCGTTGGATGCGCACTTCATCGCCCACCAAAAATTGCAACCGGTCAGTTACCGGGTCGTATTCTTCCGCGCCGGTTTGTGCGAGCAATTTAATCGCCGGGCCTTGTTCGGCTGGAATGTTCAGCGTGGCGAGGTAATCGCCAATCGCATCGATTTGTACATCGCTTAAAACCTGCGCCGAAAATGCGGGCATGATTGGCAAGTAAGCTTCGCCTTTTTTGGCACCGCTCTCGGCAATTGCTAACTGTGCTTCGGGTTCACGCAGGCTGCGGTGCAGGTATTGGCGATCGGCTTTTACCGTAAAGCGATGACCTTCGCCGCCCTCAACCACTTCGCGGTTGCGTGGCTCACGTTTAAACAAGCCATAAAGGTTAGGGCCGGTGCTGACACCGCTGTCATCTGCGGAAACCAAGTGACAGGCGTTGCAGCCTACAGCGCCAAAGGTTTCTTTACCCAAGGCCACAAAATCCACCAGTTCTTTTTCATTAGTGGCTTCGCCCGAGGCCTTAGGTAGGGTAACCAGAGAAAAATCTGCCCCCGCCAAGGTGAAATTGCGCAATGCCATTTGGCCTTTTTTGACCAGCAAGCTGGTGGGGCCGCCCGTACCTTCCCACGGAATGCTGGAGCCTTCGCTCAGGCCGGTGCGTATATCGTTAGTGAGCACTGGCTCGCCGTTAATCGTGACTTCCAGAATCAATGCGGGTTCGGTTTTGATGCTGGCTTCGTTGTAGCGCGGAGCGCGGAATTTGGCGCGCAGGTGCTGCCATTCGTTGGTGACGTTTTTTAAATCTACCGCGTAGCGGCCTTGGATAAACAGTTTGGCGTCGCTGCCTTCGGTGACCAAAAATTCCATATCCAATACGGAATCCCCTAGCCATTCGTGGGCGACCAAGTGCTCGCCATTGCTAGCGCTCAATGCGAGGATAGAGCCATCTTTACTGGTGGGGGCCAGTTGCAATTTGTTGCCCACAGCGCTGGCTTTGGTGGTGGTGACCCACGCTTTGTTTTCCTTGAAAAAATCGGCGGGGCTTTGTGCATAGAGCGGCAGGCTACAGGCAATCAGCGAGCCCAGCAGTGCTGTTTTTTTAAGTAAAGACATAATCTATACCAGTACGATTTTATGAAAAAAGCGCCGCAGTGTTAGCTGCGGCGCAAAGAAGTGACAGTTCAGGCAAAACAAAACTGTCAGCGGACAGATAAAAAATCAGCCAAATCTTAGAGTTTGCGCAGCCAAATATTGCGGAAGCTCACCGGGTTGCTGTGATCCTGCAGGCGGATCGGGGCGCAGCCGTGGGCTTTGTAAACCGGCTTGCCAATCCACTCGGTAGCACCTTGGATTTCAACGTGGTTCTGCACCAATACACCGTTGTGCAGCACAGTCACATAACCGGGTTTGCTGAGCTTGTCGCCGTCAAACTTGGGCGAGGTGAAGATAATGTCATAAGTCTGCCATTCGCCCGGTGCACGGGTGGCGTTAGCCAAGGGGATGGTTTGTTTGTAAACCGATGCCGCCTGACCGTTAGGGTAGGTTTTGTTGTTGTAGGAATCCAACACCTGAATTTCGTAGCGTTCCTGGAAGAACACACCGCTGTTGCTGCGGCCTTGGCCTTCCAGCAACTTGCCATCGGCACCTTTGATTTCGGTGGGGGTTTTCCACTCAATATGCAGTTGCACATCGCAGAAGGATTCTTTGGTGCGAATATCGCCCTTGCCCGCTGCAACGGTTACTGCGCCTTGGGCCAGATTCCAGGCAGCAGCGCCGCCATTAACCGATTCCCATTTGCTTAAATCTTTGCCGTCAAACAATACAACGGCGTCGGAGGGAACACCGTTAGCTGGGGCGGATACCACCGGTGGTACCGGCTCCCAGACCTCGGTTTCTTCAGCGAGCTGCCATGGCTCTTTTTTGCTTTCGGCAGCAGTGCTCAGGGTGCTGATAGAGCAGGCGGCAAAAGCGAATAAAACAGGTGCAATAGCGCGTGTTAGTGGTGTGTTTTTCATGAAGTGTTTTCCCTTGGGATTGCAGGTCGTTGTTATGTTTTGTAATTACAGTGGCTATATAGCTGCTCCATCGCCGATCAGCGACAGGTTTTACACAGCTTGATAAATTAATCTGATTAATGAAGGTTTGATTAACATGTCTTAACAGACTAAGACTGGCGCTTGCATCATCCTGCGCAAACCAGCCTTGTCGGGTAGGCGGGGGATTAACGCAGGTTTTGCTGGGCCAACTGCTCGCGACGGTTGCAGTTCAAAAACTTGGACGACGCCAGCCAGTGTTTATCAGGATAGTAGGAAAACAGGAATTGGTCGCCTTTAATGGTGTCTATTACTTTACGGGCGATGCCATTACGCACTGCCGGGCAGCCATAACTGCGCCCTAGGTGGCCGAGTTTTTTAGCCAGTTTTAAGTCCACATAGGGAGCACCGTGGAATACAATGGCGCGCTCCATGGCTTTGTCGTTGAACCCTTCTTCCAGACCTTCCATGCGCAGGGAATATCCATTGGCGCCCATGTAGGTTTCCTTGGTGCGGAACAGCCCAAGGCTGGTTTGCAGGCTGCCATAGGTATTGGAAAAGTGGCGGGCAACGTGTTCACCGGTATTTTTGCCGTGGGCGACCAATTCGTGGAACAACAGCTTGCCGCTCACCAAATCAAATACCCACAGGCGTTTTTGGGTGGAGACCAGTGAATAGTCGATCATGGTCAGGTTGCGCGCCGGTTCCATGCCGTTTTTCAGGGCGCAATCGAGCGCGGTGAGCGCCATGTTGATCACTTGCGGATTGGCTCCCGGCGCCGCGCGGGTAAGGCGATCCAGCAAGTTCAGGAAGGATTGATCCTTGCCGAAGGCCGGGTGCGTAAAGGGGTTGTTAGCTGTGTGCTTGGGGAGTGTAAGGGGGCGATCCTGAGCGGCGAAGGTGCCGGAAGAGCACAAAAATGTTAAACAGGCCGAGACAAACAAGGCCTTCAATAGTGAATACAACATGGACATCCCCGGACACACTGGGTCATTGAAGTTGTAGCGGCCTTGCTAGGTGAGATTATGTTTTTACCCTTGCAGCAGGGTTAAGCTGTTGAATGCTAGCATCATGAACCTGAGGCGGCAAATAATAATTGATCAAAAAATATGCCGTTTCTAGACCTTTTTTAGTCATTTTGGGAAATACATCGTTGTTTTTTAAGCGTGCAGGAGCGCTCGTTTATGCGGTTGTTGTTGCTAACCTTGGGCTTAATACTAAGTCTTGAATTACCCGCGCAAGCGGCCAGGGATTCTGGTACGAATTTGCGTGGTGCAGCTAACACCTTGTTAGTTGCGGAGTTGGAGGCCCGGGTGCAGGCATTGCAGGCACCAGCAGGTGACCCTGCCTCTTTGCCTACGGTCAGCCCGGTGGCGCAGGCTGTAAGCAGCTTTTATCAGCAGCGTGGCTTTCAACCGGCCTGGTCTGATCTGAACCGTCTACAGGAGTTGATCTCAGCGCTGGAGGGGCTGCACGCCGATGGCCTCGACCCCGAGGATTACTCCATCAGCTTTCTGCGCCAAATGCACAGCTTGTTAAAAACCGGGCAGCGGCCAATCGCCAGTGAGTTGGTGGAGTGGGAACTGCTGGCTACTAATGCTTATTTACGCGCGCTCTATCATTTATTTAACGGCAAGGTCGATCCCGCCGGCCTGGACCCCCAGTGGAATTTCGAGCTGCACGAATTATCGCCTGCCGTGGTGGCGGGGTTGATGAGTGAGGGCCTTGAATCTCGCCGGATAGAGGATGTGTTTGCCCAAACGCGCCCCCAACACCCCGTCTATACCAGCTTGCAGGCCGGATTGAGCCGCTACCGCGAGCTTGCCGCTCAGGGGGGATGGTTCTCACTGCCCGCAGGCCCCACGCTAAAACCCTGCATGATCGACCCTCAAGTTGCGCTGTTGCGTGATCGCCTGCGTGTAACCGGTGAGTATCAACACCCGGGCGATGAAGAGCAGGTGCAGGCAGTAGCGGCGTGCCTTGCTGCGAATGCCAAGGTGGCACAAACCAAGAGCACTAGCTCGGCAGGTGCAAGCGAGGCGAACAACTACGCAGCACTGGATCCTGCCATCACTGGCGAGCTGGGTGCCCAGCTTGCAGAGTCGGATAGCAGCGAAGGCAGCACACAGCCGAACCCATCAAGTGACAGTTCTGCCAGTAGTAGTGCGGCGGCAGTTAATAATGAAGAAGTCTTTGATGAATACCTGGTGGCGGCGGTTAAACAATTCCAGCGCGATCAATATCTGGAGGACGATGGTGCCATAGGCCCGGCGACTCGGGCGGCGCTGAATATTTCTGCTCAGGCGCGGGTGGATCAAATCCGTGTCAATCTGGATCGCGCGCGTTGGTTGTTGCACAACATTCCCGACGAGCTGTTGTTGGTGGATATCGCCGGTTTCAAAATTACCTATTTCAAGGGTGGCAAAGAGCTGTGGAAGTCCCGGGTGCAGGTGGGCATGTCCTACCGCACTACGCCGGTGTTCAAGTCCGAGGTCAACTACATCACCCTCAACCCCACCTGGACAGTGCCACCTACCATTTTGCGCAAGGATATATTGCCCAAGCTGCGCAAGGACTTAAGTTACCTGCGCGAGCATAAGATCCGCGTGCTTGATAGCAACGGCCAGCAATTGGACCCGGCGACCATCGACTGGTATCGCCCCGGCAATGTCACCCTGCGCCAGGATGCGGGCGACGATGCGGCGTTGGGCAAGGCGGTGATTCGTTTCCCCAACCCTTACGCGGTGTACCTGCACGACACGCCGCACCAGCGCCTGTTTAATAAAAGCCAGCGCGCGTTTAGCTCGGGCTGTATCCGTGTGGAGCGCGCATTGGAACTGGTGGAGTTGCTGCTGGAGGAAACCCCTAATTGGGATGATGCGGCGATCAACAAAACCCTGGCTACCGGCAAAACCCGCAATGTGACGCTCGCCAAGCGGGTGCCCATCATGCTTGCTTATTGGACTGTGGATGCCGTGAGCGACACCAAAGTGGCATTTAAGCCAGATATTTACGCCCGCGATGGCGCGGTGCTCGCGGCGTTGAATCGGCGCGTGAGCCAGCCGGTTATCAACCTGCTCGAACCTGCGGGCGATCTTTAACAATCAGGTGTTTTTTTTATTGTGACAGGGTTGGCGATTTGTATTTATCGCCAGTCGCGACTAGCGTTAAGAGTGTTTGGTACTTTGGCTAATATCGGCCATTGAATAGCTATAAAAATATCGCTCTCCTTCGCTCTTAACTTAGTCGCTCGTAACCTTGTCGCATGTAAAAAGGAACCCTATCGATGGCCACCAAAAAGACCTCCCGCACCACTGAATCCACCGAACTGGACGACGTAATCACTGCCAGTCCCGAGGCGGAAGTAGAGGTTATCAGTCGTCCACTCACCAATGCTAACGGCAATGGCTACATGTACTTCACCGAGCGGGATTTAAATAAAATTCTGCATAACCTCGATACCCTGCGCGATAGCGTTTACCCCCACCTTGCAAACCAACAGGATGCCGACAACCAAAAGCAGCCGCAATTTCCCTCGGTCTGCCTCATTGGTTTGGGGCGTTGCGGTTCCAATATCGCGTTAGATGTGGCGAGCTTGGTTTATAACGCGCGCAACTTTTATCTGAATGAATTTCTGAGCGAAGAAAAAGAAGTGCGCGAGCCGGATCACATGCCCATGCGCTGGATCAAACGCAGCTTGCATTTAAAAGGCTCGCATCAACTCAAGCCGGTATTTTTAATCGAACCCTTGGTGATGCTTGGCGATTTAGATAAAGATATTGAAGGCCGCATCCGTTTCTCCCATAAAGGTGAGCGCGCCGGTTTCCTCAAGGATTACACCAAAATGAAAATCATGGACTTGTCGGAAGTCCATGCGGGCGGTTCAGGCAACGCGCCCATTCTTGGTCAGTACCTCGCCAAAATTATTCTCAATAAAGATACCCAGCGTTTTTCCAACCCCGATTGGAAATTTGTGCATTCTTATTTGATTGATTCCTGCGGCATAAAAGCCAACCAATCGCGTTTGTATTTTTATATTTTCAGCGCTGGTGGCGGTACCGGTTCAGGTATGGCCAGTGAATTTGGTTTAGCTCAGCAATACGCTTACATGAGCAAAACTTTTGATGTGCGCGCCCAGTCCGAGGACAGCAGTAATCGCGGCCACTCCTTCGTATTTGAGCCAATTTTCACTAGCGGTATTTGCATCCTGCCCAATATTTCCGACCACGGCGTGGAAATGTCGGAAGCGCTGCATATCAACGCCGGGCGGTTGCTGTGTAAATATCTCTCGGAAGAGTGGGATTTCTCCTACAACTTCGACAACGAAGACAGCAGTGAAGCGAGTGTGATGCATCGTATTCGCCCGTGGAACGCGATGATGCTGATCTCCAACGACATCATGCGCTACGCCGAAGAAACCGATGAAGGCGCGATCCAACACATTGATGTTAACGCCATGGAGAAATACGCCAACCAATATATCTCCCAGCAAATTTTTAACATCCTTACCGCACAAGCAGTGACTACTGATTACGACGAAAATTATTTTCGCCGTGCGGGTATCGATATTGGCGAAACCATTCGCCTCGACGCGAACGATTTATTTATGAGCCTTGCTGGTCCCGTCGCGGTTGCTTACGCGGAATCCGTTATTCCCGCCAGTATTCCGCAGGGTGTAGATAAACTGCGCGGTATAGACACCAAAAAAATCGGCGAATTAAATATCGATGATTTGTTCTATCGCTCCATCGATTTACCGCACTTTAATAAAGTGACCCAGGCGATTGAAGGCATCAGTTTGCTGCCGATTGAGTCAGCACGCTACCGCGAGGCGCTGGCGAACTACCTGCAAAAAGGTTACGACGCCAACGCCTTAAAAGACCTGCACTTCTTCAAGAATTGCTCGTCAGTGGTATCCATTATTTCCCTGCCAAAAGATTACAAACTCAGCTACATGGATTTGAATAAACTCAAATCCCATTTGAACGCACTCTTCCCCAATACCACATTAAAACGCTATGCCTTGGTGATTGGCGCCTCGGCGAATATTTCCTTAACCACGCTGATTGTAAAAAGCCCCTGCTTGAGCGATGACTTTCTCACCTTAATTGTCGCCTTTATCAAACGTTGCTTCGCCAAAGACTCCTACCGTTTTGATGAACAGCTGGATAGCGCCATGCTCGACTTTATCCGCGCTGAGGAGTTCGATGAGGCACTCGTAGATAAAATGCTTAACGAATACGAAAACCCGGCAAAAATTCTCGATACTAATTGGTACGCCATCAAACCTATGTACGAGAAAAAATACCGCGAGTTAATCAACGACTCGGAAAAATTCTGCTCGATCAACGATATTCGCCTCTCGCGCGACAGCGTGAAAAAAGCAATCAAATACCTGCGCGAAATCTATCGCCACAAAATCAGCAAAACCCGTATCGTATCGCTCAACTCGCTACCGAAAGACGGAAAAAACTAAATTAAATGACCCGCAATCAAGGAGCCGCAAGGCTCCTTTTTTGTTAGTATCGCTGTCAATTCAGTAAAACATCGCTCCGGATTTTTATTATGTTGTTTGATACGGCCCAACTAAACCCGCAAGAAATTTATCGTCTGCTCGTAGGTGGTGTCGCGCCGCGCCCAATTGCGTGGATCAGTACCCTGTCAAAAACTGGCGTGGCAAATATAGCGCCATATTCCTTTTTCAATGTGGCCAGCTGCAACCCGCCCATCCTCTGGTACTCCCAAGTCAACCCGCGCGATGGTGGCGATAAAGATACGCTGGTCAATTTGCTCGATACCAAAGAATGCGTGGTACATATTGTTAACGCACAATTACTGGAAAAAATGAATCAGACCTGCGCCTCACTTCCCGCTGATCACAGCGAATTCGATTTCGTCCAACTTGAACAATGCGCAAGCCACAGTGTTAAACCACCCTCGGTACGCGGCACCCTAGTCCGCTACGAATGCACACTGCGCGAAGTGGTTCGCTTCAGCAGCCTCCCCATGGGCGGCAGCGCCGCGTTGTTGGATGTAAAAACTATTTTTGTGGATGATGCTGTTTGGCAGGATGGTTTTATCAATCAAGCACAATTAAATAGTGTGGGAAAAATGGGGAAGGATTTTTATAGTCTTACTAACGATTTGGTTGAATTGTCACGACCTTAAAATAACGTGATTTTTGCCATCGACCTTGTGCTAAATAATAACTTTCCTGTGGATGAGGTTATGACTGCGATATACAACCAAATTGGAAATGGATATGACACAACAAGATGTGCTGATCCTGAAATTTTAAGTGCTATGGCGCGTCTGCTATCAGTGAGGAAAGATGGTTTATATATTGATATAGGTTGCGGCACGGGAAACTATACGGTTGAGCTTGCGCGCCTTGGTGGAGAGTGGTGTGCGTTTGATCAATCGGAGTTGATGATTACACAGGCGAAAGCTAAAAGTTCACTCGTTCAGTGGAGCATTTTTGATGTTGAACAAACATCCTATAGCTCAAATGCTTTTCATGCGGCTCTGTGCTCATTGGCGATTCACCATTTTGCTGATTTAGGGCGAGCTTTTGCCGAGGTGGCAAGGCTGCTGCAACCTTCTGGCAAGTTTGTTATTTTTACCTCTTTGCCAGAGCAAATGAACCGTTACTGGTTAAATCATTATTTTCCTAACATGCTTGCTCGTTCTGTTGAGCAAATGCCGTTGTTGGATAATATTCAGTGTGCGCTACATGTGGCGAAGCTTAGAGTAGTTGAGATTGAGAGATTTTCAGTGTCACCTACAATTAAGGATCTTTTTCTCTACAGCGGAAAATATCAGCCTGAGATCTATTTATCCCAATCTGTCAGGTCTGGAATTTCCTCATTCCGTAACTTATGTTCGGATGCAGAGCTGCAATCGGGGTTGTTGAAATTAAAAGCAGATATTGAAACTGGTAAGATTGAATCTATTCTTAACAATTATGCAAATGATTTAGGAGATTACTGTTTTATCGTTGCAGAAAAAATGGATAACTGGTTTGAAGGAAAAACTTAAGGAATATTTCTATGATCAAGCGTGTGGGTAATACTGATATCCAGCCAAAACACAAAGCCACTTGTCATTGTGGGGCAGTGGAGTTGGAGATTGATTTGCCAGATGGCATTGTTGATCCGCGTCGGTGTGATTGTTCTATCTGCCGCAGGAAAGGTGCTGTAGTTGCGTCTGCATTGTTGTCAGGAATTCGGGTGGTAAAAGGGGAGGCGCTGCTTCGGCTTTATCAATTTAATACGCGTCAAGCAAAACATTATTTTTGTTCGGTATGTGGTATTTACACCCACCACCAGCGCCGCTCCAATCCAGAACTTTATGGTTACAACGTGGGATGTTTGGAGGGAGTGAATCCTTTTCTTATTCCCAATGTGCCAGTGAATGATGGCGTTAATCATCCGGCGGATCGACAGTAAGTATTTCCTTTCCTGCTAACTGCGCGCCGCCAGCAGTGTCAGTCCCGTCCATTTTTTAAACGCGCGCCGTAAATTGGCGACATCATGAAAATGTAATTTTTTTGCGACTTGCTCGCTGCTCCAGCCTTCCTGATTAATCCAATAAACGGCGAGGTCTTTGCGTACCTGATCGTAAATGGCTTGAAAGTGGCTGTGGTGTTTTTTGAGTTTGCGTTTAAAAGTCGCGCTACTCATGCCGAAGTCGGCAGCGGTTTGTTCTAAATTCGGATCAGTAGCGATATTGCTATGCAGGTAATCATAGACGGCGGCAAGAAAGCCTTTCGTGGGAATATTTACCGTGTTGCGTGAAGCGGCTAAAAAATTTTCTACTGACGTATGTGTGTTTTTTGTCCAGGGTTGATAACAATATTCGCGGTGGATAACCATGGCATTGCGTTGGCAATCAAAGTGAATATTCCCGCCCAGGTGTACTTCATACTGTTCGATATAGACTGGTGCCTTATGGGAAAAATAAAATTGCCAAGGCAGGCGGCTGTTGGAGCGCCAGCGCGCAAGGCTGCTGATAGCAGTAGTTAGCGCTTCTACTAAAAAAATAAATGAATCCTCCGCGCCACAGGCATCTTGCCAATAGAGCACCAGCTCATCACCTTCATAGCAGCGGCGAATATTAATCAGTGGGCTTAAAAACGCTTGGTGTTCTACTAGGGCATCAATCAATTCATCGAGATTGGTTGAAGACATTAATTGATCGCTAATAACCGCAATCTTGCCCGGTAACAATTGGTGCCCCACTAAAAAGCTGAGGTCGTCAGCGGAAGTATTTTTGGTGATGTTTTGGATTAATTGCAGCAGTTGTTCGGGGCAGATGCGGTGATCTGGGCGATGAATGTCCTCGCAAAAAATACCGGTGTGGCGCAGCAGCTTGTGCTCTGGAATTGCCCTTGTCTGTGCCAGGTCGATAAATTCTGCTGGCCAAAAGTGGGAGTGCACTATAGCGCTGTCCCGCTCGTAGTAAACCGGCGGCACAGGGCACAGCGGAAATTCTACAGACTCGCTCATATCAAGCTGCGCGCAATTGTTGCGAGTCGCGCTGTTCCTTGGCATGGAGTAATGCCTGGGTGGCGCGGGCGATTAAACTGTCGGGTGTATCTGCTTCTGCCGTTTGCCCGCAGCTGAAGGCGATACCAATGCTCACGGAATGAAAAATACTATCCTGCTGCTGTTGGGGTTTAAATGCAAAATGGCGCACGGCCTGGGATATTTCCGCCGCAATAGTATTGGCCATGAGTTTGCCCGTGTTCGGTAGCAACAGCGCAAAGCGATCGCCTGCATAACGGCAGAGTAAATCATTGCGGCGAATATTGAGCAGCAATAACTCGCTCAACGAATGTAATAGATTGTCACCTTCACGATTACCATAGCGGCGATTAATCTGCGCAAAATTATCAATATCAATCAGCACTAACGCCAGCGGATTTTCCTGATTACCCTGTGCCAATTCGTGCTGTAATTGCACGCGTAAATAATGTGCGCCGCTTAAACTGGTGGTGAAGTCAAGCCCGCGGTGCTCACGAAAAAGCCGCTCGCGTTTACGCAATTGTTCAGTAATTAATAGCTGTTCTTTGTGCCAGTGATAAATACCCAAGGTTAATAAAATTAACCCTATCGGCATAAAGCCCGATTCAATCCAGTGATCCCAGAGTGCCCCTTCGGGAAAATAAATGAATTCGTCCAGCCAATCCTGAAAGCCAGCAATAAATACCGCACTCAGCCCCAAGCTGAGAAATTGTGTCACGCGCCCAGCGGGGCGACTGTGCAAAATCAATAACAGCCAAATTAATGCCAACAATGCCAAGCCACCCTCGCCAACTATGTCTAGCCAATTCCATTCGCTAGTGGTTTTTATATCGCCACTGGCAAGGCTGCCAACTAAAGCCAGATTGGCCGCCAGTGCGAGAAAGAGCAGTTTCCATTTGTGTAGTGCGAGCATAGAGCGTGAATCCACAGCAGTGAAATATGAATAATGGCTGACACCCTTAACAAATTATTGTGACACTTTTGTGACTGCATGGGGCGATTCTTTCGTTATATTTTTTTAGTGAGATGAGTGATAAAGGGAGGCAAATCAGCTCAGGTGATTTTTGCCGGGCAAGCGCTACAGGTAACAGAAGTGTCACAGAGCAACCCTAGTTTGGCGCTGTTGAAATCAATCACTCGCTTGGGGACCCATTGTGAAAAACGTATTACCTAATCTATTTGCTAAAACCTGTCTGGCATTAGTTGTTGCCGGTGTTGCTGCTCAGGCTGCAGCCGACGGGCGCATTGAAGGTGAAATTAAAGCGACTGACAAAGGCATTGCCCTGCAGGGCGCCAAGGTACGCATTAAAGAATTAAAACGCGAAGCGGTAAGCCAGCGCGATGGCCGTTTTGTATTTTTGGATGTAAAGCCCGGTCAATACACCTTGGAGACGAGTTATATCGGTGCGGATAATATTTCGCGCACCATTGTGGTTGAAGATCTAAAAACCACGCGCGCCAGTTTTCAGTTGCAGGGTGTATCCGGTTTGGTTGAAAACGTCATTGTTATTGGTCAGGCGGCGGGCATTAATAAGGCGCTGAATAAACAGCGTAGCGCCGACAATATTATTACCTCGGTGTCGGCAGATGCGATTGGCCAATTTCCGGATACCAATGTATCCGAGTCGCTGCAACGTTTACCGGGTTTGTCGATTGAGCGTGATCAAGGTGAAGGCCGTTACGTACGTGTACGCGGTATGAGCCCGGATTACAACGCGGTGACCATTAATGGCGTTGGTGTGCCGGGGCCGGATGTCGATCGTCGCGCGGTGGCGTTGGATGTAATTCCTTCTGACTTATTAGAAAACCTGACGGTGACAAAAAGTTTGACGCCGGATATGGATGCCAACTCTCTCGGCGGCACTATTGATGTACAGAGTTTGTCAGCATTTGATCGCGATGGTTTTTTCTATCAATTAACCGCCGAAGGCAGCTTTGATGAAAACACCGAGGAATACAGCCCAAAAGTTGCTGCCACAGCGAGTAACCAATTCAGTATCGGTAATGACGACAATAATGTAGGTGTTGCGTTTGGTGTAAGTTCTTTTAAGCGCGAATTCGGTTCAGATAACGTCGAAACCGGCGGTGCATGGAATTTTGATGAGGACGCGGCGCGCCTGGAGGAAATGGAGCAGCGCGATTATCGTATTACCCGTGAGCGCTCTGGTTTGACTTTGAATCTGGATTACAAACCTAGCGAAAATACCGATTTGTTTTGGCGTAATTTGTATAGCGAATACACGGATGCGGAAATTCGTTTAGCGAACGTTATTGAATTTGAAGAGGAGGTTGTTGCCGGTCAAACCCGTGCTGCAGAGGTGCAACGTGAATTAAAAGATCGCACTGAAACGCAAAAAATTCTTTCTACGTCATTGGGTGGTCAGACCCGTCTGGATAATTGGACGGTGGATTATCGCGTTGCTTACAGCAAATCCAGTGAAGACGAGCCGCAGAATATCGCGGGCGCCGTATTTAAAATTGACGATGACGTGATTGCCGATGAGACATTTGATCTCTCCTTTAACAATAGCAAAAAAATCAGTTTGACCGCGCCCGCCGAATTTTATCAAAGTGCCAGTTATAAATTGGATGAAGTCGAATTAGGCAGCACTAATACCAACGACGAAAGTACGGCGGTAAATATGGATTTCACCCGCGAATTGGAATTGGGTAGCAATGCTGCGCAACTAAAATTTGGGGCAAAACATCAGGCGCGCAGCAAGGATAACGATTTGGCTGTCTGGACGTCGGAAGATTTTGTGGGTGATACCTCCCTGAGCGCTTTTTCCGGCGAGGCCGTGGATTACAAACTGGGTCAGTTTGGTAATCAAATCAATGCCCGTGCGATAAAGGCAGCTATAGGTGAGCTGGAAGAGGATACCGCTGAATCCAGTATTGGTGATTACGAGATTACCGAAGATACCTCTGCAGCCTATTTAATGGGGCGAATTGATATTGATAACTGGCGCATACTCACCGGTGTGCGTTATGAAAATACAGACTTCACTGCAGAAGGCTTTTCGTATAACAGCGAAGATGAGGCAATAACCACGCAAAACTTTAGTAACTCTGATGATTACTTCTTACCGGCGCTGCATATTCGCTACAGTATCGATGATAAAACCCAAGTGCGTGCGGCTTGGACTAATTCCGTGGTGCGCCCCGGTTTTGCACAGTTATCACCCGGTCAGTTGATCGAAGAGGACGACGGTGATGTTGAAGCAGAATTTGGTAACCCGGCATTAAAATCGCTTGAGTCCAGCAATATTGATTTGGGCATTGAACATTACCCGGGCATGGCGAGCGTGCTCTCTGCATTTGTGTTTTATAAAGATATAGAAAACTTTGCCTATCAAACGGATTTGGGCGGCACCGCCGGTTATGAAGAATTTGATAAGGCTTTCACTTATGTCAATGGTGATTCAGCAGAATTAATGGGCATTGAATTGGCGGCATCCAAACAATTCACGCAATTGCCGGCGCCTTGGGATGGTTTATTGATTGGCGGTAACGCTACCTTTGTGGACTCCACTGCAGAAATTGGTGGTTATGACGACGGTGAATTTATTGCACGCGATATCCCCATGCCCAGTCAGTCGGATACCTCGGCTAACCTGATGGTGGGTTATGAATCTGATTTGATCAGCATGCGTTTATCGGCCAATTACAAATCCAATTATTTGTTGGAAGTGCTTGATCCCATGGAAGCAAATTACGATGCCTATGTGGATGATCAAGTCCAGCTGGATTTCTCCCTGCGTTATTACTTGACTGAAACCATTAAGCTGCATTTTGAAGCGCTGAATTTAACCGATGAGGTCTATTACACCTACGTGAACAAGCATAATTACAATGCCCAGTATGAGCGCTACGGTGCAACTTATAAGTTGGGCATTACCTTTATGCAATTTTAATAATGAATTAAGTTTGCTGCTGTAATTTGTGTGATGGTTGTGATTAATCGATTTTTTATAATAATCACAGCTGTCACTTTTAATTTGAGAGTAAAGCTATGAATAAAAAATATTTTCCGCAAATCCTGGCGGTTGTTCTTGGGGTTTGTTCATTCTCTGTGATGGCGATTTCACCAGGCAATAAATTGCTTACTGCCAAGTTGAATGCAGACCTGGTTGCGCCGCTCCCGCTGCAAAAAAATCAGCAAGCAACGTATTTAACTCTGGGTGATAACAACCAAATTCATTGGCGTGCGGCAAGTGGTGAATCATTAGCGCAGTTAGATCAAGCCGCTGAGTTATTGGATTGGCGCTACCCGGTGACTGTGCAAGCGCAAGGCAAATCCATACCTGGTCTTATTGCCGCCACCGTGTTTTTACCGGAACAACAGCCGGGTTTGGTTGCATTAAACCCTGCGACAGGTGAGCTGAGTGAATTGCTGCGAGTGCCTACCCCCGCGTTTAAAATTGAAAATATTTGTTTGAGTCGCGCGGCGGGTGATAATTTGTCGCTGTATTTATTGGATGAGCGCGGCACTGCCGAGCATTGGTTAGTTATTGATGCCAATGGGAAGCCGGATGCAAAACTGTTGCGCCGAGTACCGATTGCGCCGAATAGCAAAGCCTGCGCCGTAGATGATGCACAGGATTTATTATTTATCGCCGAAGAAGGCGTGGGTATTTGGGCGCAGGGCGCGAGTGAGGAGTCATCGCCCGGTCGTATTGCGGTGGATATGCAGCAGCCGTTTGGAAAATTGCCGGGCAGTGTGGAATCGCTGGCGGTTATGCCTCAAGGTTTAGTCGCGGCGATTGCTGAGGAAAAACAGCTCGCGGTTTATTCCGTGCAACAGGGTAAATTTACGCAGCAGCAACAAATCGACTTACCGCAAACCGATGAACCGGAAGTGGTGAAGGCTGCGTATGTGGCTGAGCAAAAAAGCCTGGCGTTAATCGTAAACGATGAAAAAACCGGTAACCATTTACTGCAATTGCCGTGGAATCCGACAGCTCAACAATCACCCGCACATCCGATTGTGACCGTTACTGCTGATGTGCAAACCGAGTCGATGCTGCGTTTTGGCGATGCGGCAGATGACCCTGCGATTTGGGTCAATAAAAAGCGTCCGCAAAAAAGTTTGATACTCGGCACCAATAAACAACAGGGTTTATTTGTTTACGACTTGCAGGGCCGTGAGGTGCAGCATTTTAATACGGGCAAACTCAATAACGTCGATGTGCGTTACGGTGTGCGCCTAGGCAAAAAAGTAGTTGACCTAGCGGTGGCGACTAACCGCGATGATAATAGTTTGTCCATTTACACTATTGATTCACGCAGCGGTAAATTAGCCTTTTCTGGCAGTGTTGCGACCGACATGAAAGAAATCTATGGTTTTTGTATGTATCAAGCGCCTGCCAGTGCAGCGCAACCTGAAGGTGCACTCTATGCGATTCCCAACGATAAAAGTGGTGAGTTCCAGCAAATTCAATTGAGCGCCGCAGTGAGTGCTGTAGATAAAAATGTTGTGCAGTGGCAGGGGCAAGTCAAGCGCCGTTTTTCTGTAGAGAGCCAACCTGAGGGCTGTGTCGCCGACGATAAAAACCAACGTTTATTTGTAGGTGAGGAGGACGTTGCGCTCTGGACTATTGGTGCTGAACCCGACAGCGGAACTCGTTTGGAGAAAGTGCTTGGTGCCGGTGAAATTCTGGTCGCGGATATTGAAGGTGTCGGTGTTTATCAGGGCAAAAGCCAATCCTATTTGGTGATCTCCAGTCAGGGCAATAACAGTTTTGTGATTTTGGATGCAGCCGCACCTTACGCGTTGCGCGGCATTGTGCGCATCGCACTGGATGCCACTAAAAATATTGATGGTGTTTCTGAAACCGATGGCTTGGAAGTGAGCAGTATTGATTTTGGCGCTGCATTTCCAGAGGGTATGTTGGTAGTGCAAGACGGCCACAAGGTGATGCCGGAAGCACCGCAAAACTTTAAATATGTAAGTTGGGAAAAAATTCGTCGCGCATTAAATTTGCCTACAGAATAGTTAATGCGCGCCGATGTTTCGGGCAAGGGCTTTATTGGCCCTTGCGCGATTCGCGAATATAAAAACGTGCGTCTTTGGCGTGGCGATAGCAGTTGTCAAAATTTTCCACGGTTTGCATGGTGCGTGCACTGGTAATTAACCCTAAGGCTTTGCCGTAGCTGACCGTGCCACTAAAACCTTCTGCTTTGGCGATCGACAGTTCACTCCAGGCCGCATCCACCTCGCTGGCGCATGCAGTGCGATACTGGGTTTTGCCCGCGCAAGCAGAGAGCAACAGGGCAATAACAAGCAGGGCGCTGATTGAAGGTATTTTTACGGCTGGCATAGGTTGCTCCATCTAAGTGAACGGGATTGTTGTATCAATCAAGAACTTTGATTAAGACAAGGTGCTGAAGTTCCTATTCTCTACCGCGTGCTCGCGAATGCAAGCAGTCATTTGCGATTTCAGGCGTGCTGGATTTGCGTTGCACCGAGCAGCTGCTGATCAATAATCGCAATGGCCTGCTGCAGTACTTCATTGAACGGCGCACGCACATCAATATCCACCACATCTGTTTCATCAACCGGGCGCTCCAGGCTATCGAATTGGCTGCTGACCAGGCTCGGTGCCATAAAGTGCCCGGCGCGATTATCAACCCGCTGCTGGATGGTACTGATATCGCTGTGCAGAAACAAAAACAGGGTTTTGCGGCCCGCGTTGCGTAATTCCTCGCGATGCGCGCGTTTTAAGCCGGAGAAGGCGAGGGTGGCATGTTTGCCTTCGTTGGCGGCGGCGCTGAAGTAATCGCGCATGCGCATTACCCAGGGTAGGCGCATCGCATCGTCCAGCGGTAAGCCCTGGGCCATGCGGTCGCGCGCCTCCTGGCTGTGAAAGTCGTCACCGTCCAAATACGCGTAGCCATAGTGAGCTGCCAGCGCTTGGGCAAGGGTGGATTTACCACTGCCAGAAACACCCATCACAATAATCAGGCAGGTCTGGGCGTCAGGGTTGCTGGGTTGCGCTTGGCGGTGAGATTGCATCGCGATCTTCCTGGGATGGGTGTTGATAAGGCTGGGATACTAGCGGCTTGGCGCCTAATTAGCCATCAAATGATAGCGCAATCATTTTGATCGTGGTAGGGTATAAAAAAATAATCAATAACCAACCACTACATCCTGCCAAAAAGCATTAAAAACCATGAAAAAATCGAGAAAAGGCGGTTCTGACGGCAAAATTACTCTGGTCGATGTGGCGCTTGCTGCAGCGGTCAGCCCCATCACTGTGTCACGGGTTATCAATCAGCCGGATAAAGTGTCTGAGTCCGCCCGGCTCAAGGTGCAGAAGGCTATCGATGAGCTGGGTTATATCCCCAATCAGCATGCCAGCTCGCTTGCCTCTTCGCGCTCGGGCGTGATTGGCGTCGCCATTCCCTCGCTCAGCAACGTGGTCTTTACCGATGTATTGCGCGGTATTTATAAGGTGATGGGGGCGGCGGGTTATAAGGTCTTGTTGGTCGACACCCATTACTCGCCCCTCGAAGAAGAAAAAATGGTGCGCACTCTGCTCAGCCAATCGCCCGAAGGGCTAATCATTACCGGTGGCGACCAAACGCCCGCCTGCGACCAGTTGCTGCGTAAATCGCGTATCCCGCTGGTGCAAATCATGGAGCTGTTACCTAACCCCATAGATATGAATATCGGTTTTTCCCACTTCTTGGCGGGTACTGATGTGGTCGCACATTTGCTGGCCAAAGGCTGCAAGCGCATTGGTTTTATTGGTGCGCGTATGGATTCACGGGTGCAGCAGCGTATTCGCGGTTACACCCAGGCGCTCAGCCAGCAGGATCTATTTGAGGCCAGCCTGATCGCTACCTCGCCCGAACCCTCCTCCATCGCCTTGGGTGGCGCCTTGTTCAAGAGTTTGATGGCAGCCAACGAAGGCCGTATTGATGCCGTGTTTTGCGCGAACGATGATTTGGCACTGGGGGCATTATTTGAAGCCCAGCGCATGAATATTGCGGTGCCCAAACAATTGGCAATTTGTGGCTTTAACGATATTGAGGCCGCGGCTTACGTTAACCCCTCGCTCACCAGTGTGGCGGTGGGCCGTTACGAAATGGGTATTAAGGCTGCCGAATTGATTATTCAATCACTCAACAAGCAGCCGCCGGAGCACAAACAAATCGATATGGGTTACGCCATCAAACAGCGCGACTCTACTAATCGCCAAGCCTAATTTTCAACAATAATCAAAACCGGGACAGTCTATGACTACTTCAACAAATGATCGCTTGGCGCGGCTTTCGCTGCGCGAAAAAATGGGCTTTGCGCTGGGCGATTTGGGTTTTAATTTGTATTGGGCCAGTATCGCCTCGTTTTTAGCTGTGTTCTACACCGATGTATTTGGCATTCCCGCTGCGGCGGCTGGCACCATGTTTTTAGTGACCAAAATTATCGATGCGATTACCGATCCGATTATGGGCGCGGTGGCGGATCGCACCAAAACCCGTTGGGGAAAATTTCGCCCCTATTTAATTTTTGCCGGTGCACCCATGGCGGGCGCTGCGGTCATCACTTTTAGTACGCCAGAATTAAGTGATAGTGGGAAAATTATTTATGCCTACATCACTTACTCGTTGATGATGTTGTGTTACACCATTTTGAGCACACCCTACTCATCGCTTTCAGGAGTGATGACAGCGCATCCACAAGAGCGCAATACCCTGATCAGTTTTCGTTTTATCGCCGCGTTTGCGGGCACAACATTGGTGAATAAATTTACCTTACCGCTGGTGGATTATTTGGGGGCGGGCGATGAATCTTTAGGGTGGCAGCTCACCATGGCGCTCTATGGCCTGATTGCGGGTACCGCATTTGCAATTACTTTTTTTTCCACCCGCGAACGCATTGCGCCACCGCCGCAACAAAAAACCTCACCTTGGGGTGATATTAAAGATCTGCTCGATAATCGTCCCTGGTTGATTTTAATCGGGTTGGCCATTGTGATTATGATGACTATCACCCTGCGCGGCGGATCGAGTTACTACTATCTCAAATATTATTTGCTGCGCCCGGAATTAATTTCTGATTATTTATTTGTACAAGGTTTGGCGCTTGGTGTGGGCGCTGCCATCACGCCGCTGCTCACTAAATACGTTGATAAAACCAAATTATTAATGCTACTGATGGCGATTGTGGGCGTGCTTTCGATCACTATGTATTTTGTTCCGGCAGAGTATGTGTCGGTTATTTTTGTGCTGAATATTTTGATCAGTTTGGCGCTTGGCCCCAAGTCGCCGCTGGCCTGGTCAATGTATGCGGATTCTGCAGATTACACCGAATGGAAAACCGGGCGCCGCGCAACAGGCATGACATTTTCTGCTGCCACTTTTGCACAAAAATTGGGTGGTGCATTGGGCTCGGCGGTAATGTTGTGGGTGTTGGCAGGCATAGGCTATGTTGCTAAAGAAGCGCAGTCTGACGCTTCGCAAACCGGTATTGCATTATTGCAAACAGTTATCCCCGGTGTAATTGCATTGATCGCGGTAGCGGTTATTAGTTTTTATCCTTTAACCAACGCCATGCTCGCGCAAATCCAGTCCGATTTGAAAAACCGCGAAGTGCCGACTCCCTGATTATTCTCCCTTGTGCCGCACTGGTTTAGTACCGGATTGCGGCATTTTTTTTGCCCGCTTTTTTGTCCGTTATTTTGCCGGAGTGTGTTATGTCCAAACCATTATTGCAGCCCGCCCAGCAGGGGCAGCGCTATGAATTGTATTCCCCCACCGCGCTGCCACGCGCTGCCGGTTTTTTGTGGAATCAGCGCATGATGATTCAGGTTACCTGTCGCGGTTATGCGGTTGCCCAATTTATGCAGCCAGAGCCCGCGAAATATGCCTACGCACCAAATCTGGAAGCAAAAACATTTATGCAGCCAGAGCAACCCTATTACGCCCATCACCCCGGCCGTTTTTTTTATATCAAAGATGAAGAGACCGGTGAGATTTTTTCTGCGCCTTATGAACCGGTGCGCGCACCTTATGAAAATTTTGTATTTTCAGTGGGTAAAAGTGATTTGCGCTGGACTGTGCAAGCGTTGGGTATTGAAGTTGAACTCGGTTTGTCACTGCCTGTGGCAGATGTAGTTGAACTCTGGGATGTAAAAATCACTAATCGCTCTAAGCGTGCGCGCCGCATTAGTGTTTATCCCTATTTCCCGGTGGGTTATATGTCGTGGATGAATCAGTCAGCCGAGTATCGTGCAGACTTGGGCGGTATTGTCGCCAACTGCGTAACGCCTTATCAAAAAGTCGCGGATCATTTTAAAAATAAATTTTTCAAAGACAAAACGTTTTTCTTGCACGATCGAGCCCCCGTCGCCTGGGAGGCTAAACAAGAAACTTTTGAAGGCGAGGGCGGCTTGCACAATCCCTCTGCGCTGCAGGAAGATTTATTGCGTGGCGGCGATGCGCGCTATGAAACGCCAGCGGCGGTACTGCAATATCGTTTGGAATTGGCTGGATCAGCCCAACAGCAATACCGGTTTATGTTTGGTCCCGCATTTGATGATGCGGAAATACAGCAGTTGCGCGAAAAATATTTAAGTGCCGACGGTTTTGCGCAGGCACAGGCGAATTACGCTGACTATATCCAAAAAGGTAGTGGTTGCTTACAGATCGAAACTCCCGATGCCGAATTGGATAATTTTGTAAACCACTGGCTGCCGCGGCAGGTTTTTTATCACGGCGATGTCAATCGGTTAACGACCGATCCGCAAACGCGTAATTACTTGCAAGATAATATGGGCATGACCTTTATTAAACCGCAGGTTGCGCGCGCGGCATTTTTGCATGCGCTGAGTCAGCAAGAAATGTCGGGCGCAATGCCCGATGGCATTTTGTTGAGTGCGGAGGCTGAGTTGAAATATATCAACCAAATTCCCCATACAGATCACTGCGTATGGCTGCCGGTATGTTTAAAAACCTACCTTGATGAAACTAATGACTATGCGCTTTTGCGGGAAATGGTCGCAGGTCATGACGGCAAAACCTTGTCGGTATTTGAGCGGATTAGCAATGCAATGCGCTGGTTATTACAGGCGCGAGATCAGCGCGGTTTAAGTTTTATCGCCCAGGGTGATTGGTGCGACCCCATGAATATGGTGGGTTACAAAGGTAAAGGCGTTTCCGGCTGGCTTTCGGTTGCCACCGCTTACGCATTGAATTTGTGGGCGGATGTTTGCGCAAAACTTGCGGAGGAAAATTTGCAGCAGGAGTTTCGTGCGGGTGCGCAGGAAATTAATGTGGCCGTGAATAAATACTTGTGGGATGGCAATTGGTTTGGACGCGGTATTACCGATGATGATGTGGTGTTTGGTGTTAGCAAGGATCAGGAGGGGCGCATCTTTTTGAATCCTCAAAGCTGGGCGATTTTAGGGGGTGCGGCAAGTGCGGAGCAGCGTGAAAAAATGATCGCCGCCGTAGAGCAGCAATTGGAAACACCTTACGGTGTTGCCATGCTTGCCCCTGCTTATACCGCCATGCGCGATGACGTAGGGCGTGTGACCCAAAAACACCCCGGCTCAGCGGAAAATGGTTCTGTTTATAATCATGCGGCGGTGTTTTATATTTTCAGTTTGTTTGGCATCGGGGAGCGGGATCGCGCTTATAAATTGCTGCGCCAAATGATTCCCGGCCCAAGCGAGGCAGATTATCTCCAGCGCGGTCAGTTGCCGGTGTATATCCCGAATTATTATCGTGGCGCTTATCATCAGTATCCACGCACGGCAGGGCGATCATCGCAATTATTTAATACCGGCACTGTGTCCTGGGTTTACCGCTGTCTGGTAGAAGGCGTATTCGGTTTGCAAGGCTGCGATGAAGGCTTGCGTGTTGCGCCGCAATTACCGTCCGCTTGGAGTCAGGTCAAAGCGGTGCGTCAATTTCGCGGTGCGACTTTCCATGTAGCGATTGCACGCGGTGCAACCGACAAAATTCTGCTGAGCTGCAATGGTGAGTTGTTGGCCGATAATTGCGTGCGGAATATTCAGGCGGGCCAGGTTTATTTATTGAATGTCGTCGTGCCGATGGTTTAGTGCAAAATTAATCTGGTTGTAAAAAACAAAAAAGGCGTGTTTCTCACACGCCTTTTTTTATTAATGGTAATTTTGGATTGTTCATTGGTTTAAAAATCAAAAATCTCACTCAAAATGGATTTTTTCCGCGGCTTGCCGTAGCTGTCATACCCAGAACTTTTATGGTGGGCGCCATAGTGTGGGCGATGGTCAATATGCTGGCGATCGTCGCGCCGCTCTTGGGGGCGGTAGTCGCGTTCCGGTTCCCGATACTGCTCACGTTGCGGTGTCGCTTGTGGTGCGGGTGCTGCATCGGCCTGCGCGCGTTCAATCAGTTTGTCCAGCTCGCCGCGATCTAACCAAACGCCGCGACACTTCGGGCAATAATCAATCTCAATGCCGTTGCGATCTGCAATAAGCAGGTGAGGGCGATCAGGGGATTCACTGCAACTTGGGTTTGGGCAATACATGTTCTGATTCTCCGGTGTTTGCGCGTAAGTTAAATACGTAACGACCGGGCACGCGAAACCTTTGTCATTACGACAAAGGTCTCGTTCACAGTTGCTATGCAACTGCCTGTGGCGCCGGAGCTACTGGCTCGTGATGACGACATCCACAGCGGGAACTACTCCCCTTCGGTAGGTGAATTCTTTAGTAACACACCGGCGCTGTCAACTTGCTTCGGTTTTTTTAGTTTTCTTTACGGTTTTTGCTGCTGTTTCTGCGGCGGCAGGTTCTGCTGCTTTGGTTTTGGGGGCTTTGGGTTTGCTGACTTTTGCTGGTGCTGCAGCTTGACGGGCTTTAACAATTGAAAGGTATTTGATCCAGGCTTGTTCAATGGGGCTTTTGGGGACGCTTTGATTGGCAACAACTTTGAGGATATGCAGATCGTCGGTGGTGGGGTCGGACACCTCTTCTTGGGTTATCGCATTAATAAGTGCGCCGTGTTTGCGCACCAGGCGCGCTTGAATGTCAGATAATCCGCCCTTTTCAAATCCTTCGGGGAAATTCACTGCATCCTGAAAGGTTTGTTTCAGATAGTGTTCGCGTGGCAGCATAGGTTATCTCCATTATTAGTATGTGCACTTTGGTGGCAAGGCTGTTGTCAGTGGTACATCTTTTTTTGGGATGACCGGCTGTAATCAGTTATTGCCCCATAAGTCCGTTCGTGTGGCGCCGGACTCTTGTTCCGGTGAAAAGTTGCTGCCGAAGATAATCTGTTTTTATTGCAGTGTATAGAGTCAGTCGGGTGCTTTGTGTGCAATACGAGAAGCGTTTGAGCAAACGGCGGGCATAAAAAAACCGGCCTTAGCCGGTTTTTTTATGCATTAAATCAAAACAAATAATTAGGCAGCAGCCAATGCTTTGATTTTTGCATTCAAGCGGCTCTTATGACGAGCAGCTTTGTTTTTGTGGATCAGACCTTTATCGGCGATACGGTCGATCACGGCAACTGCTGATACATAAGCGGCGGTAGCTGCTTCTTTATCACCAGTTTGGATAGCGCTCAGCACTTTCTTGAGGTAAGTACGCCCCATAGAGCGCATGCTTGCGTTGTGCTTGCGAGCTTTTTCATTTTGACGCGCGCGTTTTTTGGCTTGGGGTGAGTTTGCCACCTTAGTGCTCCTATATATAAATTCTGGATAAAACTATCGAAAAAGGGTCTAAATTCAAGGACGCGACATTATGCCGTGTTCGGTCGGTTTGTCAACCAAACATATGGTTTTTTGTTCAAACTCCTGCGCCTATTGTGGTGCGTTGGTGGTGCAAGTAGTCATCAAGGGTGCTGAGCCGCTCGGGGGTTCCTACGTCGCTCCAGTGACCATTGTACACTTCGCCAGTCAATTGCCCTGCGTTTATCGCGTGACGAAATACTTCAACCAGAGGGAATTTCTGCCGCTTGAGCGGGTAGTCATCGATGAGAGAAGGGTGAAGCAGGCTTATACCACCAAACGTAAAGCGATGCGGCGCGTTTTTTTCCGGGTCATCAAGCAGCTTGCCCTTATCGGCGAGCGCAAAGTCACCATGCGGATGAAAATCCGGGTTAGGCACTAATAGCAGGTGGCCTTTATTGTCGTTGCGCGCGAGGGCGCGCCCGACGAAATCGCTCAATTCAATATCACACCACACATCACCGTTAACCAGTAGAAAAGGTTCCCTACCTAATAGCTGACTGGCGTGCACTATGGCGCCGCCGGTCTCCAGTGGTTCGGGTTCGGCTGAGTAGTGAATGTTCAAGCCAAATCCACTGCCATCCCCCAGGTGATGGCGGATTTTGTCGCCCAGATAGGCGAGGTTGATGATGACCTCGCGAATACCTGCGCGTTGCAGGTTGAGTAGGTGATATTCGATCAGCGGTTTTCCGCCTGCCCGCAGGAGCGGTTTGGGGGTGTGGTCGGTGAGTGGGCGCATACGATTGCCAAGGCCTGCCGCAAGAATCATGGCTTTCATGTGCGGTCTCCTGCAGTTTGGTAGTCGCAATACCAGTCTTGAGTGGTTGCAATGGGCAAAAGTGTGGTTTTAAACCAATCGGCAAAAGGGCGGAGTTCAGTGTAGGCTTCAGCTACCTCCAAGGTGTAGCGAATGACTAGTGGTAGATCCTGTAGATAGCCAGCTTTGCCGTCGCGCAGATTCAGTCGCGCAAATATACCCAGTACCTTGATGTGACGCTGCAGGCCTAGCCAGTTAAACCAGCGCATAAATTCCGCTTCGCTAATGTGTTGATTGATGAGTCCACGGGCAATCGCTTGTTGGCGATAATCCAGTGCCCAGGTTGTTACTTTGTGTGTTGGCCAGCGCAGATAACAATCGCGCAAGAGCGACACCAGATCGTAGGTAATGCCACCCCAGAGTGCGCCTTGGAAATCTATTACCCCCAATTCGCCATTCGCACAGAGGATCAGGTTGCGCGAGTGGAAATCGCGGTGCACAAAGCTCTGCGGTTGGTTAAGGGCGATAGCTTCCAGTTGGTTAAACGTGTTATCCAGCAGTGCGAGCTCTTCGGGTGTCAGTGAGTAATCCAGCAGTTGGCCGACAAACCACTCGCTGAAAATCTCCAGTTCGCGCCGCAACAGGGCCCGGTCATAGCGTGGAATCAGTAAGGGATCATCAGTGCTTTGTTGCAATTTGAGCAGGTTTTGCATTGCCAGTTGGTAGAGTCCATCTGCATTTTGGGAATCAACAATCTTGAAGAGCAGTTGATCGCCAAAATCTTCCACCAGCAAAAAACCTTGGTTTGTATCGGTAGCAATAATGCGCGGGCTGCGTACGGCTTGCTGGGCAATAAACATTGCTATGGCGATAAACTGATTGCTGTCTTCCGTGGTGGGCGGGGCGTCCACGGCAAGAAGGTTTGGGCCTTGATTGAAACGAAAGTAGTGACGAAATCCTGCATCGCTACCGAGGCTGCGCAGTTCGACGGAGGTATTTTTGTCTGCAATTTGTTCAGCTACCCACTCTGCCAGCGCACGGGTGCGGGAATCTTGTTGCAAATTGGCTGTCTGTGGCGAGTCAGTCTTTATATTGTGTGATGACATGTAGTATCCGCATTGGATAAATGTGAGCGAGCCTCTCCCTCGGGGGGCTTGGAATTGACTGAATTCTACCCCACTCGGGTGATTTCCCCCAATTCATTCCCTGTACAGCGGCTTTACAGTAGAATCGCTGCAATTTTTTAGGTGACAGAAAGCAGTGTCACGTATATGAGACCGCGGTTAATGGCTCCAACCCAGAATTACCCCACACAGAAATTGCACAGTCCCTTCTCCCGCTCCCGCTTGGCACTCCTTGTGGCGGCGCAGTGTGCTGGTGCTCTCCTGTCCTTGGCGCCTTTAGCCTATGCACAGGATGAGGTGGCAGTTGTTGATGCAGCAGCTGTAAAGCCAGACCCCAATCAGCAGTTGCGCGAATTGGATTGGGTGCCGCTGGAAGAGTTGACGGCGGAGCAGCGAGCACTGATCCCTGCTGCCTGCTGTGGTGCTTATATAGCTCCCGCACGCGATGATGCAGAGTCAGAGCTTGACCCTGAGAAGGCCAGTATTTTTGGTACGGCAGATTATTCTGAATCCGAAAAGCAGACCAAATTTATCATGCGCGACAATGTTCGCCTGACTCAAGGGCGTCGCTCTTTTTATGCCGATACATTTACCTTTGACAAGGTGAGCCGGGAGGCCGAGCTGGATGGCAACATTCAGGTGCGCGAACCGGGTTTGCTGTTGCGTGCGGATAGCGCTTATGTCGATACGCAAAGCGGCAATGCCCGTCTCGATAATGCGCGTTTTGTAATGTATGAAACGCGAGTACGTGGGCGAGCTGAAAGCTTGGAGAAGTTTGGCGATAAAATTATCAGCCTGGATCAGGGAACCTTCACCAGTTGTGAGCCGGGCGACAATACCTGGTTGATTGAAGGGTCCAATATCACCCTGCACAACGATAAGCATTATGGCACTGCACGCCATATGCGTTTGAAAGTCAAAGATATCCCCATTGCCTACGCCCCGTATTTTCGCTTCCCGATTGGTCCAGATCGTCTTACCGGGTTTCTGTTTCCGTCTGTCGGCTTTGATACCAGTGATGGGATTGATGAGTTCTCTGCCCCTTTTTATTGGAATATTGCCCCCAACTACGACGCCACATTTACGCCTCGTTACCTGGCAGATCACGGCTACATGCTGTTGAGCGAATTCCGTCACAAGTCGGTGTATTTTGATACTGAATTGAGCGGCAGCTCCCTGGGCAATGATCGTGGTGGATTCAGCGAGCGCTTACAGGATCAAATTGAGGCGGGTGAAATCAGTGAGGCGCAAGCCTACCCTTACAAAGGAAAGGATCGCTGGCAATACAGCCTGGTTCAGACCGGCGGGCGCAATCAGCGCTGGTCAACGCTCGTTGATTACACTGAAGTGAGTGACACAGATTACCTGCGCGATGTCGATCGGGGATCAGTCGATCTCAATCGCCAGGCCTACATTCGTCAGAGTGCTGCCGCAGGTTATCGTACCGATAATTGGCGCTTGGACGGCAAAATCGAGGAATTCCGGCTCCTGACTGATCGTCAGTTGCCCTATCGCGAGCTGCCGCGCTTGTCGGCGGATGGTAACTACCGCTTTGACGACTGGGTTGTTGGGTTGGAGAACGAGTATGTTAACTTCTCAATGAACCGTTATTTCAGTGATGATCCTGCCAATGCGTCGAAGCTAGGGGATTTGATTGTCGGTGAGCGTCTGCGTACCAACTACAGTCTTCATTGGGATAAAAAATACACTGCCGGTTATATCAAGCCTGGCGCAGGAGTGAAAACGCTGGCCTATCACCTGGACGCCGGCAATATGCGCGCTGATGCCGAGACTGAGCAGCAATTTGCCGCCCCTCAAGGCTCCCTCGATATGGGGTTGTTTTTTGAGCGCGACACCAATCTCTTTGCAGAAGACTTTACCCAAACGCTTGAGCCTCGCGCCTACTATCTCTACCGCGACTACGAAGACCAGTCTTCGCTCTATCGTTTGACCTCTGATACGAGTTACGTGAACTTCGATACCTCGGATATAGTGTTTACCTACAACCAGCTGTTTCGCGACACTCGCTTCTCCGGTGGTGATCGCATTGATGATGCAAATCACCTTACGCTGGGGGTGACCAGTCGTTTTGTAGAATCTACTACCGGGGTAGAGCGGCTGCGTATGAGTGTTGGTCAAATCACCTATTTTGATGATCGCCGCGTGGGAATACTCGATAAACCGGATGACTATGCGAATACCCGCACCAGCTCTGCTATTGCGGGTGAGCTAAGCGCGCAGCTTGGCGATCACTTTCGTTTGACCAATGATGTGCTCTACGATCATCAAAGTGAAAAACTCAGTGCGCTCAGCAGCAGCTTGCATTACATGGATGATCGCTATCGGATTTTTAACCTTGGCTATCGTTACAATCGCGATCCAGTATCCCTGAGTCCACTCGATACCAGCTCATCTATTGGTAAAACCCGCAATCAATTGGATGTCACCACTCTCTGGCCGGTCAGCAACCAATGGGCGGTTATTGCCCGTACCAACTACGATTTTACGTACAATGCGGAACTCGACACCTTTGCCGGGCTCGAATATACCGATTGTTGTTATCGGGTTCGCATTCTGGCGCGCCAGTGGGTGGATTTTGATTTCAGCGAAAACTTTATGGAAAACCTCAAGAGCAATGACTACGACCGCGGCATCTTCTTTGAAGTGCAGTTGCGTGGTTTTGGCACCTTGAGTCAGCGTATTAGTAACCTGCTCGACAATGCCATGTACGGCTATGGCGAGCGTGAAGCATCTTTACAATAAAACAGTGATTGAATTATGAGTAAGCGTCAAAACCCTCTGGGCTGGAAAGTAGTACTGGGTGGCCTCTTATTGATTGGCAGCCAGCTCGGCATGGCACAAAACGGTGCTGTATCACTGGATCGTGTGGTAGCAATTGTCGATAAAGATGTTGTGCTGGAAAGTGAACTGAATGCCCGCAAAGTGTCAATCATGGAGCGGCTGCGTGGCCAGTATCAACAGCTACCGCCGGAAGATGTGCTCAATAAACAAATTCTGGAGCAGTTGATTATTGAGCGCATTGAGCTAGGCATGGCCGAGCGCTATGAGATCACCATTGAAGAATCTGAAATCGATCAGGCGATTGGCCGTGTGCTGCAAAAAAACCAGATCACATTGGCGCAACTGGAGGCCGATTTACAGCGTCAGGGTTTGAATCTGGATGGTTTGCGCAAGCAGATGCGCAATGAGTTGACCATCAATAATTTGCAGCAGGGTGTTGTTAATAGCCGCATTAAAATCACCGAGCAGGATATCAATAACTTCCTGGCCTCCAGTGATGGGAAATATGCCACCTCACCCGACTATCATATAGGCCACATTTTAATTGCGGTATCGAGCAGCGCCGATGCCGACGCGATTGCGGAAGCGGAAAAACAAGCTAACGATATCTACCAGAAACTGTTGAATGGCAGTGACTTTGCACAAATGGCAATCAGTTTCTCCAATGATCAGGCCGCCTTGCAAGGTGGTGATATCGGTTGGCGCAAGCTCGCTCAGCTACCGGAGTTGTTTGGCAATCAAATGCTTGGTTTGGCTGAAGGGCAGGTGTCCAAACCATTCCGCAGTGGTGCAGGTTTTCATATCCTGAAAAATATTGAGCAGCGTGGTGGTGGCGAGCAGTTGGTTGAACAGACCCATGCGCGCCACATTCTGGTTAAAACCTCTGAAATTATGGATGACGCCCAAGCGCGCCAAAAGTTGTTGGACTTGAAGTCGCGTATTGAAAAAGGCGAGGATTTTGCGAAGCTGGCGCGGGAAAATTCAGAGGATACCGGTTCGATGTTGAGTGGTGGCGATCTCGGCTGGTCCATGCCCGGAATGTTTGTGGCTGAATTTGAAGAGGCGATGAAGAATACGCCAATCAACGGTATTAGCCGCCCATTCAAAAGCCAATTCGGTTGGCACATACTGCAAGTATTGGAGCGCCGCAAAGAAGATATGAGCGATAAGATGAAGCGCAACCAGGCTGCAAACGTTTTGCGTGCGCGTCGTTTTGATGAAGAGTTCCAGCTTTGGTTGACCCAAATTCGCGAAGAGGCTTACGTCGAAATCAAGCTCTAAGCGAGTGCGCCGCCTGAGCGGTGCATCGGCAATAAGCGCGGCTAAAAATGGGATTGCACACTGCAATTTTGTTTTTGGCCGCTGTGCTTTTTGAGCAATCATTTTTTGTTGTGCATTATTTTTCACCCGACTTCTTCAGGCACTGATATTTATGACCAGCTGTTTTCGTATCGCACTTACTCCCGGTGAACCGGCGGGCATAGGCCCGGATTTGGTAATCGCTCTCGCGCAGGAACCGCAGGATTATGAAATTGTAGTTATTGCCGATCCCCAGCTGCTGCAGGCGCGTGCGGCTCAATTAGGTATGCCGCTGCGGTTGCGTATTATCGATCTGCAGGATGTCCCACGTCCAAGTGTTGCCGGGGAGCTGGCAGTATTGCCAATCGCTCTGGCGGAGCCCGCTGAGCCCGGCAAGCTGAAGGTGTGCAATGCGCCCTATATTTTACAAACACTGGATGCGGCGATTAACGGTTGTCTCGCAGGGGATTTTGCCGCGCTGGTAACCGGCCCGGTGCAAAAAAGTGTGATCAATGATGCGGGTATTCCATTCAGTGGTCACACTGAATATCTCGCCGATAAAACCCATACCGCGAAAGTCGTCATGATGTTGGCAACCGAGGGGTTGCGCGTGGCACTGGCAACAACCCATTTGCCGCTCAAAGATGTTGCCGCTGCAATTACCCGTGATGAACTCACACAGGTGACGGAAATTCTGCAGCGCGATTTACAGTTGCAATTTGGCATAGCGCAGCCGCGCATTTTGGTTTGCGGTTTAAACCCCCATGCGGGCGAGGGCGGTCATTTGGGGCGCGAAGAAATTGAGGTGATTGAACCGGTGCTGGAGCAGCTGCGCGCACGCGGTATGAACCTGATTGGCCCGCTGCCCGCCGACACTTTATTTACGCCCAAATATTTGGACAAGGCCGACGCGGTGCTCGCCATGTATCACGATCAAGGGTTGCCCGTATTAAAATATAAAGGTTTTGGTCAGGCGGTGAATGTCACGCTCGGCCTGCCGATCATTCGCACCTCAGTCGATCACGGCACCGCGTTGGATCTGGCCGGTACCGGCAAAGCTGATTTAGGCAGCTTGCGCACCGCGCTGGCTTACGCCATGGCAATGGTACAAGCAAAAACACGCGCTAATTTATTGGAACAAATTTCATGAGCAAAAATGTTATTCAGGAATCCCAACACAAAGCGCGCAAACGTTTTGGTCAAAACTTTTTGATTGATCACGGTATTATTCGCGACATAGTTCGTTCAGTGCACCCGCAAAAAACAGATCAAATTGTCGAAATCGGTCCAGGTAAAGGCGCGATTACCCAATTGCTTGCTGATAGCTGCGACAATCTCAGTGTGATTGAACTGGATCGCGATTTGGTTCCCTGGTTAAAAGTAAAGTTTGAACATCATCCCAACTTTCAATTGTTTCAGGCCGATGCGCTGCAGTTTGATTTTAATCAGTTAATTAAAAACGAACAGCCTCTGCGCATTGTGGGCAACTTGCCCTATAACATTTCCACGCCATTAATTTTTCACCTGCTGACTTACGCCAATAAAGTGCAAGACATGCACTTTATGCTGCAAAAAGAAGTCGTAAAACGGATGGCTGCACAACCGGGCGATGGCGCCTATGGCCGTTTGGGAATTATGGTGCAATATTATTGTGCGGTAGAAGATTTATTTGATGTGCCGCCTACCTCGTTTGACCCAGCGCCAAAAGTGGATTCGGCGATCGTGCGCCTTACTCCTTATGCACAATTACCCTATGTTGCAAACAATATAAAAAGTTTGGAAACATTGGTGAACGTTGCATTCCAGCAGCGCCGTAAAACCTTGCGCAATTCGCTTAAACAATTATTAAGCGCTGAGCAAATGGAGTCGCTACCGGTTGATCTTGGCCTGCGTCCAGAGGAAATCAGCTTGCCCGAATATGTGGCGATGAGCAATTTATTGGGCGAGCTTTCGTTAAATTCTGCGGTCATCAGCAGTGGTGATAAATAAAATGTGTGCGATCCAGGTATCAGTAAAAACAACTTATATTAATGCCCAGTCGGAGCCCTTGGCGCATCGTTACGTCTACGCTTATACCATCACCATCGCCAATCAAGGCGATGTGCCTGCGCAGTTAATTAGCCGCCATTGGCTAATTACTGATGCAAATGACAAGCGGCAAGAAGTGCAAGGCATAGGTGTGGTAGGGGAGCAGCCGCATATTAAACCCGGTGACAGCTATACTTACACCAGTGGTGTTATTCTTGAAACCGAAACGGGTATTATGCAGGGGAGTTATCAAATGCGCGCTGAAGACGGCTCGCTGTTTGATGCTGACATTCCCGCTTTTGCCCTTGTGCCTCCCCATGCGATTCACTGATAAATAAATTTATGGCTACCTATGCAATTGGCGATATTCAAGGTTGCCTTGAACCGCTGCAATGTCTGTTAAAAAAGATTAATTTTAATCCCGCTAAAGATAAATTATGGCTTGCTGGTGATGTAATTAATCGCGGGCCAGACTCACTGGCGACATTGCGTTTGTTATACAAATTGCGCGACTCCATTACGTTGGTATTGGGTAATCACGATTTACATTTTATTGCGGTCTACTACGGCCTGCGGAAAGCAGGTAAAAACGATACGCTCGAACCGCTGTTGCTCGCACCTGATCGCGCCGATTTAATTTATTGGTTGCGCCAACAAAAGTTAGTGCATCACGATGCACAATTAAATTTCACCATGGTTCACGCAGGTATACCACCGCAATGGTCATTGGACGATGCGCTGGCGCGCGCCAGCGAAGTGGAAACCGTGTTACAGAGTAATTCGCCTGAACTGCTTCTGGAAAATATGTATGGTAACTCCCCGGCGCGCTGGAGTGATGAGCTGCAAGGCGCCGAACGGTTACGTGTCATTACCAACTATTTTACCCGTATGCGCTTTTGCTCTGCACAAGGTGAGCTTGAGTTGGAAACTAAAGAAAGTGCCGATGCAGCGCCAACCGGTTTTGCCCCCTGGTTTTCTCTCTCTGGGCGTAAAATGCGCAACCATAAAATTATTTTTGGACATTGGGCTGCGCTTGAAGGGCAAGCAAATACCAAAAATATTTACGCCTTGGATACCGGCTGTGTGTGGGGCGGGGAGTTAACGGCTTTGCGCTTGGAAGATGAAGTGTTATTTTCCTGTAATTGCTTGGCGTAGATGTATATTTTTTGTCCGTTATAAAAAATATATGAATTTATCCCGCTCTGTAAAAAGTTGTTCCATTCAGTTTTGATTCAATTTTCTATCGCTAGTATGAAACCGTGCATCAATGCAGATGCCGTTGTAATTCTTCGAGGATAGATTATGAAAATTAAATTGCTTCCCGCTATTATCGCTGCTGCTGGTTTTTTAAGCGCCCCCTTTGCACTTGCTGCAACCTATCAAAGTGAATTGTCTGCTGCATATGACGATGTTGATTATGAGGATTCAGATGCAGACGGTCGTGTTATTGGGATCGAAGGAAAATATTATTTTGCCCCGGTAGATACTTCTAATCATCCGCTTGCCGAAGCAGCATTTATCGAAAAATCAAGCAATGTGTATGCTCAGCTTGCTACTGAAGAAGTTAAGTTTGCAGGGCAAAAAGCTGATTTTTATGGGCGTTTAATTGGTGTTGATTTTTACATCCCTAATTCTCTGTTTTTCCTCGGTGCCGGAGTACAAGAATTTAAATCCAAAGTGCCCGCTGTTGTAGGTCAATCATCTGATTGGGAATCAAATTGGTTTATAAAAGCGGGTGTCGCGCCTGTCACCGGTTTATTGGTGTGGTCTGAATTTGTTGAAGATGTTGATGTGTCGGAAGAGTGGAATATTAACGGTAAGTATGTATTGCCGCTTTCGGGTGAGCAGGCATTAAATGTAGAGGCCAGTTACGAAAAATCCAAACTGGGTTTCACTGACGATACTATCACTATGGCTGCAGATTATTACATAGATCGCAACCTGAGTATCGGCACCGGATTTGTTAATACCTCTTACACTGCGGTGAGTGGCGCAGAGACGGATTACTTTGTGCGTGCGCGTAATTTCTTCACCGACAAGGCTAGCCTGGAGCTCAGCTATGTGGATGGTGAAGTCGAGAATAGTTTAATGGTCGGCGGAACCATTCGTTTCTAGTGTTCTCTTTTAGTGAGGGTTGCTAGTAGCATTCGCTTTCTTAGTCGTCTGTTACACCAAAAGCCAGTTCAGTTTTGAACTGGCTTTTTTGTTATATAAATACATTTTTTAAATGCATTTTTTGTTTTTATCTTTACCCTTGCGTTTTAAGTCGATGGGTTTATAGTTAATCCGTCGGGTAGTGTTTTGTTCTCAGCATTTTTTCAGCTTAGAGTTAGGTTTACCCGCGTGGTCGTGGAATTAAGGTGTCCGGTTGTTAGTTCTGGTACGTCCTGTGTTCTGGCTGTGTCGTTAGAGCCTTCGGTTAGCAGTCGCTTCCGTCAGTCTCTGCCCCCGTTTTTGCCAGTTGGCTTTTCTGTTGTCAGGTCGCGCCTGTTTTGGGATAAGAACACCTGATTCCTCTGTTGAGTCGAAACTCAACGCCTGAAAAAGTAATAGCTATTGTTCGTGGCCCGTCTGCGAAACCAGTATTTCCGGCATTTATAAGCTGGACGTTATTGCTCAAACATTATTTCTTAGTCGCCTGTAATAAAAACGATAACCCATGGGATAAAGGAGTTGTGCAGTGAAATATTGTTTATCCAGTCTGCGCTATTTTTACATGCACTCTGCTCGCTATGCCTTGGCCATTTTTTTATTGGCTTGCATTAACCCTCTGTTGGCAGAGGATGCAAAATACAACATGACACGCGGTGTTACCGACATCAGTGGTCAGGTTTACGATTTGCACATGATCATTTTTTATATTTGTTGTGCCATCGCAGCCATAGTGTTTGGATTGATGTTTTGGTCCATTTTGCATCATCGCAAAGCCAAGGGCGCCACTCCCGCGCAATTCCACGGCAGCTTAAAAATCGAAATTATTTGGACCGCCATACCGGTAGTAATTTTGGTGGCTATGGCGATCCCGGCGAGCAAAACGTTAATCGCTATGGAGGATGCCTCCGAAGCCGATATCACCGTATTGATCACCGGCTCACAATGGAAATGGCACTACAAATATCTCGATTACCCTATAGAGTTTTATTCCCTGCTCGCGACACCGCGCGACGCTATTAATAATCAAGCCGAAAAAACCGATCTTTATCTGCGCGATGTGGATAAGCCCTTGGTGTTGCCAACCGGCAAAAAAATTCGTTTTCTGGTTACTGCGGATGACGTAATTCACTCCTGGTGGGTGCCTGCATTTGCCGTGAAAAAAGATGCCAACCCCGGGTTTATCAACGAGACATGGACCAAGGTGGATAAGCCAGGCATTTATCGCGGGCAGTGTGCAGAGTTGTGCGGAAAAGACCACGCGTTTATGCCCGTTGTTGTTGATGTGCGCAGCCCGGAGGATTTTGATCTGTGGGTGGCGCAGGAGTTGGAGCGTCAGGCACAAGAAAAGGCCGCAGAGGCAGCGCGCGGAAATATGACAATGGATGAGCTAATGGCACAAGGGCAAAAAATCTATGAAACCCATTGTGCCGCTTGTCATCAAATTTCCGGTGAAGGTTTGCCCGGTGTCATTCCCGCACTCAAAGGTAGTGTGATGGCAACAACCGATATTCCCGCACATATTCAAATTGTCGTGAACGGTAAAGCCGGTACCGCCATGCAAGCTTATGGTAAGCAATTAACCAATAGCGAATTGGCGGCGGTTATTACTTACGAGCGCAATGCGTGGGGTAATAATACCGGTGAGTTGGTGCAAGCTGCCGATGTCGCCGCAGTTAAGGGAGGAGAATAATAATGAGCACCGAAAATAGCAGCGAATTGGGTAGTGAATTAGATCATCACCAGAGCGATGATCATCATGCGCATGACCACAAGCCACACGGCATCACCCGCTGGTTGTTTACGACTAACCATAAAGATATTGGCACGCTTTATTTGTTGTTCTCGCTGCTAATGCTGTTTACCGGCGGCATTTTGGCAATGATGATTCGCGCCGAATTATTTCAACCGGGTTTGCAATTTGTTGATCCACATTTTTTTAACCAGCTCACCACAGTACATGGTTTGGTGATGGTGTTTGGTGCAGTTATGCCTGCATTTGTCGGTTTGGCGAATTGGATGATTCCGCTCATGATTGGCGCGCCCGATATGGCGTTGCCGCGTATGAATAACTGGAGTTTCTGGATCTTACCTTTTGCCTTTACGATTTTACTTTCTACCTTTTTTATGGAGGGGGGCGCACCGGCAGCGGGCTGGACTTTTTACGCACCACTCTCCACTACTTACAGTAGCGATAGCACCGCATTTTTTGTGTTTTCAGTTCACCTGATGGGGATATCTTCCATCATGGGAGCGATGAATGTGATAGTCACTATTTTTAATATGCGCGCACCAGGCATGAAGTGGATGAAATTGCCGCTGTTTGTATGGACTTGGTTAATCACCGCATTTTTATTAATTGCTGTGATGCCGGTACTGGCGGGTGTGGTCACCATGGTGCTTACCGATAAATATTTTGGCACCAGTTTTTTTGATGCGGCGGGCGGCGGTGACCCGGTTATGTTTCAGCATATTTTTTGGTTCTTTGGGCACCCGGAAGTTTACATCATGATTCTGCCCGCCTTCGGGATTGTCTCCAGCATTATTCCAACCTTCGCGCGTAAACCCTTGTTTGGTTATGAATCCATGGTGATTGCCACCGCAAGTATTGCGTTCTTGTCGTTTATTGTATGGGCGCATCATATGTTTACGACTGGCATGCCGGTAGCGGCTGAATTATTTTTTATGTACGCGACCATGCTGATTGCAGTTCCAACCGGCGTGAAAGTATTTAATTGGGTAGCCACTATGTGGCGCGGCTCGATGACGTTTGAAGTGCCGATGATGTTTGCCTTGGCATTTATTGTGTTATTCACCATTGGCGGTTTATCCGGCTTGATGCTCGCGATAGTGCCCGCCGATTTTCAATACCACGATACCTATTTTGTGGTGGCACATTTTCATTATGTGCTGGTGACGGGCGCTGTGTTTGGCATTATCTCCGGTGTTTATTACTGGATACCCAAGTGGACGGGAGTAATGTACAGCGAAAAAATTGGCCAGTTTCATTTTTGGTGTTCAATTGTTTCCGTCAACATGTTGTTCTTCCCTATGCATTTTGTCGGCTTGGCGGGAATGCCCCGGCGCATTCCTGATTATGCGTTGCAGTTTGCAGATATGAATGCGTTTATCAGCATTGGTGGATTGTTGTTTGGTTTGTCACAACTTATTTTTGTGTGGATGGTGGTTCGCTGCATGCGCAGAAAAGGTAAAAAGGCAAGTAGCCAAGTATGGGAAGGTGCTCAGGGTTTGGAATGGGAAATTCCGTCGCCCGCCCCTTATCACACGTTTCAAACACCACCTCATGTGAAATAGCAGGTTGTGAATGGTTGATTGTTTTGCCTAATTGGTTTTCACACAGAGTCCGGAGGGCGCATGGTTTCGCACAGAACATTAATGCGCAAATTAATACTTATTTGTATTGCGATGTTTGCCTTCGGTTATGCCTTGGTTCCGCTCTACGATGTGTTTTGCGAAATTACCGGTATTAATGGCAAAACCAGCAATCAACCTGCAACTACCAGAGCCAAGGTTGATGAGTCGCGTGCGATTAAAGTGGAATTTTTGGCTAATCGCGATAGTTCTATTCCCTGGGGTTTCTCGCCGGAAATGACGGATATAAGCCTTCACCCCGGGCAGATAAAAGTAGTGAATTTTATTGTGGAAAATCCAACCGATGAAGCAATGGTAGGGCGCGCCGTGCCATCAGTCTCGCCCGGTGAAGCCGCCAAATACTTTATAAAAATTGAATGCTTTTGTTTTACCGAGCAACCATTGGATGCTCATGAGCGCAGAGCTATGCCGGTTCAGTTTTATATAGATCCAAAACTACCTGCGCATTTTACCACCATCACTCTCTCGTATCGTTTATACAAAAATACACCACAGGTAGTCGGGCGGTAGTTTGCTTGTGCGATTGGAGGAATCACTATGCGTGTAGATCATCAGCGTTACTATGTTCCCGAGCAAAGTATTTGGCCGATAGTGGGGGCTGTGTCGTTATTTTTTATTGGTATTGGTGCCGCGCTATTGGTGAATGACCTGGCCAAAGACCAGCACGGCGCCGGAGGCTATGTGTTAGCCATTGGTTTTGCACTCTTGTGTTATATGTTATTTGGCTGGTTTAAAAATGTAATCAGCGAATCTATGGAAGGGCTTTATAGTTCGCAAATGGATCGCTCATTTCGCCAAGGCATGAGCTGGTTTATTTTTTCGGAAGTGATGTTTTTTGCGGCGTTTTTTGGTGCGCTTTTTTACGCCCGAATGATTGCGGTGCCTTGGTTGGATGGGGCAAGTAATAATGTGATGACGGGCGAAATTCTCTGGCCGAATTTTGAGGCAATGTGGCCGCTGACAAAAACCCCAGGCGGTATAGAAACCCAGCCTATGCCGTGGGAGGGGATTCCACTGTACAACACACTTATTTTGTTGGCGTCTTCAATCACACTGCAATTTGCGCATATAGGCATAGAGAAAAATAAACATGCCCAGTTGGGTTTTTTTATGATGTTAACCATAGTGCTGGGCGCAGTATTTTTATATTTGCAGGGTTATGAGTATATGCATGCCTATAGCGACTTGGGCTTACGGCTAGATTCTGGTGTTTATGGCAATACCTTCTTCCTGCTGACAGGTTTTCATGGGCTGCATGTGACCTTGGGAACGGTGTTTTTATTAGTTATTTTTTTACGAATTTTGATTAAAGGACATTTTACTCCAGAGCGGCACTTCGGTTTTCAGGCCGCTGCCTGGTACTGGCACTTTGTGGACGTGGTATGGCTTAACTTATTTATTTTTGTGTATGTACTGTAACTAACCACAACCTTGCTGGTTCGTTTACAAGCTTGTGGTTAGGTTTGGATATCGGTTAGTAAGGGCGTGGATTAGGTGTAATAACACCAGTCAGTAAGAGGATGATGAGTAGTAAAACAACGGCGGCAGAAAAAAATAAGCGACGACCTAAAAACTTGGACATTTGCGGAGCTTTGTCGTCATTTTTAATCATCACAAATAGTGCCTGAAACAAGCTAAACACAACCAATGCCAGTAAACAGATTAAGACTATTTTTATAAACATAATAAATCCCTTGCAGGAGTGGAGGTATGACAATTATAGCGTTCAATCGCTATTGGGTTATGCGGTGGCATTGGGTATTCATCTGTTTGCTCGCCACTGCCTTTCTTATGTCATTGTCGTTTTGGCAATTGTCGCGCGCCACGGAAAAAAAACAAACTCTGGCGCGCATTGCGCAATGGCAAGCGGCCGGAGCACTGACTTCACAGCAGCTATTAGCACTT
>Ga0307408_100000050_pt1 | contig 157571 bp, 164 predicted proteins | sample 322Cmetagenome_FD_202116 | JGI IMG/M metagenome (GOLD analysis project Ga0307408, IMG submission 202116) | Maize rhizosphere microbial communities from greenhouse at UC Davis, California, United States - 322HYB-C-3 | ecosystem: Host-associated > Plants > Roots > Rhizosphere > Soil | place...
ATGGCGGTAAGATCGTTGCCACCGATCCGACTGGGCGTCTGGACATGAGCCTGATGCCCGTGGGTATTGGCGCCAATACCACCCAGGCCGCGGCCAGTGAGACGCTGGGCGCCGGCAAATTCGTGAACTACCACAGCGACGGCGGCGTGTTCTCTGCGCGCCTGGCTGACAACAGTAACGGCCGCCAGGCCGATGGGTTCGTGCTCGAGGAGTTCACGGCGGCCAGCGTGGCCACGATTTACCCGCTGGACGGCACCAACGCCGCGCTCTCTGGCCTGACCGTTGGTTCTCGCTACTGGCTCGGTACGGCCGGCGGCGTGACCGCTACGCCGCTGGATGAAACTGATGCTGGCAACGCCAACAAAATCAGCCAGTACCTGGGCGTGGCGAAATCGGTGACTGAGTTGGTGACCGATGATGACGGCTTCACGGTGCTGTGATGGCAGTCCGCAGGCCGATTGTGTCGGTGAACGGGCGCCGCGTGCAGCTGCCCGAGGGCGACACGCTGCTGTCTGTACGTGAGCAGTTGAAAGCTAACCGGACATACTACGTGCGTACTGATGGGAGCGACTCTAACAACGGTTTGAGCAATACCGCTGGCGGTGCGTTTCTGACAATACAGAAAGCGGTTGACGTTGCCGCGACGCTGGACTTGTCGCTTTATAGCGTAATAGTACGTTGCACTGGTACGTTTACGTCCCAGGTAGTGTTTAAGACATTAGTCGGCGCCGGCACAGTTATCATTCGCGGCGCAGCTGATGACTTAACAACTATGGTTGTCTCTGTAACTAACGCAGACTGCTTTAGTATGGGTTTGGGGTACTCCGGTACATACGAACTTTCTTACATGAAATTGCAGGTTTCGGGAACAGGGCGGTGTATTGGGGGCGGAGGCGGAGGCGGCTCTGTTCTCTACGGAAATGTAGATTTTGGTACTGCTCAATCCCATGTCGCAATTGGCCAAGGCCAGTACGTAAGATGCACGGGGCCTGTAACCATAACAGGTAGTGTCACGGGCGCTCATATCTCTGCGTTTGATGGCGGTCATGTACGTGAAAATGCGCAGACTATAACGCTAGTTGGTACTCCAAGCTTTTTTGCGTTCGCTGCCGCTGCGCGTGGAGGGACAATTCTAGCCGGGACGAACACGTATGTAGGTGCGGGCACCGGGCGGAGATACCAGGCAACGTCTAATGGGATAATCGCCACATCAGCCGGCGCCACATATTTGCCCGGTAGTTTGGACGGAATAGAGGATTCCGGAGGGCGGTACATATGAGTGAGTACAAGCTGACCGGTGAAAGTTGGGTCTTACGGCTTTCGGATGGTGCGCGAATCTCAATCGCTGACAGCCCCGACGAGCCGAACACTAACCCGCATTACCTCGAATACGTAGGTTGGCTAGCCTCCGGCGGAGTGCCTGTGCCAGCCGATCCCGTTCAGTTGTCGACAGCGCAAAAGCTACAACTGAATAACGCTGCATACGAGCACGCTACTGGAGCGCTCACGGCGGACTACCCGCAGATGGAGAAGGACACCTGGCCGACACAAGATGCAGAGTCCAGGGCCTGGCTGGATAACCCTGTAGAACCAACGCCATGGATCGACCGCGCGGCGGCGGTGCGTGGCATCGACCGCGACGAATACCTACGCCGCACCCTGCTCAAGGCGGGCCAGTTCGTCATCATGTCCGCTTGGCTCACCGGCCGGCGCCAGGGCTATGAGGATGCAATCCGCGCCGGCGGCAACCCAGAACTCGACTACCAACTCCCGCCAGAGGTCTGGCAGGAACTGGCTGCGCTGCAGCAAACGGTGATGGGCACGCCAACCGAACAACTCAAGGAAGCCTTGGCATGAAGACCGTAAAACTGGCGCTCTACAAAGGCCCCGGCCAGATCGGCAACGCCCTGATTCGCTGGTGGACGCGCAGCCAGTACAGCCATTGCGAGCTGATAGTGGACGACTACTGCTACAGCAGCTCGGTGATGGACAAAGGCGTGCGCCGCAAACGCATCGGGCCGGGCCCTGATGAAATCACCCTCGGCGCCGATCACTGGGACGTGATCGAGCTGCCCTGGGCAGATCCTGCCGCCGTGCTCGAGCATTTCGACCGCACCGACCCGGACCGCTACGGCTGGCCGTCACTGATCATGAGCCAGATATTCAACCGCAACCGCCAGGTGCAGCACGCTGCATTCTGCAGCGAATGGTGCGCCGCCGCCCTCGGCCTGCCCAGTCCGGCGAGCTACAGCCCGCACACGATGGGCGAGCTATGTGGCTGGCTCAGGGCGGAGCAGGGGCAATGCGTCAGGCGTTCTCCCGTGCCTGCTCGAGCAGCTCCGAACGCAGAATGCTGACGGACGCAGGTGCATCGATCCCGATCCGTGCTCGGGTGCCGTGCCGGCCTATATCGGTCACGGTGATGGTTATGCCGTAGCGGACCAGCTCGAGGATGGCCTGGTCGCTCATGTTCTCGCCGAACAAGATGCGTACCGCCTGGCCCTGCTTTCGTTCAATCACTACGCCCATGTCGCGCTCCGTGCTGATGGTTGAACCACGAGCGTAGATCATTTCCATCCTGCCCGCCGAGTGCGGGCTTTTTTGTGCCTGGAGAAAACGTATGGCTCGAATCAATGCTGCCCAGGCTGGCGGCGTCAACGTGCTTGCCTTCCTCGATATGCTCGCCTGGAGCGAGGGTACTGATCATCCACGCCAGCGCACGCTTGATCAGGGCTATGACGTGATGGTTGGCGGGGCACTGTTTGAAGGCTATGCCGACCATCCGCGCAAGCTGGTGCCGCTGCCGAGGCTTGGCATCAAGTCCACAGCGGCCGGGCGCTACCAGCTGCTGTCACGCTACTACGACGCATACAAGCAAAAGTTAGGTTTGCGTGACTTCAGCCCGCTGAGCCAGGACCTCATAGCCCTGCAGCAAATCCGCGAGCGACGCGCGCTGCCGGACATTCAGGCTGGGCGCATCCCCGATGCCATCGATAAGTGCCGCAACATCTGGGCGAGCCTGCCGGGAGCTGGGTACGGCCAGCACGAGCACAAGCTCGAAAACCTGGTCGCTCATTACCTGGCGGCCGGTGGGGTGCTCGTATGATGGCCTGGGTAAAGTTAGTCCCGGCCTGGGGCTGGGCGCTGCTGCTTGGGCTGATCCTGGCTGTGGGTCAGCAGATGCGCGTCAGCTCCCTGCAGGCCGAGCTGGAGACAGAGCGCACGGCCCGGATCGATGACGCCGGCAAGCTCGGCGCCTGCCGAACTACGCGCACTACGCTGCTCGGCCAGGTCATCGAGCAGAACACAGCGCTGGCGGATCTGCGTGCGGCCGAACTGGAGCGCGCCACTCGTGCGCGCGCGGCGCAGCAGCAGGCCGAGGGCCTGGCGCAGCAGGCGGACCAGCAGGCGCAGCAGGTGTTGCAGGAACGTACGCCGGCCGGTGTCGATGCCTGCACCGCTGCAAGCCAGGCATTCGACGATGAGTTACGGCGGGAGCGTGCGCAATGAAGCGACTGACTGTTGTCCTGTGCCTGGCTCTGGCTGGTTGTGCTGGCCAGGTAGCTGAGCCGCCGGAGCCTGTCGTGGTGCGCGTCGAGGTGCCGGTGCAGATCCCTTGCCGCACCGAACGCGTACAGCGGCCGGTGTTTGCCGTCGACGTGCTGCCCATTGGCGCTACGATTGCCGAGCAGATGCGTGCGCTGCGTGCTGATCGCCTGCAGCGTAAGGGTTATGAGGTGAGGCTGGAGGCCGCTATCGAGGCGTGCCAGTGATATGCAAGACACAAAGGCCCGGTGCCGTGGGGAGCCCCTGCGGTGCCGGGCCTTTTTTTGTGCCCGGCGTTCACGCCACCTCGACCGGCTCCAGTAGCTCCGGGTAGTCGTTGCGCGTGTTGCCGACATCGGTCGTGACCGGGTACGCCTCGAAGTCCTCGCGACTGGTGGCGATCAGACCATGCACTTGCTCGATGCTGCTGGCTGGCGACAGCCAGAGGTCGAACTGTTCGGGCGCCAGGATTACCGGCATGCGGTGGTGAATCGCTGCCACCGGGCCGGCTGCGTCCTTGGTGAGCAGGGCGCACGACAGCAATTGGTTGCCATCGGAGCTCGTCCAGCTTGACCACAGCCCTGCAATGGCCAGCATGCCACCGTCGGTGGCGTGGTGGTAGTACGGCTGATTGACCTGGCGTCCGGCACGATTGCGCACCTTCTGGTGCTCGTTCCACTCATACCAGCCCAGCGCCGGCATGATGCAGCGCTGTGAGCGAATGGCTTGGCGCCACATAGGCTTGCTTGCGGCTTCCTCGCTGCGAGCGTTAAAGCTCAGCCCTGGCAGCGCTGGCTTATTCCACCAGTGCGGGATCAGCCCCCAGCGTGCGCCGGCGAGTTCGAGCTGGCCGTGGTCGTCGAGGCGCAGCAGCGGCACTTGTGTGGACGGCGCCACGTTGTATCTGCGTATCCACTGCCCGGAGTTGCGCGCGCCGATGTGCCAATACTGCTCGATGGCTCGATCATCGGGTGAAACGTAGCGGCCGCACATGCTCTCTCCAGAGTAAGTGTTTGCCGCAGGATAGCTGTGTGGTTGTGGGATTTGAAAGTTGCCCAGGACGGGCGGGAAGGGAAGCAACATGCTGTCATTAAGCTGGCATTGCACGGCCAATTCAGCCCAAACAAACCCCATTGATGGTTTTTTGATGGGCTGAAAGCCGCATGATTGCTAGGGTAGTGGATCGCGGTTAAGGGCTAGTATCCTTGCGCCGCCAACCATGGCCTTGCTGATTGATCACAAGAACAAGACGATGAGCGAAAGAACCACATCCTCCAACTGGGCCTTGGCCATCGTGCAGGCGCTGGAGCTGGGCGGCGTCGACTGCACCAGTCTGTTCGCTGAGCTGGGCATGGATTACGCCGCGTTGAATGACCCGGATGCGCGCTTCCCACAGGACGGCATGACCCGTCTGTGGCATCGCGCCGTGGCGCTGTCGGGCAACCCGGCGATCGGCCTGAACATGGCGCAGGTGGTGCGCCCGGCGTCCTTCCATGTCGTGGGCTACGCGCTGATGTCCAGCCGCAACCTGCGTGATGGCTTCACTCGTCTGGTGCGCTATCAGCGCATCATCGGTGAAGGTGCGGACCTGAATTTTATGCCGCAACCCGACGGCTATGCGCTGACCCTGGCCATTCATGGCGACCGCCTGCCGCCGGCCCGACAGAGCGCCGAGGCCTCGCTGGCGTACTGTCTGGCGTTTTGCCGCTGGATGACCAGCAAGCCCATTCGCCCGCGCGAGATTCGTCTGCAAGGCCCGCCACCTGTCGATCTGACGCCTTACCAGCAGGTGTTCCAGGCGCCTCTGAAGTTCAATGCCGAGCACTATGGGTTGATCTTCGAGCGTGCTGATCTGGAAACACCATTGCCCAGCGCCAACGAGGCGCTGGCGCAGCTGCATGACCGTTTTGCCGGCGAATACCTGGCGCGTTTCTGCAGTAGCCGTGTCACCCATCAGGCACGTCAGGTGCTGTGTCGCCTGTTGCCCCAGGGCGAACCACGGCGTGAGGTGGTGGCGCAAACGCTGCACCTGTCGCAGCGTACTCTGCAGCGGCGTCTGCAGGAGGAGGGCACCAGCTACCAGCAGCTGCTCGACGACACCCGCCGTGAGCTTGCCGAGCAGTATCTCGGTCAGGTCGACCTGACGTTGCTGGAAGTCGCCTATCTGCTGGGCTTTGCCGATCCGAGCAACTTCTTCAGGGCGTTTCGCCGCTGGTTCGGTGAAACGCCCGGCGAGTATCGCAGCCGTCGTGGTCTGGTCGGCTAGGGCTCACTTGCCGCTCAATGGCGCCAGAAGGCCGGGAACAACAGCACCAGCACGGTCAGGATTTCCAGGCGCCCGAGCAGCATGCCGAAGCTCAGCAGCCACTTGGCCAGGTCGGGGATGGTGGCGTAGTTGCCGGCTGGGCCGACCATCTCGCCCATCCCCGGGCCAACGCCTGAAACCATCGCCGCAGCGCCGGTCAGGGCAGTGATCCAGTCCACTCCGCACATCGCCACCGCCAGCGCCAGGGTGGCGATGGTGATGGTGTAGAAGAAGGCGAAGGCCAGGATCGAACGAACGATGTCTTCATCCAGGCGGTGGCGGTTGTACTGCTGCTTGATCACTGCACGGGGGTGAATGAGCTGCCTGAGGTTGGCCTTGAGCAGGATGTAGGCGACCTGGAAGCGGAAGATCTTCAGACCGCCGGCGGTGGAGCCGGAGCAGCCGCCGACGAAACCCAGGTAGAAGAACATCATGCTGGCGAACGGACCCCACAGGTGGTAGTCGCCCACGGCAAAGCCGGTGGTGGTCATGATCGAGGTGATGTTCACCGCCACCAGGCGCAGCGCATCGAGCCAGTAAAGGTCGGTGGTGAGCCATTTCCAGCCAGCCAGCACGAACCAACTGCCCACCAGTAGCACCAGGAAGCCGCGCACCTGCGCGTCGCGAAACAGTGCGCGGTAGTTGCCGCGCAGGGTGCTGACATAGAGCACGAAAGGCAGGCTGCCGAGCACCATCACGATGATAGCGACCCAGTGAATCGCCGGTTCCTGCCATTTACCCAGGGAAGAGTCGGATGTGGAGAAACCGCCGGTGGCGATCGCCGACATGGCGTGGTTGATCGCATCGAACAGACCCATGCCGGCCCACCAGAACGCCAGCACCGCGAGTGTGCTCAGGCCGACATAGGCCAGCACCATGTACTTGGCGACCATGTGTGAGCGCGGCATGACCTTCTCCGAGCGGTCCGACGACTCGGTCTGGAACAGGCGCATGCCCCCGATGCGCAGGATCGGCAGGATCGCCACGGCCATGCCGATGAAGCCAATGCCGCCCAGCCAGTGCAGCAGCGAACGCCAGATCAACGTACCCGGAGACATGTCGTCGAGGCCGCTGAATACCGTGGCGCCGGTAGCGGTGATGCCGGACATGCTCTCGAAGTACGCGTCGGTGATGCTCGCCCGTTCGGCGAAGATGAATGGCAAGGCGGCGAAGATCGACACCATCACCCAGCTCGAAACCGTCAGCATGTACATGTCGCGTGGGCGCAATTGCGTTTGCTGGGGTCTGCCCTGAGCGATCATGGCGATGCCGGTGAGTGCGGTGATCAGGCTCGACCAGAGAAAGGCATTGATGCCTTGCGGCTGCTCGAAGATCAACAGGGTGATCACCGGTACCAGCATGCTCAGCGCCAGGGTGACGAGGAAGATGCCGTTGATGAAGGCGAGGATGCGCAGGCTGGCTAGGGGCATCGGTCAGTGTTTCCAGAAACTACGGGTGACCAGCACCAGTACGGTCAGAATTTCCAGGCGGCCGAGTAGCATGCCGGCACTGAGTAGCCATTTGGCCGAATCCGGCAGGCTGGCGAAGTTGCCGGCCGGACCGATGATCGGGCCAAGCCCTGGGCCCACGTTGCACACCGCAGTGGCGGCACCTGTCAGCGCGGTGACCCAGTCCAGGCCGACCAGGGTCAGGGCCAGGGCCAGCACGCCGATGGTGATGGTGAAGAAGAAGGAGAAAGTGATCAGCGAGCGGACGATCTCTTCATCCAGGTTGTGGTTGTTGTACTGCTGCTTGATCACTGCGCGTGGGTGTACCAGCTGCATCAGGTTGGCCTTGAGCAGTACGTAGGCAACCTGGAAACGGAAGATCTTCAGGCCGCCCGATGTCGAGCCGGAGCAGCCACCGACGAAGGTCAGGTAGAAGAACAGCAGCACGGCGAAACTGCCCCAGGTGGTGTAGTCGCCGAGGGCGAAGCCGGTGGTTGTAACCACCGAGGTGACGTTCACCGCGACGATGCGAAAGGCGTCGAGCCAGGCGTAGTCCGAGTTGATCCACAGCCAGGTGCCGAATACCAGCCAGGTCAGCAGCAGAAAACCGATGAAGCCGCGAACCTGATGGTCCTTGAACAGCGCCTGGCGATTGCCGCGAACGAAGGCGACATAGAGCATGAATGGCATGCCGCCGAGCAACATCAGCACGACTGCCGTCCAATGCACGGCCGGTTGCGGCCAGTGCGCCAGAGACGCATCGGAGGTGGAGAAACCGCCCGTGGAAATCGATGCCATTGAGTGGTTGATGGCGTCAAAAGGGCTCATGCCCGCAGCCCAGAAGGCCAGAAACCCGAGCAGTGTCAGGGCCAGATAAATCAGTAACAAATATTTGGCGGCCATGTGCGAGCGTGGCATGACCTTTTCGCCCCAGTCCGAGGATTCGGTCTGGAACAGGCGCATGCCACCCACGCGCAGCAGCGGCAAAATGGCGACGGCCATGCCGATGAAGCCGATACCGCCGAGCCAATGCAGCATCGAGCGCCAGATCAGGATGCCGGGCGACATGTCATCCAGCCCGGTCAGCACGGTGGAACCCGTAGTGGTAATGCCTGACATGGTTTCGAAAATGGCGTCGGTGTAGCTGATATGCGCGATCAGCATCATGGGCAGTGCGGCAAAGCCACAAACCACAGTCCAGCTGCCGGTGGTCAGCAGGTACATGTCACGCGGGCGTAACTGAGCGTTCTGCGGTCGGCCGGGCATCACCAGGGCGAGCCCGGCGATCAGGGTGATCAGGCTTGACCAGAGAAAGGCATTGAGATCTTCAGGTTGCTCGAAGATCAGCAGGGTCAGCATGGGGATGGCCATGCTGATCGCCAGGGTAATCAGGAATATGCCGATGATGAAACCGATGATGCGCAGCGTCGGCAAGGCCATGTAGAGGGCTCTGGCGGGTTGGAAAATGCGCCATTCTACCTGCGGACGAGCGGCTGTAAACCGCAACGGTGGGGGGCTTTACAAGCGCATGGCCGTGCATAGAATAGCCGCCAGCTGCCGACGTCCGTCGGTTTCCGAGTTCTCCTCAAATGTCCGAAGCTAATCCCTGCCTTACGTGCGGCGCCTGCTGCGCGTTTTTTCGTGTGTCCTTCTTCTGGGGCGAGTGCCAATCCGCGGGCGGTAGCGTTCCGGACGAGCAGGTCATCCAGATCAGCCCCCACTACGTCGCCATGCGTGGCACGGAGAGCAAACCGGCACGTTGCACGCAACTGTTGGGCGACGTCGGTTGTGGTGTGCGTTGCACCATGTACGAACAGCGCTCGAGTAGCTGCCGCGAGTTCGAAGCGTCATGGGCGAACGGTGAGCACAACCCGCGTTGCGACGATGCGCGCAAGGCTTACGGTCTGCCGCCGCTCACTCCGCCAGTGCAACCGGTGATATCGCCTGACCGGGTAGCCTGATGGCGGCTGCAGGTTAACGGGTAGCCCGGCTTCTGACATCCGCTCCGTGCATTGGTCAGCTTGCAGCTTGCAGCTTGCAGCATTGAGAATGCGCCATCTTTGTTTTTGGAGGTGGCCGATGGATGCCCTCGACGCTCTACTCAACCGTGTTTCCGTGCCTCGCCTGGTCGAACCAGCTCCGGATGCGACGCAGCGCGAGATGCTGTTTCGCGCGGCCCTGCGTGCGCCTGACCATGGTCAGCTACGGCCGTGGCGTTTTCTGACGGTAGAGGGGCAGGCGCGTGAGCGCATGGGCGAGCTGTTCGCCGAGGCATTGCAGGTCGCCGATACGCAGGCTGCGCCGGAGGCGCTGAACAAGGCACGTGGCATGCCGCTGCGCGCGCCATTGCTGGTGGTGGTGATCGCCCGGGTTCAGGCTCACCCCAAGGTGCCCGCCTCCGAGCAGGTGATCGCAGCCGGCTGTGCCGCGCACGGCATGCTGCTGGCCGCCCATGCTCAGGGTATCGGTGCCGTCTGGCGTACCGGCGACATGGCCTACAACGCCCATGTCGCCAAAGGTCTGGGCCTGGCGGCGGACGAGCAGATCATCGCCTATCTCTACCTGGGTACACCGGAGCGTGAGCTGCGGCGAGCGCCAGAGGTCATCGTCGAAGACTTCGTCAGCGCCTGGGAGGGCTGATCGCGCGTCGCTTCAGCTTGCCTGCTGTTTTGCCGGCAGGCTGAGCGTGGCGATGAAGCCCCCTTCCGGGTGATTGTTCAGCAGCAGTTCACCGCCGTGACGCTGCGCCGCCCGGCGTGCGATGGCCAGGCCGAGGCCATGGCCGGAGCCATTCTGGCCCGGTGCGCGGAAGAACGGTTTACCCAGTTGCCCCAGGTATTCGCTGGCGACCCCAGGTCCGTGATCGCGCACGCTCAGCGTCACGCTGTGCCCCTGGCTTTGCACGCTGATGAGGACAGGTTGATCCGCAGGGCTGAAACGCAAGGCATTGCGTAGCAGGTTGTCCAGCGCGCGTTCGAGCATGTCTGGCCAGCCTTCCAGGCGTGCGCGTGGGTCGAGATCGATCTGCAGCTGTTGTTGCGGGGCGGTCAGGCGAGCGTCTTCTTGCAGGTTGCCGAGCAGGGCGGCCAGATCGACGGGCTGCGCGGCACCAGGGTCCGCGTCCAGGCGGGCCAGGGCAAGAATTTCGCTGATCAGTGCTTCCAGTCGATCACACTCCTGACTCAGGCGAGGCCAGAGCCTTTCTCGTTCCGCAGCATCGGCGCGCTCCGCCAGTGCCAGTGCAATACGCAGGCGCGCCAGGGGCGAGCGCAGTTCGTGGGAAACATCGCGTAGCAGCTGGCGCTGGCTGCCGATCAAGCCTTGCAGTCGCTCGCCCATGCGATTGAAGTCCTTGGCCAGCAGGCCCAACTCGTCGCGGCGCGTGGCCAGACGAGCCAGGCTGTTCTGTTGGTAGGCGGTCTGGCCGAGATCATGTACGGCACCGCGCAGGCGATCCAGCGGGCGGGTGATCGACAGTGTCAGCATCAGGCTGAACAGCGTCAGCACCACCAGGGCGATGGCGATGGCGCTCAGTGGCCAGAACAGGCTGCCACGGTGCCAGGCTGCTAGCTCCGGGTGTGGAATACGGTAGATGAACAGGTAGCTTTCGCCGCTTTCCGGGCTGGTATATTCGGCGGTCAGGCGCCGCCATGGCAAGCGACGGTCGTCGCCGTGACGCGCCTCGAAGGCGGCGGCACGGGACGGAAAGGTGCCTTTGACCAGTTGCTGGCCGCTCTCGCCAAGCACCTGGGTGTCGATACGGTACTTGCGCTTGCGCTGTTCGAGAAAGTCCTGGGCGGCGGCTGGCCCTTGCTGTTCATAACGCTTGACCCACTTGCTATCGAGATCATCAAGGCCCGGGTGCAGGCTCAGAATCCAGGCGTCCTGATTCAGGGCGCGGCCAAGCAGAAGCGACAGAGCGGCCACCAGAGCGATGCCCAGCCAGAATGTCGCCAGAATGCGCCAGAACAGTGAACGCACGGTTATTCCTCATGCAAAAGCCGCCGGGCTCAGGGAACGCGGCGGCGGGTCTAGGGGGGCGTTGATCAGTTGCCTTTGCTGTCCTTCTCGGCCTTCCAGGCCTTGAATTCGGCCATTTCCGCGCGGCGAGCTTCCATTTTCTTCTGGTGCTCGTCGAAGGCTTTCTGCTGCTCGGGGTTGAGCAGGTTACGCAGGGCCTTGTGCTGGTCGGCGCGGGCTTTGTCCAGTTCCTTCTTCATGGCCTGCTTTTCGGCTTCCGGCAGCTTGTCCAGGTAGCGCTTGGTGATGTCGCGATGGGTCTTCATCTGCTCGCCCATCAGCTTGCGAAACTCCTGACGCTGTTCCTTGCTCAGGTTCAGCTCCTTGAACATGCCGTGGTCGCGATCATGGTGGCGAGGGCCGCCTTCATGCATGGGCATGGCGAAGGCCAGGGTCGGCAGGGTGGCAGCGAGCAGCAGGGCGGTAAGGGTCTTGCGCATGGTGATTCTCCTTGTCTTGAGAACCTGTTTTACGATCTAGCGAGCTAGAGTCATGCAAGGCGAAAACAGACGAGGAACGGTCGTAGTCGCGGGCGACTGTACTGTTGTACATGAGCATTCCGAGTCTGTTTTCAACGCAGCAGGGCCGACGCGCAGCAGGTCGTAAACAGGTTCCGAGGCCGGTAAGTACCGGATGGGCTCATTATGCGGCGGTCAAGGTCAAGGGCGGTCAGCTGTGGGTAAAGCTTGGGTAAAGGCAATGTTGCGGGTTATTTACGCTGCGCCAGGGAGCACTCACTGCGCGTAGTAATAGCCGCGGCTGCGGAGGGCGAGAATGCGTGGGCGGCCATCCGGGTGCGGGCCGATCTTCTTGCGCAGGTTGCTGACGTGCATGTCCAGGCTGCGGTCATACAGGGTCAATTTGCGGCCAAGGGCGAGTTGCGCCAATGCCTGTTTATCCACCGGCTCGCCGGGGTGGCGCAGCAGGGCTTCGAGCAGGCGGCTTTCGGAAAGCGTCAGAGGAACATCATGTTCGCCGATGCTGACCACTCCTCGATTGGGGCTGAAGCTGAGATCGCCCAGCTCCAACTGGCTGCTGGCCGGTGCGGGGACGGTGCGGCGCAGCACGGCGCGCAGGCGTGCGGTCAGCTCGCGAGGGTCACAGGGTTTGGCCAGGTAGTCATCGGCGCCCAGCTCCAGGCCGATGATGCGATCCAGCGGTTCGCCGCGGGCGGAGAGCATCAGTACCGAGAGGTCCGGATGCTCGCCACGCAATTGCTTGAGCAACTCCAGGCCGCTGCCGTCTGGCAGCATGACATCCAGCACCACCGCATCAGGCGTCTGTGCGGCAAGTGCATGACGCGCGCCGCCGGCTTCATGGCAAGCGGTGACCTGAAAACCTTCCTGGGTCAGCCAGCGGGTAAGCAGTTCGCAGAGTTCCTGGTCATCATCGATCAGCAGCAGGCGGTTCATGGCTCAGTTGATCCACTCGCGACGGGTCTTGCGAGAGCCACGCAACAGGACGCCGAATAGCATCGAGATCAGGCTCAGGGCGGCGCCCAGGGCGAACCAGGTCTGTTCCTCGCTGAGCAGCCGGGGTTGAGCCTGCGCCTGGCTCTCCTTGAGCTGCAAGCGCAGGCGCTGATTTTCCTGGCGCAGGCGCTGCAATTGCACGGCGCTGCTCGCTTCCTGCTCATTGCGCAGTTGCTCACTCTGCGCCAGGCGCTGTTCCAACACCTGGCTGTCGAGCGTGGCTGCCGGGACAGACGGCTGAGCGGGTTGTTCTTCTGCCTGTGCCGAAGCACAGGTCAGCATCACGGTGACCAGCAGGGACAGCGGGATCGAGCGCATCGCGATTCCTTGTGTGCGAAAGCAGCGTGGGTGGCACTTCGTCAGGGCAGCACTTTCTTGAAGGGTTTGACCAAAACGTTGGCATACACGCCGGCTGTGCGGTACGGGTCGGCATCGGCCCATTGTTGGGCAGCTTCAAGGGAGTCGAACTCGGCAACCACCAGGCTGCCGCTGAAGCCCGCCGGGCCTGGATCATTGCTGTCGATGGCCGGGTGCGGGCCGGCCAGCAGCAGGCGACCTTCCTGCTTCAACTGCTCCAAACGAGCGAGGTGAGCAGGGCGGGTGGCCAGACGATTTTCCAGGGAGTTTTCGACGTCGGTGGCGATGATGGCGTAGAGCATCTCAGTCCTTATTTAGGGTCGAAGCGGGGAGGGATGAAGCATTTTCGCCACGCGGTGACAGCCTTGGCGCGGATGTGGGGCATAATAACAAACATCAATCTCAACGAAAGCGCCGCCATGATTGTCGACCTGCACTGCCACAGCACCGCCTCCGATGGCGCCCTGGCCCCCGCCGTACTGGTGGCCCGGGCGCACGAGCGTGGCGTGCGGCTGCTGGCACTGACCGATCACGACACCCTGGAAGGGCTCGATGAAGCAGGCCGCGCAGCAGCGGCTCTGGATATGCAACTGATCAATGGCATCGAGCTTTCCTGCACCTGGGGTGGAGCGACCATCCACGTGCTGGGCTATGCCTTCGAGCGCGAGGCGCCGGCGCTGTGTGCTGCCATCGATGCCCTGCACCATGGACGTTGGCAGCGTGCTGAAGAAATCGACCGACGCCTCGCGGCCAAAGGTATGCCAGGCGCTCTGGAGGGCGCGCGGGCTGTTCAGCAGGAACTGGGCGATAGCGGCAATGCGCCGGCCCGGCCACATTTCGCCGAATTTCTCGTGCGCGCCGGCCATGTGCGTGATCGCGCCGAGGCGTTTCGCAAGTGGCTGGGCTCGGGAAAGTTGGGTGACGTCAAGCAGCACTGGCCTATGCTGGAGGAAACCATCGCCACCCTGCGTTCGGCCAGCGCCTGGATCAGCCTGGCGCATCCGTGGCAGTACGACTTTACTCGCAGTAAGCGTCGACGTCTGGTGGCCGATTTCGCGGCGGCTGGCGGTCATGCCCTGGAAGTGGTCAATGGCATGCAGCCCGCTGAACAAGTCGGAGGTTTGGCGATTCTGGCGCGCGAGTTCGGCTTGATGGCCAGTGTCGGCAGCGATTTCCATGCGCCTGGCGACTGGTCCGAATTGGGCATGTATCGCCCGTTGCCTGATGACCTGACTGCGCTCTGGGAGCGCTTCGAACATGCACAGCCATCCGCTGTCACTTCATGAGCTGGGAGCAAGTGTGAGTCAATTTTTCCAGGTTCACCCGGAAAACCCACAGGCACGCCTGATAAAACAGGCCGTGGAAATCATTCGTGGCGGCGGCGTGGTGGTCTATCCGACCGACTCCTCCTATGCGCTGGGCTGCATGATCGGTGACAAGAATGCGGTAGAGCGCATTCGTCGCCTGCGTCAGCTCGACGACAAGCACAACTTCACCCTGGTTTGCCGCGATCTCTCGCAGATCGGGCTGTTCGCCAAGGTCGACACTGCGGCCTTCCGCCTGTTGAAGAATCACACCCCGGGTCCTTACACCTTCATCCTCAATGCCACCCGCGAAGTACCTCGGATGCTGCTGCACCCCAAGCGTCGCACCATCGGCATCCGCGTACCCAGCCACCCGATAGCCCTGGCCTTGCTGGAGCAATTGGGCGAGCCGCTGATGAGCGTCAGCCTGATCATGCCGGGTGATGACTTGCCCATGTCCGACCCCTACGAAATGCGCCAGATTCTCGAACACCATGTCGACCTGATCATCGACGGTGGTTTTGGCGGGCTGGAAGCGTCCACCGTGGTCAATCTTGCTGACGACAGCCCGGAAGTTCTGCGCGTCGGTTGCGGTGACCCGACGCCGTTCAACGATCTCTGACACCGTCTTTTCCGTTGTGGATGTAGCTGCCCTATACTCCGTGGCCTTGTCTGGATTTTGGATAGAACGGTTTGAGCCTTAACGACTCCGAACGTCGGGTGCTGTCGGGGATGCGTCCGAGCGGTCGTCTTCATCTCGGGCACTACCACGGTGTGCTGAAAAACTGGGTCAGGTTGCAGCATGAGTACGACTGCTTCTTCTGTATCGTCGACTGGCATGCCCTGACCACCGAATACGCCGATGCAGGCCAGCTTTCCCAGCACGTCATGGATATGGCGGTGGACTGGCTGGCTGCAGGCGTAAGCCCCAGCTCCGCGACACTGTTCGTGCAGTCGCAGGTGCCGGAACATGCCGAGCTGCATCTGCTGCTGTCGATGATCTGCCCGCTCAGTTGGCTTGAGCGCGTGCCGTCCTACAAGGAGCAGCAGGAGCATCAGAGTGGCAAGGACCTGTCCACTTACGGCTTTCTCGGTTACCCGTTGCTGCAGGCGGCAGATATTCTGCTGTACCGCGCCGGGCAGGTGCCAGTCGGTGCCGATCAGCTCCCCCACATCGAATTTGCCCGTGAAGTGGCGCGCCGCTTCAATCATCTCTACGGCAGTGAGCCGGATTTCGAGCGCAAGGCCGAAGCCGCCATCGGCAAGCTGGGCAAGAAACTCGGCAAGCTCTACAGCAACCTGCGCAAGGCCTATCAGGAGCAGGGTGACGCGCAAGCGCTGGAGACGGCGCGGGCCTTGCTCAAGGAGCAGAGCAGCATCACCCTCGGTGATCAGGAGCGGCTGTACGGCTACCTGGAAGGTGACGGCAAGGTGATTCTGAGCGAGCCGCAGCCGATTCTTGCCGAGTTTTCGCGGGTGCCTGGTCTGGACGGACAGAAGATGGCCAAGTCCAGCGGCAACGCGATATTCCTGCGTGACAGCGATGCCGAGCTCGAGGAAAAACTGCGGCGCATGCCCACCGATCCAGCTCGGGTGCACCGTGACGATCCGGGTGAGCCGCAACGTTGTCCTGTCTGGTCGCTGCACCAGCTGTATTCTGCCGACGAGCAGTTGCACTGGGTGATCGAAGGCTGCCGCAGTGCCTCCATCGGTTGCCTGGACTGCAAGAGCGCACTGTGCTCATCCCTGCAGGGCGAGCTTGCGCCCTTGCAGCAACGCGCGATCGATTATGAGGACAGCCCCGACCTGGTGCGCAACATCCTCGCCGAAGGCGCTGAGCGCGCGCGTGACGAAGCGCGTGAAACCCTGGCCGAAGTTCGCATGGCCATGGGCCTGAATTACCGCTGAAGGAGCGCCAGTCGATGAGTGAGCCCGTCACGCCAACCACGGACAGCCAGGCCGGCGCCCAGCAGGAACTGCCGTTCGCCCTGGTTTATGGTGAGGCGGTCACCGAGCTGCCGCTGGACCTGTACATTCCTCCGGATGCCCTGGAAGTCTTCCTCGAAGCTTTCGAGGGACCGCTGGACTTGCTGCTGTATCTGATCCGCAAGCAGAACATCGACATCCTCGATATCCCCGTTGCCGAGATCACCAAGCAGTACATGGGCTATGTCGAACTCATGCATACGGTGCGCCTGGAACTGGCCGCCGAATACCTGGTCATGGCTGCCATGCTTGCCGAGATCAAGTCGCGCATGCTGCTGCCGCGCTCGACCGAGACCGAGGAGGAGGAAGACGACCCGCGTGCCGAGCTGATCCGCCGCCTGCAGGAGTACGAGCGCTTCAAGGCCGCTGCCGAAGGTATCGATGAACTGCCGCGCGTCGGCCGCGACCTGACCGTGCCGAAACTGGATGCGCCCGAAGCCCGCGCACGCAAGCTGTTGCCGGACGTCAGCCTGGAGGAAGTGTTGCTGTCGATGGCCGAGGTGCTGCGCCGCGCCGACATGTTCGAAAGCCACCAGGTCACCCGCGAGGCGCTGTCCACCCGCGAGCGCATGAGTGAAGTGCTGGAGCGCCTCAAGGGCGGTGCTTTCGTGCCTTTCGTCGAGCTGTTCGCTGCCGAAGAGGGCCGGCTTGGGGTTGTTGTGACCTTTATGGCAATTCTCGAGTTGATCAAGGAATCGCTGGTCGAGCTGGTGCAGAATACGCCGTTTGCCGCCATCCATGTTCGGGCTCGCATCGAGCAGGAAGTTGAGGAGTCGCAACCGTCTCCACAATAGGACGAGCAGTATTTGGGAGCATTTGCTAAAGGGAGTTTCAGGTGAGTATTTTTTCGCGTTTCTTCGGCCGCAGAGACGACAACACGGCAGAGCTGACCGGGTTGGTTGCCAATCCCGAGTGCGAGGGGCGAGTCAGTCTGCAGGTGCTGTTCCCCGCCGCGCTGCAGGTGACCCAGGATGGGCTGAGCAGTGCCTTGCGTGCCTATCATCCGGAAATGGCCGAGGCAAGTTGCGAGGTATCCAGTGAAGTTGAGCCGTTCTTCGCGCTGGCAGGCTGGGGTGCTCATGTGGTTCGGCTGGTGGGCTTCGATGCGCCGTTTCCAGCGGAGTCGGTCGAGGCCTGCGTCGCTCCGGCGCATTACCCGCAAGAACTCAAAGATGAAGTGCGTGCGAACGCCAGCCATATCCTGCTGTATTACGCCGGCCACGACAGCGACCCGCTGGAGCAATACGTGGTGCTGGCGGCAGTGGCGGGTGCACTGGCGCAATTCGGCGCCATCGCCGTGCTCAATGAACGTGGCAGAACGTCCTTGCCTGCGGCGATCTTCAATGACCCGGGGTTGCGACGCGAGAGTCTGGAGGTTTTGCGTAATCTGCCGCTGACCGCACTTTACTGTGGCTTCGTCAAATACGATGTCGAAGGTGTCCAGGGCACCTGGATGCGCACTTATGGCGGCGGCGTGTTCGGTATCCCCGACCTGGCCGTGCTGGCCGAAGGGCATCATGAGGGCGAGCGTTACTCGGAACTGTTCGACAACGTGATGAGCTACCTGCTGCAGAGTGGTGCGCAGATGGCGCCCGGACACACCATGCAGGTTGGCGAGACGGCTTTCATGCGCCTGCGTGCGCCGCTGGCCGAGGAGTATTTTCTCGATGGGCCGGATCAGGTGCTGGTTGCGGAAATCATCGAGGGGCACGAGATCAATCAGGCCTGAAGTGGGTTTAGGCATTTGCTAGACTGCAGGGCCGCGTCCAATGCGGTCCTTTCCATTTATTGCTCCAGGTTTGCCAGACGATGACGCTGTCCGATCCGCATCAGCTTGCCACTGTGCTCGAAGGCCTGCTCCTAGCGTCGGGCAAGCCCATGTCCCTGGAACGTCTGTGCGAGCTGTTCGAGGAGCACGAACGACCTGAAATCGGTGTCTTTCGCGATGCACTGAGCATCCTGGCGCGCGCTTGCGAGGGCCGCGCCTTCGAGTTGAAAGAAGTGGCTTCGGGTTACCGCCTGCAGGTGCGCGAGCGCTTCGCGCCTTGGGTCGGCCGGCTCTGGGAGGAGCGCCCGCAGCGTTATTCCCGTGCACTGCTGGAAACCCTGGCGCTGATCGCCTATCGCCAGCCCATCACCCGTGGCGAGATCGAGGACGTGCGTGGCGTGGCGGTCAACAGCAACATCACCAAGACCCTGCTGGAGCGCGAGTGGATTCGCGTGGTGGGCTATCGCGACGTGCCGGGGCGCCCGGCGATGTTCGCCACCACCAAGGGTTTTCTCGATCACTTCAACCTGAAAAGCCTTGACGAACTGCCGCCGCTTGCTGCCTTGCGCGAGTTGGAGCCGGAGCCTGAACTGGCGCTGGATGATGACGCCGAAGTGCCGGCAGGCCTGCAGGCGCGCGCTGATCTGGCCTTGCAGGAAGACGGCGAAGCTGCCGAACCGCGTGAGGAAACCAGCTTCCGCAGCCTGCTGGCCGAACTGGACGACATGGAGCAAGGGCTCAAGACTGACTTCGATGACCTGCGTCTGGTAGAAGACGAAGAGGATGAAGCGGTCGAAGACGATCTGGCCGACCTGGACGGCGATGAATCGTTGCATTGACAGCGTTTAAGTCGGGTATCGAATACTTCAATCTCTCTTGCCGGTTTCAGGCCCTTATCCTGCGCGCATTCGATTCTTTCTGTTCGAGGCGATCCAGTGAGCAAGAGTCCCTGCATCAAGGTCTGTGAGTTCGAACGCGATATCTGCCTGGGCTGTGGCCGCAGTCGTGAGGAAATCAAAGGCTGGAAACGCCTGGACAAGAGTGAGCGCCTGGCGCTGTTGGCTGAGGCCGATATGCGCTTGCTGGCGCTGGAGGCGACCGGGAGGCGCAAGTATTGAGCGCCCATCCGTGTAGGAGCCGCGTCTCGCGGCGAATGCCGCAGTATCGTCTACCCTATGGGCTCTACAGCGCGTATGATGCGCGCCCTTCGATCATCAACTACTACACCGGGAGGTGCCCAAGATGACTGAGCACGAACAACCGAGTCCTGCAGGCGAGAAACTGCAGAAAGTCCTGGCCCGCCTCGGGCTTGCTTCGCGTCGCGAGATCGAGACCTGGATCACTGAGGGTCGGGTCAAGGTCAATGGTGCTGCGGCGACCCTGGGGCAGCGTGTCGATGCCAACGACGCCATCGCCCTCGATGGCCGCTTGCTCAAGCGCGAAGAAATCACCGGTTCGGTTCGCCGCGTGCTGATCTACAACAAGCCGGACGGCGAGATCTGCACACGTGACGACCCGGAAGGTCGCCCCACCGTATTCGATCGCCTGCCGCGTCCGAAAGAGGGCCGCTGGATCAATATCGGGCGCCTCGATATCAACACCACCGGTCTGTTGCTGTTCACCACTGACGGCGAGCTGGCCAACCGCCTGATGCACCCGTCCTACCAGATGGACCGCGAATACGCGGTGCGTGTACGGGGCGAAGTGACCGAGGAAATGCTCGAGAACCTCAAGAACGGCGTAATGCTCGAAGATGGTCCGGCCAAGTTCACCGACATCAAGGAAGCGCCTGGCGGCGAGGGCTTCAACCACTGGTATCACTGCGTGGTGATGGAAGGGCGTAACCGCGAGGTGCGTCGCCTGTGGGAGTCCCAGGGCCTGGTGGTCAGTCGCCTGAAACGCGTGCGTTTTGGTCCGGTGTTCCTCACTTCCGAGTTGACCATGGGCCGCTGGCGCGAGATGGATCAGCGTGAAGTGGACATTCTCAGTGCCGAAGTGGGCCTGACCCCGCAGGCACTGCCAGCGATGAAGGAAAAGACCCGCGAGAAGCTCGACCGCCTGCAGCGCAAGTCCGCCAAACCGGTGGAGGTGCGCGGCAAGCGTGTGCTGCGCCCGGCGAAGGACCAGGCGGGCGCAGAAAATGCTCGCCCGAGCCGTGCACCGCGCCGCGAGGACGGTGAGCAGCGCGCGCCGCGCGGCCCGCGCAAGGACAGTGGCGAGCGTCGTGAAAACGGTCGAGGCACGCCGGTAGCGGAGCGTCCGAGCGATGTGAAGAAGCGTCAGCCGCGCCCGGCCGTCGAGTTGTCCGAGCGTCCGGCGCGCAAGCCGCGTCCGGCAACGCCCGGCAAGCGTCCGCCCGCCGGTGATGGCCAGCGCCCCGGTTTCGGCCGCAAGCGCTGAGTGTGCAGGCTTGAGAAAGATATGACAGGGAAAGCGCGATAAAGGCGGGATATAAAGGAACGAAGGGGAAAATAGCGGGACGGGTTTTGTAAAACTCTTGCCGTAGGTGAAACGGCGGCGGCCGGTTACTGCAGGCCGTCGCCGAAGTCGATTTTGTGCTGGTCGCGGTCGAACTTCCTGTCCTGTGTTCTCTTCAGCAGCTTGTAGATCGCATTCTCTGTCATGTCGTACTCAACGGCCAGCGCGTGGTGGTTGCGGCCGTTGAACTTGCCCAGGATCTCCAGATCCCGCTGGGTGATCCGCCAGCGGAAATCCTTCGGAAACGTGACGCAGCTTCCCGCCCAGGTATTGGACAGATGCTCGACAACCGCCGCGCCGGCCTGCTCGGCGATCGCCGCATCGACCCCGTGCTCTGCAACAACTGCCGCAACGTGGTCGGCGATATCGCTGAGTAGTTCGTGGCGCTTCTCCGCCATGGCTGTTGGCTTTGCGCTCATGCGTTCCCCCTTGCCGCTGCGATGCGGCGTTCGGCTTCCTCTTCATTAATAAGGCCCAGGCGGCGATCGGCTTCGATGCGGCCAAGGGCGTCCTGCAGGATCTGTTGCGTGGTTGCAGCCGCCCGTGCCGGCTTGGCCGGCGCGGCGGCTTGGGCCTGGACGGGGTCGCTGGCGATGCCATAGACCACCGTGCGCAGGTAGTTGTGGTTATCCAGCGGCAGCGACAGGCGATCGCGGGCGATCAGCATCTGCTCGATGCCGGCCGTCCAGATCCTGGGCGGCGCCGGCTTGGAATCGTTGGTGCGGGCGTCCTTTTGCACCGTGCCGGCGTTGACCAGGTCGATCAGCTCTTCCACCAGCTTGATCGCACGGGTCATGCGCAGGCCGCGCTTGGCCGGGCTGAACAGGCGCAGGTAGTTGAGCACCGCCCGGCCCAGCTTAGGATCGAGGCCGGCGAGCATTGCAGCCAGCTTCTTGCCGTCCGCGTCTGCGAAACCGGCCTCGATCGGAAACTGCTCACCGCAGCAGGGGCATTGCAGCTGCATCAGTCGCCCTCCTGCGCGATGACCGCAGCATTCAGGGCATCCACCAGGGCCTTGAGGATTGGACGCTGCCTGCGCCACCCCTCGGGCAGCTCTTCCAAACCCTCCAGGCGTTCTGGCGTGTCCACCCCGAGGCGCTTGCACAGGGCTTCCACCTGGTTGAGCAGCTGGCGTTTCTCCTGCTCGACGTGCAGCGCGGCGATCAGGGCGTCGAGCTGCTCGGCCTTCTTCAGCCAAGCCACCTTCTCGACCTTGAACATCTGCCGCGACAGCGCATCGGCATAGGCCCAAGGCAGACGCATATCGGTTAGCTGCGCCTCGATCTTGTCGATGCGTGGCCCGAGCTGCTTGGCGTTGTGCGGTTTGCCTGCTGCCTTGCTGCTGGGCTTCGGTTTGAATCCCAGCCGCTCCAGCTCGACCATCAGCCGCCCGGCCTGGCGCGAGTTGAGGTCTTTCGAGGACTCGACGCCAGCCACGCGGCGCAGCAGTGCGCGGTAGCTTTCGTCGTCCATGCGCAGCTGCTGCTTGGCGATGTGGATTTTGCTGAGTACGCCTTTCGAGATACTCATTGACCGGCCACCTTCTTCCCGAGCTTGTCCAGCCGGCGCTTGGTGGCCGCAATATCCTTGCGCAGGCGCCGCCAGGCGTCATCAGAGCTGGCAGTGATCGAGGCCGGTACCGGAATCTCCGCCAGCCGAACCTCGCCGCGCTCGTTCTGCACCAGCTGTACCTCCGTCTGAACGAGCACCGGCTTCGCCTTCACCTGGCCTGCAGGCTTGGCCGTTTTCGCCTTGATCGGCGCAGCCTGGACGGGCAACTGCTGCTCTGGGTTGATCGACTTCGATTGCCAGGGGCCGCTCTCGACCGGGCGGCACAGGTTGTCATAGGCCTTGATCTCGCCGCCCTTGGCCAGGAAGGCCTCGATTTGTGCATCCAGCTCGGCCTGGCGCTCCTGGGCCTTGGTCATATCCGTGGATGGGGCTTCTTTGAAGATTGGGTGTCCCATCACTGCACCTCCCGGCCGACGATCTGCCAGCGGCTCATGCCCGGCTGGTCGCCGGGCTTGAGGTCGATGCGCTCGACGTGGTCGAGCTGCTCGCCAAACAGCTTGACGCCCAGGTGGCGCACGGCCTCGTCCTCGGAGTGGCTGCAGCTGGCGCGCTGGCTGCGCACGGTGTTGGTCTGGTAGGCACCCATGTAGTACTTCACGGTGCATTCGAGGGTCTTCATTGCAGAACCTCCGGCGCCAGATCGTCGTTGTCCTCGAAGTCCTCCTTGAGGATCAGCAGTGACTCGTCGGAAGCTGCCTCGATGACCTCGCGGAAGCTCTCGAACTGCTTGCCGGTTACGGGGTGGTGCGAGGGCGCCCCCATCGCATGCTTGGTCGCGGTTCTCGCCCAGCGGGGCATGGCCTGGAAGCTGCGATCCAGGCGGTCAATCAGGCGGGTGCGTTCATCTGTTGAAAGTGTCATCTCACACCCCCTTTTCAGCTACGACGATCCACATATCTGGATCAAGCGGATGCTTGCTATAGGCAGACAGCATGCTGCCGTCTGGCCCTTTGTGAGCCCACCCGATGCAGTCGGGATCACCTCGGTAGTGGAGTTTCAGGGTGGAACCGTGCGGGTACTCATTGGGTTCCAGCTTGACGCGTTCGGCTTCCAGGCGCCCCATATGGAGCCCTTCCATCACCATGGCGATGCCATCCAAGTTTTCGCCTGTGATCGCGACCAGGAGCAGCTCGCGCCCGTTATCCAACTGAACGTGCTCTGCCTGGAACTCGTCACGGCTGAACTTCTCTGCCGCGTCGATGGCCTTGCTGATGTGAGCAATGATGGTCATAGGACTTGGCATCTCACACCCCCGCCAGGCCAAGGTTTACGGGTTCGTAGCGATCTTCACCTGTGCGCTTGTAGACGCGGATGTAGACCGCCTTGCCGTTGACCTGCAGGGCGTCCTTGAGGGCGACCATTGCGGTTTTCCACTCGGGGTCGTCGATCTCCAGGCGCAGGAGGCCGAGCACGTCGTTGGTGCGGATCTGGCCGTTGCGACCGATGAAGGCGCGGTCGACCAGAGCCATCAGGTGATGGTTGGCGCCTACGCTCCACTTGCGGGTGCAGGTGTAGATCAACTCTTTTGCGGCGAGGATCTCTTCGGTGAAGGTCAGGCGATCAGCCAGGGCCTTCTCGATCTTGAACTCGCCGTCGTAGGTGGTGATGGAGACGTTGCCCTTCTTGCCGCCCAGCTTGACGTTGTAACGCTCCAGGGAGATGGCGATCAGGTCGTCGATATCGGCCAGGGCCTTCTTCTTGAATGCCGCCAGGGCTTCGCTGATAGCCACAGCTTGGGTGGCAAGCTCGCGGGCGACGTTGTCGCGCAGCTTGTCGTGCTCGCGCACCTGGTGCTCCGGCACAAGGTGGCCGGCGGCGTTCTTGACGAAGCCTTCGGGGATTGCGATTTGCTCAGCCATGGGTTTCTTCCTCGGCTTGTTGGGTATTGATTTCGAGTTCGGCCTGTACCGCCTCGCGGAAACGGCAGATCTCGTCGTTGAGCAATTGGCCTCCGATGGTCGAAGTGGCCGATGCGTAGCCGGCGCCGCGTTTGAGCAGCTCAAGGGCTTCGCGCAGGCGGCGTTCGACGGTTAGCTGTACGGCGGACTTGGCCATGCTGTTCATGACTGCACCGCCTCGGCCGGCTCGGCGTCACGTTGTTCAGCGCGGTGCAGGCGCTCCAGCTCGGCGATGATCAGTGCACCTGCCTTCTCCAACTCACGGATGCGGCCGGCTTCTTCGCCATCCCATGGCCTGGCTGTCCAGCCTTCCGGCAGGATCGCTTCGCCCAGGGTGCCGCCATAGCCGGTGCTGGTTGCATCCCAGTAACGGGCAGACGGTGGCATCGCGTAGTACGTGGCCAGTGCTGCAATCTCGTCGCAGGCATGGTCATCGTCGTGGTCGCTGTCGTAGCCGTGCTGCTGGATCTGGCGGATGCGCTCGGTAAGAACGCGGTGGACAGCTGGGTTGGTGGCCTCGCTGAGCGTCGTAGCCAGACGCGACATATAGCGGAGTGAGTCGAGCAGCTCGTCCTTCGATGGATTCATGCCGGTGTCGTGGCCGATGGCCTCCCAGGCTTCGAGGACGGTGATCGAATCGGCAGCTTCTCCAGGCAGCGGGCACCAGCCGATAGGATCAGCCGCTTTATCGAACATGAGGCCATTCCAGAAGTACCAGCCAGCGGCGATCGCTGGATGATCCTCAATGCAGTGGCCGCCTGGCATGTAGTGCCCGACCAGGAAACAGCCAGAAATCCCGGCCCGGCGCGCCACTTTAAGGATTACTTCACGTCCGTCTTTAGGTGCGCTGTCCATGCTTTTCATGATGAAAGCGTTCATTGCTGCAGCCCCTTTGCCGGCGTCAGCCAGCAGACGTAGCAGCCGCCGAGGCGGACACTGTTGATGGTGTGGACGCCTTTGGTGCTCCAGCTCGGGCTGCGCCATTCGCTGCGGAACGATGCGGCGAGCTGATCGGAGTCCTCGGCGTTGATGAAGATCTTGGCGTCTAGCGGCGATGCGGCCTCGATGCGCACGCCTGCCGCGCGCAGGCGGCGGGTCATGTCGTTGAGGGCGCGCAGCTTGTCGGCCAGTTCAGGGGTCAGCACTGTGCACATGGGCAGCGCGTGCTGGATGGAGATCTCGGCGGCGACCTTGGCGCTGAGCGGGATGACGTTGGGAGCGCGCATAGTCATGCCCCCTTGAACTCAAGATCGAGGTCGACTGAAACATCGGCAGTGACCAGGCGAATGCCGCACCAGCCGAAGGGGTTGCCCTCTTCGCTGCCACCCCAGCCTTCCTCGTCGTGAAGATCCTGTTTGGTCCAGATTGCAGCCTGATCCTCGCTGGTGACTGTGGCGCCTGCGACTCGCAACATTGCGAAAACGAGACGCGCGGCAGCCAGCCTGACGACAGCACGGATCACATCGCCATCCGCATCGTCCAGGCGATCATCGTCACCGCTCCAGAACTCATTGATCTCGGTGGCGCGCTCTGTGGTGAGGATGTCGAGGTCAACTTCAAGTGTGATCGACCAGTCCTTCCAGTCGTCGCTCAAGGTGAATTTCTGTAGGTTGGCCATGGCTCACACCCCCTTCACGACGGCGTCGTTGACCACCGGCTCGCCGTTCAGCGCGGCCAGGTTCAACGCGGCGACCATCAGGTTGCCGATGGCCAGGGGGTACAGCAGGCTGCAGTTGTCGCGGCCTGCGGCGGTGAGGCGCTCGGCAATCGCACGGATGCCGCTGGCGTCGATGACCTTATCCAGCTGCTGGCCTGCACGCTCCAGGCGGAACGCCAGGAACTCGGCCAGGCGTTCAGGGCGAACCGGCATCAGCTCGGCGACCTCGATGCGCTGCACGACTTCGCGCACCTCGGCGTTGCGCTCCGACAGCTTGACCTTCAGCTCGGTCTGGCCGATCAGGATGATGCTGACCAGCTTGGTGAAGCCTGACTCCAGTTCGCGCAGGCGCTTGAGGTGCTTGAGCGTCGAGAGCGGCATGCTGTGGGCTTCTTCGATGATTAGCACATGACGGAAGCCGCTCTCGTGGCTGTTCTTCAGCGCCCGGTGCATCTGGCGGAAGCGCGCCTCGGGGTTGGATTTGGGGCGCTCCAGGGGCGCGACCACGTCGACGATGGCGTCGGCAATGTGGGCGGTGCGCAGCGCCTTGCCTTTCTCGCCTTTGTCCTCCATGGCCAGCACGTAGGGCTCGATGACCAGTACCGGCGCGCCCTCGGCGTTGAGGCGGTTGATCAGGTCGCGGCGCAGGGTCGATTTGCCGGCGCCAGACTCGCCGACTACAGCGAGGAAGCCATCGTGGCGAGCGACCTGGTACATGGTTTCGCGGATGTAGCGGATGTCCGGGTTGACGTACATGTCGGCCTGGGACTGCAGGTCGTCGAAGGGGTCGCGGAAAATGGAAAAGGCCCGCTTGGTTTCTGGCAGCAGCACCTGTTTGCGCAGTAGCATGGGTTCGCACTCCTGGTCATCTATGGCTTTTTTGGTTGGGATTGCAGGAGCCGGAGCGTTGGCGCGCTCCGGTTCCGCCTCTTCGAAAGCGGTGTTCACCGCTTCATCATTCGCGCCGTGCTCCTTGAGGAACTGCTCGATACCGGCGCGGAAGTCCTCTTCGGGAATGGTTTTTGGCCACTGCCGATGGTTGATCAGCAGCGACACGGTCGCCGAGCTGACATTCAGGTGTTTGGCGAGCTGGATTTGCTTGCGCTCGATGCCCACCAGGGCGTGTTTCAGGTTCAGCATGTTTCACCTCCAACCACGCGCAGGCCGGGGCGCGCGGGCTTGTTGAGGGTGGCGGCGATAGTGTCCAGGTCGGCCTCGGGCACGCCGTCGGGGTAATTGGCTTTGAGCCAAGTCAGGGATTCCGCCGACCAGTTGTTGACCTTGGTGCGCAGCGCCTTGGCGGCAGCAACATGGTTCAGCGGCGGGATTTCGATAGTGGGTATGACCAGGTCGTGCTGGGTGCCACGGCGCGGCAGGAAGGTCGGCAGATCGGCCTCGGTCATCTCCTTGAATGGCTGCAGCTTGCCGCCGAACGGGATGGCCTTTGCCTTGCGCGCTGCGTCCACCTCTTCCTGGGTGGTGGCGTCCATGGCCAACTTCTCGGCCTCCTTGCGCGCCACTTGGGCCGGGGTGTCGGCCTTGCGGATGAACTTCTCGCCGATGGTGGCGGCAGCCACGTCGAAGCCCAGCTCGTTGCGCTCGATGGCAGGCACCAGGTAGTACACCTCGCGGCCTTCAGCGTCGAAGGTGACCACCTGGGCAGAGTCGTTGCGCCAGGGATTGCGGGTGACCATCAGGCGATCGCCCACCATCACGCCCGGTACCTGCTCGACGTTGTATTCGCGGCCCTGGAAGCTCACGCGCAGCTTGCTGTTGACCTTGCGCAGCTCGGGCTCAGAGACGGCCAGGCGGCGGCATTCGTCCACGCTCGGCACCTTGATCAGCTGGTGTTCGCGGATGGTCATCCACACCGCCGAGCGGCTCTTGCGGTGGCGTGAGTGGATCGCGGTGGCGTTGTAGTAGCCGCGCCAGATGGCGGCCAGCTGGTTGAGTTCGGCCAGATCTTTGACCGGCTTGAAGCGCAGGCCCGCCTCGAACTTGCGCTCGATGATGTTCCGCGCGTTCTCGACCTGGCCGGTTACGCGGGCGGCGCCCGGTGCGTGGACGATGGTCTCGATGCCCAGCGAGCGGCACAGGTTCCTGGCCATGGCCGAGGTGTTGGCCGAGCCGGGGTCCATCATCAGGATGCTGGGGCGGCCGTGCAGGATGTCGGCGTCGCCGCGCTCCTGCATGGCGTTGATCAGCACGCTGCAGAGGTTCTCGCCGGACTCGGCGCCCATGACATATTCGAGGTAGATCCAGCCGCTGGCGTGGTCGGTGAGTTCATACGACCAGACCCGGTCGGCCGCAATGCGCGCGAGGTTCTTCGGCTTGTTCTTGTAGAACTCGCCGTGATCCATCACGCGCAGGCCGTTCTCTTCGGGCTTGTCACTGGGCTTGAGGTAGTAGAGGACGCACAGCGAGGCGTCGATCTGCCAGACGTGGTTGGGGTGCAGGCTCTGCAGCTCCGTGACCGGCGCCGGAGCCAGCAGCTGGTCAGGGTGCAACTTGTAGCTGCGCAGCGCGCGGTTGATGGCGCTGATCGACAGCGGGCGGATCTCGCCGGTTTTCTCGTCGATGGACTCGGCCTTGATCATGCCGCTGATGCGCAGTGCATCGACGGCGTCGCCGACTGAGTAGAGGCGCTTCTCGTTGCGGCGGGCCGACTCGATCAGCGTGGTGCTGATCAGCAAGGCCTCTTCGCGGCTGAGCGCGCTCTGCCCGGCATCCTTGCGGCGCTTACGTGGGGTGGCGGCCACTTTGACCTCCTCCAGTTTGCGGTAGATGGTGGCCTGGCTCAGGCCGAGTTCTTGCGCCGCTGCTTGGCACAGCGCCGTGCGCTGGCCATGGCCCGCGCGCTCCAGGGCGCGGGACAGGTCAACCAGGCGTTGGGTAATGACGGCGCTCATGGGTCAGGCCTCGGTATCCGTGATGGCCTTGACGCCGGTCAGTTTCATCCAGGAGAAGTCCTCTTCTTCCTCGGCTAAGGCGGGCAGCTGGAACTCGGTTATCAGGTCACCGAGCAGGCGCTGGAGGTGGGCGATCAGCTGGGCCTGGAAGCTGCGGTGGTCGCTGCCGGTCTCGCTGGCGTGCTGCTCCAGGCTGGCGAAAGCGGCGCGCAGCTTGCCGCTGATGTCGGCCTCGGCCTCGAAGGCGATGCCGACCACTTCCTGGCGCAGCTCCTTGGTGGCGTCGTCGGCCGACATGGTCTCGATGCGGCGCTTGGCCTTCTCAAGATCCTGCTTGGTGCGATCCAGCTCGGCGTTCTTCTTGCTGAGCACCTCGCCCAGGGCGTCGTAGTCGGCCTGGGTATCAGTGAGCTTCTTCTGCAGCTCGCCCTTTTCCTTGGTGTGGGTGTGGATCAACTCTTCGGCCAGGTACTGCACAGCGTCGAGGTTGCCCTGCTTGGAGGCTTCGATCAGGGCGGACTTGGCGTCGTCTGGCAGGCGGCGCCATTGGCGCAGCTCGCGGTAGCCTGCGCCAATGGCGCCCAGCTGCTTGAGAGCCTCCTCACCGAATGCCTTGAGGTTGGTGAGGTCTTCGTCGACCTTCGAACGGGACAGGCCAAGGGCTTGGCAGAAACCGTCCCAAGTGCCGACGTCGGCAATTTCGTTACCATCGGCGTCGATAGCCTTTTTGCCCTGCAAGGCCCGGTACATCTTGGTTTCCTTGATGTGGGCGAGCTTGGACAAACTGACGACGTCGGCAAAACGGGCGATGGATCGGGCCATCTGAACCTGACCGAGGATCTGGTTGACCAGGTCGCGCTCGTCCTGCAGGCCTTGGGCGATTGCGCCCAGGTTCTGGATGACGTTGACGGACTCTTCGTTGACCGGGACGTCCTGTACCAGCTCGGCGGTGGGGGCGGCTTTACGAGGCATTACGCGGCCTCCTGTGCGTCGGAGGCGGCGAGCTGCTGCAGGCGCAGAATGGCCTGGTAGCGGTTGCCGTCCGCCTCGATCAGCGCGTTGCGGAACTCGTTGTGGGCACGTAGGCGGCCATGCTCGAAGGCATCGGATTCGACGCTGCCAGTCTGGTAAGGGCTGGTGACCAAGGTCTGGTCGATGCGGTTACGCAGTACGGCGGCCAGACCTTCCATGAAGGGCTTGCTGCGCTTGGGCTCGCCCCTGAGCAGAGCGATAGCCAGTTGGTTGAAGTCCATGTGGTGCTCCTTGTTGTTAGCGGCTGGCCCCGGCCAGCACGCGTTGGTTGATTTCGTTGATGCGGTGTTGCGCTGCGCTCATTTCGTTGGCGTGGGCCTGGGCGATCTGCAGCAGCGCGATGGACGGGGCGAAGCGGCCGTTGTCGAGCTTCACGGCCAGGCCTTCGGCGATCAGGGTGTTGACGGCGCGGTTGATGGCGGACGGGCTCTCGTTCAGCCCCTTGGCCAGCTCGCCATTGCTGATGCCGTGGAGGCTGTAGCCCTTGAGGGCCTTGAGGACACGCAGGATTCGCGCGCCGCTGTCGGAGGTGCGTGGGGTGGTCATGCTGGAGTCCTGAGTAGTGCGAAGTAATCGGCGGCCGCTTCGTCGGCGGCCTGAGCTGCTTTTTGCAGATCCTCGATGGTGAGCTGAGCAAGGGGTTTGCCGAGGTTCTGGCAGTGGCGCGCGAACGCCCGTTGGCTGACGGCGTTCCACTCGCGGAAGCCGTCAAACGGCTCCAGGGCTTCGTGCATGTCCATGATTAGGGCGAGGCTTTCCGGGCTCATGCCTGCTCTCCTAGATCCAGTTGTGGGTTGGCGTGCTGCTGCACGTTCGCGCGGTGCCAGGCCAGGCTGGTGAGGCCGTTCTGCAAAGCTGCGAGGGTGTCCTCGGCGTTGGCTTGGCCCTGGTAGAAGGCGATCAAGGCGCCGATGGTGTCGGTGAGTGCGCCTTGAAGCTCGTTCACTTCCTGAGCGCTGCAGGTGCGGCCGGACGGAATGTCGATCAGCAGCTTGCCGCTGGTGGAGGCCAGCCAGCGGCTGACCAGGGCGATGCCGCAGGCATGCTCGAAGGCCGGGATCAGCACGGCAGGCATGCGCCCTTCGGTGAGCCACTTGTAGAGGGCCCAGTGGTTGGCCTGGCCCATGCGCTCAGCAATGCGCTCGACGCTGAGGTTGTGCCGCTCCTTGGCGAACTCCAGCGACCACTCCATGGCTTGGCGGATGCTGCTGGGCTGGGCGTTCTTCCAAGAGCGACGCTTCATTGGAAGGCCCTCCCGACGCTGCAGGAGGCGGCGTGCAAACAAATAGGCTTTTTGCCCATTGGCAATGCTGTTACCAAAAGGCCAGCCTGTTGGGGTACATTCACAGGCATGGGGAGTCACCCGATGGACGAGGTTCGGTTACTACAGGTTGAGGGGCAGATTCAGGCGCTTGCGCGGTGCTGGCTCTACCTGGCTGCGCAACTGGAGTTGCAGGGCGTTGACCCGGCTCCGCTGGAGCGCTCGATGCTGGAGACGCGCTGGCCGGATGCGCCGGTTGAGCCGCATGCTCAGGCGATGATGCAAGGGCTGGTTGAGCAGCTGGCCGGCGCCCGTGAAGTGCGGCGAAATCAACGCCAATCACCTCGGCCTCGGCATTGAAGCCGAACACGTTGCGTAGTTCCTGGTAGGCCTTGGCTTTCAGCTGCTGGCTGACAAAGCCACCGGCGCCGATCAGCATCAGGCGATCAACCAGCTTTGCGGCGTAAGGCGCTGCAGTGCGGTCGACGTGCACCAGGGCGTGCTGGCGGGCATCGGCCAGGTGCCAGGCGATTGCGGCTTGGTCACCAGGAGCGCGGGCGATCAGCGCATTGAGCGCGGCGCGCCAGGCGTCCATGGGGTGGGGAATCAGCTCGATCTCTTCGAGCGCAACTTGCGGCTGGTCGGACATGGCGGTGTCCCTCGCTGCTGTTGTGGTTGGGGAATGAGAGGACGGGGTTAGGCGGCCACTGGCTCGCCGGCCTTGATGCCCAGGGCGACGGCGATGTCATGCGACTGGCCGTAGTTGCCCTTGGAGAAGCCGTTGAGCACTTGGTAAACGGCGGTGGGCGGGAAACCGTGGTCTTTTGCCCATTGATTGACGGTTAGGCCCTTGGCACGGAACTGGGCTTTCACCTGTTCGACGGTCTTAGGTTTTTGCTGGGTTGCCATGGCGGTGGCTCCTCGGCTGGTAGTTGAAGATTCATAAGAATCTTTGGTGTTTGTGAGGCTGAGTATGGGTAGAAAACTACCCATCGTCAAGGAGGTTTATGGGTACTTATTTGCCCATTGGCGAGCGACTTGCTGAGGAAAGGAAGCGGCTAGGGTTCAATCAAACCGACTTCGCGGCTGTGGCTGGAGTAAGCAGAAAAACTCTTTTCGGCTATGAGAGCGGCGAGCGAACGCCCGACGCTGGGGGGCTTGCTGCCTGGGCTAGCGAAGGTGTGGACTTGATGTACGTGGTGCTTGGTGAACGCTCGAAAGCCCACCCCGTCGCTCAACTTCCAGCAGACGAACAAGTCTTGCTGGAGGCATATCGCGCTATGCCGGCCCGTGCTCGTAAGCTCCTTCTGGCCGAAATGCTGACGGGTAAGAAGACACGCAAAGCTGACGGCAAGGCTGATGGCATGAGCGTTTCAGGCGATGGGAACCGAGTAGCCGGAAGGGATTACAACGAAACGAAGGAGTAGCACCGTGGATATCCAGGTTGAGGGGAGCAACAACCGAGTCGCCGGGCGGGACTATTACGAGAATCAGATCAAGCCTTGCCCGCGATGCGAGGTCAGGGTCATTGATCGCGAAAAGAGCATCTGCAACCACTGCACCAAGGAAGAGAGAGATGAAAAGGCCCGTGGGCAGATGACGCTGTTCGGCCTGGGCGTGCTCTTCATCTTCGGTTGGTTACATGGTTGGCGCTCAGAAAGAGGCCTTGCGCCAGGTATAGAAGGACTGGCCGAGACGCTGGCACTGTCGGTCGGCATTGCCATCGCTGCGCTTGCAATGATCTGGTTTTTGCTTCCGTTGTTTGTGGAAATCGGAGCGGCCTACTTCGAAAGCCGCCGTAATCGCTATCGCGAATAGCTACATGGATGGGGCCTGTGTAATGAATATCAGAGCAATGCTTTTCACGGTGCTCGCTGTGATGCTGCTATCCGGCTGCGCTACAAACTACCGAAACAAAACGCCTGCAGAGGTTGCGCAGGCAACCCGCGTGCATGAAAGCGAGTACAGCGAGAGCAGGATCTACCTGGCACCACCCGTGACAGGTAATCCTGTGATGGGCATGACCTACGAAGCCCAGCTCGCCGCCATCCAGTCGAAGAAGGACGGCTCTATCACCCATGCCCTTCGGGTGAAGTGGAGCTACCTCTCTCACGCTTGGATGTTCTTCTCCAATGCCACGCTGCCGGGGCCAATTCCTCTTGAAACCGTATCCACGAATAGGGAGGTGTATAGCTGTCACTCTAGCCGGTGCAGCTACTACGAAAGCACGTCAGCAGTTGTGCCGCTGGAGATCCTGGCCAAAGCATCGACGGGTTTGAAGGTTCGCTTCTCTTCCCAGCAGGGCGCGGTCATGGTTGAGCTGCCGGCCAACTATGTGCTCGGTTATCTACAAGCCATGTCCTCGGCGCTGGGCGGTTCTGTTACGCCGACTGCTGCGGCTCCAGCCTCAAGGATTCCCAAGTGGGAGGCTGTACCGACACGTCCTGCCGGCCAGACAGGTGAGGTAGTGGTGAAGAGCAAGGAACAGCAGCTCCAGGAACTGCAGAACACGCAGGGGCTGAGCTACGAGGAGTATCAGCGGCGGTACAAGCTGATTATGGGGCAGTGAGGGTAACGACATGCATTTTGCGTATGTGAACGGTGCCCGCGTGCCTCCAGCGCCTGGCCTGAAGGGCGTATGCGGAGTATGCGGAACTACTCTCATAGCCCATTGTGGCGACTACAAAATTTGGCATTGGCACCACAAATCGCGGCGTGGTTGTGATCCTTGGTGGGAGCCGGAAACCCAATGGCATCGCGACTGGAAAAACATTTTCCCTGCGGATCAGCAGGAGGTTATTCATCACGCAGAGTCTGGCGAGAAGCATATCGCTGACGTTCGCACTAGCGCGGGAAAGGTGTTTGAGTTTCAGCACTCGATTCTGAAAAAGGAAGAGCTGGAGTCCAGAGAGAGCTACTACGGTGATGCGCTTATTTGGATAGTCGATGGATTGAGAAGTGATTTCGATGCAGTCCGTTTCAGTCTAGGCCTTGGAGGTCTATGGCCTGACTTTTCTGTGCGCTGGCACAGCACCTCCAAACTCTGGCACCGTTGGGCGGCAGCGAAAAGGCCTGTATTTTTTGATTTCGGTTCATCCATGTTATGGCGACTTGATTCGTTTGATTCCAGCCAGAAGATAGCCAGGCTAAAGGCCTTCGAAAAGCGAGGATTCATCCAGCATGCTGGGGCGAGTCCTACTGAGGAGGCACTCGCTCAGGTATCTCGCGTTTATCAAGTTGGATCAAATCGCCGTTGATGCTGCCTAGCATCTCCAAGGGCGCCGCAATGGCGCCCTAGTTGTTTTTGCCGCGTCCAAATTACTCCGCGCGCGCGCGAGGCGAAGCTGTGATCTCTCCCCCGGTCGGACTGCCGGTATGAGCACAGCAACGGCCAGGGATTGGCCAACCTCGGAGCGCAACCCATGGCCACCTGCCAGAACAAGCCCAAGCGCCGCCTCCTGCCGCGCATGACCGTTTTCGCTGTTATCTCCATCCTGCTGCTGGTCGCGATCTGGTTCGTGCGCCCTGAGCAACTGCAGGTCGTGCTGTACAAAGTCAGCCTCATCACCATTGGCGCCGTGCTGGCCTACTACATCGACCGCGTGTTGTTCCTGGTTGAGGCCAGGCCGCATGAGTGCATCGGGGGTATTCATATCGTCGGGGCATGGCTCAGGCGCGCCGTGATTGCGCTGGCCTGCATCCTCGGCATGACGCTGGGGCTTTAGTCGTGAACCGCCTTAAGCGTTGGCTGGCCGAGGCCGGGAATGGCCTCGCCATCATCTGGATGGTCGAGCCGCGCCTGTTCCTGTGGCCGCTGACCCTGCTGGTGTTCGCAGTCGGCTTGTTCATCGTGCCCAGCGCCGATGCTGCAAGCATTCCCACCGCTGCAGAGCAGCACCGCCGCACCCTGGTGCGCGCCGCCCACGCCGAATGGGGCCTGGGCGCGCCTGTAGCCACCTTCGCCGCCCAGGTGCACCAGGAGAGCGCCTGGCGCTCGAATGCCCGCTCGCCGGTCGGCGCCGAGGGCCTAGCGCAGTTCATGCCCGCAACCGCCGATTGGATGGCCGAGATCTACCCGCGCAGCCTGGGCCCGGCGCAGCCGTACAACCCAGGTTGGGCGCTGCGCGCCATGGTGGCATTCGACCGCTGGCTGTACGAGCGCAACCAGGCCGTGAGCGAGTGTGACCGCTGGGCCTTCGTGCTGGCCGGCTACAACGGCGGCAATGGCTGGGTGAATCGTGACCGCAGGTTGGCATCGGCAAAGGGCGCCGATCCGCTGGCCTGGTTCGATTCCGTCGAGCGGCACAACGCTGGCCGCTCGATCGCCAACTTCCGCGAGAATCGCCACTACCCGCGCGCCATCCTGCTGCGCTGGGAGCCCATGTATGCGGCTGCCGGCTGGGGGCCTGGCGTATGCGCCGACAGGTATAGCCGCCATGAAGATCCCAACGCTGTTTCTGCTCGCCACGTTGACCACCAGTTCGCCTGCCGCTTGCTCCCGGAACTGGCTGGCTGCCGCCGAGCTGTTCGCATCGCCGCCGCCCCGCGTTCGTCCGGCCCAGCTCTGGCCGCCCGAGCGCGCGGACAAACGACCACCCATGCCGCGCTGGTTGCGGCGCCGGCTGAAGCGTAAGGGGCGGTGATGAAGAACGTCATCGGCTGGATCGCTGACTACTGGTACGTGCCGATCTTCGTGGCGCTTATGTACCTGATGTGGGCATACGGCGAGAGCCAGTATGACCGGGGCCACAGCGCCGCCCAGGACAAGGGCGATAAGGCCATTGCCAATCTGCGTGAGGAGCACCAGAAGCTGCGCGCCGACGCCGCCGAACAGAACCTGGTGCTCTACCGCCAGCAGGTGGAGCGCGCCAACCAGGCCGAGCTGGTTTTCCTGGATGCCCAGGACGAGATCGGCCGGCTCAAGCAGCAACTCACACAGGAGCGCATCAACCGTGTCTCGACTCAATACGCCCCGGCGCGCGGCGCTGCCCCTGTGGCTGCTCCTCGCTTCGTTGTCACTTGTGGCTGGCTGCGCGACTTCAACGCAGCGCTTGGAGCCACTGCCCCAGCTCCAGCCGGCTGCCGAACCTACGCCGGCTCTCAAGAAACGGCCTGGCCCGCCCCCGGCTCTGACGCCGAACTACTGGAAAGCGGCGTTACCGCCGCAGACATCCTGGCCCATGCGCGTGACTACGGCGCTTGGGCGCTCGCCAACCTTGCGCAGCTGAACGCGTTGATCGACCTACACAACAAGGACAAGCCCTGATGGACTTCGACTACCTGCTGCGCCTCGGCCAGTTCCTGTTCACCGTCCTGGTGGGCCTGTTTTCGTTCATGTCGGCGCGCAAGGCCAGCTCGAAGGTGGAGGCCGAAGCACTGGCCACCCGCCTGGCCGGGCAGGACACCCGTCTGACGGTCCTGGAGCAGCAGATGAAGCATCTGCCCAGGAGCGAGCAACTCACCGAGCTGGCCGAGAAGCTGGCCGAACTGGGTGGCGACATGAAGGGCATCAAGTCCGACGTGGCAGGCATCAACCGCTCCCTCGACCCGCTTAATCGCTCGGTCGATCGCCTTAACGATTACCTCCTACACAGCAAGTGAGGCTGCGATGAACAACCAACCTTTCGCCGATTTTCTGCGCCAGGATCAGCGCCTGGTGATGCTGCGCATCCTCTCTGAGCTGCCGCAGTACCGCGCCAACTCTTCGGTGATCACCAGCCTCCTGGGCGACTTCGGACACCACCCAAGCCGTGACCAAGTCAAGGCTGAGCTGGTCTGGCTGGGCGAGCAGGGCCTGTTGCGGGTGGAAGATATCGGCTCCGTCCTGGTCGTGACTCTGACCGAGCGCGGCGCCGATGTGGCTGCTGGCCGCGCTTCGGTACCGGGCATCAAGAAGCCGGGGCCCTGACCATGGCGCGCAAGAGCAGCGTCGACAAGGCGCGTGATGAGGTCCGCGATCTCATCAACCGTATGTTGCGGGATAACCGGCTGACTCTCGACCAGATGCGTGACGTGCTCGAGGAGCAGTTCCCCGGTGAGCAGGTGCCAAGCCGCACCGCGCTGCACCGCTACAAAAAGGGCTTCGCCGAGATCATGCGCCACCACCGCGAAATCCAGGTGGCGAGTGACGCCCTGGTAGCCGAGCTGGGCGAGAACTTCGACGACAAGTCGGGGGCGCTGCTCGCACAGGCCGTGACGACGCTGGCCACCCGCGCCTCTCATTCCGCCCTTGAGAAGGAACAGATCGATATCGGCGACGTGCTCGACCTGACCCGTGCGGCCAAGTACGCCCAGGAGTCGCGTGCGCTGAGTAGAAAGGAGCGCGATGCAGTGGCCAAAGAAGCCCGCGCCCAGCAGCTCAAGGAGCAAGAAGAGCGCCTGGAGGAACTGCGCGGCACGGACGGCATGAGCGAAGAGTTCGAAGACCGCATCCGCCGCGTACTGATGGGTAAAGCCTGATGAGCGAGCAAGAAGGCAAAGCACTCAAGGCCCTGACCAAGCCCCGCAAGATCGACCTCGCCGCCGAGCTGGAGCTGCATGGCGTTGTCGTTCCCCAAGACATGGCCGATGCAGTACCGGAGGCCGAGGGCGTATTCCTGCCGTACCAGCAGCGGTGGTTCGACGACACCAGCCAGATCATGATCGCCGAGAAGTCGCGCCGTACCGGCCTGACCTGGGCCGAGGCCGGGCGCAACGTGATCAACGCCGCCAAGCCTCGACGCCGTGGCGGGTGCAATACCTTCTACGTGGGCAGCAAGCAGGAGATGGCGCTGGAGTACATCGCCGCCTGTGCGCTGTTCGCCCGCGCCTTCAACGAGATGGCCCAGGCCGACGTCTACGAGCAGACGTTCTGGGATGACGGGCGCCGCGAGGAGATCCTGGCGTACATGATCCGCTTCCCGAAGAGCGGCTTCAAAATCCAGGCGCTCAGCTCGCGCCCGAGCAACCTGCGCGGCCTGCAGGGCGACGTGGTGATCGACGAGGCGGCATTCCATGAGTCCTTGGAAGAGCTGCTCAAGGCCGCCCTGGCGCTGACCATGTGGGGCAACAAGGTACGGCTGATCAGCACCCACAACGGCGTGGACAATGCCTTCAACAGCTACATCCAGGACGCACGCGAGGGCCGCAAGGACTACAGCATCCACCGCATCACCCTGGACGATGCCCTGGCCCAGGGGCTGTATAAGCGGATCTGCTACGTGACCAACCAGGAATGGTCGCCTGAAGCCGAGAAGCAATGGCGCGACAAGCTGTACAAGAACGCCCCCAACGTCGAGTCGGCCGAGGAGGAGTACGGCTGCGTACCGAAGAAATCGGGCGGTACCTACCTGAGCCGGGTACTGATCGAGCAGGCCATGGTCAATGACCACTCCATCCGAATCTACCGCTATGAGGCGCTCGAGGGCTTCGAACAGTGGACGCCTGAGATGCGCGAGGCTGAGATCCGCGCATGGTGCGAGGAGAACCTTGCGCCCGAGCTGGCTCGCCTGAACTCGCGCAACCGCCATACCTTCGGTGAAGACTTTGCCCGCCGTGGCGACCTGACTGTGTTCACGCCACTGCAGATCGATCCGCTGCTGCGCAAGCGCGTGCCGTTCGAGGTCGAACTGCGCAACCTCACCTATGAAGCGCAGCGCCAGGTGATGTTCTTCATCTGCGATCGCCTGCCGCGCCTGAGTGGCCTGGCGTTCGATGCCACCGGCAACGGCGGGTACTTGGCCGAGCAGGCGGCGCTGCGCTACGGAGCCGGCATTGTCGACCAGGTGCAACTCAGCCTGGCCTGGTACGCACTGTGGATGCCGAAGCTCAAGGGCGAGCTGGAGGCCTTCAACCTGCAGATCGCCCGCCACCAGACCCGCCTCGACGATCTGTTGTCGATCAAGGTGGAAAAGGGTGTGCCGGTTATCGAGAAAGGCCGCACCAAGGATCTGCAGGCGCAGGACAGCAAGGCCAAGCGCCACGGCGACAGCGCCGTATCGTTGGCCATGGCGGTGCGGGCCAGCTTCATGGAAGGCGGCGCCATCGAGTTCACCGCTCTGCCGCGCCACAGCCGTGGCTTCGACAACGTCGACGACAACGACACTGACCTCACTCTCCCGGAACCTTCAGCATGGTGACCACTTCCCGCATCCTGGGCCCCGATGGCCAACCGATCCGCCTGGCGGAGATCCGCGAGCCGCAGACCGCCCACCTGACCAGCCTGCACCATGAGGTAGGCAACCACCCCTCTCGCGGCCTGACCCCAAGCCGCCTGGCTGCGCTGCTCGATGCCGCCGAGCAAGGCGATATCGTCGCGCAGTACGAGTTGTTCGAAGACATTGAGGAGAAGGACGGCCACGTGTTCGCCGAGATGGGCAAACGTCGCCGCGCCGTGGCCCAGCTGGACTGGCAGATCGTCCCGCCGGACAACCCCACCGCCAAGGAGAAGGAAGCTGCCGCCGCGCTCGAGCAGCTGCTGGCCGGGCTGGATGACTTCGAGGCGATGCTGTTTGACGTGACCGATGCCATAGGCAAAGGCTTTGCCTGCCTGGAGTTCGACGGCTGGCACCGCGTAGACGGTGACTGGCTGCCGCGCGCAATCGATCACCGCCCGCAGACGTGGTTCCAGCTCACCCGTGGCGAGCGCCGCCAGGAGATCCGCCTGCGCGGCTCGATGGGCGGTGAGGCGCTGCAGCCGTTCGGCTGGATCACCCATATCCACAAGGCCAAGAGCGGCTACCTGGAGCGCAGTGCGCTATTTCGCGTGCTGGTGTGGCCGTACCTGTTCAAGAACTACAGCGTCGGCGACCTGGCCGAGTTCTTGGAGATCTACGGCATCCCCATGCGCGTGGGTAAATACCCAGGCGGTGCCACCGAGAAGGAGAAGCTGACCCTGCTGCGCGCCCTGGCCCAGCTCGGGCACAGCGCTGCAGGCATCATCCCGATGGGCATGGAGATGGAGTTCCTCAACGCCGCCCAGGGCGATCCGGCCGCATTCAAGCTGATGATCGACTGGTGCGAGCGCACCCAGTCCAAGGTGATCCTGGGCGGCACACTTACAAGCGGTACCGGCGAAGGCACCAACACCAACGCCCTGGGTAACGTGCACAACGAGGTGCGCCTCGACCTGCGCGACTCCGACGCCAAGCAGCTGGCCACCACCATCAGCCGTGACCTGGTGTACCCGATCGCCGTGCTAAACGGCCTGGCCGACAGCTGGAAGCGCTGCCCACGCCTGGTGTTCCCCACTGAGGAACCGGAGGATCTGAAGTCCTACGCCGACTCGCTGCCTCAGCTGGTCAAGCTCGGCTTCAAGATTCCGCGCCAGTGGGCCCAGGAGAAAGTGGGCATCCCCGAGCCATCCGAGAAAGAGGACGTGCTGCAGCTGCAGGCCGAACCATCGACGCCGGCCGAGCCGGAGCCGCCTGCTGGCGTTGCGGTGGCCACCGCACAACAGAAGCCAGCCACCACCGCCGCGCAGCGCCTGGACGATGACCTGCAGCCCATCACCGGCCAATGGATCATGCGCATCCGCCAGCTGGTGGAACAGGCCGAGAGCCTGGAGCAGATCCGCGATGGCCTGGCCGAGCTGCTGCCGGACATGACCCTGGAGCAGTACGCCGAGGCCATGGCGCAGGCGCTGGCTGCTGCTGCCCTGCAGGGGCGCCTGGACATCGTCCAGGAGGCCGCCAATGGCCGTTAGCGCCACCTCGCTGCCGTTCCGCGAGCAGAACGAGTTCCTGCGCCGCAAACTCAACCTGCCTACTAACGGCTGGACGGACGTATACGGCCGCGAGAACGACTATGCGTTCGTCGTAGCCGGCGCCAACCGCAACGACCTGGTAGCCGACTTCCACCAGGCAGTTCAACGCGCGATCGAGGGCGGCACCACCCTGGAGGCGTTCCGCCAGGACTTCGACCGCATCGTGGCCAAGTACGGCTGGAGCTACAACGGCGGCCGCAACTGGCGCTCGCGAGTGATATACGAAACCAACATGCGCAGCAGCTACATGGCCGGCCGTTATGAGCAGCTGCTGGCCGTGCGCGAGGAGCGCCCTTACTGGCAGTACCTGCACAGCGACGCGGTCGAGTACCCGCGAGAGGAGCACGAAGCCTGGAACGGCATGGTGCTGCGCTGGGATGACCCGTGGTGGCAGTACCACTTCCCGATCAACGCCTGGGGCTGCCAGTGCAGCGTGCGGGCGCTGAGCTATGACGACCTGGTGCGCATGGGCAAGACCGGGCCGGACACAGCGCCGCCGATCGTGTTCGAGCAACGCACCATCGGCCAGCGCAGCCCGCAAGGCCCGCGCACGGTGACGGTGCCGGTGGGCATCGACCCCGGCTTCGAGCACATTCCCGGCCAGTCGCGGCTGGAGAGCCAGGTGCCGGTACCGCGCCTGGGTGAGGAGCTGATCCCGTCCGCCGCACCTGGCCTGCCCAATCGCCCGGCGCCGGATGCGTTGCCGGTACCGCGCGTGATCGACCCCGAGACCCTGCCGCCTGCAGGCATGAGCGATGCCGAGTACGCCCGTCGCGCGCTCGATGCCTTCGGTGCCCAGCTCGATGCCGCCGAGCTGCTCACCGACGTCCTGGGCGAGCGCATCGCTGTTGGCCCGAGCATGTTCCAGGAACCCAGCGGCGCGCCGGCCGTGCAGGGCCAGGGCGAGCTGCTGCCGCTGCTGGCGGAAACGCTGTTACAGCCAGACGAAATCTGGACGCGCCTGGAGTACTCCGAACCGCTGCGCAAATCCCAGGTGCTGCGCCGCTATCTCGGCCGCTTCAACCTGGGCCAGCAGCTGACGCAGTTGGTGGTCATCGAGCTGGCCGGCAACGCCTGGAGCTGGGATATCGAGGCAGACCGCGAAGGCCTGGCCGAGCTGCTGCGCCAGGGCGTGCGCCTGTACCGGCGCGAGGACTGACCATGGCCGGCGTTACGCTTGAGTTCGATGCGGTTGCCGCACTGGCGGTTGTCAACGAGGCCGCCGCCGCGCTGGCCGACCCGGCGCCGATGCTGCGCGATATCGGCGAGTTCCTGCTGATCGCCCATGACCAGCGCTTTGCCAGCCAGGCCTCGCCGGATGGCACGCCCTGGCAGGCACTCTCTCCGGCCTACCTCAAACGCAAGAAGAAGAACCGCGACAAGATCCTGGTGCTCGATGGCTTCCTGAAAAACACCCTGCGTTACCAGGTGAACAACAACGAGCTGCTGTTCGGCACCAACCGCATCTATGGCGCGATGATGCACTTCGGCGGCAGCATCGATGTCGCCGCCCGCAGCCAGCAGGCTTACTTCCGCCAGGACGGCAAGACGGGCGACGTGGGCAACCAGTTCGTCAGCAAGCGCAAATCCAACTTTGCCCAGTGGGTCACCATCGGTGCCTACACCATCCAGATCCCGGCACGCCCTTGGCTGGGTATCAGCGACGACGACAACTACGCCATCGCCGGCATCGCCACCCGTTACCTGATGCCAAATTCCGCATAACGCCAAAACGCGCCAGGAAGGCCCCTGGAGGCGTTTGGGGGCTGCCGTTGTACGCGTCGGGCTGCCTCTGGCCCTTTCCGGGGCTGTTTGGGCGTTTATAAACACGGTAGGCGGGGTGGCAGTGACTCACCTTCGCGCGTATCGCTAAAAAACTCCCCGCCGAAAGATTTTTGCCCCGTCAAAATTACTTGCCCGGCCTGCCGCGCCAAGCTGCCGGCATGAAGACAAAACGCCTCCCTCTCGCCGTTGCACTCGCCGCCTGCAGTTTCGTACTGGGGGCGCCGGCTGCCGACAACACCATCTGGGTTCAGGTGACCCCGGCTGGCCATTTCCTGCCGGCTGATGGCCGCGAGATCAAGGTGCCGTCCTGGCACATCAACCAGGCAGTGGCCACCAAGGTCATCGAGCGCTTCCACGCTCGCAAGAACAAGCGCGTGGTCGACTATGAACACCAGACCCTGCTCAAGGAAGAGAACGGCCAGCCCGCTCCAGCTGCAGGTTGGTACCAGGCCCTGGAGTGGCGTGAGGGCGAAGGCCTGTTTGCCCAGGTGCAACTGACTGCCCGCGCCGCGCAGTACATCGCCGAGGGCGAGTACCAGTATTTCTCCCCCGTGTTCCTTTACCACCCGACCACCGGCGACGTCCTGGACGTGCAGATGGGCGCGCTCACCAATGCCCCGGCAATCGACGGCATGCAGGAACTCAGCCTGCGCGCCGCCGCGTCGTTCGGCTGTTTCGATGACTCCCCAGAGGAAAACCCCGTGAACCAATTGCTGCTGGCGCTGATCGCCGCCCTCGGCCTGGCCGAGAACACCACCGAAGAGCAGGCAGTCGCCGCGCTCTCCGCCCACACCACCAACCTGCGCAAGCTGCTGGGCCTGGATGAAAAGGCCGGTGGCGAAGCCATGCTGGCAGCCTGCACCGGCCTCAAGGCCAAGGCGACCGCCACCCCTGATCCGGCGCAGTTCGTTTCGCTGTCGGTCGTCGAGGGTATGCGCGCTGAGATGGCAGCTCTGACCGCACGCCTGGGCGAGCGCGACGAGAAGGATCTCGACAGCCAGATCACTGCCGCCCTGGAAGACGGCCGCCTGGCCAAACCCATGGAAGAGTGGGCACGCGAACTCGGCAAGAGCAACCGCGCTGCGCTAACTGCCTACCTGGACAAGGCGAAGCCGATTGCTGCGCTGAGCCGAAGCCAGACTGGCGGTGAGCCTCCGGTGGCTGACGAGAAAACCGGGCTGACTCAGGAAGAGCTGGCCGCGTGCTCGCGCATGAATCTGACCCCCGAACAGTTCAAGGCCGCCAAGGTCGAGGAGCAATAAGCGATGACTGCGCTCACCAAAGACCGCAACACCAAGCGCCGTGATGGCGTGCAGTACTCCGACCCGGTAGCCGCTAGTACCAAGGTTTTCGCTGGTGCTCTGGTGTGCATCAACGCCTCGGGTTTCGCCGTGCCGGGCAGCACCTCCGCCACCCTGAAAGCCCGTGGGGTTGCCCAGGAGTACGTCGACAACTCCGCCGGTGCAGCCGGTGATCTGCGCGTGGAAACCCGCCGTGGCGTATTCCCGTTCGCCAACAGTGCCTCGGCCGACGAGATCACCCGCGCCGATATCGGCGCCACGGCCTACATCGTCGACGACCAGACGGTCGCCAAGACCTCCGCCACCAACACCCGCTCGGTTGCCGGCGTTATCCGCGATGTGGATAGCGATGGCGTCTGGGTCGAGATCTAAGGAGCAAGACTCAGATGATCATCAACAAGCAAAACCTCTCCATCCTTCATACCGGCTATAAGGCGTCGTTCCAGGGCGCATTTCAGGGCGCAGTGATCGACTACGACCAGATCGTGATGGAAGTGCAGTCCGGCACCGCCATCGAAACCTACGGCTGGCTGGGCGCTACCACTCGCTTCCGTGAGTGGCTGGGCGACCGCGTGATCCAGAACCTGGCGCTGCATGACTACAGCATCAAGAACAAGACCTTCGAGAACACCGTGGGCGTGCCCCGCGAGGCGATCGAGGACGATCAGTACGGCACCTACAACACCCTGATGGCGCAACTGGGCCAGGACGCCAAGGAGCACCCGGCCGAGCTGGTCTATGCCCATCTGAAAAACGGTTTCACCGGCAAGTGCTACGACGGCCAGTTCTTCTTCGACACCGATCACCCGGTGATCGGCGCCAACGGCCAGGAAGTCTCGGTGAGCAACTTCCAGGGTGGCAGCGGTACGCCGTGGTTCCTACTGGACGTCACTCGCATGATGCGGCCGATCATCCTGCAGAAGCGCAAGAACTATCAGTTCGTTTCCAAGACCGGCGAGACCGACTCCAACGTGTTCGACCGCAAGGAGTTCGTGTGGGGCGTGGATGCACGCCTGAACGTCGGTTATGGCCTGTGGCAGCTGGCCTACGCCTCCAAGGAAGCGCTGGATGCCGACAGCTTCAACGCGGCCTATGCCGCCATGCAGGAACTCAAGGGCGACAACGCGCGTCCGCTGGGTATCCGTCCGAAGCTGCTGGTAGTGCCGCCAAGCATGCGTGCTACCGCCCTGGAAGTGGTCAAGGCCGAGCGCAACGCGGCCGGCGCCACCAACATCAACCGCGACGTGGTCGACGTGCTCGTCACCCCGTGGCTGGCCTGATGGGGTGATGCATGGCTAATAAATCGACCGCCAAGGCGCCTGCAAAGGCGTCCACCAAGAGCGCAGAAAAGGCAGCCCCAGCGGCTGCCCCTGCGGCCGCCGAACAGCTGGCCAACCAGCCGGCGGCAACTACCGAGAACGCTGCACCGGCTCAGGTGACCGAGCCGGCCAGCACCGAACAACCTGCGAATGAAGCATCCGTTCTGGAGAACGGTTCCATGGGGCAGGACGCCCCGACCGATACCGCCCCGGCCGCGCCTGATACGGCGGCCGCCACTAGCCAACCGGCATCTGCCGCGCCCCAGGCGTCTATGGGCGATGCCGTTGTGACTCAAACAGGTGCGGAGGCGCAGGCAGCAGCATCGCCTGCAGGTGGTAGTGCCACTGATGCTGTTGATGGCCTGGACGACGATGGCGACTACGACGGGCTGTGGGTGGTGGCGATTCCCGAGCAGGGCTTCCGCCGCTGCGGCTTTCGCTTCACTCGCGAGGGCTTCGGCATCGCCCTGGACGCGCTCACGGCCGAGCAGGTCGAGCAGCTGGAGAACGAGCCCAACCTCAAGGTTGAGCGCGGCATCTTCTCCGGCCGTGTCGGCGAGCGCGTGTACTGACCCATGAACTACATCACCCTCGACGACCTGGCCGAACGCCCAGGCGCACGCGAGCTGGCCCAGGTGGCCACCAAGGAAGGCGTGCGCGAGGTGGCCACCGATTTGATGGAGGCCACCCTGCGCGGCGCTGACCGCAGCGCCTGGGCGGCTGATCTGGTCGCCGTTGCGGATGATGCCCTGCAGCGCATCCAGGACGCCGTCACCGAGGCTGAAAGCCTGATCGATGGCTACCTGGCCAAGCGCAGCTACCCGCTGCCGCTCAGCCCGGTACCGAAGCTGGTCACTGGCTGGACGCGCGACATCGCCCGCTACCTGCTGCACAAGGATCGCGGCGGTAAAGAGGACAACGACCCGATCGTGCGCAACTACAAGGATGCGCTGAAGTTCCTGGGCCTGGTCGCCGAGGGCAAGTTCAGCCTGGGCGCCGAGGATCCGATCGCCAGCAACCCGGATCTGCTCGACGTGCGCTTCGAGTCCGCGCCGAGCGTGTTCGACCGTACCAGCAGGCGGGTGTTCTGATGAACTTCGCGCCCCTGGATACCACGCTCGTCGAGAACCGCCTGCGCGACCAGGTGCCGGACTTCGGCAGGGTCAATGGCGCCGCCGCGTATCACACGCTCAAGGGCCTGCAGGACTTCCGCACCGGCGACTGCTGGGTGGTGCTGGCTGCCGAGACCAACCCGGCAGCCGATGGCCCGCAACCCAAGCGCAAGGCCGCAGCCGGTGCCGTGTTCGGCGTGGTGATCTGCGCCAGGAACTACCGCGACCTGCATGCGGACGCGGCCAAGGATGAGGTGATGAATTTTGTCGGTAAGGCCCGAGAGGCCCTTATCGGCTGGGCCCCAGCCGGCTGGAAGGATTGCATCTGGCTCAAGGGCCAGGTGCTCGATAGCGACAGCGACCGTGTGCTCTGGATCGACATTTACACCACCACCCACGTACTAGGGGGCAACCCGTGAGCAAGCCAGGGAAAAACGAACTGACCGAGGTGACTCTCGGTAAGAAACACACCCACGCCGGCGAGAAAAAGAAGCCTGGCGACAAAATCATGGTGACCGCCCAGGAGAAAGAGTTCCTGGAACGCCACGAAATCCTGGCTGGCCAGGCCAATCAGGCTCAGGCCCCGGCCGCAGAGTGAGGTAACAACAGATGAGCGAAACCTACTTCTACGGCCAGGCCGAGATCGAGATGGCCGAGATCCTGGCCGGCGGCAAGGTCGGCCCCTATATCTGGCTGGGCGACTTCAGCGAGTTTTCAGGCTCCTTCTCGCAGACGGCGATCAACCATCGTGAGTCCTACAGCGGCAACAAGGGCAAGGTGCGCGAGTTCTTCACCGAACTGGGTATGGACTGGTCCGGCACACTGCATCAGCTATCGCCGGATAACGTCGCGACCTTCACCCTGGGCAAGTACAACCAGGAAGAAGCAGGAACGGTAACCGCCGAGGAATTCCCCATCGTCGCCGATGGCGATGTGGTGCAGCTCGATCACGTCAATGTCAGCGACCTGGTTATCGTCGATAGCGCCGGCAGCCCGGTCACCATGACCCCTGACGTCGTATACAAGGGCGATGAATGGGGCAACGTCCGTATCCTGGCTCTGCCGGCCTCACCAGCACCGACCCAGCCGCTCAAAGCCGCTTACAGCTATGGCGCCTATCAGCAGGCCGCGTTTCTGGCCGGCACCCGCAAGAACTACGCGCTGCGCGCCAAGGGTGTGAACTTGGCAGAGAACGGCGAGAAGTGGATGGTCGAGATCTACAAGGTATCGGCCGGGCTACTGCAACAGCTATCGCTCATCACCAGCGGCAACCAGATGGCCGGCTCTCAGGTGACGTTCAGCTCGCTGCTGGATTCGTCCAAGCCGGCCGATGGTCAGCTCGGCCAATACGGCCGCTACGTGACCCTGGGCTAAACCATGGCAAAGACGAAAGGAAAGGTGATCACCACGCCCGAGGCCCCAGCGGCCGAGGGCGCGGATGACCTGCAGAAACTTCACCCCAACCTGGAGGCGAAGCTGAACGGCCGCATCGTCGTCGTGCGCGAGTACGGCTTCGTCGAGGGCCTGCAGGTTCGCCAGCAGCTCAAGTCGTTCCTGGAGGGGCTGTACGAGCTGATCAAGGCCGAATCGGTGCCGCCCCTCGAACAGATCATGGAGCTGGTCGTTGCGCACCTGGGCGACGTCCTGCAGGCGGTGGCCACCTCGGCCGACATCGAGGTCGAGGAGCTGCGCACGCTCAAGAACCAGGACGAAGGCGATGCCCTGCTGTTCAAGTGGTGGACAGCCAACGGCCCTTTTTTCTATCGGCGCGCCCTAAGCAGGATTCTGGCCGAGCGTTACCGGGCGGCCGAGGCGGAAAAGCAGCGCGCTGGGCAGACGTCTACGCCTGCCTCATCCGCGCCGGCTACGGCGACGTCGAGCGAATAGGCCGATACACCGAGCGGCAGATCATGCTGCTGTTCGAGGCTGAAAAGCGCCACCGGCGCACGGAGCGTGCCGAGATGCTGAAGGACATGAACCTGGCCTTCGCCGGTGGCGAGGCCGCCGACAAGCACTTCAAAGAGCTTTTGCCGTAGGAGGCACCATGAAACAGGCCATTGCCGAGCTGCAACGTACTGCAGAGATTGCTGAACACAACCAGCCTTACAGCGAGCAGGCCGGTGATGTCGCCCAGGCCGAACTGCAGCGCACCACCTCGCATGAATGCCGTGAGGCGATCGAGCTGTTGAAGGTAAGCGACCAGGCGCCTGCAGGCGACTGAGAAAGAAAGAGGGCTCCTGCTCCTGGTGCGCTAACACCAGGAGCAGGCGCCAAACAGGCAACGCATTGCCAGTCCAGCCAAGGCCCTCCGCTCACGCGTGAGCCGGGCGAGCCTAGCAAATGGTAAAGGCGTTGCCGAGAGTGAAAGACTTACGTTGTGGCGGTTGTCACCGCTTGCTGGCCAAAGTCGGCCAGTTCGATGTTCTGCAGATCAAGTGCCCGCGCTGCCGGGCCATCAATCATTTGAGGGCCGAGAGCCTCCCCACCACGCCATCGAGCGCTGGCCAGGAGGCCTCATGCAAGCCCAACCCATCATCCCCTGGATAGGCGGCAAGCGTCGGCTCGCCGATCGCATCTTCCCTTTGTTCCCTCGCCACAGCTGCTACGTCGAACCGTTCGCGGGCGGCGCAGCGCTGTTCTTCCTGCGCCCGGTACCGGCCGAGGTCGAGGTGCTCAATGACATCAACGGTGACCTGGTCAATCTGTACCGGGTCGTGCAGCACCACCTGGAGGAGTTCGTGCGCCAGTTCAAGTGGGCGCTGAGTAGCCGCCAGGTGTTCAAGTGGCTGCAGGAGACGCGGCCGGAGACCCTGACCGATATCCAGCGGGCCGCCAGGTTCTACTACCTGCAGCAATCCGCCTTCGGTGGCCGGGTCGATGGCCAGAGCTACGGCACGGCCACCACCCAGCCGCCAGGGCTCAACCTGCTGCGGATCGAGGAGGCGCTATCGGCCGCGCACCTTCGTTTGAGCAACACCTACATCGAGCACCTGAGCTGGGCCGAGTGCATCCGTCGCTACGATAGGCCGCACACGCTGTTCTATTGCGACCCACCGTACTGGCAGACCGAGGGCTACGGCGTGCCGTTTGGGTTCGAGCAGTATGAGGAGATGGCCGAGCTGATCGGTCGGATCAAGGGCAAGGCGATCATCAGCCTGAACGACCACCCGGACATCCGCCGCGTGTTCGGCCGGTACCACATCGAGAGCACAGACATCACCTACACCGTGGGTGGTGGCCAGGGCACTCAAGCGCGTGAGGTACTGATCTTCAGCTGGGATATCCAGGCAGAGCCAGCAGGACTGTTCTAGCGGTTTTTGCCGCGTCCAAATTACATCCCGCCTCGCGCGCGCGAGCATGTCGGCATCCCACCCATCTGGATGCTGACCGATGAACAATCGCGGTGATATCGAGTTTGCCCTGCGCCTCAAGACTGACCTGGAACAAGGCCAGCGCGAGCTACAGGGCCTTGCTCAGACCGTCGAGGGGGTCGGCGCTGGCGCAGCAACATCGAGCGCTGAACTCAATCACCTGGGCGAGACTGCAGATCAGGCAGCCGCGCGCCTGCGTGGCATCGCCGAGGCGGCGGTACAGCAAAAGGCCGCAGCCGACGCAGCAGCGGCCAGCATGATGGAAAGCGCCAACGCCACGCGCCTGGCGGGCGCCAACTGGCAGGAGACCGCTGCGGCTCAGAACGAGTCAATGCGCGCGTATCACGCTGCCGAGCGTGCCGCCGAGCAGAAGGCTCAGGCCGACCTGAAAGCGGCAGAGGCTGCCGCTGCCGCCGCTGCTGCCACCGAGAAAGAAGCGCAGGAGCTTCAGCAGCTCCTGGGCAAGATTGACCCCGTCATCCGCAAGCTCGACGAGCTGGACAACATGGAGCAGCAACTGCGCCGCGCGCGCGCCTCCGGCCAGATCGATCTGGGTACCTTCGACGATTTCAACACCAAGCTGCAGGAGCAACGTCAACGCCTGGGCGGTACCACGGATGCAATGCGCGTCGCCGGCATCACGGCTGGGCAGTACCAGCAGGCCATGCGTCAGCTGCCGATGCAGATCACCGACATCACCACCAGCCTGGCCAGCGGCATGCCGGTATGGCTGGTGGCCGTGCAGCAGGGTGGCCAGATCCGCGACAGCTTCGGCGGGTGGGCCAACGCCGGCCGTGCCCTCGTCAGCACCATCAACCCGCTGACACTGGCCATCGCCAGTGTTACTGCTGCGATTGGTGCGACGGTGATAGCGGCCGTTCAGGGCGCGGCCGAGACTTACGAGTATGAAAAGGCCATTGCCCTGACGGGAAACTCTGCGGGCATTAGCGCTGATCGCCTGGCGCAGATGGCGCAGCAAATCGATGCAGTCTCCGGTACCCAGCGCCAGGCCGCAGCCGCGCTGGCTGAAGTAACCGCTGCGGGCAAGTTCACTGCTGATCAGATCCAGCTCATCGCTACCACTGCTGTGGTGATGGAGAACAGCATCGGCCGCGCTGTCAGCGCCACGGTCGAAGAGTTCAAGAAGCTGGCCGAGGAGCCGGCCGAGGCATCCGCCAAGCTCAACGAGCAGTACAACTACCTCACGTTAGCGGTGTACGAGCAGATCTCTGCGCTAGAAGCCCAGGGCGATCAGGCTGGTGCGGCACAGGTGGCGATGGAGGCCCTGGCCGAAGCTATGCAGAGTCGGGCGGCCGATATCGCTGGCAACCTCGGGCTGGTCGAGTCTGCCTGGCAGGCGGTCAAGAATGTGGCCGCAGAAGCCTGGGACGCGATGCTCGACATTGGCCGAGCTGACACCCTGGAAGACAAGCTCGCCGAGGTAGCACGCCAGCGGCAGACCGCTATGTTCGGCGTGCGCGGCGACCGTGTTTCCGCCGGCATTGATCCTGCGCTTGAAGCCCGCCTGGCGGCCGAGGAGCAAGGCCTGCGCGAGCAGATCCGTCTGCGTGATGAGCAAGCCAGGCAGGAAGGCGAAGCCGCAGAGGCCAACCGCGAGGCCATCGCCACCGCCCAGGAGCGAAACAAGGCCGCTGACGCATTCGTCAAAGGTGCCGAGGCCCAGCTGCAGAGCCTGCAGAACCTGACCAGCGTAGAGCGCGCGCAGCGGGTGATGCAGGAACAGAACATCGAGGCCACCAGCGAACTGGGCAAGCGCATGCTGGAGGCGGCTGAAGCCACCGATAAGCAGCGCGAGGCAAACCAGGCCGAAGCCGATGCCAAGCGTGCGGCCACTGAAGAGCAGCGCAAGGCCACTGCCGCCCTGCGCGAGCAAGAACGCGCCGCCCAGGCCGCGCTGCGTGCAACCGAGCAGAGCGTTCGCCAGCAGCTGAGTTACGTGCAGGGCCTGGAGGATCAGGCCGCCAAGATCGGCCTGACCGCTGCCGAAGTGCGCCAGTACGAGCTGGCCGAGAAAGGCCTGGCCGGCGCCATGCGTGCGCGGGCCGATGCTGCGCTGGCTCTGATCGATGCCGCCGAGGCACAGCGCCAGGCCGACGCCAACGCCCGCACCAATGTCGGCCTTGAGGCTGAGTTCCTGCGTGCTGCAGGGCGCGAGACCGATGCTGCGTTGCTGGAGATTCGCACCAAGTTCGCCAGCATGCGTACCGAGCTGGAGAAGGCCGGCAACGAGGCTGGCCTAGCCTGGCTGGACAAGCTGATCCCTGTGGCCGAAGCCAAGGTGCGCGTCGACGACGTGCAGCGTGAGATGGATCGCATCCTCGCCGAGCAACAGCGCCAGGAGCAGTCGGTCAACGTGCAGCAGGATGCCGGCCTGATCACCGAGCTGCAGGCGCGCGAGCGCATCCTGGAGATCCACCGCCAAACCTACGCCCAGCTGGAGCAGATCCGCCCGGTGCTGGCCGAGCTTGCTGCGCAACCTGGTGCAGTCGGCGAGTCGGCCTCCCAGGCCCTGTACGCACTCGACGCTCAAGCCCAGCGTCTGATGGCCACCACCACGCTCCTGCAGGAGACGCTGCGTGATGGCCTGACCACGGGGCTCACCGAAGCCCTGACCGGCCTGGCGCGCGGCACCATGACCCTGCGCGAGGCCGTCAGCGCCCTCGGCCAGAGCGTGCTCGATGCGCTCACTCGCATGGCGGCCGAGAACCTGGCGCAGTCCATCACCGGTGGCGTGATGGGGCTGTTTGGCGGTGGCAGCAACGATGCTGCCGGCATGACCGTCGGGGCTGCTGCTGTTACCTCGTCTGCCGGAGCCCTTTCGGCCGCCGGCGCAACCCTTGTCACTGGCGCATCGGCCATCCAGATCGCCGCGCAGGCTCTGGCAGCTGCAAACGGAGGTAGTGCTGCCGCTGGTGCGACAAGCGCTGCCGGTGGCGGTGGCGGCTGGCTGTCAGCCATTGCTGGGATGTTTGGCGGCGGTGGCGGCGCAGCAGCTGGTGCCAGTACCTACACCGGCGCCTTCGGCTTCGCCGATGGCGGCAAGGTCAAGGGCCCCGGCACGCCCACCAGCGACTCCATCCTGGCCGCACTCTCGACCGAGGAAGTCGTCATCCGCGCCGCCTCGGCCATGCAACCTGGTGCGACCGACTTCCTACTGGACTTCAACGCACGCGGCATGCAGGCCTTGCACGACTGGGCCTTCCAGTCCGCCTACCACCACAACACCGGCGGCCTCGCCGGCGTGCCGGCACCCGCCATGGCCAGCCCTGGTCTGGGCACCTCGCGCTTGGCCGAGCCGGCCAAGAGCATGAGTACCAACCTCAAGAACAGCGTGAATCTCTACGCCGTACAGCGTCCGGAGGATGTTGCTGGCATGGCGTGGGGCAAGGCGGGCCAGGAGCACTTCATGGTTTACCTGCAACAACACGGCGCCGAAGTGCGCCAGCTACTGGGGATCAGGTGATGCCTTATCAGATCGGGTTCGTCGATGACACCGGCGGCACCCTTGCACATCAAAAGATGCTCGACACCATCAAGACGTTTGCCGAGGCGAATGGCTGGGTGACGGTCTTCCATAACACTGCCGGCACCAACCATCAGGTCATCCTGAAGGGACCAGGTTATAGCGGTACCGAAGAGATCTTCGTGGGTTTCGGCACCTACCAGGACGTCACGGCCGACTACTACAACATGATCTGCTACGGCTTTACCGGCTACGTGCCCGGTAATCCGATCGGCAGTCAGCCTGGCGCGCGTTGGTCTGCGGTGCCGGCGCATAACCAGCGGATCGACTACTGGCTCACCGTCAGCCCGCAGCGCATCGCGTTCGGCTTGAAGGTCGGCATCCCGGTCTATGAGTCGGCCTACGTCGGCAAGATGCTGCCGTATGCCAGGCCTTCTCAGTTCCCGTACCCCATGGTCGTTGGCGGCATGCTGGCCGCAAACAGCGCGCCGGCGACCCGGTTCTCCGATACCGCCCACTCCATGCCCTACAAGGGTAACCGCAGCAACCTGGCGTTGCGTGACAACGCTGGAAACTGGCTGCAGGTGGAGTGCCACCCCTGGAACAACAGCGTGCTGGCCGGCGTTGGCACCGGCACCACCACCAACGTCCGTGACACCGGCGGGGAGTACCCGCTGCTGCCGATCATTCTCAGCGATGCCAACGGCATCTACGGGGAGCTGGAGGGGGTGTTCTACATCAGCGGCTTTAACAACGTGGTCGAGAACACGCTGGAGATCGAGGGCATCACCTATGTGGTGCTCGAGGACGTTTACCGCACCGGCCATACCGACCACTACGCATTGAGGATGAGCTGACATGGCGCACTACACCGGCAGCGCGAACGACTTCGCTGAGCTGCTCACCGCGCTGCGCAATGCCTGCGTTGCGGAAGGTTGGACGTTGACCGGCGATGTGCTGAGCAAGGGCACGGCCTTCATCAAGATCGAGGACATCACCCTCGACGCCAACACGCCGCGCAGCCTGATGGTGACCGGCGGTACCGGGCTCAGCGGCTCTACCCTGCTGCAGCCGTCGGCCGTTACCCCGCGCATGGGGCGTGGCCACAACAACGCCGCCGCCTACGTTTGGCCCATGTCCTACCACATCCATATCCACACCGACCCGGACGAGGTGTATTTCATCGCCAACTGGTCAGTGGAGTACTTCATGTGGCTGGCGTTCGGGGTCTCCGACGTGCCCGGCCTGGCCGGCACAGGGCTGTGGCTGACCGCCAATGCGATGCGCCGGTACAACTCGGGGTTCGGCGAGTCTATTAGCTACAGCTACGAGATCCGCCCCAACTCGGGAGGGTCGGGCCCCAGCGTCAACAGCTTCTACCGCAACACCGGGCCGTTCTGGCGCACATACCAGCGCAATACGTCGGGGACGGTTGCTCTATATGGCCCGTACTACCAGGACGCCGTGCACACCGGCCTTAATGCCCTGGGCGCGGACGGGTGGGCTGGCGTGCCGACAGCCACCGGTTCCATTGCCCCTGGCAACATCGACGCGATCCTGGCTCAGCAGCCCCACATGGCAAGACAGCCATCTGTCTGGAACAACGAGGCAATCCTGTTGCCGATCCAGGTGTACGAGGTCACCAGCTCGAACAAACGCCAGTTGATCCTCGATGTTCGCCACGCCCGCTACCTGCGTATCGACAACTACGAACCCGGCCAGGTAATCACCATGGGCACGGATCAGTGGAAGGTCTACCCGTTCTGGCGCAAGAACATCGCTGTGCGCGACGGTGGCAGCAACCTGGAGCATACCGGCACTTTCGGCTGGGCCATTCGGTACGACGGGGAATAACCGATGGCCCTCCTGCCAGGCTTCAGCATCGGTTCACCCGCCGGCGGGGTGAACAACCCCTACGTGACCGACGACATTGACCTGTTCGAGGATCAGCCCTGGCCGTTCGGGCCCTCGCTGGCCGGCGCGGCGCCGATTCAGGATGTCACCAGCCACTTGCCCGTGTCGGCTGTGCCGCGACTGCTGGAGGGTTTCATCGCCTACAGCTACCAGCACGATTTTTATCACCGCATCCATATTTCCCGGTCCCAGCTCGACCTGGGCAATGTGGTTTCAACCCAGATCACGCCAGTGAATGTTTGGAACGCCTATCTGGTCGATCGCACCTTGGTCGAGATCAGCGGGTTAGATGAAGGCATCGAGCTGGCTGGACAGCCTGAGCCGCCCTTTGTTTTCGAGCCCCTGCAGGAGCGCGAGTGGCTGGTTTCCGTCACGCCGAACGGCGTGCCTGTGCTCGATACTGCCCTGGAGTGGCAGTTCGACAATGGCGCCACGGCCCGCTTGCGTATTACTGCCAACCGCATCATCGCCTGGACCTTCGTGCCTGACTGGGGCGACGGCGTGCGCGAGCGCCTGATTTTCGCTACCGACATCCTGCAGAGCGAATCTGGAGTCTCGCAGCGCCGGAAGCTACGCCTGGCGCCGAGGCGCGAGTTCCAGGCCTCGATGTTCGGTGAGGGTCGCGAGCGTCAGTTGCTCGATCTGGCGTTGGCCGGTTGGGGCGATCGCCTTTGGGCGCTGCCTATCTGGCCTGATGTGCAGTTGCTGGCCGTTGGTGTCCCAGCAGATGGCGTGTTTATTCCGTGCCAGACCGAACACCTGGACTTCCGCGCGGGTGGCCTGGCGTTGCTGCGGGGTGAGGATGCCTTTACCTACGAGACCGTGGAGGTCGAAGGTGTATCGCCTCTCGGGCTGGACTTGGCCCGCGCCACTCAGAAGGCCTGGCCGGCCGGCACTCGACTGTACCCAGCCCGCACCGCCCAGCTCATCGAGCCGCCTCCGCTGACCAAGCTGACCGATCAACTGATCGAAGCGCAGGTTCGCTTCCTGATCATGGAGGCGTGCGAGTGGCCGGCGCTGATGCCGGCGTCGACATATCGCGGTCTGCCTGTGTGGGATCGCCGCCCTGACGATAGCCAGGATCTGACATTGGCAGCCGAGCGGCTGATGTCGACGCTGGACAGTGGCCTGGGCCTGCCGCGCTTCACCGACACAGCACGGAGGGCGTTCGCGCTACTCGGCCAGCGCTGGCTCGACCAGGGTCGCGCTGAGCGGGCTGCTTTGCGCAGCTTCATCTACGCCATGTGCGGTCGGCAGAAAGTAGTGTGGGTGCCAACCCACATGGCAGACCTGACGCTGGTTGCGACGGTCTCCAGCGTCGCGGCCACCATCGACGTCGCCAACATTGGCTACGCGCGGTTCAGCGGTGGGCGCCCTGGGCGCCGTGACATCCGTATCGAGCTGTACGGCGGCGCGGTGTTCTTCCGGCGGGTACTCGCTGCCACGGAGGTTGATACCGATGTTGAGCAGCTCGTGCTCGATGCCGCCTTGGGGCAGGTGGTCGAACCGGACCAGGTGGCGCGCATAAGTTGGATGGTGCTGTGCCGCTTCGAGAGTGACACCCAAGAGCTGGAGCACATGACGGACAGCCTGGGCGTTGCCAGCTGGGCAACGACCTTCCGCGAGGAGCGCGATGATGAGTTTTGACAGCCGTGAGCAGTCTCTCGCCGCCGGCGCGCCTGTGCGCCTCTATGAGTTCCGCCGGGGGGTGTGGCGCTGGCTCTACAACAGCAGCGATCGCAATCTCACTGTCGGGCCCCAGGTATACCTGGCGCTGCCAGGAGGCATCAGCGACGGCGGCATCCGCCAGAGCGGAGTGGCGCGGCAGGATGACTTCGTCATCACCGCCCCGGCCGACCTGGAGGTCGCACAGCTGTTTCGTAATAGCCGGCCGAGTGCCGAGATCGCTCTGATCGTTAGCGACATGCACATGGGCGACGGCCAAGTGGTGGCGCGTTACACCGGCACCATCGCCAGCGTGCGTTGGCCGACGTTGGATAGCTGCCGCATTACCTGCCAGGACATCGACGCCAGCATGGAGAGGCCGGGCCTGGTGGACACCTACAGCCGTACCTGCACGACCACGCTCTACTCGAAGTGGTGCGGGGTCGATCGAAACTTGCACCGCGTGGAATCCGTCATCGATGCAATGGCCGGTAGGACTATTACCTGTGCGGGGATTGATGCCTACCCGGACGGACGTTTCGGCGGCGGTTACGTGGAATGGCCGATCGGCAATGGCGAGTTCGATACGCGCACCATCGAGACCCACGCCGGCGAAGTACTCACTCTGATGGGCGGCACCTTCGGCCTGGCGCCTGGCATGGCGGTGCGGGTGTATCCGGGGTGCGACTTCCTCCCCGGCACCTGCAATGACGTCTACGACAACCTGCCCAACTTCCGGGGTACCAACGCTATGGACGGCGTCTCACCTTTTGACGGCGACCAGGTGTTCTGACCATGTGGTTACAAGTTGCGATCCTCGTCGCGTCGTATCTGCTCAGCGCTGCGAATCAGCCGAAGCCCGCCAAGCCAAAACCAGCTGCGTTCTCGTCGTTCGACTTCCCGCGCTGTGAGGAAGGCGCCGAGAAGACCGTGCTGTTCGGCCAACGCTGGACGAAGAGCTGGATGGTGCTTTCGGTGCGAAACCAGCGCAGCGAGGCCATCAAGAGCAGTGGAGGCAAGAAGTGAGCGGGCGGCTGATCGTCACCATCGAGCACCTATATACGGTGCCGACCTGGACAGGTCGCGTCGGCTACTGCGGGCAGAAATCGCGCGAGTTCTTCGCGGCGCAGGGCTGGGACTGGCTGGACTTCGTGCAGAACGGGATCGATGCCGATCTCCTGACGGCCACGGGCAATGCCTTGGCCATTCACCTGGTGGCACACGCGCGTAGCGTTCAGGAGGCTGGCAATGGGCAGCAGTAGCAAGAAGTCGGTGATTGTCGGATTCCGGTACTCCTTCGATATCCACTTCGGCCTTGGCAAAGCCATGGACGGCCTGCTGGCTATCCGCGCTGCCGGCAAGACCGCCTGGACAGGCTTGGTCACCAGCAACTCGCGGATTCACATCAGCGCGCCAAATCTGTTCGGTGGCGACAAGGGCGAAGGCGGCATCGACGGCGACCTGGATGTGATGTTCGGTGAGGAGGATCAGGCGGTGAACAGCTCGCTGGCAGCCGCCCTCGGTGGGCTGGTACCGGCGTTCAGGGGGTTCTGCGGCGGATTCTTTTCGGGGCTGGTCACTTCTATAAACCCGTATCCCAAGCCCTGGGAGGTCCTGCGGTGGCGAGCACTCAAGGGGTGGGACGGCGATGTCTGGTACCCGTCCACCTGCCTGATCACCTTGGCCGGTGGCCAGGTGCGGGCGATGAACCCGGCACATATCCTCTACGAGACCTATACCAATGCGGACTGGGGGCGCGGGCTAGATCGGACGATGCTCGATGACGCCGCGTTCAGGGCTGCGGCGCTGCAGCTGTTCAACGAGGGCTTCGGCCTGTGCCTGGAATGGGAGCGCTCCGGTTCGCTGGCCGAGCTGCGCGATCTGGTCTGCGACCACATCGGTGCCTACGCTGGGCCGGACCGGCGCACCGGGCTGATCACCCTCAAGCTTTTCCGCGACGACTACGACCCCGAGGATCTGCCGCTGTTCGATGAGGACAGCGGCTTGCTCGGTATCGAGGAAGACGAAGCCAGCAGCCAGCTGGTTGCGCCGAGCCAGTTGTTCGTCGAGTTCGATGACGCCATCACCGGCGAGAAGCGACGTGCTCGCGCGGTTAACCCGGCTGTGGCCCAGGCCCAGGGCGGACCTGCAGCTGAAGTCATCAGCTATCCCGGCCTGCCGACCGCCGAACTGGCAGGGCGCGTTGCGAGCCGTGATATGCGGGTTAAGGCGAGCAACCTGCGGAAGTTCAAGGTGCGTCTCGACCGGCGCGGCTGGGGGCTCGGGCCTGGTGATGCCTTCCGGGTTCGCTCGCTCAAGCGCGGCATCGAGCAGATCATCCTCCGCGCGGGGCGGATCGAGGACGGTACGCTGAGCAGCGGCGCCATCACCGTGACCGGCCTCGAGGACGTGTTCGGCCTCCCGGCCAACTCGTTCGTCGCCGTTCCGCCCAGTGGCTACGTTCCACCAGACCGCACCCCACAACCTGTGGCAATTCGCCGGCTTGTCGAGGCGCCGTATCGGGAGCTGGCCGGGCTCATCGACCCGGCCAACCTGGAGTTGCTCAATGCCAACACCAGTGCCGCCTACGTGTTCAGCGCGGCCGTTCGGCCGTCGGGGCTCTCGCTCAGTTACACCTTGCTGACTAGGGTGGGCTCCTCTGGGGCGTTCACCGAGCGCGACACCGCTTCCTGGTGCCCGACGGGAACTCTGGCTGACATCCTGGAGCCAGGCGCTGCCAGTGCTTTCCTCGACAACCTCATAGGGGGGCGGGATGTCCAGCTGGGTACTGCAGCACTCGTCGGCGACGAGATCTGCCGGGTTGACGCGATTGATACGGAGACGGGCGCCGTATCCTTTGGTCGGGGCTGTGCTGATACCGTTCCTACGCGGCATCCAGCGGGCACGCGAGTCTGGTTCTACGACGGCAACGAAGGGCAGGATGGAACCGAGTACACCAGCGGGCTGACCATCCAGGCACGGCTGTTGACCAACACCAGCCAGGGCCAGCTGGCGCAAGGGTCTGCCAGCACCGACAGCCTATCCCTGCAGGGGCGTCAGGGCAGGCCCTATCCTCCAGGCCTCCTCAAGATTAATGGCACAGCCTATCCGGCCGAGGTAGAGGGCAACATTACTGCCACCTGGGCCCATCGTGACCGGATTTCTCAGGCCGACCAGTTGATTGATACCACGCTGGGCAGCATTGGGCCTGAAGCGAGTGTTACCTACACCTGCAGGCTTCTTAGGGCAGATACGAACGCGGTCTTGCTGACTCAGACAGGTATCACTGGCACGTCATGCAACTTTGTCCCCGACTACGGAACCTATGCCGGGCTGATGAAATTAGAGCTTTGGTCGGTGCGAGGCTCTCTGGTCAGCACTCAGATGCATGTGCACGAGTTCGATGCTGGGCCGATCGAGGGCATGCAGGAACTTAGCGTTGTTAACACCAGCATCCAGCCCCCATCAGGCACAGCGTCTTCGATCTCACGCATTATCCAGAGCAGCACGGCGATCGGTGACTTGATGCTGGCCTTCGTGATGCACTTCGGCCCGCTTACAACTGTCCCTGCTGGCTGGGTGCTGGTCACCTCTGTTACAGGCGCGAATGACCGGCTGTCCGTCTACAAGAAGATCGCAGCGGCAGGTGACCCTGGCGCCAGCAGAACCTGGTCCATGAGTGTGTCCTCTAGGTTCAGCGTCCACTACGTCGTGTTGAGGGGCACAGAACCGCTCGATGTTGTTGCATTTAGTGGCGAGGTCAGCGCTGCAGGCGTCTCCAACGATCCCACTCCGATCGCGTCGGTTGCAGCCACGGCAGTTGGCCAAGTGGTGCTCAACACAGCTTGCCAGTTGGCGAACACATCCGTGCCGTCCAGCTTCACAGTGTCTGCTCCTTGGACACTGCGCACGAACGCCTCTTCGGCCACTCAGGCCAATCGGCATGGCGTGGCGACTCTGACTGTCGGTGATCTTGCCCCGGTCGAGGGGGAATGGACGCCTAGCCCAGCTAACGCATCAAGCTCCTGGGCGAGCATCTCGGTAGTGGTTGGCTATGCAGGGTCGTGATTGGCAATTCCTTTGCCATATGTGAAACGCTAGGCTTGTCGGTATTATCGCGCACAAGCCTGCGTTTTTTCGCGCGGCGCTACAGCTGAGATACGAAAAAGGGACTCCGCGGAGTCCCTTTTTTCATTCTGCCGTCCCGGATGTAGTGAGCCATTGCCTTCAGAGCATTCCCGGATTTCATCCGGGTTACGCAGGGCGGCCTCTCAGCCTGCCATGGACAGGCGATTGCGGCCTTCGCGCTTGGCCACATAGAGCGCGTTATCGGCGCGGCGCAGCAGGCTTTCGGCGGACTCGCCCGGCAACAGGCTGGAGCAGCCCAGACTGATGGAAACGTCGATGGCGCGGCCAGCATCCAGGCATTGCAGCTCCATCACTGCAAAGCGCAAGCGCTCGCCTACCAGCGCAGCGCCCTCGCGGTTGGTGCCAGAGAGAATCACCAGAAACTCCTCACCACCGTAGCGAAAGACCATATCGATATTGCGCAACTGGTTCTTCAGGGTCTGAGCGACCGCTTTCAGTACTTCGTCGCCAAGCGTGTGGCCATGGTTGTCGTTGATGCTCTTGAAGTGGTCGATGTCGAGCATCAGCAGCGATAGCGGTTGCAGATTGCGGCGGGCCAGATCCACCTCGCGCTGCAGCACCTGGTCCATGGCAATGCGGTTGCCGGTGTCGGTCAGCGGGTCGCGCAGCGCACTTTGTAGCGCGGTGCGGTAGAGCAGGGCATTGCGCAGCGGGAACAGCAGGCTCGCCAGCAGCGCTTCCAGCTGGATAAGTTCGTCCTCGGCAAAGCGTTGCTTGCGGCGGAAAATCAGCTCGCCCAGGTATTCCCCCTCATGGCTCAGGCGATAGCCGGCCGAGTGGGGCGCGCGCTCGCCCAGTTCGAGGCGCAGGTCGTGCGACGGATGCTGGAAAGCCAGTGCATCGAGCGGCACCAGGCGCTGCACCTCGCGAAAGAACAAAGTGAGGATTCGTTCCACGTCCAGGCTGGTCTGCAGTTGCAGACTCAATTGTTGGCGCAGCTCTATCAGGCTGGCGGGCTTTAGCGGCAAATTGCGACTGCCGGTAAAGCCGAGACGCTGCAGCTTGGCGGCATCGAAATCGATGGTGTTGGACTGGCTGGGGGGAACCATGGAGCTGAACCTCTGGCGCTGATGGTGCGACGAGAGGGTTAGAGCGAATTTCGTGCCAGGTGGTTCAAGTGGGATTAAAGTCTTGTGAAGTCAGTCACTTAGATGTTTTTTAAAGTGCTGATCGGCAAGTGCTTGCCAGTTGCCTGACGGTGATACTGGCAATGTGCTGCCGCCTGGCAAGGTCAGTGGCGGATTTTTGTCGGCGATGGCCCGCTGACGGGCGGCAGGCCATGACAGGTAATCACTGGGCGTCGAACGCCTGGCCGTTGACGCCCTTGCTGTCGGGGCCCATCAGGTAGAGATAAAGCGGCATGATCTCTTCCGGCAGTGGGCGGGTCGCCGGGTTTTCCCCCGGGTAGGCCTGGGCGCGCATTGCGGTGCGGGTCGCGCCCGGATTGATGCTGTTGGCGCGCACGTTGGCGATGCCGTCCAGTTCGTCAGCCATGACCTGCATCAGGCCCTCGGTGGCGAATTTCGATACCGCGTAGGCGCCCCAGTAGGCGCGGCCCTTGCGGCCGACGCTGCTGGAGGTGAAGGCGACGGAGGCGTCCTCCGACAGTTTGAGCAGCGGCAGCAGGGTGCTGCTGAGCATGAACATGGCGTTGACGTTCACGTGCATCACACGCATGAAGTTGTCGCCGGACAGTTGTTCCAGCGGCGTGCGCGGGCCGAGGATCGAGGCATTGTGCAACAGGCCATCGAGGCGGCCGAACGCGTTCTCGATCATCACCGACAGTTCGTCGTACTGGTGCGGCAGGGAGGTTTCCAGGTTGAAGGGAATCACCACCGGCTGCGGGTGACCAGCTGCCTCGATTTCGTCATAAACCTGGCTCAGGTTGGCTTCGGTCTTGCCCAGCAGCAGCACCGTGGCGCCGTGGGCGGCGAAGCTCTTGGCGGCGGCCGCGCCGATACCGCGGCCGGCACCGGTGATCAGGATGACGCGATCCTTGAGCAGGTCTGGGCGGGCGGTGTAGTCGAACATGTGAGGATCCTTCGGAGAACTCTTGAGGGTAGGGCGGGTGAAACCCGCCAAATTGGAGAGTGACGGGTTTCACCCGCCCTGCGCGATCAGCAACTGCACAGAGCGCGATCGAGCACCGCACGCAGTTCCTGGGGATGATCCACGACCACGTCGGCGCCCCAGTTGCGTGGGTTGTCCTCGGGGTGGATATAGCCGTAGGTCACTGCCGCCGTGCGGCAGCCGGCGGCACGACCCGATTCGATGTCGCGCGCGTCGTCGCCGATGAACAGCACTTCCTCGGGTTTGACGCCCATCTGCTGGCAGGCGAGCAGCAGCATGTCCGGCGCGGGCTTGCTGTGCTCGACATGGTCGGGGCAGACCAGCACTGCCGAGCGCGCGGCCAGATTCAGACCTTGCATGATCGGTTCGGCGTAACGCACCGGCTTGTTGGTGGCGACGCCCCACAACAGGCGCGCCTGCTCGATGTCGTCGAGCAGGGCTTCGATGCCGTCGAACGGGCGGGTGAGGACGGCGCAGTGCTGCTGGTAGCGCTCCAGGAACTCCTGGCGCAGAGCTTCGAACGCGGCCGAGTCGGGGGCTTCATCGAAAGCGCAGGCGACCATGGCGCGAGCGCCGCCGGATACCTGGTCACGTATGGCCTTGTCTGCCAGTGGCGGCAGGCCGCGAGTGGCGCGCATGGCCTGGGTGATGGCGATGAAATCCGGCGCCGAATCGAGCAGGGTGCCGTCCATGTCGAACAGTACAGCGCGCAAACGCATCAGTCTTTCCTCAGCGTCTGGATCATGTAGTTGACGTCGACGTCGGCCTCCAGCTTGTAGTGCTTGGTCAGCGGGTTGTAGGTCAGGCCGATGATGTCCTTGACCTCCAGCCCGGCCGCGCGGCTCCAGGCGCCGAGCTCGGACGGACGGATGAATTTCTTGAAGTCGTGGGTGCCACGCGGCAGCAGGCGCAGGATGTATTCGGCGCCGATCACGGCGAACAGGTACGCCTTGGGGTTGCGGTTGATGGTGGAGAAGAATACCTGGCCGCCCGGTTTGACCAGTCTGTGGCAGGCGCGGATGACCGAGGAGGGATCCGGCACGTGCTCGAGCATTTCCAGGCAGGTGACGACGTCGAACTGGCCCGGCATCTCCTCGGCCAGCGCTTCGGCGGTGATCTGCCGGTAGTCGACTTCGACGCCGGACTCCAGCTGGTGCAACTGGGCGACCGACAGCGGCGCTTCGCCCATGTCGATACCCATCACCGTGGCGCCGCGCTGGGCCATGGCCTCACTGAGGATGCCACCGCCGCAACCGACGTCCAGTACCCGCTTGCCGGCCAGGCCGACGCGCTCGTCGATCCAGTTGACCCGTAGCGGGTTGATGTCGTGCAGGGGTTTGAACTCGCTTTCGCGGTCCCACCAGCGGTGTGCCAGGGCCTCGAATTTGGCGATTTCGGCGCGGTCGACGTTGCTCATAAGCATCTCTTTCAAAGCAGGGAAAGCGTATCGCCGCTATGTTGCCAGTTTAAGAACGGGCGTGGGGCGGCGCGGGTTCGTTCAATGTATGTCAGTTTGTCGCAGTCGTTTCGTCAGCGTAGCGCGGATGCAATCCAGGGGCGGCTGCATTCTCCCCGGATTTCATCCGGGCTGCCTTTTTGCAATCCTGGCTCCCCATCCCCTGGCCTTGGCGATCAGTCCGCTTTCGTCCATGCGGGTCAAACGGCCGTCGTCCAGCAGTTGCTTGCCGCCAACCCACACATGCTTCACGCAGTCGCGGCCGCTGGCATAGATGAGCTGCGATACCGGGTCGTAGATCGGTTGCTGGGCCAGGCCAGAAAGGTCGAAGGCGACCACATCGGCGAGCTTGCCCGGTTCCAGCGAGCCGGTCTGTGTTTCCAGTCCCAGTGCGCGGGCGCCATTGAGGGTGGCCATGCGCAAGGCGCTGTGAGCGTTCAGGGCGGTGGCGGAGCCGGCGACGGCCTTGGCCAGCAGGGCGGCGGTACGGGTTTCGCCGAGCAGGTCGAGGTCGTTGTTACTGGCGGCGCCATCGGTGCCGATGGCGACGTTGACGCCAGCCTGCCACAGGCGTTCGACCGGGCAGAAGCCGCTGGCCAGTTTGAGGTTGGACTCAGGGCAATGCACGATGCTGCAGTTGTGCTCCACCAGTAGCGCCAGGTCCTCGTCATCGATCTGCGTCATGTGCACCGCCTGGAAGCGCGGGCCGAGCAGGCCGAGGCGAGCCAGGCGCGCCAGCGGGCGTTCACCGTGCTTGGCGACGGCTTCGGCCACTTCCTGCGCGGTTTCGTGCACATGCATATGAATGCCGGCATCCAGCTCGTCAGCCAGTACGCGAATCTGTTCGAGCTTGTCGTCGCTGACCGTGTAAGGCGCGTGGGGGCCGAAAGCAATGCGAATACGCGGGTGTTGCTTGAGGTCATCGAACAGTTGCAGGCCCGTACGTAGCGCTTCGGCAGCGTTGAGTGCGCCGGGTACCGGGAAGTCCAGTACAGGGACGGTGACCTGCGCGCGCACGCCAGCGTTATGCACGCATTCGGCGGCCGTCTGCGGGTAGAAGTACATGTCGGAGAAGCAAGTGATGCCGCCCTTGATCTGTTCGGCGATGGCCAGATCGGTGCCGTCGCGAACGAAATCCTCGTCGACCCACTTGCCTTCGGCGGGCCAGATATGTTCGTGCAGCCAGGTCATCAGTGGAAGGTCGTCGGCGATGCCGCGCAAAAGCGTCATCGCGGCGTGGCCGTGGGCGTTGATCAGGCCGGGGGCGAGCAGGCATTGCGGCAGCTCTCGCACCTCCGCTGCCGAGTGGCGCATGGCTTCGCTGCGCGGTGCGATCAGCGCGATGCGTCCGTCACGGATGCCCAGGCCATGGTCGCGCAGTACCACCCCGGCCGGCTCAACGGGCACCAGCCAGGTGGGCAGGAGCAGCAGGTCGAGAGGGGCTTCGGGCATGGGGGATTGTCCGTCTGGCTTGATCGATGCAAGGAAGGGCGCCAGTGTATAGATGAATGCGCGTAGCTTGAAGTCGTGAGGAGGGGCCGGATTGTTCGGCTGGCCTCAGTCGGTCTGCGTATAATCCGCGATTTTTTGGCGGTGACAGATGGAGTGTGCGATGCGCGAGCAATTGCTGGCTGTGGAGAAGGTTCAAGCAATCGAGTGGTGCGATGGTGCGCTGTACCTGCTCGATCAGCGCCTGCTGCCGCATCGGCAGACCTGGTTGCGTTTCGATTCTGCCACCGAGGTGGCTGACGGGATTCGCGATATGGTGGTGCGCGGCGCGCCGGCTATCGGCATCGCTGCTGCCTATGGCCTGGTGTTGGGTGTTCGTGCTCGGCTGCGGGCTGGTGGCGACTGGCGTGAGGCACTGGAGGCTGATTTTGCTTGTCTCGAGCGCTCGCGCCCCACTGCTGTAAACCTGTTCTGGGCCCTGCAGCGTATGCGTGAGCGCCTGGCGAGGCTCAAGGATGGCGACGACATCCTGGCGCTGCTGGAGGCCGAGGCGGTGGGGATTCATCTCAGCGACCGTGAGGCCAACCTGACCATGGCGCAGTTGGGTATGGAGCTGATTCGCAAGCATCAGGGCAATCCGCAGGTGCTGCTGACTCACTGCAATGCGGGTGCGCTGGCGACCGGTGGCTTTGGTACGGCGCTCGGGGTGATCCGTGCGGCGTATCTGGAAGGCTTGGTCGAGCAGGTTTATGTCGATGAAACCCGCCCCTGGCTGCAGGGGGCGCGTCTGACTGCCTGGGAATTGGCTGGCGACGGCGTACCGGTGAGCCTCAATGCCGATGCCGCTGCCGCTCACCTGATGAAAACCAAGGGCATTACCTGGGTCATCGTTGGGGCCGATCGCATCACCGCCAATGGGGATGTTGCCAACAAGATCGGTACCTATCAGCTAGCGGTCAACGCCATGCACCACGGCGTGCGCCTGATGGTAGTGGCGCCTAGCTCGACCATCGACATGAGCCTGGAAAGTGGCGAAGACATCGTGCTCGAAGAGCGCGATGGTCGTGAGCTGCTGGAGGTGGCGGGGCATCGGGTTGCGGCTGACGTGCATGCCGTCAATCCGGTGTTCGATGTGACGCCGGCTGATCTGGTCGACTACATCGTGACCGAGAAAGGCGTGATCGAACGTCCCGACAGCGCCAAGCTGGCGCAGCTGATGTGCCGCAAGCGTTTGCACTGAGCTGATCGGGCAGCAGCTTGCTCGCTGTAGGGGCCCCGTCCCCCGAGGCGAAGCTTTTGCTCTCATTGGTCGTGCATCAGCTCCTGCAGGCCGGTCGTTTCGCCTGTTTTCGTCGCGCCTGCTCCGGTTCTCGATGAGGGTTCGCGGGGTAGGTGTGTGGCGCGCTTTGTGGTAATCTCCGGCAGTTTTCAAGGGGGCTGACTAAAGCCACCTTCACTGCATCGAATCGTGACATAACTCGTTGATTTGTCGTGAGTCGCTGATGGCTTGAGGCTATCGCGACGAGCTCCATGGCGTTCAGGAAGAATGACGCGGAGTTTCACCAGAAAAAGGAACCAGGCTTCTCATGGGCGAACTGGCCAAAGAAATCCTCCCGGTCAATATCGAAGACGAGCTGAAACAGTCCTACCTCGACTACGCGATGAGCGTGATCGTCGGGCGTGCGCTGCCGGATGCGCGCGATGGCTTGAAGCCGGTACACCGTCGTGTGCTCTACGCCATGAGCGAGCTGGGCAACGACTGGAACAAGCCCTACAAGAAATCCGCCCGCGTGGTCGGTGACGTGATCGGTAAGTACCACCCGCACGGCGACACTGCGGTGTACGACACCATCGTGCGTATGGCGCAGGACTTCTCCCTGCGCTACCTGCTGGTCGACGGCCAGGGCAACTTCGGTTCGGTGGACGGCGACAACGCCGCAGCCATGCGATACACCGAAGTGCGCATGACTAAGTTGGCGCATGAGCTGCTGGCCGACCTGGACAAGGAAACCGTCGACTGGGTGCCCAACTACGACGGCACCGAGCAGATCCCGGCGGTCATGCCGACCAAGGTGCCGAACCTGCTGGTCAATGGCTCCAGCGGTATCGCCGTGGGCATGGCCACCAACATCCCGCCGCACAACCTCTCCGAGGTGATCGATGGCTGCCTGGCGCTGATCGACAACGCCGACCTGACCGTCGATGACCTGATGCAGTACATCCCAGGTCCGGATTTCCCCACCGCCGGCATCATCAACGGTCGTGCCGGCATCATCGAGGCCTATCGCACTGGCCGTGGGCGCATCTACATCCGCGCTCGCGTCGAGGTCGAGGACATCGACAAGGTCGGCGGTCGCCAGCAACTGGTGGTCACCGAGCTGCCGTACCAGCTGAACAAGGCGCGTCTGATCGAGAAAATCGCCGAGCTGGTCAAAGAGAAGAAGATCGAAGGCATTACCGAGCTGCGTGACGAGTCCGACAAGGACGGCATGCGCGTGGTGATCGAACTGCGTCGCGGCGAAGTGCCGGACGTGGTGCTGAACAACCTATATGCCCAGACCCAGATGCAGAGCGTGTTCGGCATCAACGTCGTGGCGCTGGTCGACGGTCAGCCGAAGATCATGAACCTCAAGGACATGCTCGAGGTGTTCGTCCGTCACCGCCGCGAAGTGGTGACCCGCCGTACCGTCTACGAGCTGCGCAAGGCGCGTGAGCGTGGCCACATCCTCGAAGGCCAGGCGGTAGCCCTGTCCAACATCGATCCGGTGATCGAGCTGATCAAGGCTTCGCCGACCCCGGCCGAGGCCAAGGAACGCCTGATTGCCACGGCCTGGGAATCGTCCGCCGTGGAGGCCATGGTCGAGCGCGCCGGTGCCGACTCCTGCCGCCCGGAAGGTCTGGATGCACAGTTCGGCCTGCGTGACGGCAAGTACTACCTGTCGCCTGAACAGGCTCAGGCCATCCTCGAGTTGCGCCTGCACCGCCTGACCGGCCTGGAGCACGAGAAGCTGCTGGCCGAGTACCAGGAAATCCTCAGCCTGATCGGCGAGCTGATCCGCATCCTGACCAGCCCCGAGCGCTTGATGGAAGTCATCCGTGAGGAGCTGGAGAAGGTCAAGGCCGAGTTCGGCGATGCCCGTCGCACCGAGATCGTCGCCTCGCGTCTGGATCTGACCATTGCCGACCTGATCACCGAAGAAGAGCGCGTCGTCACCATCTCCCACGGTGGCTACGCCAAGAGCCAGCCGCTGGCCGCCTACGAGGCGCAGCGCCGTGGCGGCAAGGGCAAGTCGGCCACCGGGGTGAAGGACGAGGACTACGTCGAGCACCTGCTGGTCGCCAACAGTCATGCGACCCTGCTGCTGTTCTCCAGCAAGGGCAAGGTGTACTGGTTGCGTACCTTCGAGATTCCCGAGGCCTCGCGCGCCGCGCGCGGTCGTCCGCTGGTCAACCTGTTGCCGCTGGATGAGGGCGAGCGCATCACCGCGATGCTGCAGATCGACCTCGAAGCGCTGCAGCAGAGCGCCGGTGCCGACGAAGACCTGGACGACGACGGTGTGGTGATCGAAGGCGAAGCCGTTGAAGTGGTCGAGGCCGAGGAAGTCGAAGAAGTCGAGGGCGAAACCCCTGAGCTGATCGCCGAACCGACCGGCGCCTTCATCTTCATGGCCACCGCTTTCGGTACCGTGAAGAAGACCCCGCTGGTGCAGTTCAGCCGTCCGCGCAGCGCCGGTCTGATCGCCCTGAAACTGGAAGAGGGCGACACCCTGATCGCTGCCGCCATTACCGACGGCGCCAAGGAAGTCATGCTGTTCTCCGATGCCGGCAAGGTGCTGCGCTTCGCCGAGAGCAAGGTGCGCACCATGGGTCGTACCGCCCGCGGTGTGCGCGGTATGCGCCTGGGCAAGGGCCAGCAACTGATCTCCATGCTGATTCCGGAGTCTGGCGCGCAGATCCTCACCGCTTCCGAGCGCGGCTTTGGCAAGCGTACCGGCCTGGGCAAGTTCCCGCGTCGCGGTCGTGGTGGTCAGGGCGTTATCGGCATGGTCACCAGCGAGCGTAACGGCAAGCTGGTTGGCGCCATCCAGGTGCAGGACGGCGAGGAAATCATGCTGATTTCCGACCAGGGCACTCTGGTGCGTACCCGTGTCGACGAAGTCTCCAGCTCCGGCCGTAATACTCAGGGTGTGACCCTGATCAAGCTGGCCAAGGACGAGACCCTGGTTGGCCTGGAGCGTGTGCAGGAGCCGACTGCGGTGGAAGAGGACGAGCTGGTCGAAGGCGAAGAGGGCGCTGAAGTCGCCGAAAGCGCCGAAGCACCAGTCGCCGACGCCGAGGAAGGCAGCGAGGAATAAAGTCGGGCTCGGTGGGAGGGGCCGGGCGGCGTTCCGTATTAGCCGCGACTGTCGCCGCTAAAGCGCCTCCCACAAGCACGGTGACAGTGTGGACATGCCATCGCCTGGTGGTGGCGTTCTGTGAATCTGAGAGAGACAGACGTGAGCAAGCGAGCTTTTAACTTCTGCGCCGGCCCGGCCGCGCTGCCGACCGCTGTACTGCAACGCGCCCAGGCCGAGATGCTCGACTGGCAAGGCAAGGGCCTCTCGGTGATGGAGATGAGCCATCGCAGCGACGAGTACGTGGCCATCGCCAGCCAGGCCGAGCAGGATCTGCGTGATCTGCTCGCTGTGCCCAACGACTACAAGGTGCTGTTCCTGCAGGGCGGTGCCAGCCAGCAGTTCGCCGAGATTCCGCTGAACCTGCTGCCGGAAGACGGCGTGGCCGACTACGTCGAAACCGGCATCTGGTCGAAGAAGGCCATCGAAGAGGCGCGTCGTTACGGTGCCATCAACGTCGCCGCCAGTGCCAAGGCGCATGATTACTTCGCCATTCCCGGGCAGAACGACTGGCAGCTGTCGAAAGACGCCGCCTACGTGCATTACTGCAGCAACGAAACCATCGGCGGCCTGCAGTTCGACTGGGTGCCGCAGGTCGGCGATATCCCGCTGGTTGCGGACATGTCCTCGGACATCCTCTCGCGCTCGCTGGATGTGTCGCAGTTTGGTCTGATCTACGCCGGTGCGCAGAAGAACATCGGTCCGAGCGGCCTGGTGGTGGTGATCGTCCGTGAAGATCTGCTCGGTCGCGCCCGTTCCAGTTGCCCGACCATGCTCGATTACAAGATCTCCGCCGATAACGGTTCGATGTACAACACCCCGGCGACCTATTCCTGGTACCTGTCCGGCCTGGTCTTCCAGTGGCTGAAGGAGCAGGGCGGCGTAGAGGCCATGGAGCGCGTCAACCGCGCCAAGAAGGACCTGCTGTACAAGGCCATCGACGACAGCGATTTCTACAGCAACCCCATCGCCCATAACGCGCGCTCCTGGATGAACGTGCCGTTCCGCCTGGCTGACGAGAAGCTGGACAAGGCCTTCCTCGCCGGCGCCGATGCGCGCGGCCTGCTCAACCTGAAAGGGCATCGTTCGGTCGGTGGCATGCGCGCCTCGATCTACAACGCCGTTGGCATGGATGCAGTCGAGGCGCTGGTGGCCTACATGGCCGAGTTCGAGAAGGAGCATGGCTAATGACGGATGTAATCTCGGAGCAGGAACTGCAAGCGCTGCGTGTGCGCATCGATAACCTCGACGAGCGTATCCTCGAGCTGATCAGCGATCGCGCCCGCTGCGCCGAAGAAGTCGCCCGTGTGAAGATGAAGGAGTTGAAGGAGGGCGAGTCGCCCGTCTTCTACCGCCCCGAGCGCGAAGCTCAGGTGCTCAAACGCGTGATGGAGCGCAACAGAGGGCCGTTGGGCAATGAGGAAATGGCGCGCTTGTTCCGCGAAATCATGTCCTCCTGCCTGGCGCTGGAAAACCCGCTGAAAGTCGCTTATCTCGGTCCTGAAGGCACCTTCAGCCAGGCAGCGGCGATGAAGCACTTCGGTCACGCGGTGATCAGCGTGCCGATGGCGGCCATCGACGAAGTGTTCCGCGAGGTGGCTGCCGGTGCGGTCAACTTCGGCGTGGTGCCGGTGGAGAACTCCACCGAAGGCGCGATCAACCACACCCTCGACAGCTTCCTCGAGCACGACATGGTCATTTGTGGTGAGGTGGAGCTGCGCATTCACCATCATCTGCTGGTCGGCGAGACCACCAAGACCGACAAGATCACCCGCATCTACTCCCATGCCCAGTCGCTCGCGCAGTGCCGCAAGTGGCTGGACGCGCACTATCCGAACGTCGAACGCGTGGCGGTTTCCAGCAACGCCGATGCGGCCAAGCGAGTAAAGAGCGAGTGGAACAGTGCGGCTATCGCCGGCGACATGGCGGCCAATCTGTATGGCCTGACCAAGCTGGCCGAGAAGATCGAGGATCGCCCGGACAACTCCACGCGGTTTCTCATCATCGGCAGCCAGGAAGTACCGCCGACCGGCGACGACAAGACCTCGATCATCGTCTCCATGCGCAACAAGCCGGGTGCGCTGCACGAGCTGCTGGTGCCGTTCCACAACAACGGTATCGACCTGACCCGCATCGAGACCCGCCCGTCGCGCAGCGGCAAGTGGACGTACGTGTTCTTCATCGACTTTGTCGGACATCACCGCGATCCATTGATCAAGGATGTGCTGGAGAAGCTCGCGCAGGAGGCTGTGGCGCTGAAGGTGCTGGGCTCCTATCCGAAGGCGGTGCTGTAAACCCGTGCCGTTGTAGGAGCGGCTTTAGCCGCGATATTCGTGACTGAAGTCGCTCCTGCGAAGCCTGTGGTGCCCGGTCGAGACAATGAGGTTGTGTAATGAGTTGCGATTTCCTGACCCTGGCCCAGCCAGGCGTGCAAAAGCTGTCCCCCTACGTGCCCGGCAAGCCAGTCGATGAGCTGGCCCGCGAGTTGGGGCTCGATCCGGTCGGCATCGTCAAGCTGGCCAGCAATGAGAATCCGCTCGGCCCCAGTGCCAAGGTGCTGACTGCTATTCGTGCGGAGCTGGACGAACTGACCCGCTACCCGGATGGCAATGGCTTCAGCCTCAAGACTGCCTTGGCCGCTCGCTACGGCGTTGACACCGCGCAGGTGACCCTGGGCAATGGCTCCAACGACATCCTCGAACTGGTCGCCCGTGCCTATCTGGCACCCGGTCTCAATGCGGTGTTCAGCGATTACGCCTTCGCGGTATATCCCATCGCCACCCAGGCAGTCGGCGCGCAGGGCAAGATCGTGCCGGCCAAGGATTACGGTCACGACCTGCAGGCGATGCTCGCGGCCATCGATGACAACACCCGCGTGGTCTTCATCGCCAACCCCAATAACCCGACCGGTACCTGGTTTGGCCCGGATGCACTGGAGACCTTCCTGGCCAAGGTGCCGGAGTCGGTGCTGGTGGTGCTGGACGAAGCCTATATCGAGTACGCCGAGGGCGACGAACTGCCGGACGGCCTGGATTACCTGGCGCGTTACCCGAACCTGCTGGTCTCGCGCACCTTCTCCAAGGCCTACGGCCTGGCTTCGTTGCGTGTCGGCTATGCCATCAGCTCGCCGGCCATCGCCGATGTGCTCAACCGCGTGCGTCAGCCGTTCAACGTCAACAGCCTCGCGCTGGCTGCAGCCTGCGCCGCGCTGGCTGATGTCGATTACCTGGCCGAGAGCCGTCGCCTGAACGATGCCGGCATGCAGCAGTTGGAAGAGGGCTTGCGTGCCCTGGGCCTGAGCTGGATTGCCTCCAAGGGCAATTTCATCGCTGTTGATTTTGCTCGCGACACCGCCGCGATCAACCAGGCACTGCTGCGTGAAGGGGTGATCGTGCGGCCGATGGCCGGTTACCGCATGCCGAATTTCCTGCGCGTCTCCATCGGCCTGCCGAAAGAGAACGCGCGTTTCCTCGAGGCCCTGGCCAAGGTGCTGTCGGCGTGACTGTCACTGCAGTGCAATCGAACGCACCTAAGATCGGCCGCCTGGTGGTGGTCGGCCTCGGCCTGATCGGTGGCTCCTTCGCCAAGGGGCTGCGTGAGCGCGGCCTGTGCCGGGAGGTGGTGGGGGTCGATCTGGACGCCGAATCGTGTCGTCTGGCGGTCCAGCTCGGGGTTGTCGATCGTTGCGAGAGCGACCTTGCAGCCGCCTGTCAGGGGGCTGATGTCATCCAGCTGGCAGTGCCTATCCTGGCCATGGAGAAGGTGCTTGCCCGGTTGGCCAGGATCGATCTCGGCAATGCCGTATTGACCGATGTCGGTAGTGCCAAGGGGAATGTCGTGCGTGCGGCGCGCCTGGCATTTTCCGGCAAAGCTGTGCGTCTGGTGCCCGGCCACCCCATTGCGGGCTCCGAGCAGAGCGGGGTAGAGGCCGCCAACGCGGAGCTGTTCCGTCGCCATAAGGTCATTCTCACGCCGTGCGAGTACAGCGATGAGGCCGCTCTGGCGCTGGTCGAAGGACTCTGGCGCGAGCTGGGCGCGGATGTCGAATCGATGGAGGTGGAGCATCACGACCAGGTGCTTGCTGCCACCAGTCATCTGCCGCACCTGCTGGCGTTTACCCTGGTCGACTCGCTGGCCAAGCGCAGCGAGAACCTGGAAATTTTCCGCTATGCCGCTGGCGGTTTCCGCGACTTCACGCGGATCGCCGGCAGTGACCCGGTGATGTGGCACGATATCTTCCTCGCCAACCGCGAGGCCGTGCTACGCACACTGGATACGTTTCGCGACGACCTCGACGCCCTGCGCGGCGCGGTCGACGCCGGGGATGGGCATCAACTGCTGGGCGTGTTCACGCGCGCCCGCGTGGCCCGCGAACATTTCAGCAAAATTCTGGCCCGCAGGGCCTATGTGGACGCTATGCACTCGACCGATCTGATTTTCCTGGCAAAACCTGGTAGCTCGCTGGCTGGACGTATCCGCGTACCGGGTGACAAATCCATCTCGCACCGCTCGATCATGCTGGGTTCGCTGGCTGAAGGTACCACCGAGGTTGAAGGCTTCCTCGAAGGCGAAGACGCCCTGGCCACGCTGCAAGCATTCCGCGACATGGGCGTGGTCATCGAAGGCCCGCACCATGGTCGCGTGACCATCCATGGCGTCGGCCTGCATGGTCTGAAAGCCCCGGTTGGCCCGCTGTACATGGGTAACTCCGGCACCTCCATGCGCCTGCTCTCCGGCCTGCTGGCCGCGCAGCCGTTCGACACCACCCTGACCGGTGATGCCTCGCTGTCCAAGCGCCCGATGAACCGCGTGGCCAAGCCGCTGCGGGAAATGGGTGCGGTGATCGAGACCGGTCCGGAAGGTCGCCCGCCGCTAATGATCAAGGGCGGTCAGCGCCTGACTGGCATGGCCTACGAAATGCCCATGGCCAGCGCCCAGGTCAAATCCTGCCTGCTGTTGGCCGGCTTGTACGCCGCTGGTAGCACCTCGGTGACCGAGCCGGCGCCGACTCGTGATCACACCGAGCGCATGCTGCGTGGCTTCGGCTATCCGGTCAGCGTCGAAGGCAGCACTGCCAGCGTCGAGTCCGGCCACAAATTGACCGCCACGCGCATCGAAGTGCCGGCGGATATTTCCTCGGCGGCCTTCTTCCTGGTCGCCGCCAGCATCGCTGAAGGTTCCGAGCTGGTGCTCGAGCACGTCGGCATCAACCCGACCCGCACTGGTGTGATCGACATTCTCAGGCTGATGGGCGGCGACATCACTCTGGAAAATCAGCGTGAAGTCGGCGGTGAGCCAGTGGCTGACATTCGTGTGCGTGCGGCCAAGCTCAAGGGTATCGACATTCCGGAAGACCTGGTGCCGCTGGCCATCGATGAATTCCCGGTACTGTTCGTCGCCGCCGCCTGTGCTGAAGGTCGCACCGTGTTGCGCGGCGCCGAAGAGCTGCGGGTGAAAGAGTCCGATCGCATCCAGGTCATGGCTGACGGCCTGGTCGCGCTGGGCGTGAAGGCTGAGCCGACCCCGGACGGCATCATCATCGAAGGCGGCGCCATTGGCGGTGGCGAAGTCTGGGCGCATGGCGACCACCGTATCGCCATGTCCTTCAGCGTCGCCTCGCTGCGCGCCAGTGCGCCGATCCGTATCCATGACTGCGCCAACGTCGCCACTTCCTTCCCCAACTTCCTCGCTCTGGCGGCCGAAGTCGGCATCAATGTGGCCGTAGAGGGCAACGCATGAGCGCCCCGGTAATCACCGTCGACGGGCCGAGCGGGTCGGGCAAGGGCACGCTTTGCGCGCTGCTGGCCAAACAGTTGGGCTGGAACCTGCTCGACTCCGGTGCGCTCTATCGCCTGCTGGCCTTCGCCGCTGGCAACCACGGCATCGATCTGACCAACGAAGAGTCGCTCAAGCAACTGGCCGCACATCTGGATGTGCAGTTCATCGACAAGCGCATCATCCTCGAAGGCGAAGAGGTGACCGACGCCATCCGTAACGAGCAGATAGGGGCGGGCGCGTCCATGGTCGCCTCGCTGCCTGCTGTGCGCGAAGCGCTGCTGCAGCGTCAGCGCGCGTTTCAGGAGATGCCAGGCCTGGTGGCAGACGGTCGCGACATGGGCACTGTGGTGTTCGCCGACGCGCCGCTGAAGATCTTTCTGACCGCAAGCGCCGAGGAGCGTGCCCGTCGCCGTTACTTGCAGTTGAAGGCCAAGGGCGATGATGTTAATCTCGCGAGTCTTCTCGACGAGATACGGGCGCGCGACGAGCGCGATACCCAGCGCGCGGTGGCTCCGCTCAAGCCGGCAGCCGATGCAATCGTGCTGGATTCCACCGAGCTTTCCATCGAGCAGGTACTTGAACGAATTCTGAGCGAGGTCGCTGATCGCGATCTTGCCGGGTAGAGAGTCGCAGCTGCTATAAGCTGACGGACTCGCAAGGAGGCATGCGGGAGACCAGTCCTTGTCCCGCAGGCCTCTTTTTACATGAACGAACCCACATGGTCTGGAATGTGGTTTGGGCGAATCCCCGCCCTTGATCAACAGGAATCAACATGAGCGAAAGCTTTGCAGAACTATTTGAAGAAAGCCTGAAAACCCTCGACATGCAACCGGGCGCCATCATCACCGGTATCGTGGTCGACATCGACGGTGACTGGGTTACCGTCCACGCCGGTCTGAAGTCCGAGGGCGTCATCCCGCTCGACCAGTTCTTCAACGAACAAGGCGAGCTGACCATCAAGGTCGGTGACGAAGTCCACGTCGCGCTGGACGCGGTTGAAGATGGCTTCGGTGAAACCAAGCTGTCCCGCGAGAAAGCCAAGCGCGCTGAGTCCTGGCTGGTTCTGGAAGCTGCGTTCAACGCTGAAGAAGTGGTCAAAGGCGTTATCAACGGTAAGGTCAAAGGCGGCTTCACCGTTGACGTCAACGGCATCCGCGCGTTCCTGCCGGGTTCCCTGGTTGACGTCCGTCCGGTGCGTGATACCACTCACCTGGAAGGCAAAGAGCTGGAATTCAAGGTCATCAAACTGGACCAGAAGCGCAACAACGTTGTCGTTTCCCGTCGCAGCGTCCTGGAAGCCGAAAACAGCGCCGAGCGCGAAGCTCTGCTGGAATCCCTGCAGGAAGGTCAGCAAGTCAAAGGTATCGTCAAGAACCTCACCGACTACGGTGCGTTCGTTGACCTGGGCGGCGTAGACGGCCTGCTGCACATCACCGACATGGCTTGGAAGCGCATCAAGCACCCGTCCGAGATCGTCAACGTTGGCGACGAGATCGACGTCAAGGTTCTGAAGTACGATCGCGAGCGTAACCGCGTATCCCTGGGCCTGAAGCAGCTGGGCGAAGACCCGTGGGTTGCCATCAAGGCTCGTTACCCGGAAAACACCCGTGTTGTTGCTCGCGTCACCAACCTCACCGACTACGGCTGCTTCGCCGAGCTGGAAGAGGGCGTGGAAGGCCTGGTACACGTTTCCGAAATGGACTGGACCAACAAGAACATCCACCCGTCGAAGGTCGTCAACGTCGGCGACGAAGTGGAAGTCATGGTTCTGGACATCGACGAAGAGCGTCGTCGTATCTCCCTGGGTATCAAGCAGTGCAAGACCAACCCGTGGGAAGACTTCTCCGGTCAGTTCAACAAGGGTGACAAGATCTCCGGCACCATCAAGTCGATCACCGATTTCGGTATCTTCATTGGTCTGGACGGCGGCATCGACGGCCTGGTTCACCTGTCCGACATCTCCTGGAACGAAGCCGGCGAAGAAGCCGTGCGCCGCTTCAAGAAGGGCGACGAGCTGGAAACCGTCATCCTGTCGGTTGACCCGGAGCGCGAGCGCATCTCCCTGGGCATCAAGCAACTGGAAGACGATCCGTTCAGCAACTACGTCTCCATCAACGACAAGGGCACCATCGTCCGTGGCGTTGTGAAAGAAGTAGACGCCAAGGGCGCCATCATCGACCTGGGCAACGAGATCGAAGCTACCCTGAAAGCCTCCGAAATCAGCCGTGACCGCGTTGAAGACGCGCGCAACGTCCTGAAAGAAGGCGACGAAGTAGAAGCCAAGATCATCAGCGTCGACCGCAAGTCCCGCGTCATCAGCCTGTCCGTCAAGTCGAAAGACGTTGAAGACGAGAAAGACGCGATGAAGGAACTGCGTAACAAGCAAGACGTTGAAAGCACCGGCCCGACCACCATTGGTGATCTGATCCGTGCACAGATGGAAAACCAGAACTAAGTTCGGGTAATTCATCAAAAAAGGGCGGCCCTCGGGCCGCCCTTTTTCGTTTCCGTATCCCGTAGGGTGCGCCGCGCGCACCAGGCGATGTTTGGCTCTGGTAAGCAGTGCACCCCTCCATTGTCTGGGAGCCGTCATGGAGCGCTGCTGGTTGGTGAAAGCGCTGCTCGCGAAGTTTTTTGCCTGTCGTTGATCACTGGGTGTGCGGATGCGCTTTGGTTCGGCCGTCCAGGGGGGGGGTTACCAGTCCCGGGGTCGAAAAACCATTTTATGTCCCCGATGCGAGCCTCTTGCGTGTCGTGCGGCGCGGCTCTTTCCCCAGGTTGCGCTAACACCTTGTTTTTTAGGCTGTTCAAAAGCTGACCCGCGTGCTACAACCAAACCGTCGAGTCTTCTAGCCGCTTGAAAAAGAAGGGAAAACCATGACCAAGTCGGAGTTGATCGAAAGAATTGTCACTCATCAGGGTCAGCTGTCCTCCAAGGATGTCGAGTTAGCCATCAAGACCATGCTGGAGCAAATGTCCCAGGCACTGGCCACGGGGGATCGCATCGAAATTCGCGGCTTTGGCAGCTTCTCGCTGCATTACCGCGCGCCGCGCGTAGGGCGCAACCCGAAAACCGGCCAATCTGTCCGCCTGGATGGCAAGTTCGTGCCGCATTTCAAACCGGGTAAGGAGCTGCGTGACCGGGTCAATGAGGACGAGTGACTGCGCTTTTTTCTTCTTGAGAGTGTCATTCTCCTGATCAGGCGTTCGCCTGGTGTCACGCTTTTGTCATGCTTGCGAAATCATGGGAAACCGGCAAAATGAGCGGGCTTTCACAGGGCGCGCCGTTGCCAAATTTCCAGCTGGTTCAGTTAATTACCATTCTCTGAACAGTCATCCGCACTACTGGGCCGAGTCCCTTTAAATTCGCCAGCGTTAAGGGATTGACTCGTGCGGTACCCCTCCATTGTTCATAACGGCGCCATATCAGGCGTGACGGGCTCATGCCATCAGCTGCAGATGGGCGATGAGCATGCGCTACTGATTGACCGCGGCCTCTTCCAAAGCGCCGATACCTCTTCTGCGGGCCGGGCAGGCGCAGGCAGCCGCGCACCCGATTTCTCTCTGGACGGCAAGGCACTGGTCGCAACCCATGCTCATGTCGGCCGCGTGGGTCGTATAGCCTACCGGCTTCAATCCGGCTTCAAAGGCTCGATTTCCTGCAGCGAGTCGTCGGCCAGGTTGTTGCCCATTGTCCTTGAGGGGGCATTCAAGCTCGGTTCCAGCCGCGACCGGAAACGCATAGGGCGTGACCTAAAGCTGACCGAGCTGCGTATCGTCGTCTTAACGCAAGCCGCTCAGCCAGCTATTGTCATCGCAGGCAAGGGCACGTGCTCCAGTGGGCGTATTGTCAACTACCTCAAGGCCATGCTCGGTGATGAGCGACATGATGTGCTGTTCGTTTGTTGCCAGACTGAAGATACGCCATGGCGACAGAACCAGCGCTTTGGCCCGCATAATGGCTATGTGGAATTTGACGGGCAGCGCTATGACATTCGGGCTCAGGTGCATACCATAGGCGGTTATTCTGTCCATGCAGATCAGAAGGGCTTGGCTAGCTTTGTTACCCGGATGGCGCATTGGCCGTCTGAGGTTCGTATCGTGCGTGTTGAGCTTGAAGCCAGGCAGCAATTTACAATGGTTCTGCAGTAGCGCTACGACGCTACTGACAAGACTCTAGAATCGTAATTCCGTGAAGTTTGTGATGGAGTGTAAGAGTGAAGGCTGATTCGGTACGGGCGTATATCGATAAATTCAAAAGTCGAGACGCATTGGTAGGCATTGTTGGTCTCGGCTATGTCGGCTTGCCGTTGATGCTGCGTTATAACGCCATCGGTTTTCGCGTGCTCGGAATTGATATCGATACTGTCAAGGTTGACAAGCTCAATGCTGGTCATAGCTACATCGAGCATATCGCTGGTGAGCACATATCGAAGGCGCGTGCGAGTGGTTTTGAGGCGACCTGCGATTTCGCACGAGCCAGTGAGTGCGACGCATTGATTCTCTGTGTGCCGACTCCACTCAACAAGTATCGCGAGCCTGATATGAGCTTCGTGATCAATACGACGGACGCGATCACACCATACCTCCGTGCAGGGCAAGTCGTTTCGTTGGAAAGCACCACTTATCCCGGCACAACTGAAGAAGAATTGCTGCCACGTGTCGAGTCGACAGGCCTGAAGGTCGGCGAGAGTATTTTTCTGGTTTATTCGCCAGAGCGTGAGGACCCAGGTAACCCCGATTTCGAAACTCGAACCATCCCCAAGGTAATTGGTGGTCATACGCCTGCGTGTCTGCAGGTCGGTATTGCCCTATATGAGCAGGCAATCGACCAGGTGGTGCCGGTCAGCTCAACTAAAGCTGCAGAAATGACCAAGTTGCTAGAAAACATTCACCGTGCGGTGAATATCGGCTTGGTCAATGAAATGAAAGTGGTCGCTGATCGAATGGGTATCGATATCTTTGAGGTGGTCGATGCAGCTGCGACCAAACCCTTTGGATTTACTCCGTACTATCCCGGGCCGGGCCTGGGCGGGCACTGTATCCCGATCGACCCGTTTTACCTGACCTGGAAGGCGCGTGAGTACGGCTTACATACCCGTTTTATCGAGCTTTCTGGCGAGGTCAACCAAGCCATGCCCGAGTATGTGCTCGGCAAACTGATGGATGGATTGAATGATCGTGGGCAGGCACTCAAGGGTAGCCGTGTCCTGGTGTTGGGTATCGCCTACAAGAAGAACGTAGATGACATGCGTGAATCTCCCTCGGTGGAGATCATGGAACTCATTCAGGCCAAGGGCGGCATCGTTGCCTACAGCGACCCGCACGTGCCTTCGTTCCCGAAGATGCGCGAGCATCACTTCGACCTCAGCAGCGAGCCTCTGACCGCCGAGAATATCGCCAGCTTCGACGCCGTGGTTTTGGCCACCGATCATGAGCGTTTCGATTACGAGCTAATCCGGTCTCAGGCGCGGCTGATCGTCGATACTCGCGGCAAATATCGCAATCCGCACGCGAACATCATCAAGGCCTGATTCTGGTATGCAGGTAGGCGTGCGCGCTGTGCATGCCGGCCTGTTCCTCCATCGCGAGAAACAAACATGAAAAATTTCGCTTTGCTCGGCGCTGCCGGCTACATCGCTCCGCGCCATATGCGCGCCATCAAGGACACCGGCAACCAGCTCGTCTGTGCTTATGACATCAATGACTCGGTCGGTATCATCGACAGCATCTCGCCGCAGAGCGAGTTCTTCACCGAGTTCGAGCGGTTCCATGATTATGCTTCGCGCCTAAAGCGTGATCCTTCGACTACCCTCGATTACATATCGATCTGCTCGCCGAACTATCTGCACCATCCGCACATCACGGCTGGCTTGCGTCTCGGTTGCGACGTCATCTGTGAAAAGCCGCTGGTGCCGACCACTGAGCTGCTCAATGACCTTTCTCTGGTAGAGCGTGAAACGGGCAAGCGTCTCTACAACATTCTGCAGCTTAGGCATCACCAAGCCATCATCGATCTGAAAAAGCGCGTGAGCGCCGACGACAAAGCGCACAAGCACGAAGTCGAGCTGACCTACATTACCAGTCGCGGCAAGTGGTACATGGAAAGCTGGAAGGGCGATCCGCGCAAATCCTTTGGCGTCGCCACGAACATCGGTGTGCATTTCTTCGACATGCTGCATTTCATCTTTGGCGCGCTGCAGCGCAACGTGGTGCATTACGTCGATAACTACAAGGCCACCGGCTACCTGGAGTACGAAAATGCTCGCGTTCGCTGGTTCCTCTCCATCGATGCGAACGACCTGCCTGATGCGGTAAAGGGCAAGAAGCCGACTTACCGCTCTATCACCTGCGATGGTGTCGAGATCGAGTTTTCCGAGGGCTTCACTGACCTGCACACTGTCAGCTATCAAGCCATTCTCGATGGTAAAGGCTATGGGATCGAGGATGCTCGCCACTGCGTGGAAACCGTAGAAACCATCCGCACATTGGCCGCTACTCGTGCTCAGAGCGGTGAAGATCACCCGTTCCTTGCGCGCCTGCTGGGTTAAACCCTATGAGCCATTATCAGCATCCCAGCGCCATCGTCGATGAAGGCGCTCAGATCGGCGAGGGCTCGCGCGTCTGGCATTTCGTCCATGTATGCGCGGGAGCCCGAATCGGCAAAGGTGTATCTCTGGGGCAGAACGTATTCGTCGGCAACAAGGTGCTGATCGGCGATCACTGCAAGATCCAGAATAACGTCTCGGTGTATGACAACGTCACACTCGAGGAAGGCGTCTTCTGTGGCCCGAGCATGGTATTCACCAACGTCTACAACCCGCGCTCGCTGATCGAACGCAAGAGCGAATACCGTGACACATTGGTGAAGAAAGGCGCCACGCTGGGTGCCAACTGCACCATCGTCTGCGGCGTCACCATCGGGGAGTTCGCCTTCATCGGTGCAGGTGCGGTAGTCAACAAGGACGTTCCGGCCTATGCGCTGATGGTAGGTGTTCCTGCCCGTCATATAGGCTGGATGAGCGAGCATGGCGAGCAACTGGATCTGCCGCTTACCGGGGAGGGGAGTGCACCATGCACTCACTCCGGGGAGCGCTATGTGCTCTGCGGCAATATTCTGATCAAGGAGCAAGCCCAGTGATCGAGTTCATCGACCTCAAGACTCAGCAGGCACTGATCAAAGACAAGATCGACGCCAATATCCAGCGGGTGCTGGCCCATGGTCAGTATATTCTCGGCCCTGAAGTGGCCGAGTTGGAGGAGAAGCTGGCGGCCTTCGTGGGTGCCAAGTACTGCATTAGCGTGGCTAACGGCACCGATGCGTTGCAAATTGCGCAGATGGCGCTGGGCATCGGTCCGGGCGATGAAGTGATCACCCCGGGTTTCACCTACATCGCTACTGCAGAAACCGTCGCGTTATTGGGGGCCAAGCCGGTATACGTGGACGTCGATCCACGCACCTACAACCTGGACCCGCAATTGCTCGAGGCCGCTATCACGCCGCGTACCAAAGCGATCATTCCCGTTTCGCTGTATGGCCAATGCGCTGACTTCGATGCAATCAACGCCATCGCTGCCCGGCATGGCATTCCCGTGATTGAGGACGCTGCACAAAGCTTCGGTGCCACGTACAAGGGGAAGCGTTCCTGCAACCTGACCACTATTGCCTGCACCAGTTTCTTCCCCAGCAAACCCCTTGGTTGCTATGGCGATGGCGGAGCGATTTTCACCAATGATGACGAGTTGGCCAAAGTAATGCGCCAGATCGCCCGTCATGGACAGGATCGCCGCTATCACCACATTCGTGTGGGGGTGAACAGCCGACTCGATACCCTGCAGGCCGCCATCCTGTTACCCAAGCTAGAAATCTTCTCGCGTGAGCTGGAACTTCGCGAGCAGGTATCTCAAAGCTACTCTCGGCTGCTGCAAGAGGCTGGTATTGCGGCACCCTTCATCGAGGCGCACAACTTCAGTGCCTGGGCTCAATACACGGTACAGATCGCAAATCGTGAGCAGGTTCAGGAGCGCCTCAAGGCTGCCAGTATCCCTACGGCTGTACATTATCCGATCCCGCTCAACCGCCAGCCTGCGGTCAAGGACGATGCCGTCCGTTTGCCGGTTGGCGAAGCCCTTGCCCAGCGGGTCATGAGCCTGCCTCTGCATCCCTATCTCGATGACGCCTCGCGGCGTTTCATCATCCAAACATTGCAAGAGAGTCTGGACGCATGACTTGTAAGATCGTCACCATCGTGGGTGCACGCCCACAATTCATCAAGGCTGCGGCTATTTCGCGAGAGATTCTAAAGCATCCTGGGGCCCTCGAAGAGGTCATGGTACATACCGGTCAGCATTACGACCCGAACATGTCCCAGGTTTTCTTCGACGAGCTGGAAATCCCGGCGCCGCGCTATAACCTGGAGGTCTCAGGGGGCGGCCATGGTGCTATGACCGGGCGGATGCTTGAAGGTATCGAGCACATTCTGCTCGACGAGAAGCCGGACTGGGTGCTGATCTACGGCGATACCAACTCGACCCTGGCCGGCGCCTTGGCGGCTGCCAAGCTGCACATCCCGGTGGCGCACGTCGAAGCAGGGTTGCGCTCGTTCAATATGCGCATGCCCGAGGAAATCAACCGCATACTTGCGGATCGTGTTTCGAGCCTTTTGCTTTGTCCGACGGTTGTCGCCGTCGATAACCTGGCCCGCGAAGGCGTGACTCAAGGTGTGCACAATGTCGGCGATGTCATGTATGACGTGGCGCTCTACTTTCGCGAGCGTGCTCGGGCTGGTAGCGGCATCTTGAAGGCGCTCGGGCTCACGGAGAAGGCCTTTGCACTCGCTACTTGCCACAGGGCAGAAAATACCGATGATCCTGTGCGTCTTGAGGGCATCGTCAGCGCGCTGGCGCAGATAGCCAGCGATGTACCCGTGGTCTTGCCGCTGCACCCGCGCACTCGCAAGCTGCTACAGCAGTTCGGCCTGGAACATTACCTCGCTGCGCTCACGGTAGTCGAGCCGTTGTCTTTTCTCGACATGGTAGCGCTGGAACAGGCGGCTAAAGTCATTCTGACCGACTCGGGTGGGGTGCAGAAGGAGGCCTTCTTCTACCACGTACCCTGCATCACCATGCGTGACGAAACCGAGTGGGTTGAGACCGTCGAGTTAGGCTGGAACCGCTTGGTCGGCGCCGAGCGGGCACGCATTCTCGAAGCCTACGCGGCCCTGGCAGCCGGTAGCGCGGATGTATCTGGTCGGCCGTATGGCGATGGGCGGGCTGCCAAGCACATTCTTGCACTATTGATGGCGTAGAAGCGCGATTCGATCTGGGTCAATGCTACCCGGCAGTGTTGGTAAAGAATCTGTGGATCCTCGTTGTTTATGACTATCAACCCCTCTTGCTGGTACAGTGCCGGCCGTTCCGGTCGCCTCGTCAAGGAGATTGAAAATTAACGTTCCCTTTATTGACCTCAAGCGCTTTGAGCCCGGTTTCCACGCGGCGCTGATGGAAAAATTCCATGCCATGACCCTGGGCGCGCAATTCATCGGCGGTGCTGAGGTAGCTACGCTTGAAAGCCGTCTTCAGGCCGAGCTGCAGGTCGCGCATGCGGTGAGCTGCGCCAACGGTACCGACGCCCTGCAACTGGCGTTGCGTGCGGTTGGCGTGGGCGAGGGCGACGTGGTGCTGGTGCCGAACGTGACCTTCTGGGCGACCTTCGAGGCGGTAGTGAACGTCGGCGCCAAGCCGGTGACGGTGGACGCCGATCTCAGCGATGGCGGCGTGTGTTTCGATGCCTTTGCTCAGGCCATTCGCGAGTCCCGGCCCAAGGCGGCACTGGTAGCGCACCTGTATGGCTGGGGCACTGCCCGCCTGCTCGAATTGCGTGCGTTGTGCCGCGATCAGGGCGTGGTGCTGGTGGAGGACGGCGCCCAGTCCTTTGGCGCCCGTTATCAGGGCGAGCCTATCTACAAGGGCGCGCACATCTCCACTACCTCCTTCTATCCGGCCAAGGTGCTAGGCGCTGCCGGTGACGGCGGTGCAGTGTTCACCGACGATGCCGAGTTGGCCGACAAGGTCCGCCGCCTGGGCAACCATGGCCGCACTGCCCACTACGGCTACGGTGACGTGGGCTGGAACTCGCGCCTGGACTCGCTGCAGGCGGCCTTCCTCAACTTGGCGCTGGATCACATCGAGGCACGGGTCGCCTCGCGCCGCGAAGCCGTGGCGTTTTACCAGAAGCACCTGCCGGCCACCGGCATCCAGCTGATGAATGCGCCGGCCGGCTATGAAGAAAACGGCTACTGCAATGTCTGCCTGGTGCCGGATGCCGCACTAAAGGCCAGCCTGGAGGCCCGCCTCAAGGCCGAGGGTATTGGTTTTGGCAACATCTATCCCAGCGTCATGTCCAGTCAGCCGGGCGCTGCGGCCTACATCAAGGGTCACTTTGGTGGTCAGGTCGGTGAGCAGCTGTGCGCCTCGGTGTTGAACCTGCCGCTGTTCCCCTACATGACGGAAGCCGAGCAACTGCGCGTGGTCGAAGTGGTCGGTTCGGTTCTCGGAGGTGGCAATGTCCGCTAACGACGTCTATATCCATCCCAGCGCCAACGTTTCGGACAAGGCCAGCATCGGTGCTGGCAGCAAGATCTGGATCAACGTACAGATCCGCGAGAACGCAGTGATCGGCGAGGGCTGCATCCTGTCCAAGGATGTCTACGTCGACCACGCAGTGAAGATCGGCAGCCGCTGCAAGATCCAGAACAGCGTCTCGGTTTACAACGGCGTGGAGATCGGTGACGACGTGTTCGTCGGGCCCAACGCCTGCTTCACTAACGACAAGGTGCCGCGCGCCTTCAATGCCGACTGGAAGATCACTCCGACGCGCATCGATGATGGTGCCAGCATCGGCGCTAACGCCACCATCGTATGCGGCATCACCATCGGCGAGTTCGCCATGGTCGCCGCCGGCAGCGTGGTGACCAAGGACGTTGCGCCCTACACCCTGGTCATGGGCAACCCCGCACGTGCGGTGGCTCGTATCGACCGCGAAGGTAACCGCGTTTCCGGAGATGTTTGACGTTATGCAACAAGTACTCAAGGTAGGTCTGATCGGCCTCGGCAACATGGGGCGCAACCACCTGCGCGTACTGTCGATGCTCAAGGGGGTCGACTTGGCCTTTGTCGCCGATGCCAATGCCGAAGTCGCCGCCAGGGCCGGCGAGGCGCATGGCATCCCGGGCGTGGTCGACCCGACACCGCTGCTGGCCGACGTCGATGCAGTGGTGATCTGCACTCCAACCGTGACCCACGCCGACTACATTCGCCTTGCTGCAGCCCATGTGAAGAACATCTTCGTCGAGAAGCCGCTGGCCGCCACCCTGGATGAAGCGCGGGAAATCGCGACCTTTGCCAGGGACAAGGGGCTCAACGTTCAGGTCGGATTCATTGAGCGTTTCAATCCCGCAGTGCAGGCGCTGAAGACGGTGCTTGACCGTACCGAACGCGTCATCAGCCTGGACTTCACCCGAACCAACAAAGTCAGCGCGCGCATCACCGATGTCGATGTGGTCACCGATCTGATGATCCACGACATCGACCTGGCCCTGTACCTCAACGGCCCGGCCCAGTCGGTAGCCGCCCACGGTTTCGCACACGGCAACATGATCGACTTCGCCTCGGCACTCATCACCCACGAGAACGGCCAGTTTTCGCGCATCCAGGCCAGCCGCGTGACGGACAAGAAAATCCGCCAGATCGAAGGCACGTGCGTCGACATGTTCGTCGACTGCGACCTTCTGCGTAAGGAAATCCTGATCAACCGCCAGTCCGAGGCGCGTGACAGCGGTAGCCTGCCCTATGCCATATCGGCGATCCAGGAGGCTGTCGCCGTCCCGCCGCAGGAAGCCCTGCTGACCGAGCTGCAGGCATTCATGGCTAGTTGCCGCCAACCGGCAGCTGGCGAGGTTCCGGGGGTCGACGCTGGCGTCGACGCAATGAAGATATGTGCACAAATTCAGGCGGCGGTTCAGGCATGACGATTCGAGAAGGTTTTGCGGGCAAGGGTGTTCTGGTCACGGGCGGCGCCGGCTTCATCGGCAGCCACTTGGTGGACCGCTTGCTGGCCGAAGGTGCCGCTCACGTGGTGGTGATCGACAACCTCTTCGTCGGTTCCGAAGACAACCTGGTCGAGGCCCTGGCCAGCGGCAAGGTCACCTTTTACCGTGATGACGCCGAACTCAGCACCAGCCTGGAATACATCTTCGCCAACCACGCCATCGACGTGGTGTTCAACTGCGCAACCAAGGCGTTGAACTACTCCTTCCTCAATCCGGCCAATGCCTTCGACACCAACGTCAAGGTGGTACTCAACCTGCTCGAGTTGCAGCGTCGCGGGCTGTTCAAGACTCTCTGCCACTTCTCCACCTCGGAGGTGTATGGCTCGGCGGTTTATGAGCCAATGGACGAGGCCCATCCGCGCAACCCTACTACCACCTATGCCGCCGGCAAGGCTGCAGCCGACCTGGCGGTGGAAAGCTACGTGCGCATGTTCGGCCTGGATGCCTACATCGTCCGTCCGTTCAACAACTACGGGCCACGGCAGAACCACAAGGGCATGCTTGCCGGGGTGATCCCGATCACCGCCGTGCGCCTGCTCACGGGTGGCACCCCGGAGATTCATGGCGAAGGCACGCAGAGCCGTGACTTCATTTATGTTCATGACACCGTGGATGCCGTGGTCAAGCTGCATGCCGTGCTGCCGTCTGGCGAAACGGTGAACATCTCCACCGACAACCAGATCTCGATCAACGAGCTGATCCCGCGCATCTGCGCTCACTACGGCTACAGCGGCGAGATCTTGCGCAAGCCTGCGCGTCATTCCGACGTGCTTTCGCACAACGCCAGCAACGAGAGAGTGAAGGGGCTGATCCAGTATTCGCTGACCCCGTTCGAGCAGGGCCTGGCGCAAACCCTGGACTGGTACACCCATCTGATCGGAAGTCGCGCATGAGCCAGATCCGTTTGATGAGACCCTATATCGGCTTCGATGAAGTCGAAGCCGAGTTCCGCGATGTGTTCGATAGCGGCATCTTCACCCGAGGTCAGCATGTCGAAGCGTTTCGGGCCGAGCTGGCTGCCTATACCGGCGCCAAGCATGCCTTCCTGACCACTTCAGCAACCACTTCGCTCTGGATGTGCCTTAAGTTGCTGGAAGTCGGCCCGGGCGACGAGGTGATCGTTTCCGACTTCTCGTTCCCTGCGTCGGCTAACGTGATCGAGGATCTGGGCGCACGTCCGGTATTCGCCGATGTCTGCCCGGAAACCTTCAACATGCGTCCCGAAGTGCTCGATGCCCTGATCGGTCCGCGTACCAAGGCGGTCATCTTCGTCGATGCGCTGGGCAACCCGACCGGCATTACTGAGATCAAGCGCATTTGCTCGTTGCGCAGCATACCCTTGATCGAAGACGCCGCCTGTGCCATCGGCAGCTCGGAGAATGGTGTTCGTTGTGGCGCCATTGCCGACCTGACGTGCTTCAGCTTCCATCCGCGCAAGCTCATTAGCACGGGGGAGGGCGGTGCGATCACGACTCATAGCGACGAGTGGGCGCAATGGCTCGCCGTCAAGCTGGCGCATGGCGCCTCCGGCATGAAGGGCATGGCGCTGGATTTTGTCGATTACGGCTACAACTTCCGTCTGTCCGAACTGCAGGCGGTGATGGGGCGCAAGCAGCTGGCAAAGATCGATGACATCGTCCGAGAACGTAACGGCATCCGTGACCAATATGTGGAGCAGCTTTCCGAGCTGGGTTTCGTTGCGCAGAAGGTTGGCCCCTGCGTAGCCTACAACGTGCAGTCGATGGTGTTCAGGGTACCCGAAGGATGTGATCGGGACCGACTCATTGCGGATCTGCGTGGCACGGTGGAAACAACCATTGGTACCTATGCCCTGAGTTCAGGTAGCTACTTCCTGAACAAATACAGTGATGCGCAACCAACGGCGACGAAACTCGAAGCCACTACCATAACCTTTCCCTGCTTTACTGGGCTGGACGTGGACGCAGTGGCTTCAGCCGTGCGTGCCACTTTGCGTTGAGGGAGGGCCGAGGTGGAGTTGCTTAACCAGTTGAAGCGCTTCTGGTTGGAACGCCGGCGTGAGGTGAACGATCGTTTCAAGCGCACTCTGCCCCTGGCCGACTACATCGTGGATCGTTGGGAAAAGGCCCGTGAGCTGGGTTTTGGCGAGGGCACCTCGATCTATGACAGCAGTCTGGTATTTGGTGATGTCCGCGTGGGCGAGCACACCTGGATCGGGCCGTTCACCCTGCTGGATGGATCGGGCGGTGGCCTGGAGATTGGTTCGCACTGTTCGATCTCGGCCGGTGTGCAGATCTATACCCACGATACGGTGGAGCGCTCTTTGAGCGGTGGTAAGGCCCCGATAGTTACCGCGCCGACTCGCATCGGTTCCAACTGCTACATCGGCCCTAATAGCGTGATCGCTAAAGGTGTGACCATTGGCGATGGCGTGGTCATCGGTGCCAATAGCTTGGTGCTGAAAGATGTTCCGGCAGGCAGCAAGGCTTTTGGTACGCCCTGTCGGGTGGTGGGACGCTCTTGAGTTTTACTGGGCAAAAGATTCCACGGGTATTTGTCGGGCCTGTAGAGATCGCAGGTATTGCAGGCGCTCTGGTGGAGGGCTTGCGCGCGTTGCATGTCGATGCACAGCTCATGCTCTCCATTGCCCACCCGTTCAAATATGGCGATGAATCCAGTTCGTGGTTGGTCAGGACATGGCAACGGATTGGAGCTGCCCGCAATGCGACAACGCGCGCTAACCTGCTGCGCAAATTGCTGCTGGTGGCTACGCATGACCTGTGGGGTTGGCTCGTGCTGCTGCGGGTTATTACCCGCTTTGATGCCTTCATCTTCATTTACGGCCAGACCATTACCAACTCGGCCTTTGAGCTCTGGTTGCTCAGGCGCCTGGGGCGAAAGATCGTGTTCGTTTACACCGGCAGCGATAGTCGGCCGCCCTACATGGATGGCGGCTGGTTTCCTGGCCGGGTGGCAGATGAACTGCCTTTACCTACAACACTGCTGAGTACTGTCCGCCGCTGCAAGCGAAAGCTCCGTCTGCACGAGCGCTATGCCGACTATCTGGTTAATTCACCCGCAACGGCGCACTTCCATGAGCGTCCGTACATTAACTGGTTTGCCCTGGGCATTCCCAAGGCACTGCCTGTCTTCCCCGGGATTGCTCCGCAGCATGCTGGCCGGTCGGGCCCTGTAAGAGTGCTGCACGGGCCGTCGAACCCTCTGGTCAAGGGCACGGCCGAGATTCTTGAGGTGCTGGACCGGCTGCGGCGCAAAGGACATTCGATTGAATTGGTGAAAGTTCAGGGCATGCCGAACGAGGTCGTGCTGCAGGAACTGGCTCACTGCGACTTCATTATCGATCAGTTGTACGCGGACACACCTTTAGCAGCTCTTGCCACCGAAGCGGCTTTCTTTGGCAAGCCGGCCGTTGTCGGAGGTTACTTTGCCGGGGTGATCGACCAGTGTCTTGACTCTGCCGATGTTCCTCCCAGCTTGTTTGTTGCGCCAGATGATCTCGAAATGGCCATCGAGCGGTTGGTGGTGGACTCGGCGTTTCGTCTGCAGTTGGGTGAGCAGGCGCGACAGTTCGTCCTGTCTCGTTGGAGCCTGGCGGGCGTAGCGGGGCGCTATTTGCAGTTGCTGAATGACGATATTCCCGGCCAGTGGTGGTGTGATCCTGCTGCGGTGCACTATCTGAGCGGATGCGGGCTACCACAGGGACGCAGCAGAAAGCTGGTGGCGTTGCTGCTTGAGCACTTCGGCGCGAGTGCCTTGCAGGTGCAGGACAAGCCCTGGCTGGAAAGTGCCCTGGTTGAGTTTGCCGGAGTGGACGAGGAGCAGGCAAATGCTTAAGGCTGTACTGCGCGACAGCCTCGTCTATGGCCTGGCGTCGGTGCTGTCCAAGGGCCTGGTGATCTTCCTGCTGCCGCTCTACACCCGCGTGCTGTCACCGGGCGACTATGGCGCTTATGACCTGCTGATTACCCTCGGGGCGCTGGCCAATCTGGTGGTGGCCCTGGAGATTACCCAGGGCCTGGCGCGTTATTGGGCCGATGCGCCCGAGCCAGCTGCGCGCAAGCGCCTGGCCAGCACCAGTCTGTGGTTCAGCGTGCTGATGTATGGGGTGTTTCTGCTGATCGGCCTGCTGGCTGCGCCGCAGCTCAATGCGCTGGTCCTGGGGGATGCCCGGTATCTCGATGCGTTTCGCCTGGGGTTAGGCTTCATTGCGTTCAACGGCATCTATTACCTGCTGCTCAATCAGTTCCGTTGGGAGCTGCGCAGCAAGGCCTATGCCCTGGCCAGTGTGGCCTATGCGATGTTCACGCTGCTGTTTGCCCTGATCTTCTGTCTGTGGCTGGGCCTCGGGCTGGTCGGGGTGATGCTGGCTCAGCTAATGGCGGCGCTGCTGGCCGGCCTGCTGTGTTTGTGGCTACTACGGCGGACCTTCGGCTGGCTGTTCGATGCGGGCCAGCTGCGCGCCATGCTGCGCTTTTCGGCACCGTTGGTGCCGGCCGGCCTGGCGGTTTTCATCAGTCTGTATATCAACCGCTTTGCCCTCAATCACTTCGGCAGCCTGGAGGATGTGGGGCATTTCGGTATCGGTAGTCGTATCGCCGGCCTGGTGGCACTGCTGATCCTGGGGATTCAGGCGGCGCTGACGCCGTTGGTCTACCAGCACTATCGCGAGCCGCAGACGCCGGGCCAGATCGCTCGGCTGTTCAGCTGGTTCATGGCGGTGGCACTGGCCGGCTGCCTGTTCCTGGCGCTGTTCGCCCGCGAGCTGCTGATGCTGTTCGCCACCCCCGAGTTCATGGCCGGTGCGGCGCTGGTGGGTGTGTTGGCGCCGTCGCTGCTGCTCTCGCAGATGTACATCTTCGCGCCAGGCATCGCCATTGCGAAGAAGACCCACTGGCAGCTTTGGGTGACGCTGCTGTCGGCGATGGCCAGCGTGGCCGGTAACTGGCTGCTGGTACCGCTGTGGGGCATCTGGGGGGCGGCGCTAGCCACCTTGCTGGCATCCTCGCTGTTCTTCCTTTGCTGGCTGTCGCTCAGTCAACGTTTGTACAGGATTCCCTATGCCTGGCGGGCGTTGCTGCTGTCGAGCCTGGGTTTCGTGGTGTGCGCCGGGGCGGGCGTGCAGCTTGAGGCAATGGGTCTGGCGCTGCCTCTGACGCTTTTGCTCAAGGGCCTGCTGATGTGTGTGCTGCTGGGGTTGGTCGTGGTGTGCGGGCTGTTGCCCCTGGCGGACCTGCGGGCCATGCTGCAGCAACTGAGACGTCGCGTGGGCGGCTCTGCTCGTGTGTGATTTGCAAGGCGGGATCGCCTTGTCTTTGGAGATTGGATAGTCATGTGCGGTATCACGGGGGGATGGTGGCCTGGCCGGCCGGCCACACTGGATGAAAGGTTGGCCCAGGCGCTGGCGGCGATGCACAGGCGTGGCCCGGATGACCATGGCTACGAGCTGTACACAAGCCGGGGCGGGGTGACTGCCCTCGGGCATACGCGTCTGTCGATCATCGATCTTTCTGCTGCAGGGCATCAGCCCATGCAGTCGCACGACAAGGCCGTGTCGATCGTCTTCAATGGCGAGATCTACAACTACCGCGAGCTGCGCGCGGAGCTGGAGCCGCTGGGGCATCGCTTCGTCTCCGGTTCGGACACCGAGGTGCTACTGGCTGCCTGGCGTCAGTGGGGGCGCGCGTGCCTGCCGCGGCTGGTGGGCATGTTTGCCTTTGCGGTGTTCGACAGCGCGCGGGGTACCCTGACCTGCGTGCGCGATGCCTTTGGCATCAAGCCGTTTTTCTACACCCGTGAGCAGGGCAGCTTCCTGTTCGCCTCCGAGGTGGCGGCGATCAAGGCGCTCAAGCAGGAACGGGGGCAACTGGACTGGCAGCGCGCCTACGACTACCTGGTGCATGCCGACTACGACAGTGGCGCGCACAGCTTCCTCGCTGGCGTGCTGCACCTGTTGCCCGGCCACCTGGTTGAACTGGATCTGACTTCTGGTGCGCTGGGTGAGCCGCAGCGCTGGTGGACGCCATGCATCGAGGAACGCAGCGACCTCAGCTTTGCCGATGCAACCGAGCAGTTGCGCGAGCGCTTCCTGGCCAGCGTGCGCCTGCATCTGCGCAGCGACGTGCCGTTGGGCGCGGCGCTGTCCGGTGGCATTGATTCATCTGCGGTGGTTTGCGCCATGCGCCATGTGGAGCCGGACCTGCCGATCAACACCTTCAGCTACATCGCCCATGGCAGTGCGATGTCCGAAGAGGTGTGGGTGGACCGGGTCAACCAGCATGTCGGGGCCCGGCCGCACAAGGTGAAGGTCAGCGGCGACGAACTGGCCCGAGATTTGGACGACATGATCGCCGCGCAGGGCGAGCCTTTCGGCAGTACCAGCATCTACGCTCAGTACCGAGTATTCCAACTGGCCCGCGAGCAGGGCGTGACCGTGACCCTGGACGGACAGGGCGCCGACGAGATGCTGGCCGGCTATAACGGTTATCCGGGGCAGCGCCTGCGCAGCCTGTTGGAAAAAGGCCGGCTGGCCGAAGCCTGGCACTTTCTCGACCAGTGGGCGCGCTGGCCGGGGCGCAGCCGTATGGGCGGAGCCAAGCGCGCGGCGGCGGAAATGAGTCAGGGCGCGCTCTACGATGTCCTGCGCCGGCTCAACGGTATGGACAGCCTGCCGCACTGGATTCGTTCGGCGTCGCTGGAGGAGCGCGGTATCATCCGTCGCTACCCGCGCCAGCTCGCTCAGGCCGGCAGTGCCGGGCGGCGGGTGATGGCCGAGCTGGCCCTGTGCCTCACTCAGCGTGGGCTACCGGCGCTGCTACGCCATGGGGATCGCAACTCGATGCGTTTCTCGGTTGAGAGTCGTGTGCCATTTCTCACCCTGGACATGGTCGAGCTGGCGCTGTCGATGCCCGAGTCCTACCTGATTTCCCCGCAGGGCGAGACCAAGCACATTTTCCGCGCAGCCATGCGAGGAATAGTGCCGGATGATATTCTCGACCGCCGCGACAAAATCGGCTTCGCCACGCCCGAACAGGAATGGTTGTTGGGCATGGCCGGCCAGGTGCGCAGCTGGCTCGTCGAAGACCTGCAGCTACCGTTCCTCGATCAGGCAGCCATGCTGGCCGAGTTCGACCGCGTGGTAGCGGGCCGGCAGGCGTTCTCCTGGCAGGTCTGGCGCTGGATCAATTTCTGTCGTTGGTATCGCACGTTCATGGGCTAGGCCGTCCGATGGACGGCGTCAATCCTTTTACCCTCGGTTGTTCATCAGTTAGGCGTGTGGCGTGAAGATCCTCATTATTTCCAGTTACTTTGGCCCGGAAACCTCCGTTGGCGTGCTCAGGGTCAACGCGTTCGCTAACCACTGGTCTCGCCAGGGGCATGACGTGCATGTGCTGACCATGCCTTTCACTGGGGAGCTACCCGCCGGACTCAGAGACAATCCGCGTATTCACGTACAGCAGATCGCTCCCTGGCTGATTCGCGGCGGCCAGGCAGGTGGTGTCCAAGGCTATTCCAAGGGGGTGAAGGGCTGGCGCCGGGCGCTGCTGTCCTTCCAGTACTGGCTAAAGCGCCGGCTGCTGAGCAATTACCTCGATCCGCGGGTGCTCTGGTGGCCGCGCGCGGCGCTGGTCGGGCGGAGCCTGCTGCGTAAACAGCACTTCGACGTGCTCTATTCGACGGTACCGTCGTACACCGCGCACTCTGCGGCGGCCTTGATCAAGCAGGCGAATCGGCAGCTGTTCTGGGTCGCCGACTATCGCGATCTGTGGGCTGGCAACCCGATCTTTCCCGGCTGTGCACCGGTGCGGGCCTTCGAGCGCCGACACGAGCGCACGGTACTGGCCCGCGCCGACCTGATCTGTTCGATCAATGCGCCGTTGCTGCAGGAGTTGCGTGAACTGCATGGTCCGCGCGACTACCTGGAACTGCCCAACGGCTTCGAGGATAACGAGGTTGAAGTGTTCCGCAACGCGGCTCGGGTTAGCCTGCCGGCGAAGGTGAACATCGTCTATGCCGGGAGCATCCTGCCGGGTCTGCAGAATCCAACCCCGCTGTTTTTGGCCATTCGTCAGCTGGTGACTGAAGGGCTGCTGGCCGAGGGCGACCTGGCCATTTCTTTCTATGGGGACTATGCCGCGCTGGACGACTTCCCAGTTGCTCGCGATCCGCTTGTGGCGCCTTTCGTGAGGCTCGGCGGCAAGGTGCCTCGGCAGGAAATCCTGGCGGTGCAGAAGAGCGCTGACTTCCTGCTTTTCCTCGGTTCGCAGCCAGTAGCTGATGGTGTCGGTTCGACCAAGGGGGTGGTCAGCGGCAAGATCTTCGAGTACCTGATATCTGGCACCGAGGTGCTGGCCGTGGGTGTTACCGACGACATGTTGGTAGCGGACATGCTGCGCCAAGCAGCTGTCGGCACCCATTATGCGGCTGACGTTGCGCGAATTAGGCAGCGCCTGCTGGCTGCCGTTCAGGGTGAAACGGCCAAGGTGCAACCGAATATGGACTACCTTGACCCGTTCAGACGCAGCGTCCAGGCTGCCGTGCTACTGGATCACGTGAGAACCCTCAAGGATGGCGATCGCCTATGAGGATTCTCGTGCTGTCGCAGTACTTCTGGCCGGAAAGCTTCATCATCAACGACATCGTGCGCACGCTCGATGAGCAGGGCCACGAGGTGATAGTGGCCACCGGAAAACCCAACTATCCCGACGGCAAGGTCTTCGATGGTTACCGTGCTGCGGGTACCCAGCGCGAACGCTTCCTGGGGCGTATCGAGGTGCTGCGGGTGCCGCTGTGGCCGCGTGGGCAAGGGGGCGCGAAGAATCTGATCCTCAATTACCTGTCCTTTGTATGCAGCGGCCTGCTGTGTCTGCCCTGGATGCTGCGTGGGCGTGAGTTCGACGCCATCCTGGTATTCGCTCCATCACCGATCACCCAGGCGATCCCGGCGATCCTGCTCAAATGGTTGAAGAGGGCGAAACTGGCTCTGTGGGTGCAGGACCTCTGGCCAGACAGTCTTGCCGCCACCGGGTTCATCCGTAATCCGCGTGTGCTCAAGGCAGTAGGTTGGATGGTCAAGGCCATCTACCGCTGCTGCGACCTTCTGTTGGTGCAGTCCCGGGCTTTTGTCGAGCCGGTCGCCCGCTATGCGGAACGTCAGAAAATAATTTATTACCCCAATTCCATTGACGCCCAAGCCTCTCGCGTAGTCGGCATCCCAGAGGATTTGATCGAGACCCTGGATAATCACTTTTGCGTGACCTTTGCCGGCAATCTCGGGACGGCTCAGGCCCTGGAAACCCTGGTTCAAGCCGCTGTTCATCTGCGTGATGACCCATATATTCGCCTGGTGTTGGTGGGCAGCGGTAGTCGCTTGCCCTGGCTCCAGGCACAAAAGCAGGCCCACGGGCTGGATAATCTGATCCTTCCTGGGCGCTTCCCCATGGATGCCATGCCGTCGATCTTCGAGCGTTCATCCGCGCTGCTGGTTTCCCTTAATGCAGAACCCATATTTGCCCAGACCATACCCAGCAAGATTCAGGCTTATCTTGCTGCTGGTAGGCCTATAGTTGCAGCCCTTGATGGCGAGGGAGCGCGTGTCGTGCATGAGGCGAAAGCAGGGTTGGCATCTCCGGCCGGGCAGGTGCTGCCGCTAGTCGCGAACATTCGCAGCATGTTTGCTTTGAGTGCTGAAGCTCGCGCCGCAATGGGAGGCTCCGGGCAGGCATATTTTACTGAGCATTTTGAAATGCAAATGCAAACCCGCCGCCTCACGGAGTTACTAGAGCAGGCGTGTAAATAAATGACCTTGTACCTTTTTCCCGCAGCATTCATGGCCAACACATTTGCCATGATGTTGGTGATGATCGGCTTGAGTCTTTTGGGGCGATCCGAGCTGGCGGCTGATTTCGGGATCGTTCACGGTGCTACTGTCGCCTTGTTTTATGCGTTCTCCGGTAATGCTCGTAGCTTGATTATCGGCGGTAGCCAGATTGGTGCTGTTGATATTCTGCGTTTTCGCAGCCTGATGCTGGCCCCGCTCTTTATTCTGGCATTCGCGCTCAGTGTGGGGGTCGTGGACGTGCAATGGCCGATTGCCTTGCTGCTCGTGAGCCGCCGCGCTTGTGAGTGGCTCGCTGAGGTGTTTCTCAGTGAGCATGAGGTCAACAGGTCCGGCAACCTGGTGCTGCGGTTCTTCCTTACCCAGGGCGCATTAAGCCTGGGTCTGCTTCTGGCGTTGGGATTTGATGCGCCATTCTCGCTGGCCGTTTTGGCGGCCTGGGCATTCTCTCCTCTGCTCTGGAGTGTGCGTGGGAGCTTGCTTCATTCGGCGTGGAGTAGTCACAGCAATATGCTCATTGTGCGTAGCATGTTGCCGCACCTGGGCTCCACCGCAGTTATCGGTGTCTGCGTCTATGTATTTCGGCTATTCATTCTGCACCTGACTGGTAAACCGGTCGCCGGGGATTTGTTTGCCGCGTTTGCCCTCGGCGGCATTCTCGGGGCGGTCTTTTCGCAGGTCCTCGGGCCTACCCTGGTCAAAGCCGAGCGGGATGCTGGCGGCGCTCCTCTGTTGCCGACAGTGTTGACGATTGCCTGTGCACTGTCGTTGTCCGGAGGAATTGCATTATCAGGTGTTGTGCTCGTATTCCCGGCCGCACTTGACTGGACAGGTAAAGGCAACCTGTTCTGGTTTGCCGTAGGTTGTTCGCTTATTGGTGGTGTGGTCATGGTATTGGCACAACGGATTCGCTTGCGGATTCTTCAGAATAGTGCCGGGCAGGATGTATTTGGTTCGGACATGCTCGCTAATGTGCTGCTGATCAGTTGCGTGCCATTTTTTTATTATGGTTTGGGTATCGAGTCGCTGGCCGCCCTGTACTTGTTGGGCGCGCTGCTCTCGCTGATTTTCTATGCCAGTGAGGCCAAGGGTTTGTTTATGGATAGGGAATTTATGTCACGAATCAATCACTGCGTATTGCCGGTACTCGCATTCTTGGTGTTTGTTCCTGTGTTCTTTCAGCTATCGAACGGTTTGTTTCGCGATATATCCGGCCAGTTCAATAGCGAGGGCAATTTGTCGTTGCTGCCTTTACCTCTGTCCATTGCTGCGTGTTGTGCCGGGATCATTTTGTTGGGAGGGTATGCCCGGGCGCGGGGTACGCTGGTGGTGGTGTTCCTGACGTTCATGGGTATGTTGCTCAGTACGGTATTGCTTGCCTCGGAGCATGGTGCTTACGAACGAGCCAAGTTGATCCTATTGATCCAGTATATATTGCCGATGTTCGCGCTTGTCTTGGGGCAGCAGTTTGGTTGTCGTCGCGAGGCGTTGAATTATCTGGGGCTTGTGTTGTTCTGGGTGCTACTGGTAATTATTCCCTTGCAGTTGGCCTTTACGCTTGGCTCTGGTTTGAGCTATCTGTCTCCTTCGGTTTTTTTATTCAGTATCTATCAGCATCTGCAGTATGTGCCGGTATTGTTTGTCGGGGGATTTTTGATTGCGCTGTTCTCTTTATGGGAGCGCCCGCGTATGCAGCCCTGGCTTCTGCTGCTTTCGCTGCTGATGGGGCTTTATGCAGCGCTTTCTTTGGCAATGCTTGCAATGGCCCTTCTATTGGTTGGTGCGGCCTGTTTTTCAGTGCGTTACCTGCGCGTCTCGTCGGGACGCTCGGCATGGGTGTTTGTACTGGTGTTGATAAGCCTGGTGCTCGGGTTTTACTACGTTGCGAACGCTCAGGTTCTGGGGCAAAAATTCGGTGTTGACATAGAGGGCGGTGGACCGAAAAACCTGCAGGAACGTATCGTCTACTGGCGCTACTATCTGGCCGGGATCGGTGAGAGTGGTTACTCACTGCTGTTGGGGCATCTCAACGCCCCAGATCGCAACAGCTACCCCAGTGCCCATAATTATTATCTGGACTTCACCTATAACTTTGGCCTGTTGGCGCTTTTGCCGATACTGAGCCTGCTTGCATGGACGTTACACCGGCTCCTGCGTCATTTTGGAGTGCTATGGAATCACCCGGCTACATTGGGTGTTGCTGGTGTCGTAGTGTTTCTTTTGCTGGCAGACAACAGCCTCAAGGTCGGGATGCGCCAGCCATATCCCGGTATCATTACGTTCTTTCTATGGGGTGTGCTAGTAGCCTGGTTGTTCCGTCTGGATGCATCTGGCACGGATGCAGCAGAAATTGCCCCCACCAAAAACGGATAACACAAGCGATGAAGATTCTGGTTCTGGGCGTAACGGGTATGTTGGGGAACGCGGTATTCCGGGTGTTCGCCCAGGAGGCTCAATATGAAACCTGGGGAACCCTACGCAACCGCTCGGGGCTTAAGTTCTTTGTAGAGGCCGATCAGGCGCGTTTGATGCCAGGGGTCGATGTGTTGGATCAGGACACGCTGATTGCCGTCCTGGGCAAGGTGCGGCCGGATGTAGTGATCAACTGCGTGGGCCTGATCAAGCAACTGGCTGATGCCAAGGACCCTCTCACGGCATTACCCATAAACGCCATGCTGCCGCATCGTCTTTCTCGTCTCTGTGCGCTGGCAGGGGCGCGATTGATTCACGTAAGCACCGATTGTGTGTTTTCAGGCCGCAAGGGTGGCTATCTGGAACGTGATCTTTCCGACGCCGAGGACCTGTACGGAAAATCCAAGTTCATCGGTGAGCTCAATGATCAACCGCAGGCGATTACCTTGCGTACCTCTATCATTGGTCACGAGCTGAGTTCGAATTACGCGCTGATCGATTGGTTCCTTTCCCAGCAAGGGGCGGTGAAGGGTTTCTCACGGGCCATTTTCTCGGGGTTGCCGACGGTCGAGCTGGCTCGGGTAATGAAAGATTTTGTGGTGCCACACCCTGAGCTGAGCGGGTTGTATCATGTCGCCGCTGAGCCCATCGCCAAATTGGACCTGCTGCAGTTGGTGGCGGCGCAATATCGCAAGACAATCGAGATTCAACCCGACGACACACTGGTCATAGACCGTTCCCTGAACGGCTCACGTTTCTCCGCAGCTACAGGGTATCTGGCTCCGACCTGGCCCGAGCTGATTCGTCGGATGCACGAGCAACGGTAACAAGGGCGTTGGGCGATGATTGTCTCCCGCGCATCAGCCCCGCTCCCGTAGGGTGGAGCCTAACTACATTACAATAGTCGCGCACGCACAAGCCTGCGCCCGTGGCCTGGAAGGTTTTATGTTCGACGACAAGGTATTGATGATCACCGGTGGCACCGGTTCCTTTGGGCATACGGTGTTGCGGCGCTTCCTCGATACCAATGTGCGTGAGATTCGCATCTTCTCCCGCGACGAGAAGAAGCAGGAGGACATGCGCATTGCCCTGGCCAATGACAAGGTCAAGTTCTACATCGGTGATGTTCGCGACTACGACAGCCTTAAGCAGGCCATGGTCGGTGTTGATTACATTTTTCACGCGGCGGCCCTCAAGCAGGTGCCTTCCTGCGAGTTCTACCCGATGGAAGCGGTGCGCACTAACGTCAACGGTACCGAGAATGTGCTCAATGCCGCCATCGCCAGCGGCGTAAAGCGCGTGGTGGTGCTCTCGACCGACAAGGCGGTGTACCCGATCAACGCCATGGGTATCTCCAAGGCCATGGCCGAGAAACTGATGGTCGCCAAGTCGCGGATGATTCCCGAGGGCGGCACCGTGGTGTGTGCTACTCGCTACGGCAACGTGATGGCTTCGCGCGGTTCGGTGATCCCTCTGTTCATCGACCAATTGCGTAGTGGTGAGCCGCTGACCGTGACCGACCCGCAGATGACACGTTTTCTGATGTCGCTGGAGGATTCGGTCGATCTGGTGCTGCATGCCTTCGAGCATGGCGAGCAGGGCGACTTGTTCGTGCAGAAGGCACCCGCTTCAACCGTCGGAGATTTGGCCCAGGCGCTCAAGGAGTTGTTCGGTCATGACAATCCGGTGCGAGTCATCGGTACTCGGCATGGCGAGAAGCTTTACGAGTCGCTGGTATCGCGCGAGGAAATGGCCAAGGCCGAGGATATGGGACGCTACTACCGCATTCCGGCCGATAACCGCGATCTGAACTACAAGAAATACTTCGTCGAGGGCGAGGAGAGGATCTCCGAGCTTGACGACTACACCTCACACAATACCCATCGTCTGGACGTACCCGGCATCAAGGAGCTCCTGCTGAAGCTCGATTACATCAAGGAGCAGCTCGATGCTTAAGGTCATGACACTGGTCGGGACCCGCCCGGAACTGATCAAGATGAGCCGGGTGATTGCCGAGATGGACCGCCAGGTCAACCACGTGCTGGTGCACTCGGGGCAGAACTACGACTACGAGCTCAACCAGGTCTTCTTTGACGATCTGGAGATCCGCAAGCCCGATCACTTCCTCGGTGCCGCCGGCGAGACCGCCGCTCAGACCATCGCCGAGGTGATTGCCAAGGCGGACGCCGTGTTCGAGCTGGAAAAGCCTGATGCGTTGCTGCTCTATGGCGACACCAATACGTGCCTGGCGGTGATCGCCGCGAAGCGCCGCAAGATTCCGGTGTTCCATATGGAGGCGGGCAACCGCTGCTTTGATCAGCGTGTGCCGGAAGAGCTCAACCGCAAGGTGCTCGATCATCTCTCCGACATCAACCTGGTGCTTACCGAGCATGCCCGTCGCTATTTGATCGCTGAGGGCATCCGCCCCGAGACCATTATCAAGACTGGCTCGCATATGCATGAGGTGCTGGATTACTACAGGCCGAAGATCGAGGCCTCCGACGTGCTGGCTCGTGAGGGGCTCGAGGCCGGAAAGTTCTTCATTGTCAGCACCCACCGTGAAGAGAACGTCGACACTCCGGACAACCTGCGCGATCTGCTTGCCACCTTGCGAGCGCTGGCCGACGAGTATTGCTTCCCGCTGATTGTCTCGACCCATCCGCGTACTCGTAAGCGACTGGAGGCGCTGGGCGAATCGCTGGATCACCCACTGATCCGCTTCTCCAAGCCATTCGGCCTGCTCGATTACATCAAGCTACAGATGAACGCCTTCTGTGTGCTCTCCGACAGCGGCACCATCACTGAGGAAGCCTCGTTGCTCAATCTGCCGGCGGTGACGCTGCGCAATGCCCATGAACGGCCCGAGGGCATGGACCAGGGCACGCTGATCATGAGCGGGCTGAAGAAGGATTCGGTGCTGGCTGCGGTCAAGGTCATCACCAGCCAGCACCATGCCAGCAAGCGGGTGATTCCGCTGGTGCCTGATTACGAGGGCGGTCCAGTGTCGCTGCAAGTGGTGCGGGTGGTGCTCAGTTACACCGACTACGTGAACCGTACCGTCTGGCGCAAGGACTGAACATGCGTGTTCTGCTGACTGGCGCCAGTGGCTTCGTCGGCCGTGGCGTACAGACGCGCTTGCTGGCCGATGGCGTGCATCAGTTGCGCTGCGCCCAGCGCAATGCACCGGTTGCACCACTTGTCGGGGTGGAGTACTGCCTGGCTCCGTCGCTGGATGCGGAGGCCGACTGGTCGCAGGCGCTCGCGGACGTCGATGCAGTCATTCACTGTGCAGCGCGGGTGCACGTGATGCATGAGCAGGCTGCCGATCCACTGGCGGAGTTTCGTCGAGCCAACGTCGAGGGCACGCTACGCCTTGCTCATCAGGCTGTGGCGGCGGGCGTGCGGCGTTTCGTCTTCGTCAGCTCGATCAAGGTCAATGGTGAGCAGACTCTTCCGGGGCAGGCTTATAGAGCCGATGATGTTTCGAATGCGACGGACCCTTACGGCATCTCAAAACGAGAAGCTGAAGATCAATTGCTGGCTCTTGCTGCTGAAACAGGGCTGGAGGTGGTCATCGTCCGTCCGCCTTTGATCTATGGCCCCGGGGTCAAGGCCAACTTCTTGAGCATGATGCGCTGGCTGCAGCGGGGTGTGCCGTTGCCGTTCGGTGCCATAGACAACCGCCGCAGTCTGGTTGCATTGGATAACCTGGTGGACTTGCTGGTGGTGTGCCTTACCCATCCGTCGGCCAGCGGCCAGCGTTTTCTTGTCTGCGACGGCGAGGATTTGTCCACCACGGAGCTGTTACGACGTTTGAGTGCCGCTCTTGGGCGCTCTGCGCGGCTCTTGCCAGTGCCGCAGGCGTTGATTGAGCGGGCTGCGATCTTGCTGGGGCGTCGCCAGCTTAACCAGCGTCTGTGCGGTTCGTTACAGATCAGCATGGACAAGACGCGCGAACGACTGGGGTGGACTCCACCTCTTACCGTTGATCAGGCTTTGGCCAAGACTGCTGCGCATTATTTAAAAGAAATATCTAAATGAAAGTTATGGTTTTGATGGTGGTTACTGCTGTCTTGGCGTGGGGGCTGACAGCGTTGCTGCGACGCTATGCGCTGGCCCGCAGCCTGATGGATATACCCAACGCGCGTAGCTCGCATAGTCAACCAACGCCTCGTGGAGGAGGCGTCGCCATTGTCGTGGCATTCCTCCTGGGGTTGTGCGCTGCGTCCGCTGCAGGTCTGGATCTACCCACTGAGATTTATTACTCGCTGCTAGGTGCGGGTTCGGCAATTGCATTGCTTGGATTCCTGGATGACCACGGGCACATTGCCGCTCGTTGGCGCTTGCTTGGGCATTTCGCTGCTGCTGCTTGGGCACTCTTCTGGCTCGGTGGGCTACCGCCGTTGACAATACTTGGCCACTCAATTGATTTTGGTTGGTTGGGTTATTTGCTGGCCTCTTTGTATCTGGTTTGGTTACTCAATCTTTACAACTTCATGGATGGAATCGATGGCATTGCCAGCATCGAAGCTATCTGTGTTTGTGTAGGTGGCGCTCTGTTATATGCCCTTCAAGGGCATGCCGACGCAGCAGTGCTGCCACTGCTGCTGTCGCTCGCTGTGGTGGGATTTCTTTACTGGAACTTCCCGCCGGCGCGAATTTTCATGGGCGATGCTGGTAGTGGCTTTCTAGGTGTTGTGCTTGGCGTTCTTTCCTTGCAGGCGGCGTGGATCGATCAGTCCTTGCTTTGGGGCTGGTTGATCTTGTTGGGTGTTTTTGTTGTGGACGCGACCTTTACTCTACTTCGGCGTTTACTGCGCGGAGATAAGGTTTATGAAGCTCATCGAAGCCATGCGTATCAATATGCTTCGCGTCAGTTCGGTCGCCATTTGCCGGTTACTCTGGCGGTAGGCGCGATCAATCTCTGCTGGCTGTTGCCGGTGGCAATTTGGGTAGCGCAAGGCGGCGATGGTTTGGTCGGACTATTGTTGGCTTACGCGCCTCTGATAGCACTGGCTATCAAGTTTCGTGCTGGCGAATTGGAGCGTAGATGAGCCAGTTGCGAAAATTGCTTGTTCTTGGGGCCGGTGGTCACGGCAAGGCCGTCGCGGAGGCTGCGTTACTTTCTGGCGAGTGGCAGCAGGTGATTTTCCTCGATGATAGATGGCCTGAGATCAACCTTGTTTGTGGCATGCCAGTGGTCGGTGACCTGAGTCATTTGGCTGAAAAAGCAGGGGCGACTGACGGAGCTATTGCGGCAGTTGGGAATAATGGCTTGCGCCGTGCCTGGCAAGAAAAGATTACCGCCTCCGGCATTTCGTTGGTCAGCGTAGTTCACCCTCGTGCTTGCGTGAGTGCTTCAGCTTCAATCGGCTCTGGTTCAGCCATCATGTCACTGGCAGTCGTTGGGGCCGAGGCTCGGCTGGGGCAAGGGGTGATCATTAACGCGGGAGCGGTGGCCGACCATGATGTGACCTTGGGCGACTATGCGCATCTTGGTGTCGGTGTCTGTCTGGCTGGCGGAGTCGCAGTCGGCGCGGCTGCTTGGCTTCAGGCTGGTTGCAGTGCTGGATATGGTGTCGTTATCGAGCCGGGTTTAGTTATCGAGCCTGGCAAGGCGCTGATTGCCAAGGATTGAGGTATTGAGATGATTCGTCGACGAATAGAGTTATTACGCCACTCTCTTTTGCATTTGTCTCGTCGGAAAAAGCGGGTTCTTCAACTGGCTGTTGACGTAGTGCTTATTTGGATCGCGCTGTGGCTGTCATTTGCCGTTCGCATGGGGAGTTGGGATGCTGCCAGACCTTTTTCGGGTCATGGCTGGCTGTTTCTACTGGCGCCTGTTATTGCACTTCCCATTTTCATCAGACTGGGGATGTATCGTGCGGTAATGCGTTACGTGGGCAACGATGCGCTTATTACGATAGCCAAGGCGGTGACCTTGTCTGCGTTGGTGCTGTCTCTGGCGGTGTATTGGTATCGCGGGCCGACGGCTCTCGTTCCAAGGTCCATGGTTTTTAATTATTGGTGGCTGAGCCTACTGCTGTTGGGCGGTTTGCGCTTGACCATGCGCCAGTTCTTTATAGGGGATTGGTTCGAGCCAATTGCTCGCCGCCGTGATATCGAGTCTGGCACTTCCAAGGTTGCCATATATGGAGCAGGGGCGGCGGGTAACCAACTGGTAGCCGCTTTACGTATGGGTAAAGCGATGCGCCCGGCTGCATTCATTGATGATGATTCCGGTATTGCTACTCGCACGATTGCGGGCCTGCGCGTCTACTCGCCCAAGCATATTCAGCAAATGATCAATGAAACGGGGGTGACAGAGGTTTTGCTGGCAATGCCCTCGATTCCCCGCGCGCGCAGACGAGAGATACTCGAGGCGTTGGAGCCTTATGCGCTCCATGTACGCAGCATCCCCGGGTTTATGGATCTCGCTAGTGGGCGGGTAAAGGTCGAAGACCTTCAGGAAGTCGATATCGCCGATCTTCTCGGGCGCGACGCCGTACCGCCTCGGCAAGATCTGTTCGAGCGCTGCATCAAGAATCAGGTGGTGCTGGTAACCGGTGCGGGTGGTTCCATCGGTTCTGAGCTGTGTCGACAGATTCTCGCCAGCGGCGCGCGGACCTTGCTGCTTTTCGAGCACAGCGAATTCAATCTCTACAGTATCCATAGCGAATTGCAGCAGCGAATCGAGCGGGAGTCGCTGCCGATCAAGCTGGTGCCGATTCTCGGGTCTATCCGTAATTTCGAGCGTTTGTTCGACATTCTGCAGACCTGGCGGGTCAATACCGTTTATCACGCCGCTGCGTACAAGCATGTGCCGATGGTCGAGCATAACGTCGCCGAGGGCGTGCTCAATAACCTCGTTGGTACGCTCAATGCCGCGCAGGCGTCGATCAGGGCGGGCGTTGCCAATTTCGTTTTGATTTCTACCGACAAGGCGGTGCGGCCTACCAATGTGATGGGCAGCACCAAGCGCCTGGCTGAGATGGTGCTGCAGGCGCTGAGTCGTGAATCTGCTCCCGTGTTGTTCGCTGATGATTCAGGCGTTCATCACGTCAACAAGACCCGTTTCACCATGGTGCGTTTCGGTAATGTGCTGGGTTCTTCCGGGTCGGTGATTCCGTTGTTCAGGGAGCAGATCAAGCGGGGTGGGCCGGTGACGGTGACGCATCCGAACATCACCCGCTATTTCATGACGATCCCTGAGGCGGCGCAGCTCGTCATTCAGGCGGGCTCGCTGGGGCAGGGGGGGGATGTGTTCGTGCTGGATATGGGCGAGCCTGTGAAGATCGCCGATCTTGCCGAAAAGATGATTCGTCTGTCGGGCCTGACAGTACGTGATGAGCATAGTCCGCATGGCGATATCGGTATCGAGTTCACCGGGTTGCGTCCGGGTGAGAAGCTCTACGAGGAGTTGCTGATCGGCGAGGATGTGAAGCCGACCGAGCATCCGATGATCATGCGCGCGGAAGAGGACATGTTGCCCTGGGACGAGCTCACGGCTCGTTTGCAGGAGTTGTTGGCGGCGGTCAGTGAGGATGACTATGCTCGCGTGCGAATACTGCTGCGCGAAACGGTGCATGGTTATGTGCCGGAAGGTGAGATCGTCGACTGGATTCATCTCAGAAACCGGGAGCGTTGAAGCTCTGATTTGACAGCTGGGAGATAGCGTCTAGTTTAAAAAACGAGGCCATGGTTGCCTCGTTTTTTATAAACAAAGGAGTGTTTCCCCATGCTTAAAGTCAGTCTATCTTCCCTTCTGTTCGCTGTTCTCGCTTCCTTCTCTCTGGCTGCTGCCGCAGCTGAAGCCCCAAAAACCGAAAGCGCCAAACCGACCGCCATGCAGGTGGCGCAGGTTGCCGTGGTCAATCTCAATACCGCTGACGCTGCAACACTGCAGAGTGAGTTGGTGGGGATTGGTGCGACCAAGGCGCAGGCGATTGTGGCTTATCGGGAGGAGCACGGGAATTTCGCCTCGGTCGATGAGTTGTTGGAGGTGAAAGGTATCGGCGAGGCGACGTTGGAGAAGAACCGTGACAGGTTGAGTGTTAACTGATACCTGGCAGTGTTGTTGTCCGGGCCGGTCTTTTGACCGGCCTTTTGTGTTTGTAGGGCGAGGGTTTTGTTTGAGCGGATTGGTTGTATGCGCCTGGAAAACACACCGCCCCGATTCTTCCAGCCAGCGGCTTGCTGGCCAGCTTCTTCCTGAAAATCAAGGTCGCCTACCCCGAAGGGTGCGATGAACCTTTTTATCTGCGCGCCTTGATATATCCATGATGCCGTCGAATCGGCTTCAGATGTGCCGGGCAAGGCTTCAAGACCATGGTCTTAGAGCGGTAAGACCATGGTCGAATGGCCTCACGAAGGGTCGGGGGATACAACATGCACCATACAAAAACAACTCCCCGTCGAGGTGATTTCATGAGTGCTGCGTCTCTTTACCCTGTGCGTCCCGAAGTGGCCGCGCGGACCCTCACTGACGAGGCCACCTACAAGGCCATGTACCAACAGTCCGTGGTCAACCCCGAGGGTTTCTGGCGCGAGCAGGGCAAGCGGATCGACTGGATCAAGCCCTACAACAAGGTCAAGCAGACCACCTTCGATGATCACCACGTTGACATCAAGTGGTTCGCCGACGGCACCCTGAACGTCTCCTACAACTGCCTCGACCGTCATCTGGAAGAGCGCGGTGACCAGATCGCGATCATCTGGGAAGGCGACGATCCGTCCGAGCACCGGGAAATCACCTACCGCGAACTGCACGAGCAAGTGTGCAAGTTCGCCAACGCCCTGCGCGGCCAGGACGTTCACCGCGGCGATGTGGTGACCATCTACATGCCGATGATCCCGGAAGCCGTGGTGGCCATGCTGGCCTGTGCGCGCATCGGCGCGATCCACTCCGTGGTATTCGGTGGCTTCTCGCCCGAGGCACTGGCCGGCCGCATCATCGATTGCCAATCCAAGGTGGTGATCACTGCTGACGAAGGGCTGCGTGGCGGCAAGAAAGTGCCGCTCAAGGCCAACGTCGACGACGCGCTGACCAACCCCGAGACCCGCAGCATCCAGAAAGTCATCGTGGTGCAGCGCACCGGTTCCGAAATCAAATGGAATCAGCATCGTGACATCTGGTACGAAGACCTGATGAAGGTCGCAGGCAGTGTCTGCGCACCCAAGGAAATGGGCGCAGAAGAAGCGCTGTTCATCCTCTACACCTCTGGTTCGACCGGCAAGCCCAAGGGTGTGCTGCACACCACTGGCGGCTACCTGGTGTACGCCTCGCTGACCCATGAGCGCGTGTTCGACTACCGGCCGGGCGAAGTCTTCTGGTGCACCGCCGACATCGGTTGGGTCACCGGCCACACCTATCTGGTCTATGGGCCGTTGTCCAACGGCGCCACTACAGTGATGTTCGAAGGCGTGCCGAACTATCCGGACGTTTCGCGCGTCGCCAAGATCGTCGACAAGCACAAGGTCAACATCCTTTACACCGCCCCGACTGCCATTCGCGCCATGATGGCCGAGGGCAAGGCCGCGGTCGAAGGCGCCGATGGTTCCAGCTTGCGCCTGCTCGGTTCGGTTGGTGAGCCGATCAACCCGGAAGCCTGGCAGTGGTACTACGAGAACGTCGGTCAGAGCCGTTGCCCGATCGTCGACACCTGGTGGCAGACTGAAACTGGCGCCTGCCTGATGACTCCGCTGCCGGGCGCTCATGCCCTCAAACCGGGCTCCGCTGCGCGTCCGTTCTTCGGCGTACAGCCGGCGCTGGTAGATAACCTGGGCAACATCATCGAAGGCGCTGCCGAAGGCAACCTGGTGATCATCGATTCCTGGCCGGGTCAGGCACGTACCCTGTACGGCGACCACGACCGCTTCGTCGACACCTACTTCAAGACCTTCCGTGGCATGTACTTCACCGGGGACGGTGCGCGCCGCGACGAAGACGGCTACTGGTGGATCACCGGCCGTGTCGACGACGTGCTCAACGTCTCCGGCCACCGCATGGGTACCGCCGAGATCGAGAGCGCCATGGTCGCCCACGCGAAAGTGGCCGAGGCCGCAGTGGTCGGTGTACCGCACGACATCAAAGGGCAGGGCATCTACGTCTACGTCACCCTCAATGCTGGCGAAGAAGCATCGGAGCAACTACGTCAGGAACTGCGCAACTGGGTGCGCAAGGAGATCGGCCCGATCGCCACGCCGGACGTGATTCAGTGGGCCCCCGGCCTGCCGAAGACCCGCTCGGGCAAGATCATGCGCCGTATCCTGCGCAAGATCGCTACCGCCGAATACGATACTCTCGGCGACATCTCCACGCTGGCCGATCCTGGCGTGGTGCAGCACCTCATCGACACGCATCGCCAGATGCAAGCCGCCTGCGCCTGATCGGCAACGGCAAACGAAAGCCCCGCCCGGCCAGAAGCCCGGCGGGGTTTTTCATTTCCATGGGGCAGGCTTCGCTTAAACTTGTACATAATATTTGATTTGTACAATTATTCTGTCGATATGCATAATGGCGCAATGCCATTTGGTGTGATCGAATAAGGCACTGCTGTCGGTTCTTGCCTGACGACTCGGCGGTGCTCATGTTTGCCACTCTCAACATCTCCCAGAGCCTGTACGCGGGTCGGGGCAATCGCTGTGCAGCGGCTCAGCAGTGGGGGCAGCAGGCCAGCCAGGCCGGTGATGCCATCGTCACCATTCGCCAGGCTTGCGCCAGGGTGGTCGGTGAGGTCGATCATGCGCGAGCAGAGGGTCGCCAGTCAGGATGTAGCGCGCACTGTCGAGCGCATCGCACAGCTGTCCATGGAAGCCAGCGAGGCGGTGGTCGACACATCGCGCACCGCGCAAGGCTTGCGCCAACTGGCTTTGACCTTGGAAAAACAGGTGGCTTCATTTCGCTTTTGACTAGTCTGACAATGAGCCAGTCTGCAAGCCGTGTTTTATAAGGAAGCACCGATGGATAGCGCCAGCCAGAGCATCTTTCCTCAGCCGTTTCGACCTGTGGGTTGCGCCGAATGCCGTAACGCCGAGGCCCTGGGGTTCGATTTCACCATGGCTTTTCAACTGATCGTCGATATCGAGGAGCAGCGGCCGTTCGCCTATGAAGCCCTTGTACGAGGCTGCAATGGTGAGTCCGCCGGGGAAGTGCTCGGACGGGTCAATGATGGCAACCGCTACCGGTTCGATCAGGCCTGCCGGGTCAAAGCCATCGAGCAGGCATCCAGGCTCGGGCTGCTCGACATCCCGGATTGCCTGCTCAGCATCAACTTTCTGCCGAACGCGGTATATCGCGCCGAGACCTGCATTCGTGCCACGCTGGAGGCTGCGCGACGCTTCGACTTCCCGCGTGAGCGGCTGATGTTCGAGGTGACCGAGGGCGAGCAGATCCATGATGCCGAGCACCTCAAGCAGATCTTCGCCGAGTACGGCAAGCAGGGCTTCACCACCGCTATCGATGATTTCGGGGCCGGCTACTCCGGGCTCAACCTGCTGGCCGAATTCCAGCCGCACGTACTAAAGCTGGACATGGCCCTGACCCGTGGCATCGATCAGGACCCGGTGCGCCAGGCCATCGTTGCAGGCATCGTGCTGGTAGCCCAGCGTTTGGGAATTCGCATCATCGCCGAAGGTATCGAGACGTCTGGCGAGCGCGACGCGTTGATCGAGCAGGGCATCCGCTACATGCAGGGCTTTTTCTTCGCCAGGCCTGCGCTGGACAGGCTCTGCTTGCCCGGCTAGCGACCAGCAGCCGGGGCGCCAGGTAATGCCGGTCAGTCAAGCGCCGACGCATCGAACATGCAGGAGCGGCGCTCCCACTAAAGTCCGCTTTGGACGCTTATCTGACCGGCATCAGGCGTAAGGGGCTTTTCTCAGAGCGCGCCGAACACCTTCTTCGCCAGGCTGGTAGCGGCACCGGCCGGGTTCTGGCGGATGCTGGCTTCCTGCTTGGCAATCATCTCGAACAGGCCGTCGAGCGCCTGTTCGGTGACGTAGCTTTCCACCGTGCTGCTCTTGGCGTCGACCACGCCAAAGCTGGCGGCCTGACCAGCGAATGCGTTGTACTGCTGGGCCAGGCCGACCTGATCGGTGGCCTGCTTGACGATGGGCAGGAACTTGGCGCGAATCTGCTCGCGGCTGCTCTTGTTCAGGTACTGGGTGGCTGAGTCCTGCGGGCCGCTGAGAATCGACTTGGCGTCGGCCACGGTCATCTTCTTCACTGCGTCGACCAGCAGCGCCTGGGCCTGTGGCACGGCAGCCTCGGCGGCCTTGTTCATGCTCGCTTCGAGCTGATCGACCTGGGCGCCCATGCCCATCATCTTCATGGTCTTGGCGGCCTTGCCGAGCGTGCCGGGCAGCTCGATGCGCACGTCCGGGTTGTTGCTGAAGCCGCCGGGCGTACCCAGTTGCTTGACGGCCACCTGGGCGCCCTGGATCAGGGCATCCTTGAGGCCGCCACTGGCGTCCTGCTGGCTCAGGTCGGAGAGGGACAGGGCGAAGACGTTGGCCGAAAGCAGCAGGCCAGCGGCGAACGTGGTGAGGCGCAGCATGGTGTTCATCCTTGCATCGGGGGGAATGCTGTGAGCTTAACGGAGTCTGCAGCGTAGGCAAGCCAAGCGATGGGAGTGGATGGGCAGCGCGCCTGGCTATGGCTATGATCAGGACCATGAATTCACCATTGCCCCTGCGTACTCCCTGCCCACCGGGTGCCTGCGATTGTCAGCGTGACGAGCTGCTGGACAGGTCTGGCGCGGACACGCGCATTTTGCTGCTGAACCGCAGCGAGGAGCAGCGCCTGCTCGAGCGTCTGGAAAACCTGCAGAGCCTGGATGATCTCGAGCGCATGCGGCAGCGTATGTTCGAGCAGTTGGGCATTCGCCTGCATATCGAGCCGGCCCATGGCGAGGTGCGCAGCATGCGCGGTATCCACATGCATTTCGATGCCCACCCGGGACTGTGTCGAAAGACCCGGCAGAGCATTCCGGCGGCGATCCGACGGGCGATGGAGAAAAGGCCGGAAATCGCCTGGCGTCTGCTCGATGCCAACGATTTGCTGGGAGCTGGCTAGGTCGAGTACGCATTGATCGAAAACGACAAGGCCACGCTGATGCGTGGTCTTGTCGTTTGTTGCGGTGAGCAGGCTAGCGTTGCCAGCCGCCGCCCAGTGCCCGGAACAGATCGGCCAGCGCCAGTTGGCGCTCGGTGCTGATCTGGATCAGCGTGGTCTGGTCGTTGAAGCTGCTGCGCTGGGCATCCAGGTAGCGCAGGTGGTCATCCACACCGCCTCTGTAGCGAGCTTCGGCCAGGGCTTCGGCCGCTCGGCTGGACTCGGCCAGGGCGCGCCGCGCGGCTTCTTCACGGCGCAGCGTGTCGGTGGCGGCAAGGGCGTCGGCGACTTCGCGGAAGGCGGTCTGGATGGTGCCTTCGTAGTCGGCCACGGCGGCGTCCTGGCGCACTTCGGCGAGATCCAGGTTGGCGCGGTTTCGGCCGCCGGCAAAGATCGGCAGCGACAGCGTCGGGGCGAAGCTCCAGGCCCGCGAGCCGCCCTCGAACAGCCCGGACAGCTCGGTGCTGGAGCTGCCCACCGATCCAGTCAGGGTGATGCGCGGGAAGAACGCCGCACGGGCCGCACCGATATCGGCATTGCGCGCCTTGAGGCGATGTTCGCTGGCAAGAATGTCGGGGCGCCGTTCGATCAGTTCCGAGCTGGTGCCGGGGGCGATGTCTTGCAGCACCATCAGCTCGTCGCGTGGTGTCGACGGCAACAGTTGCCCGGTGTCTGGCGTGCCGAGCAGCAGCGCCAGGGCGTTGTCCGCCTGGCGAAGCTGGCGCTCGGTGCTTTCTCGCTCGGCCCTGGCCTGCTCGGCGAGGCCGACCGCTTCCTGGTAATCCAGGGCGGTGGCGGCGCCTACTTCACGGCGTCTGCTGACCAGTTCCAGCGACGCCAGGCGGCTGTCCAGGGTCTGCTCCACTAGCGCCTTGCGCCGTAGTGAGCCATCGCGGGTCAGGTAGGCCTGGATCACCTCGGCAATCAGGCTGATCTGTGTGGCGCGGGTCGCTTCCTCGGTGGCCAGGTAGGTTTCCAGTGCAGACTCTGACAGATTGCGCACGCGGCCGAACAGATCGACTTCGTACTCGGCCAGGCCGAGGCCGACCTGATACACGCTGGTGACCTCAGAACGGCCGGTTTGCGACTGGTCGGCCGGCAGGCGCTGGCGGTTACCCGTGGCGTTGGCATTGAGCGACGGCAGTCGGTCGGCGCGCTGGATGCGGTACTGCGCGCGCGCCGCCTCGATGTCCAGCAGCGCCTGGCGCAGGCTGCGGTTGTTGTTCAGTGCGGTATCCACCGCACGGCGCAGGTCGGCATCGACGATGAAAGTCTGCCAGTCCAGCGCTTGCGCACTGGTGCCATTGGCATTGGCCACCTGCCAGTCTGTCGCCACCGGCGCAGCCGGACGTTCGTAGGTCGGCGCCAGGGAGCAGCCGCCGAGGGCGACGGCCAGGGTCAGCAGAGCGGGGCGGAGTATGAGGTGAGAGGTCATCGCATTACTCCGCTTTGTGCAGGGGATGGTTGTCGGTTTGCTGAGGTTTGGCACGCATCAGCGACAGCACCCAGACGAAGAAGATCGGCACGAAAATCACCCCGAGAAGCGTCGCGCTGAACATGCCGCCCAGCACGCCTGTACCGATGGCGCGCTGGCTGGCGGCGCCAGCGCCGGACGCGATCACCAGTGGCACCACGCCGAGCATGAACGCCATGGAGGTCATCAGGATCGGGCGGAAGCGCATGCGCGCTGCTTCGATGGCTGCATCACGCAGCGAGTAGCCGTCTTCCCACAAGTCTTTGGCGAACTCGACGATGAGGATGGCGTTCTTCGCTGCCAGACCGATCACGGTGATCAGGCCGACCTTGAAGTACACGTCGTTGGGCAGGCCCACGGCGGTCACTGCCAGCACCGCGCCGAGTGCGCCGACCGGCACGATCAGCATCACCGCCAGTGGAATCGCCCAGCTCTCGTACAGCGCGACCAGCAGCAGGAACACCACCACGATGGCCAGCGCGAACAGCATCACCGCCTGGCCGCTGGCGACCCGCTCCTGATAGGACAGCCCCGTCCATTCGTAGCCGATGCCGTCCGGAAGCTCGGCAGCGATGCGCTCCAGCTCGGCCATGGCGTCACCGGTGCTGACACCGGGGGCGGCGTCTCCGGCGATGCGGATCGACGGGTAGCCGTTGTAGCGGGCGATCTGTACCGGGCCTTCTTCCCACTGGGTGGTGACGAATGCGCTCAGTGGCACCAGGCTGCCGCTATCGTTGGGTACATGCAGCTTGAGCACGCTTTCCGGGGTCATCCGCGCGGCCTGTTCGGCCTGCACGACGACACGCTGCTGGCGACCGGCATTGGCAAAGTCGTTGATCACCGCAGAGCCGAAGGCGGTGGACAGCGCGGTGCTGATCGAGTCGAAGGCGACGCCCTGGCTGCGCGCTTTCTCGCGGTCGATGACCAGGCGCAATTGTGGCGCTTCAGACAGGCCTTCCATCATGCCGTAGAGGAACAGTGGGTTGCCGTTGACCTGCCCGAGCAGTTGGTCGCGGGCGGCAAGCAGCGCTTCACGGCCCAGGCCGCCACGGTCTTGCAGACGCAGCGAGAAGCCGCCGGAATTACCCAGGCCTTCGATAGGCGGAGGCGGCACGGCCATCATCGCGCCGTCATCGAGGTTGGCGAAGTGAGCGTTGACCGCGCTGGTTTCCGCCTGCACGGATTGCGAGCTATCGCGCTCGGACCAGTCCTTGAGCAGCGGGAAGGCAATAGCGGCGTTTTCGCCCATGCCCGAGAAGCTGAAGCCCAGCACCAGGAAGGACGTGGCTACCGCTTCGCGAGACGCGAGGAATGCTTCCAGTTCTTCACCTGCTGCCGATGTACGCTCGCGGGTGGCGCCCGGCGGCAGTTGGATATCGACGATCATGTAGCCCTGGTCTTCGACCGGCACGAAGGATTCCGGCAGGCGCAGGTAGAAGAAGCCCATCAGCACGACGATGCCGACATAGATGAACATGAAGCGCCCGGCGCGCGGCACCAGGGTCTTGTTCAACGCGGTATAGCGGCCAGTCAGTCGAGTGAACTGGCGATTGAACCAACCAAAGAAGCCGGTTTTTTCATGGTGACCCTGAGGGATCGGCTTGAGAATCGTCGCGCACAGCGCCGGGGTGAAGGTCAGCGCCAGGAAGCCTGAGAACAGGATAGATACCGCCAGCGACAGCGAGAACTGCTGGTAGATGACCCCGACCGAACCGGCCATGAATGCCAGCGGCAGGAACACCGCCGACAGCACCAGGGTAATACCGATGATCGCCCCGGACACCTGGCCCATCGCCTTTATGGTCGCCGGCAACGGCGCCAGGCCTTCTTCGGCCATGATCCGCTCGACGTTCTCCACCACCACGATGGCGTCGTCGACCAGAATACCGATGGCCAGCACCATGCCGAACATGGTCATCATGTTCACCGAGAAGCCCAGCAGGTACATGAAGGTCAGCGTACCGAGCAGGCACACCGGCACCACGATGGTGGGAATCAGCGTGTAGCGCAGGTTCTGCAGGAACAGGAACATCACCAGGAACACCAGCACCATGGCTTCGGCCAGGGTGGTGATGACTTTCTGGATGGCCACGTCGACAAAGCGTGAGGTGTCGTAAGGCACCGAAAATTCGACGTTGTCCGGGAAGTTCGCCGACAGCTCGGTCAGACGCTCTTTGACTAGCTTGGCGGTCTGGATGGCGTTGGCGCCGGGAGCCAGCTGCACGGCTGCGGCGACGGAGGGCTTGCCATCCTGGCGCGAGCCGAAGTTGTAATCCTGGCGGCCGACTTCGATGCGTGCGACGTCGCCCAGGGTCAGGCGCGAGCCGTCCTGGTTGGCGCGCAGCACGATGGCGGCGAACTCTTCCGGGTTGTCCAGCGTGCCCTTGACGGTCAGCGTGGCGGTCAGCTCCTGCTCGCTGGAGCCTGGCGTACTGCCGAAGGCACCGGCCGGCACCTGGACGTTCTGAGTGCGGATCGCGTCATTGACGTCGTCGATGGACAGGCCATAGCCGACCAGTTTCTGTGGGTCGATCCACACGCGCATGGCGGCTTCGGAGTCGAAGAACTGCAGTTTGCCGACGCCGGGCAGGCGGCGAATCTCGTTGTTGACGTTACGCACGGCGTAGTCCGCCAGCGCCGTGGTGTCGGCGTTCTTGTCGCCGTCCTTGTAGCGCAGCGAGTAGACCAGCAGAAAGCCGGCTGTGGCCTGCTCGGTCTGAATGCCCAAGGTGAGTACCGCCTGTGGCATGCGCGACTCGGCCTTCTTCAGGCGGTTCTGCACGTCGACCTGGGCCAGGTCCGGGTCGGTGCCGGGCTGGAAGGTCACGGTGATTTCGGCGATGCCGTTGGCGTTGCTGGTCGACTCGAAGTACAGCATGTTCTTCGCGCCGTTGAGCTCATCCTCGATGACGCTGGTCACCGAGTCGGTCAGTACCTGAGCCGAAGCGCCGGGGTAGGTGGCGGTGACGGTGATCTGTGGTGGCGCCACGTTGGGGTACTGGGCCACCGGCAGAAACGGAATGGCCAGCAAGCCTGCCATCGAGATGAACAGCGCGACCACCCAGGCAAAGCGCGGGCGTTTGATGAAAAACTGGGGCGTCATGTCATGGACTCCGGCTTATTGCGCCTTGGGTTGGCTGGCGGCGTCGGACGCTGGCGCGCCTTCTTCGCGGGGCACCACCTTGGCACCGGGGCGGATCGCCGACAGCGAGCTGACGATGACCTTGTCACCCGCCTTGAGGCCTTCACTGATCTGCCAGCGCGAACCCTGCATGGCGCCAGTGGTGACCGGGTGTGACTCGACGGTGTCGCCTTCGCCCAGCAACATCACGCTGGCCTGGCCATCGGCGGAGCGCTGAACGGCGCGCTGCGGCACCAGAATGGCGTTTTGATCGAGGCCTTGCGGGGTGCGCACGCGTACGTACATGCCGGGCAGCAACACGCCTTGCGGGTTGTCGAAACGGCCGCGCAGAGCGATCTGGCCAGTGCTGCGATCCACCGAGATATCGGTGAACAGCAGGGTGCCTTTGCTCTCGATATCAGTGCCATCGACGCGCAGCGACAACGGCTGATCGGCCGCCCCGGCGACCTTGCCGTCGGCGATGGCGGCGCGCAGACGCAGGGCATCGGCGGCCGGCTGGGTGAAGTCGGCGTAGACCGGGTCGAGCTGCTGGATGCGGGCGAGCAGGGTGGCTTCACCCTGGCCGACCAGAGCGCCCTCGGTCACCTGGGCGCGGCCGATGCGGCCGGCAATGGGCGCACGCACTTCGGCGTAACCCAGATCCAGGCGTGCGGTTTCCACGCTGGCTTGCGCCGAACGCTTGTCAGCCTGGGCGCTTTGCAAGGCAGCCCTGGCTACATCGAAGTCCTGCTTGCTGACTGCATCGATCTTCACCAGCGGCTCGTAGCGCTTGACCGTGGCCTGCGCCTGGAACAGCTGCGCTTCGGCGCGGGCCAGTTCGCCCTGGGCACGAGACAGGGCGGCCTTGAACGGCGCTGGGTCGATCTGAAACAGCAGGTCGCCGGCCTTGACGTCGGCGCCTTCCTCGAAGGTGCGTTTGAGCACGATGCCGGCGACCCGGGCGCGTACTTCGGCCACCCGTACTGGCTCGATACGGCCCGGCAGTTCGGCGATCACGGTGAACGGCTCGGTCTTGACGGTCAGCACGTCGACCTCGCGTGGTGGTGCCTCACTCCAGCCTTGCTCACCTTTGTCGCAGCCGGCCAGGCCGATTGCCGCCAGCAGCGTGACCACTGAAAAAACGTAACGTCCGCGAATTCTGCTCATGCCTGTCACCTGGAGTGAGATCCATTTTCCCTGAAAGGCGCGAATGATCATGCTTTGGCTAAAATGAGTCAATATTGACTCATATGGATCTTCTGTGAGCAAAATTGTAAGGCCCCGTTGAGTCTGGGGACTTTTTCTGCACAATGCGCGCTGCTCAAGCGGAGGGCCTGCGATGTCCAATGATGAAAAACTGCTCAAGGCCCTGGCTGTTGCCATCGTCGACCGCCCGCGGGCGACGCTGAAGGATCTGGCCGAAGCGGCGGGCGTCAGCAAGGCCACCTTGCATCGTTTCTGTGGCACGCGTGACAACCTGGTCGAGCGCCTGATGAATCACAGCCAGGCAGCGCTCAATCAGGTGATCGAGGACGCTGACCTGCAGGTCGCCGATGTGGCGCAGGCATTGCGCAACCTGATCGAGAATCACCTCAGGCACCGCGAATTGCTGGTGTTCATGATCTTCCAGTACCGCCCGGACAGCCTTGACCCGGACAAGGACGGAGCGCGCTGGATCGCTTACACCGATGCGTTGGACCGCTTCTTTCTGCGCGGCCAGCAGGAGGGATACTTGCGCATCGACATCACCGCCGAGCTGCTGACCGAACTGTTCGTGTCGCTGATCTACGGCATGGTCGATGCCGAGCGTCGTGGTCGCGCCGCCAGTGCGCGCTCGCTGGTGGTGCTGGAGCAGTTCTTTCTCAAGGGCGCCGGGCAGCCGCGCCCCTGATGCGCAAGCCACCTCGGTTGGCTGTTGTCACCACGGCAGGGGCTGGCCGTCGTAGGCGTGGAAGCTGCCGCTGTGCTCGGGGCCAAGGCTGTCGATCACCTGCAGCATTTCCGCAGCGGCCAGTTCGGCCGGACGTGCAGCGCTGGCACCGCGAAAGGGTTGCGACAGGGGAGAGATGACCGTGCCGGGGTGCAAACTGAGTAGCCGTGCCCTGGGCTTGCTGCGTGCCAGCTCGATGGCGGCGGTCTTGATCAGCATGTTCAGCGCCGCCTTGGACGCGCGGTAGGCGTACCAACCACCGAGGCGGTTGTCGCCGATGCTGCCGACCTTGGCCGAGAGCATGGCCATGGCGCCCTGTTTGTCGAGCAGAGGCAGAAAGTGGCGCAGCACCAGAGCCGGCCCCAGCGCATTGACCTGAAATACGGCCTGCAAGGCCTCGGCCTCGATAGAGGCCAGGCTTTTCTCCGGAGCTATGCCCGGGCGATGTAGCAGTCCGGCCGTGTGCAGGATCAACTGATACGGCCCTTCGTCCGCCAAAGCTGCTGCTGCTTCGGCGATGCTGGTGGGGGTTTCCAGATCAAGCGCCGGTGAGCTGTTGCGGCTCAGCTGACGTACGCCGGCGCAGTTGGGGTCGGCACGCAGCAACTGGCAGAAGGCCTGGCCGATGGTGCCGCTGGCGCCAATCACCAGCGCCTTGTAACCGTTGCCCAGGCTGTGCAGGGTCATGGCTGAGCAGCGCCACGGCGGAAGAACAGTGTGACCTGACCGAGTTCGATGCCGAACTTGCTCATGACCGAGCGATTGATCAGGGTGTCGTCGTCCATCAGGTACATCCAGTCATCGAAGTAGACGACGTAGGTGCTGTCATCCACCGGCAGATTGAGGTGGTAACGCCAACGCAAGGCGTTGCCGGCCACTTCACCGATGGCTTCGCCAACCACATCGTCGGCGGTGCCGATCCAGCGGCCGGCGCCGTCGGGCGTCAGCGTCCAGACCCGACGCTGGCGGGTGCCGTCGCTGTACAGGAAGCGCTCATCGAGAATCAGCTTGTCGCCCTCGCGGCGACTCTGGATATCGACGTGAAAGCGCTTGATCACTTCACCGGAGCGGTCCTGGAACATGCCCCAGGCCTGCACCGGCGCGGAGAAGTAAGTGGGCAGATCCAGCACCGGCTTCTCGTTCGCGTAACGCTCTACCGGGACCTGGCCGCAGCTGATCAGCAGCAGGCTGCTCAGCATAATCAACAGGGTTTTCATGCAATACCTCAGGGGTTAAGGCCGAGTAATGCCGCGCGCAGCTTCGGGCTGCGGGTCTGCGGATCGAGCCAGATGGAGAAGAAGGCGCGGGCGAACTCTTGATCATCGATGACGTGCTGCAGCTTGCCGTCGACATAGAAGCGGCAGCCCTGGTCGGGCAGGAATACGCCGGTGATGCGCGTACCATCCTTCACGTCGACGAACGCCTGGCTCATCTGTTGCGTCCACTCGGCCTGCTGTTCGCGGTCGAGGGGCTCACCGTTGATCCGGCGAATTTCGTCGAGGCTGGTGTCGACCAGGGTCTCCCGGCTGATGGTACGTCGGTAGGTCAGTTCCAGAGCGAAGGGCTGGGTGAAATCCACCTGCTGCACCGGGCTCCATAGCTTGGCGTTGTAGACCGAGAACCCGAACCAGCTGAAATCACCGCTGCCGACCAGATTGGCCTGTGGCAACTGCTCACGCCAGCCAGCTTGGCTGTTGCCTTGCACCGTGGCGCTGAGCAACGCCAGCGTCAGTAGCAGGGTCGAACAGAGTCGCGATGTCAGGGGTGCCATGAGCCATCACTCCGCAGTTGAAGTTGACCGTGACCAGCGTCTGGTCACGGGTATTGAATAAAAAAATCCGACAACCAAAAAGGGGAGAGGTGGGTTGTCGGATTGCGCAGCTTGTGGGGGCCGCCTGCGATCAGGCGGCGAACTCCTCGTCAGTGAAGGCCATCAGCGTCGCCTTGCCTGCCTTGATCTCGCTGAGCAGGGCGTCGGCTTCTGGCAGGATGCGGGCCATGAAGAAATCGGCGGACTTGATCTTGGCCGCATAGAAATGGGTTTCCGAACTGCCGGCATCGAGTTGGCGCTGGGCCAGCTGGGCTTGTTGCGACCACAACCAGGCCAGGCTGGTCAGGCCGAACAGGCGCAGATAGGGAGTCGCCGCTGCAGCCGCCTGCTCCGGGTCCTTGCTGCCTTCGCTGGCAAGCCACAGGGTGGCCTGCTGCAGTTGTTTCAGTGCCTGGGTGACAGCCGCTGTGTGCGGGGCGTCGGCATTGTTCTTGAGCCAGCCTTCGACCAGAGCGAAGAACGCGCGTACCGCACGACCGCCTCCGAGTGCGAGCTTGCGGCCGACCAGATCCAGCGCCTGGATGCCGTTGGTGCCTTCGTAGATGCGGGTAATGCGGCTGTCGCGCACCAGTTGCTCGATCCCCCAGTCTTCAGTGAAGCCTGAGCCACCGAGTACCTGCAGACCTTCGTTGGCGCAGGTGAAGCCTTCATCGGTAAGGAAGGCTTTCACCACCGGCGTGAGCAACTGCACCAGGTCGTCGGCGCGGCTGCGCACCTCGGCATCTTCGGCGCCATGGGCGATATCCTGCTGCAGGCCAGCGAAGTAGGCGAGGGCGCGGCAACCCTCGATCATCACCTTCTGCCGCAGCAGCATGCGCCGCACGTCCGGGTGCACCATGATCGGGTCGGCCGGTTTGTCGGCGGCCTTGGGCCCGGAGATGGAGCGGCTCTGCAGGCGCTCGCGGGCAAAACCGAGAGCGATCTGGTAGGCACTTTCGGCCACGCCCAGGCCCTGCATGCCGACCATCAGGCGTGCCGAGTTCATCATGGTGAACATGCAGCTCAGGCCTTTGTTCGGCTCGCCGATCAGCCAGCCCTTGGCACCTTCGAAATTCATCACGCAGGTGGCCGAGCCCTTGATGCCCATCTTGTGCTCCAGGCCGCCACAGAAGGCCGGGTTGCGGCTGCCGTCCTCCAGCACCTTGGGTACGAGGAACAGGGAGATGCCTTTGACGCTGTCCGGCGCATCCGGCAGCTTCGCCAGCACCAGGTGCACGATATTGTCGACCAGATCGTGCTCACCGCCAGTGATCCAGATCTTGGTACCGGTGATGGCGTAGCTGCCGTCGGCCTGCGGCACGGCGCGCGTGCGAATCAGGCCGAGATCGGTGCCGCATTGGGGTTCGGTCAGGCACATGGTGCCGGTCCACTCGCCGCTGATCAGGCGCGGCAGGTAGGTCTCCTGCTGTTCGGGCGTGCCGTGACTGGTCAGGGCGTTGATGGCGCCGTGGGTCAGGCCGGGGTACATGCCGAGCGACAGGTTGGCCGAGCAGGTCATCTCCTCGACCAGCATGTTGAGTACGTGGGGCAGCCCCTGGCCGCCGAACCGAGGCGTGCAGGCCAGCGCCGTCCAGCCGCCTTCGGCGAACTGCTGATAGGCGGCCTTGAAACCGTCGGGGGTGCGCACGCTGTGTGTCTGCGGATCGTACTGGCAGCCTTGTTTGTCGCCGGGGCCATTGAGCGGTGCGAGTACGTTCTCGGCCAGCTTGGCCGCCTCTTCGAGAATTGCGCCGCCGAGGTCGGCAGTGAACTCACGCTGTTCGGGCAGCGTTTGCAGCAGGGTATAGGCGTCGAGCAATTCTTCGAACACGAAGCGCATGTCACGCAGAGGAGCACGGTAGGACGGCATGTCGATTTACCTAAAGCTGTACAAGATTTATTTATGTACAGTTTTTGTATAGCTGTTTGCCCTTCTTTGCAAGCCCTTTCGTGCACGTTCGTGCAATGGCTGCCGAGTCACGCCGGTGGTTGTGCAGGCTGTACAGGTTTTGCCGGTCCTGAAACGACAACGCCCGACAAGTCAGAGACGCTGTCGGGCGTATGCATCACGGGTGCGAACATCAGGGCAGCGGGCGGCCCTGATGTTCGACAAGGGCGCTAACGTTGCCGCGTCAGGCAGCGCAAAGCCTCAAGGCCACTGCATCTCGCCCTTGAGTACCTTGGCGCTCAGCTCCAGGCTGCTGTCATCCTGCAGCCCTGGAAAGCGTGCCTTCATCGCGGCGATCAGCGCCTGACTGTCCTTGGCCTTGGGCAGTTCCTGCTCCAGGGCAAGCAGGTAGTCACGGGTGAAGCGCAGGTCGGCCATGTTCATCGCCGGCTGACCCAGGTAATGGCCCGGAATCAAGGTGGCCGGTTGCAGGGCTTCGAGTTCATCCAGCGACTTCAGCCAGCGCTGGCGGGCCTCAACGCTCTGTGCATCGGCGACCCACAAGTGGATATTGGCGCTGGTCAGCACGCCGCCGACCACGGCCTTGATATCGGGAATCCACAGGCTGGTGTGCTGCGGGTCATGCCCGAGCACTTCGATAGGCTGGCCTTCCAGCTCTAGACGAGTGCCTTGCAGGGCTTCGGGTACAAGGGTACGGGCCGGCGCGCTGTCCTTGAGAATCGGCCCCCAGTAGGCCAGCTTGGATGCTCGGGTCTTCTCGATGTAGGCGACGGTGGCCGGTGTGGCCAGCACCTTGGCTTCGGGATAGGCGCGGGTCAGAACGTCGAGGCCGAAGTAGAAATCCGGGTCACCGTGGCTGATGAAAATGGTGGTCAGGCGCTTGCCACTGGCACGTATACGTTCGACCAGCGCCTGGGCTTCGCTGTTGGAGAACTGCGCATCCACCAGGATGGCGCCCTTCTGACCGCTGATCAGCGTCGAGCTGACCGGAAATACAGCGGCTTCGCGTGGGTTGTAGGTGTCCAGTGTCAGCGGTTGGGCGAGGGCGGCGCCGGCAGCGACGAGCAGGCCGAGGCCGGCGAGCAAACGGGTAATGCGGGGCATGGTGACCTCCAGGCAGATAAGGGTGCGGCGCATCTTATGTACTACCTGGCGATCGAAAAGCCCCGTAAGCTGGCCATATTTGTTGCACGGATCGAGCGAATAATGGATCGACTGACGGCGGCGCGGGTGTTCGTCGAGGTGCTGGAGCGCGGCAGTCAGACGGCTGCTGCCGAGGCGCTGGACATGTCGCGGGCAATGGTGTCGCGCTACCTCGCCGAGCTGGAAACCTGGGCCGATGTGCGCCTGCTGCACCGCAGCACACGGCGACTGAGCCTGACGGCAGCCGGTGAACAGATGCTGCCGCAATGCCGCGAGATGCTGGCGCTGGCCGAGCGCATGCAGGCAATGGGTCAAACTGCGGATGATGCGCCGCGCGGCACGCTACGCATTACTTGCAGTCAGTCATTCGCTCAGGCCTGGTTGGTGCATGCGCTGCAGGCCTTTACCGAGCGTTACCCGCAGGTCAGCATTGACCTGTTGGTCGGCAGCGAGGCGGTCAATCTGGTGGAGGCGCGTATCGACCTGGCGCTGCGCATCACCAATCAGCTCGACCCGAATCTGATCGCCCGGCGTCTGGCCGTGTGTCGCTCGGTGGTCTGTGCCAGCCCGGATTATCTGGCGCGACACGGCACGCCGCAGCGCCCGGAGGATCTGGCCCGGCATAACTGCCTGGCTTACGCCTACTTCGGCCGCAGCCTCTGGGAGTTCAAGCATCGAGGGGAGGCGAGTGCCGTTTCGGTGTCCGGCAGCCTCAGCGCCAACGAGTCGATGGTGCTGCTGGAAGCGACCCTGGCTGGTGCCGGTATCAGCCTGCAGCCGCTGTATTCGGCGGCTGCACCGCTGCGTGAAGGACGGCTGGTGCGCCTGTTGGCGGACTACCGGCCGCCGGAACTGGGCATTCATGCCCTGTACGGCACGCGTCGGCAGATGCTGCCGGCGATGCGCCTGTTGCTGGATTTCATTGCCGAACGTCTGGCCAGCGAGGCGCACTGGCAGTATTGACAGCCTGTCAAAAGCTGCGCCGGAAACTTGCATTCGGCCACGCAGCTTCAAGAATGAAGTGATCGGATCAGGATTTCACCATGCCATCACTCTCGAGCTTCGGCAGACGCGTTCGCAAACTCTGGCATGGTGCAGACCTGGCTCTGGTCGGGCAGCGCCGCGAGCGCCGCATGCGCATGTTGTCGAGCCTGGTGATGATCGTGATGGGCCTGCTCTGGGGGCTGTTCTTTTCTTCTCGCGGCTACTGGGCCATCGTCATCATGGATGTGGCCATCGTCCTCAGCGGTGTTGCGGTCTTCGCGCTGACCCTGCGCAACCAGGCCCGTAGCGCCAACCTGATTCTGTTCGGTGCGCTGATCCTTATCGTCGTCGCCTCGACCCTGCTGCTCGACCCGCCGACCCTAACGGCGCCGCGTGCGACGCATCTCTATCTGCTTCCGGTTGCTCTCGGCGCGTTGATGGCCTTTCGCGACGAGCCCTTGTGGCTTCGTTACGGCATGTCGCTGTTCTGCCTGCTGTTGTTCGTCGCCCTGGCCGCGTCCAACTGGCGGCCCACCGATCTTTATGCGCTGCCGGACGATGTGCGCATCGTCGGCTCCTGGGTGCAGGGCATTGCCGCCATGGCGCTGTTCTTCCTGCTCCTGCATATCCTGCAGAGCGACACCGCCGAGCGCTCGGAGCTGGATCGTGACCTGCGCGCGGCCATTCGCGAGCAGCAGTTCGTGCTGTATTACCAGCCGCAGCTCAATGGTGCCGGGCGGGTCATCGGTGCCGAGTTGCTGATTCGCTGGCAGCACCCGCAACGCGGGCTGTTGGCGCCCGGCGAGTTCATCGATCACGCCGAGAATACCGGGCTGATCATCCCCATCGGCCAATGGGTGCTGGAGCAAACGGCTGCGCGCCTGCGTCAGTGGAAGGATGACCCGCTCTTCGGCGACCTGGGCCTGGCAGTGAACATCAGCCAAAAGCAGTTCTCGCAGAGCAGTTTCGTCGCCGAAATTCTTGGCCTCATCGAGCGCCACGGTATCGATGCCCAGCGCCTGGAGCTGGAGTTGACCGAGACGCTGATCGTGCATGACATGGAGGACCTCACGCGCAAGATGATGGCGCTGGTCGAGCATGGCGTGCGCTTCTCGCTGGATGACTTCGGTACCGGCTTTTCATCCCTCAGCCACCTCAAGCGCCTGCCGTTGAGCAAACTGAAAATCGACCGTTCGTTCATCTGCGACGTGCTCACCGATGCCAACAGCGAAACCATCGTGCGCACGGTGATCGCCCTGGGGCAGAGCATGGGCATGACGGTGATCGCCGAGGGCGTGGAAACCGAGGCACAGCGGCAGTTTCTGGCGGACAATGGTTGCAGTCAGTTCCAGGGATATCTGCTCGGCCGGCCGATGCCGTTGGCGGATTTCTGTGCCTTCGTTCAGCGCCACAACGGCTGAATCGCTGCTCCGTCCATCTTTGATCTCCTGTCTGGAGTGAACTTGAAGCAAGTGGCCAATGTCTGTCTGCTGTCGGCCCGTACCGGCAGGAATAGATGGCTATTGGCCGCTAGTGTGGCGTCTACGTCGCGGATTCTGCCTGCATCATGCTCGAGCGTGTTCTTCAGCGCGTGGCCGGCAACGTCCATCCCGTTCGCCGGGTTCGTCTGACTGCCACGTGAAGATTGCCCATGTTTTTATCTCGTCATACTCCACTCCAACCCCGCATTCTCGGTGCCTGCCTGCTGCTCGGTGGCCTGCTCGGCGGCGCACAGCCGTCTCTGGCCGAAGAGGCGTCTGGCAACCAGCGCTGGGTCAGCGACAGCCTGAACACCTACGTGCGCAGTGGCCCCACCGATGGCTACCGCATCGTCGGCACCCTGGTTTCCGGGGAGAAAGTGGAGCTGCTGCGCACCCAGGGCGACTACAGCCAGGTGCGTAGCGCAAGCGGCACCAGCGTCTGGATTCCCAGCCGCGACCTGCAATCGGTGCCAGGCCAGGCCGAGCGCTTGCCGCAGCTGGAACAGAAAGTCGCCGACCTCAGCGCGGAGCTCAAAGGCATCGACGACGCCTGGAAGATCCGTGTGCAAGGCATGCAGGAAACCCTGGACTCGCGCAAGAAACTCATCGACGAGCTGCAGGCCGCCCGCGGCGCGCTGGATGCCGAATTGACCACCACCCGTTCGCAACTGCGCGATGCCCAGGCGCAACTCGGTGAGGAACAGCAACAGGTGCTGATGCGCTACATGGCCTATGGCGGCAGCATCGCCGGCGCCGGGCTGCTACTCGGGCTGATTCTGCCGACCATGCTGCGGGTCAAGCGCAAGCGTAACGATCAGTGGGTGTAGAGCCTGTTTTCAACCACGCCAGGCCGAGGTGCTGCAGAACATAAGCAGGTTCTGAGTCATTCCAGATGGGGCGCCATCAACTGCTCCAACCACTCGATCAGCACCGCCAGGCGCCGTGAGCGCTGGCGGCGGTGCGGGTAGAGCAGGGCAATCGGCATGGCGGCGGCACGCTGTTGTGGCATCACCTCCACCAGTTCGCCGGAGGCCAGCAGGTGCTGCACGTCGAAGCGTGGAATCTGGATCAGGCCCAGGCCGGCCAGGCAGCAGGCGATGTAGTTCTCCGCGTTGTTGACGATCACGCGGCTGGCCGGGCGCAGTTCGCACTGTTCGCCATTCTCGCCGACATATTCCCAGGGCATCTCGCGGCCGCTGGTGGGTGAGGCGTAGCCAACCATCCAGTGATTGCCTTCCAGGTTATCGGCCTGCTGCGGCTCGCCATGTTCACGCAGATAGGCCGGGCTGGCGCAGTTGATCAGCGCCAGGCTGCCCAGCGGCCGGGCGGCCAGGCTGCTGTCGCTGAGCGTGCCGACGCGCAGCACGCAGTCGACGCCTTCCTTGACCAGGTCGATGGCGCGGTCGGTCGAGCTCAGCAGCAGTTGCAGCTGCGGATGGCGACGCAGCAGGGTCGGTAGCGCCGGTGCGATCAGGCGCCGGGCGATGCGGCTGGGCACGTCGATCTTCAAACGTCCGCTGACCTGGCCTTGGGTGCCTTGCGCGCTCTGCTCGATGTCCTCGGCCAATGCCAGCAATTCACGAATGCGTTCGAGCAACTGACTGCCATCAGGCGTCAGGCGAACATTGCGCGTGGTGCGGTGCAGCAGGCGAACGCCCAGCTGAGTTTCCAGTTGCTGCAGTGCAGCCGATGCCGATGCGCGTGGCAGTTCCAGGGCGTTTGCCGCCTTGATGAAGCTGCCCATCTCGGCGATGTGCAGGAAGACGCGGTACTGCTCGAGCTTATCCATCGATCGATCCGTTCAACCTGCCCGATGCAGCCACCACCAGGCGAGCCAGGCGGCAGCCGAGGGAACGCCGAACAATACAGCGTGGATCGGCAGCTCCTCGGCCAGGGTATAACCATGGGAAAGCCCGGTACGCAGGTTGAGCGCGCAGACGCCCAACCACAGTAGGGTGAACAGCGTGACCGCCAGCGTGCGCTGCGCCGCCGGTGCGAAGCGCAGGGCCAGGGCGGCCAGCGCCAGGCCCACTACCACCAGAATCAGGGTTCGCATCCGCTCACCTCCCAGGCGTTTTTCAGTTGCTTACTTAGTGGTATAGCCGCCATTGATCAGAATGGTCTGCCCGGTGATCCACCAACCGTCGCTGACCAGGTGACGGATGAAGGGCACCACGTCCTCGATATCGGTCAGTCCGGTCTTGGAGAAGGGCGACAACGCCGCCGCGCTCTTGTGGTAGGCCACTGCATCGGCGCCTTCCTGGCCATAGAAGAACGGCGTGTCCATCGGGCCTGGGCCGACGGCGGTGACCGAGATGCCGCGCGCGCCGAATTCCTTGGAGGCTGCTCGGGTGTAGTGCTCCACCGGCGCCTTGGTGCCGGCATAGGCGGCGTAGAAGGGGGTGTAGGCGCCCAGTAGCGAAGTCACCAGGGTGCAGATCTTGCCGTTGTCCCTGACGTGCTTGCCGGCTTCCTTGAGGAAGAAGAACGCCGACTTGGAGTTGACCGCGGTCATCTCGTCGTACTCGTCTTCGCTGATCTCGCTGAAGGGTTTCTTCAACACCTTGCCCACGGTGTTGATGGCGATATCGGGGCGGCCCACGGCGGCCACCGCATCGGCGAAGAGTTTCTCCACGGCGGCGGCGCGCGTCAGGTCGCCCTGCAGCGCCACGGCCTTGGCACCGAGTTGCTGCACCGCTTGCACGGTGGCGTCGGCCTCCGCCTTGCTTGCCGCGCTATTGTAGTGAATGACCACCGCACTGGCGCCGTGCGTGGCCAGGTCGCGGGCCAGCAGCCCGCCGAGGTTCTTGCCGCCACCGGCGATGAGTACCGTCTTGCCTGCAATGGAATGATCGACCATGAGATGTCTCCCGACTCGGTTTGAGGAAACCCGAGTCTAGGTAGCCATCCGGCTCTGATCAGCGCCTCGTTTCTGGATGCATTGTCCAGAAATGGCGACCAATGTTTCAGAATTCCCGGCGTCCGAGATGCTCGCAGTGCCCGTCACAGGTACCGGGACAGGCGCAGCCGCGGACGCTGCGCCCGGTGTCGCGCTCGACCCGCTGCGCTACTTCGGGGTCGTCGGCGAAGGGCAGCATGGTCGCCTCGTCGAGGTCACGCTGGCTGCCGCGTCCAAGGGTCAGTTGTACACCGAGGAAGAACATCACCACGGCGATCATCCCCCAGGCTTCAGCCGGCATGAGCGGCTGCTCCGGCATCCTGCAGTTCGCTGGCTGGGCTGCGCAGGGTCAGCCAGGTGTTGAGCGCCATCAGCAGCATGCCGGCGAGGAAGCACAGGCCGCCGACCAGGCGCACTACGAAGCCCGGGTGGCTGGCTTCCAGTGCCTCGACGAAGGAGTAAGTGAGGGTGCCGTCCTCGTTCACCGCGCGCCACATCAGACCCTGGGTAATGCCGTTGACCCACATCGAGGCGATGTACAGTACGGTGCCGATGGTTGCCAGCCAGAAGTGCGCGTTGATCATGCCGATGCTGTGCATGCCTTCGCGGCCGAAGACTTTCGGGATCAGGTGATAGAGCGAGCCGAAGGTGATCATCGCCACCCAACCCAGTGCCCCGGCATGCACGTGGCCGATGGTCCAGTCGGTGTAGTGGGACAGGGCGTTTACAGTCTTGATGGCCATCATCGGCCCCTCGAAGGTGCTCATGCCATAGAAGGCCAGAGACACCACCAGAAAGCGCAGGATCGGGTCGGTGCGCAGCAGGTGCCAGGCACCGGACAGCGTCATCATACCGTTGACCATGCCGCCCCAACTCGGCGCCAGGAGGATGATCGACATCACCATGCCCAGGCTCTGCGCCCAGTCCGGCAGGGCGGTGTAGTGCAGGTGGTGCGGGCCGGCCCAGATGTACAGGGTGATCAGCGCCCAAAAGTGCACGATGGACAGGCGGTAGGAATACACCGGCCGATTCACCTGCTTGGGCACGAAGTAATACATCATCCCGAGGAAACCTGTGGTGAGGAAGAAGCCCACGGCGTTGTGCCCGTACCACCACTGCACCATGGCGTCGGTGGCGCCGGAGTAAACCGAGTAGGACTTGAACCAACTCACCGGTACCGACAGGTGATTGACGATGTGCAGCATGGCGATGACCAGGATGAAGGCGCCGAAGAACCAGTTGCCGACATAGATGTGAGGCGTCCTGCGGCGCGTCAGCGTGGTGAAGAACACGATGCCGTAGGCGACCCAGACGATGGCCATCCATACCGCGCCGGTGAATTCGATCTCGGCGTATTCCTTGGTGGTGGTCAGGCCCATGGGCAGCGTCACCAGCATGATCAGGATGGTCGCCTGCCAGCCCCAGAAGGTGAAAGCGGCCAGTTTGTCGGAGAACAGGCGCGTCTGGCAGGTGCGCTGCACCGCGTAGTAGCTGGCGGCGAACTGTGCGCTACCGGCGAAGCCGAAGATCACCAGGCTGGTATGCAAGGGGCGCAGGCGACCAAAGCTGAGCCAGGGTATGTCGAAGTTGAGTGCCGGCCACACCAGTTGGGCGGCGATGAGCACGCCGGTGCACATGCCCACCACTCCCCAGAAAATCGTCATCAAGGTGAACTGGCGGACGACCTTGTAGTTATAGGCCGGGTGGGAAGCAGCAGATTGCATCGCGGTAACCTTCCATACAGTAGTGCGGGCGTAGCCGCGCGAGTGGCGAAACTGTAGGGAGGCTGGGAGAAACAAAACAGACTCAGAAACCGCTGTCTGATGCGTATCAGATGATGTGCCCAGCAGCGCGCACTGCGTTCGGCGCGCGCTTTTCAGGGCTCAGGACTGGGCGGTCAGATGACGAGCGATGCCCTTCTTCAACGGCAGCAGACCCTGCGCCATACGCAGGCCGGCACCGCGCATCAGGCGTGCGGGCAACTGGTCGTTGGTGTACAGCTCTACCAGCAGGTTAGTGGCCTGGTACAGCGGCCAGGTCGCCAGGCGTAGCTGTCGCTCGTAGCGTGCCAGTGGGGCGGCTGCGCCGATGTCCTGGCGTTTGGCGTGGGCCGCCAACAGTGCATCGCTGAGCAGTTGCACACCGATCAGGCCGAAGTTGAAACCATGCGCGGTGACCGGGTGCATGCCCACGGCGGCGTCGCCGAGCAGGGCGCAGCGGGCACCGACCATGCGCCGCGCATAGGCGCCTACCAGCGGGTAGGCGTGGCGACTGCTGACCAGCTGCATGGCGCCGAGGCGGCGCTCGAAGCGCCGTTCCATTTCGCCGGCGAAGCTGGTTTCGTCGAGTTTCTGCAGGCGTTCGATCTCGCGTGGTGGCAGGGTCAATACGGTCGACGACTGCCGGCCATTGAGTGGCAGCAAGGCCAGGGTCTGACCGTAGCCGAACCACTCCCAGGCCACGTGCTGGTGATCCTCTTCATGTTGCATGCGGCACACCAGCATGCTCTTGCCGAAGTCCTTCAGTTGCGCGCCTATACCGAGCTGGCGACGGGTTTCCGAGAAGCGGCTGTCGGCAGCGACCAGCAGCCGTGGTTGCAGCACCTGGCCGTCCTGCAGCACCAGTTTCACCTCGTGCTCGCTGGCCTGAATGGCGCGCACGCTGGTGTTACACAACAGCTGCACGTCAGTGCATTCGCTTACCGCCTGATAGGCCGCGCGGCGGATGGCCTGGTTGGCCACCAGATGGCCGAGGCGTTCGGCGCCGGCTTGCTCGGCGCGAATCTTCAGGGCGAACAGCGAGGGGCCGTTGAACACCTGGGCATCGCGCAGCACGGCGATGTCCTCGGCGGGCAGGCGCGACCACAGTCCGAGGCGCTCGAGCAGGGCCTGTGAGCCATGGGTGAGGGCGATCTCGCGGCCGTCGAAGGCCGGTTCGGCGAGCACTTGCTCGGCCTGGCGTTCCAGTACCACGATGGACAGGCCGTGCCCGGACAGGGTACGTGCCAGGCACAGGCCCGCCGGGCCGGCGCCGACGATGACGATATCGGGTGACATGCTGCAGCTCTCCGTGCGTGTGACCAGTAGGGCGGGTGAAACCCGCCGTGCGCAGATGCGAAGTGCGAGTCTAGGTCGCAGCAGCGCCGCAGATATTGTCCGGGATCATGCCGTGGGCTGAATGTGTTGTACGGTGCGAGAGCTATGAGTCGACATTGAATATTGTTGTTATTACAAGTTTATTCGTCTTGATGGGCGTAATTTTCGGGTTTACTGTGGTGTGCGTTGTTTGAATTACAAAAATAATTCGGTTTGGAGTCGATGCCATGCATCCTCATTTTTCTGCAGGTGCTGATCAGCGAACGGACTTCGCTCAGGAGTCGTTTTCGTGAAACTGGCTCTGGTCGGCGATATCGGTGGTACCAATGCACGCTTTGCCCTGTGGCGTGACGAGCAACTGGAGGCGGTGCAGGTTCTGGCGACCGCCGATTTTCCTGGGCCGGAGCAGGCCATCGTCGCCTATCTGCAAGCCCAGGGCCTGTCCCCTGGTGCGATAGGTTCGGTGTGCCTGGCCTGCGCCGGACCAGTCAGCGGCAACCTGTTTCGCTTCACCAACAATCACTGGCGTATTGATCGTGCGGCGTTCTGCCAAACGTTGCAGATCGACCGCTTGCTGATGATCAACGACTTCTCCGCCATGGCCCTGGGCATGACCCGTATCGCCGAGCACGAGCGTGTACAGGTGTGTCCGGGGGAGGCGCAGGCAGACCGTCCGGCCCTGGTGATCGGCGCCGGCACGGGCCTCGGTGTCGGTACGCTGCTGGCGCAAACAGATGGCAGCTGGCTGGTGTTGCCGGGTGAGGGTGGCCACGTCGACTTGCCCATCGGCAGCCCGCGGGAGGCCGAACTCTGGCAGGTCCTCTATCGACAGCTGGGTCATGTGCGCGCCGAAGACGTGCTCAGTGGCAACGGCTTGCTGGTGCTGTATCGGGCCATCTGCGAACTGGACGGTAAGTCGTTGCAACACGCGACGCCGGCGGCCATCACCGCCGCCGGCCTGGCGGGCGAGCCTGTCGCCGCCGGAGTGCTGGAACAATTCAGCTGTTGGCTCGGGCGCGTTGCCGGCAACAACGTGCTGACGCTGGGTGCACGCGGTGGGGTGTATATCGTCGGCGGCGTGGTGCCACGTTTCGCCGAGCGCTTTCTGGCCAGCGGTTTTGCCAAGAGTTTCCGCGACAAGGGTTGCATGAGCCATTACCTTCACGGCATTCCGGTGTGGCTGGTGACGGCCGAGTACCCCGGCCTGACGGGGGCAGGTGTGGCCTTGCAACAAGCGCCGGACCATAGCCCGGATGCAATCCGGGAGAGCCGTTGATAGAACCCCGGATTTCGTCCCGGCTCCACAGTCATGACAAGAAAGGTGGCGGACCATGAGCCAGCCCGGCAAATCGATTCTGCTGGTCGATGACGACCAGGAAATTCGCGAACTGCTCGATACCTACCTGAGCCGCGTCGGCTTTCAGGTGCGCGCCGTTGCCGACGGCGCCACCTTCCGCCAGAGCCTGTGTGCGGAGTCGGCCGACCTGGTCATTCTCGACGTGATGCTGCCCGACGAAGACGGCTTCAGCCTGTGCCGCTGGGTGCGTGAGCATCAGCGCTTCGCCCAGGTGCCGGTCATCATGCTCACCGCCAGCTCCGACGAAGCCGACCGCGTGATCGGCCTGGAGTTGGGTGCCGATGACTACCTCGGCAAGCCGTTCAGCCCTCGCGAGCTACTGGCGCGGATCAAGGCGTTGCTGCGCCGCGCGCAGTTCACTCATGAGCGCAGCGGTGAGGTGCTGGCTTTCGAGGACTGGCGCCTGGACATGGTCAGCCATCGGCTTTTCCACCGCGACGGCGAGGAGGTGATTCTGTCCGGCGCCGACTTCGCGCTGCTCAAGCTGTTTCTCGATCACCCGCAGCAGATTCTCGACCGCGACACCATCGGCAACGCCACCCGTGGCCGCGAGGTGATGCCGCTGGAGCGCATCGTCGATATGGCCGTCAGTCGCCTGCGTCAGCGCCTGCGCGACACCGACAAGCCGCCACGGCTGATTCGCACCGTGCGCGGCAGCGGCTACCAACTGGCGGCCACGGTGAGCCTGCAGGCTGGCGATGGGCGTTAACCCACGACGCTGGCTGCCGCGCTCGTTGCTCGGGCGCATGCTGCTGCTCACGCTGCTGGCGATATTGGCGGCGCAGACGCTGTCCAGCGTGATCTGGCTGTCGCAGTTGCGCGCCACCCAGCTCGAAGGCCTGGTCACCACCGCGCGCAGCCTGGCGCATTCGATGTCCGCCAGCGTGCGCTACTTTCGTTCGCTGCCGGTGAATTACCGGCCGCTGGTGCTCGACCAGTTGCGCAGCATGGGCGGCACGCGCTTCGTCGTCAGCCTCAATGATCGTCCGTTGCAGATGAAGCTGCTGCCGAGCACGCCACGCAAGCAGGCGGTGACCGAATCGGTGACCGAAGTGCTGCGCCAGGCGCTGGGCAATGCCGCCGACATCTCGGTGACCTTCGTCAGCCCGAGTGACCTGCGCATCTTCAATGGCGGCCTTAAACTCGATGAGCTGCCGCGTTCCTGGGCGCATTACGCGTTGACTCTGGAGCCGATCAACCCGCCGGTACTGGTGACACAGATCCAGCTGGCGCCAGGGGAGTGGCTGTACATCGCCTCGCTGCTGCCGGAGCCCTACACCAGCCTGGAGGAACCCATTCTGCCGACTCAGCAGCTGTGGTTCATCTTGCTGACCACTGCCTTTTTGCTGTTGTTCATCGGTTTGCTGGTGCATCTGCAGAGCCGTCCGCTCAAGCGCCTGGCGCGTACCGCGCGGCACCTGTCACTGGGCGCCGAGGTGGAACCGGTTGCCGAAGGCGGCGGCCGCGAGGTGGTGGAGGTGGCCCGCGCCTTCAACGCCATGCGCGAGCGCATCAGCCGTTACCTGACCGAGCGCAGCCAGCTGTTCAGCGCCATTTCCCATGACCTGCGCACGCCGATCACACGCCTGCGCCTGCGCGTCGAGCTGCTCGATGACGAAAGCCTGCAGAGCAAGTTCGGGCGTGACCTGGACGACCTCGAGCTGCTGGTCAAAGGCGCGCTGCAATGCGTGAAGGACACCGACATTCACGAGAACATCGAGCCGGTTGACCTCAATCACCTGCTGCATGGGCTGACCGAACCCTACCTCGGCTCGGGGCGGGTTACCCTCGACGGGGCTGCGCGTGATCTGTATCCCGGCAAGCCGCTGGCCCTGCGTCGCTGTATCGGCAACCTGCTGGACAACGCGCTGAAGTACGGCGAGCGCGCGCACCTGCACATCGAGGATGACGCCGAGGCGTTCGTCCTGCATGTCGATGACGAGGGGCCGGGTGTGCCCGAGCAGAAGCTCGAGCAGGTGTTCGAGCCGCATTTCCGTCTGGCCAGCCAGCAGCAGGGCTACGGCATGGGCCTCGGCATCGCACGCAACCTGGCGCACAGCCATGGCGGCGAGCTGAGCCTGCGCAACCTGCGAGACGGTGGGCTGCGCGTCACCCTCTGGTTGCCGCGCCAGAGCCGTTGAGCGCAGCCGTGAGCCGCGCCGCACAACTGCAGCGCGCGCCGCTGCGCTGCATGTCACCGGCTCGCGGCGCTTTGTAACGACCTGGTGACTATCCAATACCCTTTGTTACCCCCAGGGCTCTGGGGGCTGGGTAGACTCGTTCGCAATGCAAGCACCACGACTTGCTCGCGAATAACAACAACAAGGTGTCTTATCCCATGAAAGCGATCTCTCGCCTGTCCTGTGCCATCTCCCTCGCTGTTCTGCTGCCCCTGTCTGCCACTGCCGGTGAAGTCGAAGTGCTGCACTGGTGGACCTCCGGTGGCGAAAAGCGCGCCGCCGATACCCTGCAGAAACTGGTCGAAGCCCAGGGCCACACCTGGAAGGATTTCGCCGTGGCCGGTGGCGGTGGCGAAGCGGCCATGACCGTGCTGAAGACCCGCGCCGTGTCCGGCAATCCGCCCGCTGCTGCACAGATCAAGGGGCCGGATATTCAGGAGTGGGGCGAGCTGGGCCTGCTCGCTGACCTCAACGGTGTCGCCGCCGAGCAGAAATGGGATGAGCTGCTGCCGCCGCAGGTGATCGAGGTGATGAAATACCAGGGCGACTACGTGGCGGTGCCGGTCAACGTGCACCGGGTCAACTGGTTGTGGATCAACCCACAAGTGTTCGAAAAGGCTGGTGCCACGCCGCCGACCACCCTCGACGAATTTTTCGCTGCTGCCGACAAGCTCAAGGCCGCTGGCTTCATCGCCATCGCCCATGGCGGTCAGCCCTGGCAGGACGGCACCGTGTTCGAGGATCTGGCGTTCAGCATTCTTGGCCCCGAGGGCTTTCGCAAGGCCTTCGTCGAGCAGGACCGCGCCATCCTGACCGGCGACAAGATGGTCGAAGTCTTCGCTGCCCTGCAGAAGCTGCGTGGCTATATCGATGCCGATGCCGCAGGGCGCGACTGGAACAGCGCCACCGGCCTGGTGATCGACGGCAAGGCCGGCATGCAGATCATGGGCGACTGGGCCAAGAGCGAGTGGACCGCTGCCGGCAAGGTCGCCGGCAAGGACTACGAATGCCTGGCCTTCCCTGGCACCCAGGGCAGCTTCGCCTTCAATATCGACTCGCTGGCCATGTTCAAGCTGAACGACGCTGACAACCGCAAGGCCCAGGAAGACCTGGCTCGCACGGTGATGGGCAACGAATTCCAGGCGTTCTTCAACCAGAACAAAGGTTCGATCCCGGTGCGCATGGACCAGGACATGAGCAGCTTCGACGCCTGCGCGCAGAAGTCCATGGCTGACTTCAAGGCGGCCGCTTCCGGTGGCGGCCTGCAGCCAAGCCTGGCTCACGGCATGGCCGCTTCCAGCTACGTGCAGGGGGCGGTGTTCGACGTGGTGACCAACTTCTTCAACGACCCCGAGGCCGACCCCAAGCGCGCTGCCCAGCAACTGGCAGCGGCGATTCAGGCGGTGCAGTGAGTCTGCGGGCCGGCTGGGCGGCCCTTGCCGTAGGGCGGGTGTAACCCGCCACTTTCAAGCCTTCGATCCAGGGCGCATGCCTTCATGCCTGCGCCACGGGAGCGGCCGCGCCGAGATTCAGGTGTCGGGGCAGAGCAGCTGGCAATCGGTAGGGCGGACTCAGGCGCGCAGCGCACAGTCCGCCGGCTATGCGTGCGGCTGTAATCGCCGACGTACTGCTTCGCGAGTACGCCCTACGGGTCCGCTGAGGATGTTTTAGGCATCAACGCAGCACGCAACGGAGTCAACCATGAGTTCAAATGCAGTCATCACCAACGCCTCACCGCTGGACGTCCTGCAGCGCTGGCTGCCCAAGCTGGTGCTGGCGCCGAGCATGGTCATCGTGCTGGTGGGCTTCTACGGCTACATCGGCTGGACCTTCCTGCTGTCGTTCACCCATTCGCGTTTCATGCCCAGCTACAACTTCGTCGGGCTGCAGCAGTACGCGCGGCTGTGGGACAACGATCGCTGGTGGGTGGCGAGCCAGAACCTGCTGCTGTTCGGCGGCCTGTTCATCGCCATCAGCCTGGTCATCGGCGTGTTCCTGGCGGTGCTGCTGGACCAGCGCATCCGCCGCGAAGGCTTTATCCGCACCCTCTTTCTCTACCCCATGGCGCTGTCGATGATCGTCACCGGCACCGCCTGGAAGTGGCTGCTCAACCCCGGCCTGGGCCTGGACAAGCTGCTGCGCGACTGGGGCTGGGAGGGCTTTCGCTTCGACTGGCTGGTGGACCCGGATCGCGTCGTCTACTGCCTGGTGATGGCCGCCGTGTGGCAGTCCTCGGGGTTCGTCATGGCGTTGTTTCTCGCCGGCTTGCGCAGCGTCGATCAATCGATCATCCGCGCCGCCCAGGTCGACGGCGCCAGCCTGCCGAGCATCTACCTGCGCATCGTCCTGCCGAGTCTGGGCCCGGTGTTCTTCAGTGCGCTGATGATCCTTGCCCATATCGCCATCAAGAGCTTCGACCTGGTCGCCTCGATGACCGCCGGCGGCCCCGGCTACGCCTCCGATCTGCCGGCGATGTTCATGTACGCCCACACCTTCACCCGCGGCCAGATGGGCCTCGGTGCCGCCAGCGCGATGCTGATGCTCGGCGCGGTGCTGGCGATCCTGGTGCCCTACCTGTATTCCGAACTACGAGGCAAACGCCATGACTAGCGTGAGCGTCGCGCAGCGACGATCTTCTGATGTCCTTCTCCCTCCGGGAGAAGGTGGCGCGAAGCGCCGGATGAGGGTATTCAGCTTCAGCCGCCTGGCCATCCACGCCACCCTGATCCTGGCCTGCGCGGTGTACCTGGTGCCGCTGCTGGTGATGCTGCTGACCAGCTTCAAGACCCCCGACGACATCCGCAGCGGCAACCTGCTGTCGATCCCGGACGTGTTCACCCTCATCGGCTGGGTCAAGGCCTGGGACGGCGTCGGCGGCTACTTCTGGAACTCGGTGAAGATCACCATCCCGGCGGTGCTGATCTCCACGCTGCTCGGCGCGCTGAACGGCTACGTGCTGGCCATGTGGCGCTTTCGCGGCTCGCAGCTGTTCTTCGGCCTGCTGCTGTTCGGCTGCTTCCTGCCGTTCCAGGTGATCCTGCTGCCGGCGTCCTTCACCCTTGGCCAGCTCGGCCTGGCCAACACCACCGAAGGCCTGGTGCTGGTGCACGTGGTCTACGGCCTGGCCTTCACCACGCTGTTCTTCCGCAACTTCTACGTGAGCATTCCCGAGGCGCTGGTGCGCGCCGCGCGCCTCGATGGCGCCGGCTTCTTCACCATCTTCGGGCGCATCCTGCTGCCGATGTCGGTGCCGATCATCATGGTCTGCCTGATCTGGCAGTTCACCCAGATATGGAACGACTTCCTCTTCGGCGTGGTGTTCGCCAGCGGCGACACCCAGCCGATCACCGTGGCGCTGAACAATCTGGTCAACACCAGCACCGGGGCCAAGGAATACAACGTCGACATGGCCGCAGCGATGATCGCCGGGCTGCCCACCCTGCTGGTCTACATCCTGGCTGGAAAGTATTTCCTGCGCGGCCTCACCGCCGGCGCGGTGAAAGGCTGACGCCTTCAAGATTGGAGAAATGACATGGCTACCCTCGAACTGCGTAACGTCAACAAATCCTACGGCAGCGGCCTGGCGGACACCCTGAAGAACATCGAACTGGCCATCGACTCCGGTGAATTCCTGATCCTGGTCGGTCCGTCCGGCTGCGGCAAATCCACCCTGATGAACTGCATCGCCGGCCTGGAAAGCATTAGCGGCGGGGCGATTCTTGTGGACGGCGCTGACATCAGCGGCATGAGCCCGAAGGATCGCGACATCGCCATGGTGTTCCAGTCCTACGCGCTGTACCCGACCATGACGGTGAAGGACAACATCGCCTTCGGCCTGAAGATGCGCAAACTGCCGCCGGCCGAGATCGAGGCCGAGGTGGCGCGCGTGGCCAAGCTACTGCAGATCGAGCATCTGCTGGCGCGCAAGCCCGGCCAGCTGTCCGGCGGCCAGCAGCAGCGCGTGGCCATGGGCCGGGCGCTGGCGCGGCGGCCGAAGATCTACCTGTTCGACGAACCGCTGTCGAACCTCGATGCCAAGCTGCGCGTGGAGATGCGCACCGAAATCAAGCTGATGCACCAGCGCCTGAAGACCACCACGGTGTACGTCACCCACGACCAGATCGAGGCCATGACCCTGGGCGACAAGGTGGCGGTGATGAAGGACGGCATCATCCAGCAGTTCGGCACCCCGCAAGAGATCTACAACGACCCGGCCAACCAGTTCGTCGCCAGCTTCATCGGTTCGCCGCCGATGAATTTCATCCCGCTGCGCATGCAGGTGCGCGATGGCCAGTGTTTCGGTCTGCTCGACTCGGGGCAGGCGCGCTGCGAGCTGCCACTGGGCGCGGCGGCCGAGCTGCAAGGGCGCGAGCTGATGCTTGGTATGCGCCCAGAGCAGATCCTGCTGGCGCCCGCGGAGTCGACCCTGCCGAGCGTGCGCGCCGAGGTCGAGGTGGTCGAGCCGACCGGCCCGGACACCCTGGTGTTCGTCAGCCTCAACCAGACCAAGGTGTGCTGCCGCCTGACTCCGGACGCCGCGCCGCAGGTTGGCGCCAGTCTCGATCTGCAGTTCGATCCGGCACGCGTGCTGCTGTTCGATGCCACCAGCGGCGAGCGCCTGCGCCCGGGAAAGCGTGAGGCCACTGACAACAAGGTGGCTCAGTTCAAGCTCGGTTAGCCGCGTAGCCCGGATTGCATCCAGGTTATGCGGCGCACCCGGTCACGTAGGGTGTGCCGTGCGCACCAAGGAAACGAAAAAACCGTCGCTGCGGCGGCTATTGCGCAGCATCCGTAAAAATAAAAACAATCAGGAGCAACGATGAAGACCACACAGCAAACTGCCCCTCAACTCCTTGGTGCGCGCCGCCTGGGCGGCCCCGCGACACCCTGTCTACTGGCCGTTGCCATGGCCTTGAGTACGCCGCAGGTGCAGGCCGTCGAGTTCACCGGTTACGTGCGCAGCGGCATCGGTGGTGCGGATACCGGCGGCACGCAGCAGTGTTTCCAGTTGCCGGGCGCCCAGTCCAAGTACCGCCTGGGTAACGAATGCGAGCAGTACATCGAGCTGGATCTGCGCCAGGATCTGTTTCGCCTGGACGATGGCTCGGTGATCAGCGTCGAGGGCATGGCGCAGTTGTACAACCAGTACGGCCACACGCCCAAGTTCACCGGCGACTACGGCTTCGCGCGGATGAACCAGATGTACGCCGAGTGGAGCAACATGCCGGCGCTGGGTGGCGGTTCGCTGTGGGCCGGGCGGCGCTTCTACAAGCGTAATGACATCCACATCACCGATTTCTACTACTGGAACCAGAGCTCCACCGGTTTCGGTATCGACGAGATGAAGATCGGCGACCTCAAGTACAGCTACGTGTTCTCGCGCAAGGACAACTACGACCAGGAACCGTACATCAACCGCCACGATTTCAACGTCGGCGGCTTCCAGATCAACCCGGGTGGCGAGCTGGAAGTGGGCGTCAGCTACATCGACAAACCGGACAGCACCGACAGCCACAGTGGTTGGGCGGTTACTGCGCAGCACAAGCAGCAGGGCTTCCTCGGCGGGGTCAATACCGTTGCCCTGCAATACGGTCGAGGGCCCGGCACCGGCCTGGGTTATACCGGCGATCCGACCCTCGACAACAGCAACCGCAGCTGGCGCCTGGTGGAATTCTTCGACTTCCAGATGACCCCGCGTCTCGGTGGCCAGGTGCAGTTGGTCTACCAGAAGGACAAGCGTCCGCACGGCGCGGACCAGAACTGGCTGTCCATCGGCGGGCGTACCAGCTATGCCTTCACCGAGCAGTTCAAGCTGGTCGGCGAGATCGGCCGCGATCAGGTCGAGGCGCCCGGCGGCACGCGCAAGCTGACCAAGTTCACCATCGCGCCGACGTGGTCGCCAGCCGGCCCTGGTTTCTGGGCACGTCCGGAAATTCGCCTGTACTACACCTACGCCAGCTGGAACCGCGCTGCGCAGCAAGCCGCCAACCTGTTGGCCGACGGCTCGGCATTATCCGAGAACGGCGCCTTCGGCAGCGCGCGCAACGGCTCCAATTTCGGCGTGCAGGTGGAGTACTGGTGGAAGTAGAGCGCTCCTAGGATGTGCCTGCTGTAAATCAGTCGGTGCGCACGGCGCACCCTACGCAGGTGGCGCAGGTCATCCGTAGGGTGCGCTGTGCGCACCGGGTAGCAACCCCGCCACCAGTGTTCGTAGGGTGCGCCGTGCGCACCTAGTGTCAGAGCAACCCCGCCACCAGGCGCCCGAGCACCTCCATGGCCTGTTCGCTGCGCGGGTTCCACGGGTGGCCGTAGTTCAGCCGCGCACAGTGACGAAAACCCTGGCTGGCGGAGAAGATCGGCCCCGGCGCCAGGCTGATGCCCTGGGCAAGCGCCAGACGCAGCAGTTGCAGTGAGTCCAGGCGCTCGGGGAATTCGAACCAGAGGAAGTAACCGCCCGCCGGCCGCGTGACCCGCGTGCTGGCAGGAAAGTGCCGGGCAGCCGAGGCCAGCATCGCGCTCTGCTGCATTTCCAGGGCGTGGCGCAGCTTGCGCAGGTGGCGGTCGTAGCCGCCGTGCTGCAGATAGTCGGCCAGCGCCGCCTGGGCTGGCACCGACGGCGAGATGGTGGTCATCAGCTTGAGCCGGGCGATCTGCTCGGCATAACGCCCGCCGGCCACCCAGCCGATGCGATAACCCGGCGCCAGGCTCTTGGAGAAGGAGCTGCAATGCATCACCAGCCCTTCACGGTCGAAGCTCTTCACCGGCTTGGGCGGGTGGCTGCCGAAGTACAGCTCGGCGTATACGTCGTCCTCGATCAGTGGCACCTGATGCTCGACCAGCAGCTCGTACAGCGCCTGCTTCTTGGTCTCGCTCATGCTCGCGCCCAGCGGGTTCTGCAGGCTGCTCATGAACCAGCAGGCCTTGATCGGCAGTTGCTTGAGGCTCTCCGACAGGGCGCCCAGGTCGATGCCTTCGCGCGGGTGTACGGGGATTTCCACCGCCTTGAGCTGTAGCCGCTCCAGCACCTGCAGGCAGGCGTAGAAAGTCGGCGACTCGATGGCCACCAGGTCGCCCGGTTGGGTCACGCACTGCAGGCAGAGGTTGAGCGCCTCCATGGCGCCGTTGCTGATCACCAGCTCCTCCATCGGCAGCATCACGCCGCTGACCATGTAACGCAGGGCGATCTGCCGGCGCAGGTCGGCGTTGCCGGCGGTCATGTCGGCGATGATCTCGTGCGGCGAGAGCCTGCGCAGCGCGTGCGCCATGCTCTTGGCCAGGCGCGGCAGGGGGAACAGGTCGGGGCTGGGGAATGCCGAGCCGAAGGGCACCGTGTGCGGGTCCTTCAGCGAGGCGAGCACGGAGAATACCAGCTCGCTGACGTCGACCTCGGTGGTCTGCGCTGCGTGGGCAGTCAGTTCCGGCTCGTGCAGCGGGCGCTTGGCGTGTTCACGCACGAAGTAGCCCGAGCGCGCCCGCGCCTGGATCAGGCCGCGATCCTCCAGCAGGTAGTAGGCCTGGAACACGGTGGACGGGCTGACGCCGTAGGTGCGGCTGGCATGGCGCACCGAGGGCACCTTCTCGCCAGGGCCGAGCACGCCGGTGCGGATCAGCTCGGCGATCTCGTCGGCGAATTTCTCGTAGCGTTTCATCCTGTCCTGGTTCACCGAGGCAAAGGGTACGGGCGAACACTTTACGGGGTGAGCGGCAGACATGGCAGTGTCTCGTGAAGGTGGACGTATCTCGGTTGTGGCAACCGTAGCCCGGATGCAATCCGGGGAAGGACCTCGAACCGCCCCGGATTGCATCTGGGCTACGACGCTTGCTCCCCTCTCCCAATTCATGGGAGAGGGGATGGATCGCATTCACCTTTCATTAAGTGAACAGTCCGTAGGGTGGGCTTTAGCCCGCCAGCGGTGTAAAGCCCACCCTACCTGGCTCCCCAGCCTTCCTTGGAACCCCGGCAACAGCTAACAGGGACATAGCCATTGCATCCGAGTCCTCAACGCAACGGCGCGAGGAAGGTGCTTCTGGTGCTCACGTGACTCTGCGTATCGTCCTGGTCGCGTACCTCGAAACGCAGGGCTTGCGGGCCGGCCGCGTTGTGCGATGCCGTCAGCGCGACGCTCACCGGCAGGTCGCGAATCTCCCCCGGCGCCAGCTTCAGTGTGCTCGGGCCATGCAGTTCGAAGTCGCCGGCCTCCACCAGCGAGATGGCGTAGCTGCGTGGCTGCTGGGTCTTGTTGATGATCTTCAGGCTGTAGATGTTCTCGATCTGGCCCAGGGCGTTCTCGCGGAACAGACCACGGTCGCGGGTCACGTCCAGGGAGATCAGCGGCCGCTCGGCCAGGGCCCAGACGAAGGCGCCGATCATCACCGCCAGCATCGCCGCGTAGCCGATCAGGCGCGGGCGCAGCCAGTGGGTCTTGCCGCCGGCCAGCTCATTCTCGGAGCTGTAGCGCACCAGGCCGCGAGCATAGCCGAGCTTGTCCATCACGCTGTCGCAGGCATCGATGCAGGCGCCGCAGCCGATGCATTCCAGCTGCAGGCCATCACGAATGTCGATGCCGGTGGGGCAGACCTGTACGCACATCGTGCAATCGATACAGTCGCCCAGGCCCTCGGCCTTGTAGTCGGCGTCCTTGCGGCGCGGGCCACGGTTCTCGCCACGGGCGGCGTCGTAGGAAATGACCAGTGTATCGCTGTCGAACATCACGCTCTGGAAGCGCGAGTAGGGGCACATGTCGCGGCATACCTTCTCGCGCAGCCAGCCAGCGTTGATGTAAGTGGCGGCAGTGAAGAACAGCACCCAGAACGCCGTGGTGGCGCCGACTTCGAGGGTCGCCAGGTCGAGCGTCAACTGGCGTACCGGCGTGAAGTAGCCGACGAAGGCCATCGCCGTGACTACGCTCACCACCAACCACAGGCCGTGCTTGGCACTGCGCCGGGCCAGTTTCTGCAGCGACCAGGGCGCGGCATCGAGTTTGATGCGCTGGCCACGGTCGCCCTCGGTGATCTGCTCGACGCGCATGAAGACCCAGGTCCATACGCTCTGCGGGCAGGCGTAGCCGCACCAGACACGACCGGCCAGCACGGTGATGAAGAACAGGCCGAAGGCAGCGATGATCAGGATTGCCGAGAGCAGGATGAAATCCTGCGGCCAGAAGGTCGCGCCGAAGATGTGGAACTGGCGGTTATCCAGGTCCCAGAGCACGGCCTGGCGGCCGTTCCAGTCGATCCAGGCGGTACCGAAGAATAATAGGAACAGCAGGCCTGCGCCCAGCAGGCGCAGGTTGCGAAAGCGCCCGGTAAAGCTGCGCGTGTGGATCGGGCCGCCGGCCTGGGCCGGTGTCAGGCGAATCGGTTTGGCGGGGTCGATGGTCTCGACGGCCCGCACGGGGATCAGATCGGTCATGTCGTGCCCTCATCAGGCGTTTATCAGGCTGGCGCCATGATCCGAGTGGGACTGTTCGCAAAACAGACTCAGGTTTTCGATAAAAAAGCGGATCAGATGATGGTGTGGCACTCCGGGTAAAACATCTGAGAGGCCGCCAAGCCCCGCCATTTCTGGCCCCTGTAGCCTTCGTGTCGAGCGATGCAGATATCGCCCTGCGACATCGCGCCGCGCCAATCAGTGCTCTGCGCCGGCCACTCTCGTCTCGATCTGATCCGGTTTTTTAAGGCTTTTCTGGCGCTGTTTTCGGTACACCCCAGGCAGGCATAGTCGACGCCCCGTGATCAGGAGGCCTGCCGGCATGTACCAATACGACGATTATGACCGCGCGCTGGTGCGCGAGCGCGTCGCCCAGTTCCGCGACCAGGTACAGCGGCGTCTGGCCGACGAGCTGAGCGAGGAGGAGTTCCTGCCGCTGCGCCTGCAGAACGGCCTGTACCTGCAGAAGCATGCCTACATGCTGCGTGTGGCGATTCCCTACGGCACGTTGTCAGCCAGGCAGATGCGCGCGCTGGCGCATATCGCCCGTGAGTACGACCGGGGCTATGGGCACTTCACCACACGGCAGAACATCCAGTTCAACTGGGTCGAGCTGGAGCGCGTGCCGGACATTCTCGACTGGCTGGCCGAGCACGACATGCATGCCATCCAGACCTCCGGCAACTGCGTGCGCAACATCACCACCGAAGCCTTTGCCGGGGTGGCCGCCGACGAGTACCTCGACCCACGCCCGCTGGCCGAGATTCTCCGCCAGTGGTCGACGGTCAACCCGGAATTCCTGTTCCTGCCGCGCAAGTTCAAGATCGCCCTGTGCGCGGCCGAACAGGATCGCGCCGCCGTTCAGGTGCATGACATCGGCCTGCAGCTTTACCGCGATCAGGCCAACGAACTGCGCCTGCGTGTGCTGGTCGGTGGTGGCCTGGGACGCACGCCGATCATCGCCCAGACTCTGCGCGAGGGCCTGCACTGGCAGGACTGCCTGTCCTACGTCGAGGCCATCCTGCGCGTGTACAACCGCCACGGCCGCCGCGATAACAAGTACAAGGCGCGCATCAAGATCCTGGTCAAGGCCCTCGGTATCGAGGCCTTCGCCGCCGAAGTGGAACGCGAGTGGCAGCCGATCAAGGACGGCCCGGCGCGCCTCACCGATGACGAGTACCAGCGCGTCGCCGCCTCCTTCCACAAACCGGCCTACGTGCCGCTGGACGCCCTCGACCTCGACTTCGGCACGCACTTGGCACGCGACGAGGCCTTCGCCCGCTGGGTGTCGCGCAACGTCATGGCGCATCAGGTGCCTGGTTACCTCAGCGTGGTGTTGTCGACCAAACCCGGCATCAGCGCACCGCCAGGCGATGTCAGTGCCGAGCAGGTGGACGCGCTGGCTGATTGGAGCGAGCGCTACGGCTTCGGCGAGATTCGCGTCGCCCACGAACAGAACCTGGTGCTGCCCGACGTGCGCAAAAGCGATCTCCATGCGCTCTGGCGCGAGGCGCAGGCGGCGGGGCTGGGCACGGCCAACGCCGGTTTGCTCACCGACATCATTGCTTGCCCCGGTGGCGACTTCTGCTCGCTGGCCAACGCCAAGTCGATCCCCATTGCCCAGGCCATCCAGCAGCGTTTCGACGACCTCGACTATCTGCATGATCTGGGCGAGCTGAGCCTGAACATCTCCGGTTGCATGAACGCCTGCGGCCACCACCATATCGGCAACATCGGCATCCTCGGCGTCGATAAGAACGGCAGCGAGTGGTACCAACTTACCCTCGGCGGCAGCCAGGGCCAGCAGGCGGCGCTGGGCAAGGTGATCGGCCCGTCGTTCGCCGCCGAACAGGTGCCTGAGGTGATCGAGCGCATCGTGCGTACCTACGTCGATTACCGAGAGGTGAGCGAGGGCTTTCTCGACACCGTCCAGCGCATCGGCCTGGAGCCGTTCAAGGAGCGCGTGTACAGCCGCGAGGAGTTGGCATGAACAACCTGATTCGCCTGGTCGAGGGCCAGGCCTGCATCGTCAGTGATGATCCCTGGCAACTCGATGCTGAAGGGGACGCGCCACTGATCCTGCCGCTGGCGGTCTGGCGCGAGCGGCAGCCTGCTGCGGTGCTGGAGGGCAGGGCGGTGAGCGCCGACGGCCTGCTGTTGCAGGTGGATGACGAGCCGGAGGCGCTGCAGCCGTTTCTCGCCAGCCTGCCGCTGATCGCCATCGACTTCCCCAGCTTTCGCGATGGCCGTGGCTACAGCCAGGCCTACCTGCTACGTACCCGACTGGGCTGGCGCGGTGAGTTGCGCGCGGTGGGCGATGTACTGCGCGACCAACTGGCGCACATGCGCCAGTGCGGTTTCGATGCCTTCGCCGTACGCGCCGACAAATCGCTGGAGGATGCACTCAAGGGCCTGCAAGGGCTCAGTGTGTTGTATGGTCGCTCGGTTATCGAGCCGCGTCCGCTGTTTCGTCGGGGGCGCCATAAGGAGGAGTCGAGATCATGATGGTGCGTGGCCTGTTCTGGCTGGTATTGCTGCAGTTGTTCGGCGTAGCTCTCAATCACTGGCTGTTGCCGATGCTGCCAGCCTCGATCATCGGCCTGCTGCTGCTCTCGGTCTGGCTGATGTGGCGCGGCGCCGTGCCTGAGCCGCTGCAGCAGGCCGCCGGTGGTTTGCTGCCTTACCTGCCGCTGCTGCTGGCCGTGCCGGCCTCGGGGATCATGACCAGCAGTGACCTGCTGCTCGGCGAGCTGCCAGTGATCGCCACGGCGCTGGTGCTGTCGCTATTGGTTACCGTGCCGTTCTGCGGCTGGCTTTTGCAGGCACTGATCCGCCGTCAGGAGCGCAAGGGATGACGCTGCTGACTCATCATCCGCTGTTCGCCATCGTCCTGACGCTGGCCGCTTTTCTTATCGCCGCCTGGCTCTATCGCCGCAGCGGCTGGCTGGTGCTGCAACCGGTGCTGGTGTCGGTGACGCTGATCGTCGCCACCTTGCTGCTCTGTGGGGTGGATTACGCCACCTATCGCGCCGGCGCCGAGCCCGTTGCCTGGCTGCTGGGGCCGGCCACCGTGGCGCTGGCGGTGCCGCTGCAGCACAACATCAAGCGCATCCGCCAACTGTTCTGGCCGGTGATGATCACCCTTACGGCCGGCGGCGTGCTGTCGGTAGCGCTGACCCTGGCCATCGGCTGGGCGCTGGGCGCCGACTGGAGCGTGGTGATGAGCCTGGCGCCGAAGTTCGTGACCATGCCGATTGCCATGCCGGTGGCCGAGCAGATCGGCGGCGTCGCCTCGCTGGCGGCGGTGATGGTCATGCTCACCGGCGTGATCGGCACGGCCATGGGGCCGCTGCTGCTGCGCTGGGCCGGGGTGGATCACCCGGCGGCCCGTGGCCTGAGCTACGGTATCAATGCCCACGCCATCGGCACCGCGCATGCCTTGCAGGAAGGCGAGGAGTGCGGCGCTTTCGCCGCCCTGGCGATGAGCCTGCTGGGCATCGGCACCGCTTTGCTGCTGCCACTGCTGCTGGCCTGATTCGGGCGGGATTCCGCCATTTCCAGGGGCCTCTTTGCGTGGAGATGGCGAGTTCCCGCCAGCGCGGAATCCGCTGTGTGGCAGAAAGCCGCATCGGGGCTGCTGAATCCTTTCAGCGGCACGCATATTGCTCCTGCACGCGGTGCGATCGGAATACGCCCGCCAAGAGGCCTGGAAACACCCTTCCTCCCGTCGCGCCGCAGATCTGCGGCTATCGCCCATGCGCGGCCCACACGGCCGCTGCCCGAAACCTTGCCTGCACGGCTGTTGTCGTCGTGCGATGAACTGGACTGTCCCATGAAAAAAATCCTGCTGACGCTGCTTTGTCTCAGCGTGATCGGTTGCTCCAAGCCCCGCGAGCCCGAGAAAACCGTCGACGTGCTGCTGATCGGCGCTGGCGTGATGAGCGCCACCCTCGGCACCTACCTCCACGAGCTGCAGCCGGACTGGAGCATCGAAATCTACGAGCGCCTCGACAAGGTAGCCGCCGAAAGCTCCAACGGCTGGAACAACGCCGGCACCGGCCACTCGGCGTTCTGCGAGCTGAATTACACCCCGGAAACCGCCGACGGTGGCATCGACATCAGCAAGGCCATCGCGATCAACGAGTCGTTCGAGATCTCCAAGCAGTTCTGGGCCACCCAGGTCGAGCGCGAGGTGCTGAGCAAGCCCAAGAGCTTCATCAACATCACTCCGCACATGAGCTTCGTCTGGGGTGACGATAACGTCGAGTACCTGCGCAAGCGCCATGCTGCGCTGCAGCACAGCAACCTGTTCCGTGGCATGGAGTTCACCGAGGACCAGGCGCAGATCGCGCAGTGGGTGCCGCTGGTCATGCAAGGTCGTGATCCGCAGCAGAAGGTCGCTGCCACGCGCATGGCCATTGGTACCGACGTCAACTTCGGTGAAATCACCCGTCAGCTGATCGACTCGCTGATCGGCAAGGAGCAGGCCAGCCTGCACCTGGAGCACGAAGTTCGCGACCTGCAGCGCAACGATGACGGCACCTGGCGCGTGACCGTTGCCGACCTGGCCAAGGACGGCGCCGAGCAGAGCATCAACGCGCGCTTTGTCTTCATCGGCGCCGGTGGTGGCGCGCTAAAGCTGCTGCAGAAGTCCGGCATCGAAGAAGCCGAGGGCTACGCCGGTTTTCCGGTCGGCGGCCAGTTCCTGATGACGCGTAACCAGGACATCGTGGCTCAGCACCTGGCCAAGGTTTACGGCAAGGCTTCGGTCGGCTCGCCGCCCATGTCCGTGCCGCACCTGGACACCCGTGTGATCGACGGCGAGAACGTACTGCTGTTCGGCCCCTTCGCCACCTTCTCCACCAAGTTCCTCAAGAACGGCTCGCTGCTCGACATGTTCAGCAGCATGACCACCGACAACTTCATGCCGATGGTCAACGCCGGCATGGATAACTGGTCGTTGAGCACCTACCTGATGGGTCAACTGATGCTCAGCCAGGAAGACCGCATGGCCTCGCTGCGCGAGTACTTCCCGGAGGCGCAGGATGCCGATTGGGAACTGATCAATGCTGGCCAGCGCGTGCAGATCATCAAGAAGGATGCCGAGAGGGGCGGCGTGCTGCAGTTCGGCACCGAAGTGGTGACCTCTGCCGATGGCAGCATCAGCGCATTGCTGGGCGCCTCGCCGGGTGCTTCCACTGCTGCGCCGATCATGCTGCACCTGATCGAGAAGGCGTTCGCCGACAAGGTCTCCACCCCTGAGTGGCAGGAGCGCCTGAAGGGCATCATCCCGTCCTACGGGCAGAAGCTGAACGATGACCTGGCGCTGACCAACCGCATTCGCCAGTGGAGCAGCGAGCGTCTCGAACTGCAGCACATCGAAGTCGCGCCGGACGTTGAAATGGCCGCCGAGCCCGAGCCGGCTGCCGTGACGCTGTAAGGCATATCACGTTGCACCAGAACCCGCCCTGCGTCCTGCGCTCGGCGGGTTTTTTCTGGTTTTTCGCAGGCTGGTGAGAGTCCGCAGGCAATAAAAACCTAGCGGTCGATTTTAAGACAAATCTTATAGATCGCCGAGTGCTTGTCGCTTATAAACGCCATCAGATAGAGGGCAGATCATTGCGCGCATCGCTATCGTCGATTGCCGATGGCAGCGCGTGCTTGCATTAACAAGGGAATTGTAAGGCTGGGCCACGATGGCATCTGATAGTTTTCAGAATGAAGCTCCAAAGGCGCGGGTCAATATCAAACTTGACCTGCATACCGGTGGAGCGCAAGAGAAAGTCGAGTTACCGCTCAAGTTGATGGTCATGGCTGACTACAGCAATGGCCGGGAGCAGCGCCCGCTGTCTGAGCGCAGTAAAGTCGACATCAACAAGAATAATTTCAACAACGTATTGGTCGATTTTCGCCCGAGCGTGAAGCTGGCCGTGCCCAATACGCTCGTTGATGATGGCTCTGACGCCTCTCTCGATCTGACCTTCCGCAACATGAAGGACTTCCAGCCTGAAGAAGTGGCTCGTCAGATTCCTGAGCTACGCGCGATGCTGGCCATGCGTAACCTACTGCGCGACCTCAAATCCAATCTGCTCGACAACGCCACTTTTCGTCGAGAGCTGGAGCGCATCCTCAAGAATGACGCCTTGAGCGACAAGTTGCGCGCCGAACTGGCTCAGTTGGCCCCTCAAGACCGCTAATCAATATCAAGGAGTGACTTATGTCTGCATCTGCGGAAGGAGTTTTTGCGCCTGCCTGCTGCCCGACAGCGGCGCGCGCAATATCGACAGCCTGCTCAACCAGCAAATCCTGCCGGTGCTGAGCCAGCAGCTGCTGCAGCGCCAAGCCAGCCAGCGCAACGCCACCGCCGTCACCCTGGGTTACAGCACTGACGACGGCATCGCCCTGGCATTCAGTGAAGAGCCCTTGGCTCTCGAACGCGCGGAGGTCTGATCCATGCTCAGCGAGATACGCCCCTTCTTCGACCACAGCCGGCATAGGCTCACGGTGGCTGACCAGAGCGCCCCGTTGGACGTGCTTGCGTTTTCCGGCACCGAGGCACTCAGCGAGACCTTTTGCTATGCCATCGAGGTGACCAGCCCGAGTCTCGACATCGCCGCCGACACCCTGCTCGGCAAGGATGCCAGCTTCAGTCTGCACGCAGCGCCGCCAGCACTGACCATTCGCGGCTACACGCCGCCACCGCTCGCGCCGCTGCGCACCTTGCACGGGGTCATCACAGGATTCCGGCGGCTCTCGGCCTCCAGGGACGAAGCCCGTTACGAGCTCAGGCTGGAGCCGCGCCTGTCGCTGCTGGACAAGACCTGCCAGTACCGCATCTACCAGAACCAGAGCGTGCCCGAAGTGGTAGAAACCATCCTGCGGCGACATGGCTGGCGCGGGCAGGATTTCCTCATCGACCTCGGCAGAACCTACAAGCAGCATGACCAACTGCTGCAGTACGGCGAGTCGGACCTGGCCTACATCAAGCGGCTCTGCGCCGAGCGCGGCATCTGGTTCAGCTTCAGCATGGACGCGCGCTTGAAAATCGACGTGGTCGAGTTCAAGGACTCGCCCATGCACTACCAACGCGATATCAGCCTGCCGCTGCGGCCCCTGAGCGGGCTGCAAGCCACCGGCCAAGATGCCGTCTGGGACCTGCAAGCCAGCCACCAGGTCGTCCAGCAACGGGTCAGCACCCGCGCCTACTACTCGCGCGATGCCGGCGCCAACCTTGACGGCCAGGCCGACCTGACGCGCGGCGCCGCCACCACCTACGGCGAGGCCTACCACTACGCCGACGAGCACTACCAGAGCCTCGGCGATCCCCAGGCCCGTGGCGATGAGGAAGACCACGCCGAGAGCGGCGTTTTCTACGCGCAACTGGCCCACGAGCGCTACCTGAATGACCAGCTCCGCCTGAGCGGCACCAGCAGCGACGCCGCCTTGGCCCCCGGCTGGGTGCTCAAGGTGACAGGCGGGGCACCGGCAGCGTTCAGCGAAGGCGCGCTGATCGTCCGCACCCACTGCACGGCTGCCCGCGATCGCAGCTTCGAAGTGCGCTTCGACGCCATCCCCGACGGCAACATCGCCTTCCGCCCGCCGGTGCCGAGCAAGCCGCGCATCGCCGGCACCGTGCCCGCGCGCATCACCAGCCCGCAGCGCAACGACCCCTACAGCCATATCGATGGAGAAGGGCGCTACCGCGTCAACTTCCTGTTCGATCGGGACACCTGGCCAGCCGGCCGCGAGAGCATGTGGCTGCGCCTGGCGCGGCCCTATGCCGGCGATACCTACGGCTTGCACATGCCCTTGCTGGCTGGCACCGAAGTGGCGGTGGCCTTCGAGCAGGGCGACCCGGATAGGCCGTTCATCGCCCATGCCCTGCACACCAACCTCGAACCCGACCACGTCACCATCCACAACCACAAGCGCAACGTACTGAGAACGCCCACCAACAACAAGATTCGCCTGGACGACACGCGCGGCCAGGAGCACATCAAGGTCAGCACCGAGTATTCCGGCAAGAGCCAGCTCAACCTGGGGCATCTGGTGGATGCCAAGAAGCAGAAGCGCGGCGAAGGCTTCGAGCTGCGCACTGACGATTGGGGCTCGGTGCGTGCCGGCAAGGGTGTGTTCATCAGTGCCGACCGGCAAGCCAAGGCCCAGGGCCAAGTGCTGGACATGCAGGAAGCCGTCGCTCGGCTCAAGCAGGCCGGCGATGAAATCCAGAAGCTCTCCGCCGACGCTGAAACCGCCAACGCCGACCCGGCGGATGTTCAGGCGCAGTTGACCCTGCTCAGCGAACGCCTGGACAAACTGCAAGCCTCGGTGGCACTGATCAGCGCCCCGCAAGGCATTGCCGTGACCAGCGGCCACCACCTGCAACTGGCCGCCGAGCGCAATCTGATGTTCAACGCCGGCAACGAAGCCGACATCAGCGTGGTCAAGCGCCTGTTCATCGGCGTGGGCGAAGGCCTGAGCCTGTTCGTGCGCAAGCTGGGCATGAAGCTCATCGCCAACCAGGGTGCGGTACAGATTCAGGCGCAGAACGACCGCATGGAAATTCTCGCGCGCATGGGGCTGGACATCGTCAGCACCGAAGATGAAATCCACATCACCGCGAAGAAGAAAATCCTCCTCAACGCCGCCGGCACCTACATCAGCATGGACCAGCACGGTATCGAGTCCGGCACCCAGGGCGACTACCGGATCAAGTCGGCGCAGTTCGATCATCAAGGGCCGGCCAGCATGCTGGCTACGCATCCCGAGTATCCGAAGCTCGAATCCGCGCAGCGCATAAAGGTCCGCATATCGCGAGCGCCCGGCGCGCTGCAATCAAACTGGGCGGGTATGCCTTACACCCTATTCGCTGATGGTGCGCCAATTGAGCAGGGCGTTCTGGACCAAACCGGCTTCCTGACCTTCGAGCATCAGGTGATTACCCGCCAGTACCGGCTGGAGATGGCCAATGGCGTCACCTACCAGATTCCAGTGCCCGAGGAGTACCGCAATCCCGAGCAGGGGCACTTGGCCAATCGCGGCTTCAACCATCACCCCGCGGCCAGCGACGATCCCGAGATCGGCCTGCCCGCTTCGCACACTGATCATCGCAATGACTACGCCGCGCTACTGGAAGAAAAGAACAAGCGCAAAGGAGAAGCCTCATGAAGCCGCGCGAAATTGTCGCCCCGCTGGCGCTGAAGCATACCCAGGAAGTGATGTGCATGAACCCCTGGTTCGTCTGCGACACCGAATACCGGCCCCTGCCTGCCACCTACAAGCCTTTGATCAATGGCGAGGAAGCCTTTCACGCCGTACATAAAGCCATCGCCAATGCGAAGAAGTCCGTGGACATCATTTGCTGGGGCTTTCAGCCCTCGATGTACTTTATTCGTGATGGCGAGCACCCAAGCATTGGCGAACTGCTCATGGCCAAGGCAAAGGACAAGAAAAACCCGGTGCGTGTGCGAATCCTGGGCTGGGAAGCACCTTTCAATTTGACGGGAAAGGCGACGGGTGAATCCAACCTGCCGGGCAAGGGGGCGGTGCGAATCGGTGACCGCGAGGGGCAAACCGCCACAGACGAACAATATGCCTTTGACCGCCACTGGTTCCGTGAGTGTTCCGCCTGGGGTATGGAGGCGGCGTCCTGGTTCAAGGATCGCCCGCTGTTCGTCAGTCGGGGCTTCGACCCGCTGCAACGCGCCGAAATCGCCTATCAGGCGGCTCTGCACAGCCTTGACCCGGGCCTCAGCAAAACGACGATATCTATGATGGCTGGGGCCCCCACCCACCACCAGAAGACGGTTCTGGTCGATTACGAAGTCCCCGAGCTTGCCGTCGGTTTCGTCATGGGCCACAACATGCTTGACGAGTATTGGGACACCGACCAGCACTCGGCCTGGGGGCGTACCTACACCGACCGACCTCTCCCCAATCGAGGTGCGCGCGGTCGCCTGCCGCGCCAGGATATTTCCTGCCGTGTCACCGGGCCGATACTGGCACACCTGCACCACAATTTCGCCTCATCCTGGCGTCGGGAAACCGGAGAAGACCTCTTTCTATCGCGCAACGCCGATGCAGTCGCGCAGCAGTTGCCGCTGGGCGAGGAAGACGCGTTGACCATGGCCCAACTTCTGCGCACCCAACCTCAGGAAGGCAAGCGCGATATTGAGCAGCTCTACTTGCAGGTGATCAACAACGCCACCCAGTTCATCTACATCGAAAACCAGTACTTCCGCTGGCCGGCCCTGGCAGACGCTATCCTGAACGTCGCCAAGGTCCAGACCAACAAGGGTCGAGACCCCGGCACCCATGGCGCCTTGCACCTGTTCGTGGTCACCAACGCCAACAAGGACGGTGTTGGCCCCGGCATCGTCAACACCCAGCGCATGCTCGAACTGTTGGGCCGTGAAGACGGTATGCCCAGCGTCACCAAGCTGCGTCGTATCGAACAGGCCAAACAGCGTGCTGCCAAGTTCGAGCCTGCCTGGTCTGAGCGCGTCGAGCGCAAGGTCATTGAATGGGCGACAGCGCTACCTGACGCCCTGAGCGGGACAGACTTGGGTGAAAGAGCGCGTGACGCGCAGCGCGAGGCCGACGAGCACGCGCGTCGACGCCAGATCGAACTCGAACAGGAAATCGAAGCCATCGAGCAGAGCGAGGTCGAGCGTCCAGAGGAGCGTCCCGGCCTGAAGGTCCATATCTGCTCCCTGGTGGCCAAGGACTCTCCCGCCGACGCCTGGATGCCGGTGTACATCCACTCCAAGCTGTTGATCGTCGATGACGTCTTCACCACCCACGGCTCGGCCAATATCAACACCCGCAGTATGCAGGTGGACAGCGAGATGAATATCGCCCACGAGAATACCGAGGTGACTCAGGCCATGCGGCAGCGCCTCTGGAGTCTGCACACCCGTGGGAAGGGGGCGCAGGATGATCCGAAACAGGCGTTCGACGAATGGGGAAAGATCCTCGAGGACAATAAGGACCGCCTGAACGACAAGAATAGTGTTCCCGATGCCCCCATCATCGAGTTCTTTTATGACCCGAAAACGTTGGAGAACAAGGATTGATCAACCGACTGTTTCTACTCGCCTGTCTGCTGCTCGCTGGTTGTGATTCCGGCAGCGCCGTCACTGTTCCGCAAAAGGATCTCACTGTGGACCCGCTTACCCAGATTCGCGCCAACCTGGCCTTCACCTGTAAACATGAAGACTTCCCGACGCCCACGGCGGACAGCGACACGCTGTTCCACTACGCCCGCTGGTTGCAGAAGAACAACCAGC